>JGI12270J11330_10003656_pt1 | contig 10978 bp, 8 predicted proteins | sample PeaSoiMetSII2010_FD_11330 | JGI IMG/M metagenome (IMG submission 11330)
CGGACGCGATCGTCACCATCGACTTCGGGTTCAACGGCACATTCCTGTTCCAGGTGGGCGCGACGCCCAACGCGCTGGCGCAGGGCAACTGCGTCGACGGCCTGCCGGGATCGCCCTTCGGGCAGGTGTCGTTCTGCAACGGCACTAACTTCTTCAACGCGGCCTTCAGCATGGAGCGAGCCGGGCGGCTGGTCGTGCCGTCAGCGGGAACCTCCAGGACGCTGGTGCCGACCGCGGGCGCGCTGGGCACCGGCCGCGAATGCCCGACGACGCGCAACTTCGACATGGTCGACCAGGACCCGAGCGACAACGTGACCACCAAGTACCTGCTCAACCCGGTGACCGGCCAGACCGCACAGGACAACGCGGCCAACGCGGCTCACCTGAGCGGCGCCACCCCGCTGGTCAACGGGAGCGACAACGCCCTCATCGACGACTTCCTCGACCCGGCGCTCGGCTGCACCCCGTTCGAGGCGCCCGACCTGGGGAACAACGGCACGATGGCTACGTCCCAGGCGCTTGACGAACTGCTCGCCGCCAGGAACCAGCCGGAGAACGCGGCCCTGGTGCCCGAGAACGACGAGATGGTGCTGGACAACGGCGGCAATGCCGACCAGGCCAAGACCGACCTCTACCGCTCCGAGATCGGGCAGGCGCCGGTCGATAGCCAGACCGACGCGAGCAGCAGCCCGCAGATGTTCTGCCAGAACCTCGTCAACATCCAGACGCCGTTCCTCGCGGCCAACGAGAACCTGCTCGCCGCCGGTCCCTCGCCGGTGCCCACGGTGGGCGACACCCTGTTCACCTTCCTGGCGAACCGGCTGGCATCGTCCTTCGACAACCTCAACTGCAAGAACTTCGGCCTGGCCAATCCCGTCGCCGTTGTCCTCAACGGGGCCGGCGCGGCCACCGAGGCCACGTTGAACACCGCCCCGCAGGAAGCCTCGTTCTGACCACATGTACCCACGACACATGCACGGCAGGACCTGAGCCCGTTATCGGCCGGCCAGCGGTGCGGCGCGTTTCCGCTACGCGCCGCACCGCGGACTGGCTACACCGGTTGTCGTATGGGCGGCGGGCCCGGGTGGCCGGGGCAGGTACCGGGTCCGTTCGGGCAAAAAGATTTTGAATTTATCCGAACGAGCGGTGGTGCTTGCCTACAGGAACGAGGTCGCTCCCGGAGGCAGAATCGGGCTGCGGCCAAGCTCGCCCTTCGCGATCGAGCGCAGGTGGACCTCGTCGGGGCCGTCGAACAGGCGCATCGCCCGGTGCCAGGCGTACATCGCCGCCAGCGGAGTGACGTCGGTGACGCCGGCGCCGCCGTGCACCTGGATGGCCCGGTCGATGACCCGGGTGGCCGCGCGGGGGACGGCGACCTTGGCCATGGCGACCAGGTGCCGGGCGGCCTTGTTGCCAGCCACGTCGATGACGTGGCTGGCATGGTGGCACAGCAGCCGGGCCTGCTCGATCTCGAGCCGGGACTCCGCGATCTGCTCGCGTACCACGCCCTGGTCGGCCAGCGGGCGGCCGAAGGCCACCCGCTCCTTGGCCCGCTGCACCAGCAACGCCAGGGCGCGCTCGGCCGCGCCGAGGGCCCGCATGCAGTGGTGAATCCGGCCGGGGCCGAGCCGGGCCTGGGCGGCCGCGAAGCCGCCGCCTTCCTCGCCGATGACGTTCGTGACCGGCACGCGGACGGCGGAGAAGGTGACCTCGGCGTGGCCGTGCTGGTCGTGNTGGCCGAGCACGGGGTAGTCGCGGACCACGGTGACGCCCGGGGTGTCGCGGGGGAGGAGCACCATCGTCTGCTGGCGGTGCGCCGGAGCCGAGGGGTCGGTCTTGCCCATGANGATGAACAAGGCGCAGCGGGGATCCATGGCGCCNCTGGTCCACCACTTGCGCCCGTCGATGACGTACTCGTCGCCGTCNCGCTCGATCCGCGTGGCGATGTTGGTGGCATCGCTGCTGGCGACGTCGGGTTCGGTCATGGCGAACCCGGACCGGATCTCCCCGGCGAGCAGCGGCTCGAGCCACTCCCGCTTCTGCTGCTCGCTGCCGAGCAGGTGCAGCAACTCCATGTTGCCGGTGTCGGGGGCGGCGCAGTTGATCGCCTCGGGCGCGATGTCCAGGCTCCAGCCGGACAGTTCGGCGATGGGCGCGTACTCGAGCTGGGTCAGCCCCGACTCGGCCGGCAGGAACAGGTTCCACAGGCCCTGGGCCTGGGCCTGCTTCTTCAGCTCCTCGATAACCGGCGGGACGACGTGGCCATCGGGGCCGGCGGCCCGGCGGTGGGCCAGGTACTCGGCCTCGGCGGGAAGGATCCGCTCCCGCATGAACGTGACCATCCGGTCCTGCAGTTCGCGAGCCCGGGGACTAGGGGCGGGCAGGTCGTAGTCAAACACCGAATCCTCCTGAGCAAACCGAGGGTTAGATCCGTCTAAACGGTAGTTGAGGCGCCGCGTCAGAATGTGAACCGGCTTGCGGAACTTGCTGATCCTCAGGGGGCTGTTATCAGCAGCGGGCTCTTCCGCAGCCTGGCCTGCTCCAGCTCGCCGATCTCCCGCTCGCGGTCCTTGCCCAGCTGGGGTCATCCGCTGGGAGACCCGTACAGGCCTGGCCCGTTGATCCTTACCTTCTCGAGGAACAGGCGGGCTGCGGAATATGCCTCTGCGATGAGCGCGTCGGTGTAGGTGAAGTCGAGCGGCGAGATCCGGCGCAGCGATGGACCGGGCAGGTAGAGGACGGGGACCTCGGCCGCGGCGATCGGCGCCTCGAGAACGGCCTGGGCGCGCATCGTCACGAACACGGTGTAGAAAACGGCGTCCGCGGCGGTTTCGGGCTGGGGCGGCAGATGGCCGGGGAAGGCGCAATCGAGAACAACGAGTGAGCGGGCGCCGATCGCGAGCGCTTGCCGCATCGGCACGTTGGCCACCACGCCGCCGTCGTAGAGCCGGCGGCCATCATGGTCAACTGGAGGATAGAGGGCGGGAATGGCGGCACTGGCCAGCAACGCCGGCAGCAGCGGGCCGCTGCTGATCATGTGCGGCTGCGCAGTGGCGATGTCGGTAGTGACAGCACCGAAAGGCAGCGCAAGCTCGGCGAAGGATGTGGCCGTCCCGAGGAAGGCGGCGATGACCGCGGCCAGGCCTGAACTGGGGAACAGGTTCGTCCGGGTTCGCTGCAGTGTGCGGGCCTGGGCCAGGAGACCACCCGGGAAGACCATATCGCGGGTCAACCGTGCCCAGGCATGCGACAAGCGGTTGGCTGCCCCAACCGGGTCAAGCGCGACGACGGAACCGTTCAGGGACCCGACAGAACTGCCCACGACCAGGTCGGCCGTGACCCGCTGCTCGGCCAGTGCTTGCAGCATTCCGACCTGGCTTGCTCCGAGGCTTCCGCCACCGCCGAGGACGAAGCCGACCGGACGGGGCAGCGCCTCGGCAACCATCCGCCCTCCCAGCAAGCCGCGCGTATGGGGAATAGTACCGTTCTGGGGTCTTCAGCCCGCGACCGTGCGCGAACTGAACTAGCCCTTGTCTTCGCCGGGCAGGATGCCGGGCGGCACCACATCGGTGTCGGGGCGCGCGGCTGCCCGGCGGCCGCTCGCCTTCTGCCAGTAGGTCTCCTTGCCCAGCAGCGACTCACCGAACCGGTCGAACTCGGCGATTACCTTCTGCGTCGCCGCGGTGACGGCCTCACGGGTCCGTTCGCCTAGGTCCTCCAGCTGCCGGGATACCTCGGCCTGGATATGAGCGGCCACCTCTTCCTGCGCCAGGGCGCGCAACTCCTGCTTGGCCTCGCGCACCGCGGCGCGCAGATCCTTCGTCGCGGCGTGGGCCTCGCGGATCATCTCGCGGCACTCGCCCATCGCCGCTTCCAGCCGGTCCAGTTCGCTCACGGCATCCTCCTCACTCGCCGGCGGAGCCCGGGCCGCTCCGATCCTGGTCGGCAACGGGCTCGCGCACCGCAGTGACGTCGTTCAGCGGTGGCCAGCAGCCCGGCGGCGACGTTGCGCGGCGGGCTGAGCTGCGCTTCATGGACTAGCAGGAAACCGGACCTCGTTCTGCGCGCCCACGAGGAAGCGGAGCGGCACCTGGCCAGGCTACCAAGCAGCACTACGCTGGCTGACCGGGCGTCTGCACTGCCCTCGGTGCCGGTTCCGTGGCGGTGCCGTCCGGGGCCGGCCCCGCCAGGGCCCGCAGGTTGCCCCTNGGGAGCACCAGTCCGGCGACNACCGCGGCCACGACGAAGATCAGTGCGGAATACACGAACGCCGTGGTGTAGCTGTGGAGCGCTGCCGCCTGCAGGTTCGCCGGCGTTATCGCCCGGCCCACTAGGTATGCGGTGGCAGCGCCGGCCGCGAGCGTGTTGAGGAGGGCCGTGCCGATCGAGCCGCCGACCTGCTAGGTATGCGGTGGCAGCGCCGGCGGCGAGCGTGTTGAGGAGGGCCGTGCCGATCGAGCCGCCGACCTGCTGGGAGGTGTTGAGGGTGGCCGATCCAACACCGGCGTCGCTGGGCTTCAGGCCCAGGGTGCCGGTGCTGAATGAGGGGGCGAGACTCAGGCCGAACCCGAGACCCAGCAGCAGGAGGTAGGGCAGCACGTGGCTCGCGTACGAGCTGTGCAGCCCGACTCGGTGCAGGAGGTACAACGCGGCGGCGTTCATGAGCAGCCCGGTCGGCACGATCACCTTGGGTCCGACGCGGGGCAGCAGCACCCGGTTGGACACCTGCGCCATCCCCGCGAGCGCGGCGATCATGGGGAGAAAGGCGATGCCGGTCTTGACCGGGCTGAACTTGAGTATCTCTTGCAAGTAGTAGGTGAGGAACAGGAAGACCCCGAACAGCCCCATGCTGGCGAACAGCATCGCCAGCATCGAACCGCCTCTCGTCCTGTTCTGGATGACCCGGGGCGGCAGCAGCGGGTGCGACACCCGGGGCTCGAGCCAGGCGAAGCCGGCCAGCAGGATCACCCCGAGGACCAGGAAACCAATGGTGAAGGGGTTGCTCCAGGCGGTGGTCTCGGCGTGAGAGAAGCCGTAGACCAGGCAGAACAGGCCGCTGGTGACCAGGAGAAGCCCGGGAATATCCAGCGGATCGCGGTCGGCGGCCTTGTCGTTCTTCAGCCAGAGCACGGCGCCGGTCGTGGCAACAGCGGCAAAGACCAGGTTGACGTAGAGAGTCCAGCGCCATGACGCGTAGGAAGTGAGGATCCCGCCAAGCAGCAGTCCCAGGGCCCCGCCGGCTCCGGCGATGCCGCCGTAGATGGCGAACGCCTTGCCGCGTTCGCGGAAGTCGGTGAAGGTGGTAGTCAGCAGGGCCAGGACCGACGGGGCCAGCAGTGCGCCGAAGGCGCCCTGCACGGTCCGGGCGGTGACCAGCATCGGGAAGTTGACCGAGGCCCCGCCGATCGCCGAGGCCCCGGCGAACCCGGCCAGCCCGATGATCAGTGTCCGCTTACGCCCGAACAGGTCGCCGATCCGGCCGCCGAGCAGGAGAAGGCTGCCGAAGGCGAGCGAGTAGGCGGTCACGACCCACTGGCGGTCGGCGTTGGAGAAGCCGAGCGCGTGCTGGGCCGTGGGCAGCGCGATGTTGACGACGGTGTTGTCCAGGATGACCATCAGCTGGGCGACGCCCAGCACGGCCAGAATCCACCACCGCATAGCGTGGTTCGCCGCATGGTCGGTCGTCTCAGCCACGTCCAGCGGCGAGGTGCCCGGCGGGCTCACCGATTCCTCCCTTGACTGGGACAATGTGACCCCTCCGCTCGTTCGGGCTCCGGCGCTTACGCATTGACGTAACAGCCACCGGCCGGAAAACGGTGCCGCTCGAGCATCCCCGATCTGGTCTGGCCGGGTCCCGGAGGCTATGGGGGGCGTGCATCAAGTCCTGCTATGAGGGTTTCCATCTGCGCGGCCTCATCGGCGACCCGGCGCAGCATGCGGTCAAGGTGGGCGGCCGACGGTTTCGGCTGCTGCCGGTAGTACTCCGCGAACCCGCGGACGACGTGGACCGACCTCAGCAGTTCCAGGGCCGTCTCACCCAGGTGCTGCGATATGTCATCGGCCGACTGGCGTGCCGCGGCCTCGGCCGTGCGGCTCGCGCGTAGCTGTTCCGGCAGTCTCGTGAGCGTCATGCCGAGCGGCCAGTGGCTCCCGTCTGTGCCCGCGGCGTGCCCGGCGCTTTCCGCGAGCTCGGCAGCCTGGCGGAGCGGCCGCACGATGGCCTGGGTCAGGGCGAGCACCGCGGCGGCCAGCAGCACGAGAACGGTGCCTGCCGCGGCAGCGTAGCCTGCCGCGAGCCGCCCAGTAGCGGCGAGCCCGGCCATGACGACGAGCATGCCGGCGGAACCGCGTCCGGGCCGTCCGCTGATCACGTACCTCACGTCATCCGGTCCGTACACGTACAAGATCCGCTGCGGCTGGTAACGGACGGTCTCGATGACCACACGCCAGCGCCCGCTGGTCCCGGCGCCCGGCACGGTGACCGGCCGCGCCAGGTGCGCCGTGAGCCACGAGCCGCCGGCCGGGATAGCCGGGCCATGAGCAGTGCCAGGGGCCGCGAGAGTCAGCACCTGCCCGCTCGCGCTCAGCAACTCCATGTCGCAGGCCCCAGGCAGGACCTGGCTGGAGACCTGGCCGGAGACCGGGCCGGAGACCGGGCCGGAGACCGGGCCGGAGCCGGGCACGGCCACGAAGCCGTGGCTCAGCATGCTTCCCGCACACGCCAGCAGGTCATTGTCGGTTTGCCGCACCAGGTAACCGCTGGCCGCCGATACCCCGACCAGGCCGGCCGCGACCGCCCCGATCGCCACCAGGCTCACGGCAAGGCACGGCAGCAGCACCCGCAGCGGTATCCGGCTGAGCGCGCCCATTCATCCAGTCTCGCCAGTCCTCGTCACCGTGGCGAGCCCTGGATCGCAGTGCGGATATCAGGCGTAGATGCGGAAGACAGGTTCTGCGACGCAGGCTGGCTTGTCGCCCCCTTCGCGCTCGATGACGGCGCTGACCGTGAGTTGCAGGCCGCCCTTGACTTCCTCGACGTCGGTGAGGGTCGCCCTCAGCCGGATCTTGCCGCCGACGGGTACGGGGGAAGGGAAGCGGACCCTGTTCAGGCCGTAGTTGACACCCATGGTCGCGTCGGTGACGGTGAGCACCTGCGACCACAGGGGGATGAGCAGCGAGAGGGTGAGGTAGCCATGGGCGATCGGCCCCCCGAAGGGGCCCTCCTTCTTGGCCCGCTCCACGTCGACGTGGATCCACTGGTGGTCGTCGGTAGCGTCGGCGAAGGTGTTCACCCGTTCCTGGGTGACCTCGATCCACTGGCTGGTGCCCAGTTCCCTGCCCTTGAGCGAGGGCAGTTCGGCGATGGTGGCCGTGGTGCTCATGCGGTTGTCTCCGTCGTCTGGGTGGCGGGCAGGTTTGTTCACTGTGGCGGCTCGGGAAATTCCTGCCCGACACGCTGCAGCGACGCGGCGAAGCGGTCGGGCCAGATGCTGGCGATAGCGTCGGCGGTCCACCCGCTGCCATCGGCGAACTCGGTCACGGCCTTGTCGATGTCGTTGACCACCACGGCGGCGCCTGACCGGGCGAGCTCGGCGGCGTAGGCCAGGCCCAGCCCTCGCCCGCTGCCAGTGACGATGGCGACCTTGCCGGACAGGTCCACGATGGCTCCCTCGAGGATGGAGTGCTCAAGCCGGTACCGCGCTAGAACCCGTGTGTGGATCTAGTAACGTGCATTGCATATTCGTCCGTCAAGCAGACAGGCGTCCAATCAGCAGATGATGCGCCAGGCCAATCTAGTTAAGGATTGCTAATCAGATGCTGAGCGGTGCTGCGACGATGACGGCGCCGGTTCTGCGGAGCCTGGCGGATCCGGCCGGCGACGGATTCCGGCGCAACGTGGCGGAGCACGCCGCGCTGGCCGCGGAACTTCGGGCGCGGCTGGCCGCGGTCGGCCGGGGCGGCCCGGAGCGGGCCCGCGAGCGGCATGCCGGGCGCGGCAAGCTGCTGCCCCGCGACCGGGTCGACGCGCTGGTGGACCCGGGCTCGCCGTTCCTCGAGCTCTCCCCGCTGGCGGCCAACGGGATGTACGACGACGAGGCGCCGGGCGCCGGCCTGATTACCGGCGTCGGGAGAGTGAGCGGCCGGGAATGCGTGATCGTCGCCAACGACGCCACCGTCAAGGGCGGCACCTACTATCCCATGACCGTCCGCAAGCACCTGCGTGCCCAGGAGGTGGCGCTGCACAACCAGCTGCCCTGCGTCTACCTGGTCGATTCGGGGGGCGCGTTCCTGCCGATGCAGGATGACGTGTTTCCCGACCGGGAGCACTTCGGCCGGATCTTCTACAACCAGGCCACGCTGTCGGCGCGGGGTATCCCGCAGATTTCGGCGGTCCTCGGCTCCTGCACGGCGGGCGGCGCGTACGTGCCGGCGATGAGCGACGAGACCGTGATCGTGCGGGGGCAGGGCACGATCTTCCTGGGCGGTCCGCCGCTGGTGAAGGCCGCCACCGGCGAGGTGGTGACGGCCGAGGACCTGGGCGGGGGCGAACTGCACGCCCGCACCTCCGGTGTGGCCGACCACCTGGCCGAAAACGACGCGCACGCGCTGCGCATCGTCCGCTCGATCGTCGCCACCCTCGCGCCGCGATCCTCGCCGCCGTGGGAGGTCGCGGCGAGCGAGGAGCCGTCCGTCGATCCGGCTGGCCTGTACGGGGTGGTGCCGGCCGACTGGCGCACGCCCTACGACGTGCGTGAGGTCATCGCCCGCATGGTCGACGGGAGCCGGTTCGCCGAGTTCAAGGCGGCCTTCGGTCCCACGCTGGTGACCGGGTTCGCCCGCCTTCACGGTCACCCGGTCGGCGTCGTGGCCAACAACGGCATCCTGTTCAGCGAGTCGGCGGTCAAGGGCGCGCACTTCATCGAACTGTGCGACCAGCGCCGTATCCCGCTGGTGTTCCTGCAGAACATCACCGGCTTCATGGTCGGCAGGCAGTATGAGGCCGGGGGCATCGCCAAGCACGGCGCCAAGATGGTCACCGCGGTCGCCTGCGCCCGGGTGCCGAAGTTCACCGTGATCATCGGCGGCTCGTTCGGGGCCGGTAACTACGCCATGTGCGGGCGCGCCTACTCTCCCCGCTTCCTGTGGATGTGGCCGAACGCGCGGATCTCGGTGATGGGCGGCGACCAGGCCGCCAACGTGCTGGCCACGGTGCGCCGTGACCAGCTGGAAGCCGGCGGCCAGCCGTGGCCCGCCGAGGCCGAGGAGGAGTTCAAGCGGCCGATCCGTGAGCAGTACGAGCACCAGGGGAACCCGTACTACTCCACCGCGCGGCTGTGGGATGACGGGATCATCGACCCCCTGGACACGCGGCAGGTGCTGGGGCTGGCCTTGTCGGCGGCGGCGAACGCGCCGCTGGAGCCCGTCCGCTACGGGATCTTCCGGATGTAGGAGGCTGGCACCATGTTCGGCACTGTCCTGGTGGCCAACCGCGGCGAGATAGCGGTGCGGATCATCCGCACGCTCCGCGCGCTCGGTATCCGCAGCGTCGCGGTCTACAGCGACGCGGACGCCGGGGCCCGGCATGTGCGTGCGGCCGACCTGGCGATCCGGCTGGGTCCGGCCCCGGCCGCCGAGAGCTACCTGCACGCCGGAGCCATCCTGGCGGCGGCCGCCGACAGCGGCGCCCAGGCCGTGCATCCCGGGTACGGCTTCCTGTCCGAGAGCGCCGCGTTCGCCCGTGCGTGCGCCGCCGCCGGGCTGGTGTTCATCGGCCCGCCGCCGGCCGCGATCGAGGCGATGGGCGACAAGATCGCCGCCAAGGCGACGGTGGCGGCGGCCGGCGTCCCGGTGGTACCCGGGGTCGGCGCGGCCGGCCTGTCCGACAGCGACCTGGCGGCCGCGGTGGCCCAGATCGGTTTCCCGGTGCTCATCAAGCCCTCGGCCGGCGGCGGCGGCAAGGGCATGCGGCTGGTCCGCACCCCTGGCGAGCTGCCTGCCGCCCTGGAAGGGGCGCGGCGGGAGGCCCGGGCCGCGTTCGGTGACGCCACGCTGCTGGCTGAGCGCTACATTGAGCGGCCCAGGCACATCGAGATCCAGATCCTCGCCGACGGCCAAGGCACCGTCATCCACCTGGGCGAGCGTGAGTGCAGCCTGCAGCGGCGGCACCAGAAGATCATCGAGGAAGCGCCCGCGCCGCTGCTGGCGGGCACCGGCCGCGCCGCGATGGGAGCTGCCGCCGTCGAGGCGGCCCGCAGCGTCGGCTACGTAGGCGCCGGCACCGTGGAGTTCATCGTCCCCAGCGAGGCACCAGGGGACTTCTGGTTCCTGGAGATGAACACCCGGCTGCAGGTCGAGCACCCGGTGACCGAGCTGGTGACCGGGTGGGACCTGGTCGAACTACAGGTCCGGGTGGCTGCGGGCGAGCCGTTGCCGATGCGCCAGGACCAGGTGCGCCTGACCGGCCACGCCATCGAGGCCCGGGTCTACGCGGAGGACCCGGCCCGCGGCTTCCTGCCGACCGGAGGGAAGGTCCTGGCGCTGCGCGAGCCCGACCTGCCGCACGTGCGCGTGGACTCCGGCCTGGCCGAGAACATGACGGTGAGCAGTGCCTACGATCCCATGCTGGCCAAGGTCATCGCGCACGGCCCGGACCGCCAGACGGCGCTGCGGCGGCTGGACGGCGCGCTGGCAGGCATGGCCGTGCTGGGCGTCACCACCAACATCGCGTTCCTGCGGGCCCTGCTGAACCACTCCGATGTTGCCGCGGGCAAACTGGACACCGGGCTGGTCGAACGCGCCGTCCCCGCCGCCCCTGCTCCCGCCTCCCCAGCTGGCGGCATCCCCGAGGACGTGCTGGCCGCCGCCGCGCTCGCGCACCTGCTCCTGCGGGAGCCGCCCGCAGGGCCGCGCAGCCCGTGGGATATTCCTGATGGCTGGCGCGTCGGCGGGCCCGCCTGGACCACGGTGCGGCTGACCA
>JGI12270J11330_10003663_pt1 | contig 10973 bp, 7 predicted proteins | sample PeaSoiMetSII2010_FD_11330 | JGI IMG/M metagenome (IMG submission 11330)
AAACACCGCCTATCTTGAGAACAAGACGAACGGGAGCGCCCCCGCGTGGTCTTTGACGCCGTCGAGCGCGGTAGTCAATGGCTTGGCGGTAATGGAGTTTCCCGGTCCGTCAAGCTTGAATACACAATGGGTTGCGTTCCAGAGAGCTGGAGGGCCGGGTTATGATTCTCAGTGCTTCAATGCTGGAAACATATCTACGGCAACGGACGGAATCAACATCACTTCACAGCAGGCAACGCAGACGTGCGCCAGCGTCGATCTTGCTCCAACCTCCTACAACTACACATCTGGACAGATCGCCATGCGTTCTTTCAACTTCAACGGAGGAACGATTGAGTTCTATGGCAAGTTCGGAGGCGGGGCGGGTTCGGGAATGTGGCCTGCCGTGTGGATGTTGGACTCCACTTGCCAGCCCTCTGATCCCACTGGGACAGACAATAACTGCTCCGCTCCTGGAGTCGGTGGCGACGGCGAAATCGATATGACGGAGATAACAGGCACTCCAACATCGATTAACCAGGAGATTCACGTGGCAGGGGGACACAACGATGGCTGCACGGCAAGCGTGACGGACGCAACAACGAACTACCACGACTACAAGCTTGTGTGGGTGTCTGGAACGTCTCTGACGTGGTATATCGACGGTGTCCAGACTTGCTCTGTGGTTGCTTCCTACGTCCCGAACCATAACGAGTTTGTGAAGATTGATATGTTTATGGGGAACTATGGTGGGACGATTTACAATAGCAGCCTGCCATGGACTTCGGATATTCAGTGGCTTACGGTAACGCAAGGCAGCCGCGTTGTCTTTTTTGACGATTTCCCAAACACTTCCAACCCAACGGGCTACTACCTCTGGGCTGGCACATCACTCGGCACCGCCAATCTATTGAACGTGGGCCCCCTTTCCGGCACGAGTGCAACCGTGAGTCTGCCCACCAACGGAGCCACGATCTATGTACGGCTCTGGACAGTGCTAAGCGGTACAACCTACCTCTACAACGACTACACATACACCGAGGCGCCCTAGCGCGGCGACGAACTCTCCCAATCGCCGGTGCTACGTTTGGCGCAACTGCATGTGAGCACCTGTATCACCGGTTATTTTTGCTTCACCTTGGTTGCGCACTGAGTCTCAGCTCGCAGACTCTAACTAAAGTGCAAACTATTGAGCAAGCTGAGCATGATTCGAAAACCCTCAGAAGGGTTGAGTTGTCCAAACCGCTGGCGAAACTCCGCTGACTATCATTTTCCGATTCCGACGGTAATCGTTTTCGTGGACACATTCAATGCCTGGTAACCCCCAATGGTTTTGAATAATCGAGGATCGCTGATCAAGAATCGGGCAAACCCATGTTATAGTTGCGCTTAAATATAAGGCTAGTTTTTTCGCTTCATTTGGGCCCATTAAAGGCGTGGGAAATCTGCAAATTAGGTGGGTTGAAATCCTTCCAATTGTTAATCGTGAGGTGTGCTGTTTCCATGAGTAGCCACTTGGCCGTGATGTTGCGTAAGCGTTGGCGTGGGCGCCGCACGCCTCCCATCGCGTTCGTCTTTGATACAGCGGAATGCTTCTCGGGTGGTCACCGCAATGCAAAACTGGTCCAGCTTCGACGTCTCGTCCTCGTTAGCATCGGCCTTGCTCTTTTTCTCGTCAGAGCACAGGGACAAAGTCCGATTGTTTCTCACACAATTCAGATTACCAATGACGCGGACGACGGTTACTATAACTCGAATGACAGCAGCGGCTGGAACGACGGCCTACTATCTCTGGGTGGGCACCACGCTCGGCGGCTATGACCTGGCCAACATGGGACCTTTTTCCGGCACCACTGCGACGGTGACCCTGCCCACCAACGGAACCAAGATCTACGTGCGCCTCTGGACGTGGATCAATGGCACCCCGCTCCGCAATGACTACTCCTACACCGAGGCCCGCGCCACCGCAGGTGCGATCACCAGTCCGGCAAACGGCAGCACCTTGACCTCTGCTTCAACCACCCTTATCTGGAATGCCGGATCGGCTGGCACGACGGCCTACTATCTCTGGGTGGGCACTACGCTCGGCGGCTATGACCTGGCCAACATGGGGCCTTTCACTGGCACCAGCGCCACCGTCACTCTGCCCAGCAACGGAACCAAGATCTACGTGCGCCTCTGGACGTGGATCAATGGCACCCCGCTCCGCAATGACTACTCCTACACCGAGGCGGCGCCTTAGCGGCTGGACATTTCTCAATCGCCTGCGCAGAATTCGGGGCAACTGCGCGCCGACACCACGATCCCGAGAAACTATGTCTACGTCCTGCCGCGCTTCCTGAGCAGCACTGCCAGTTGCATCTGTTGGTCTGTTTGCAACCCCTGTTCGGCCCCTTGGTTTCTCAAATACTTAACATCGTGCCTGGAACCGCCGCCTCAACTGCGCCGAACTAACATCGAACAAGACTTCATTCATAAACAGACTAGCCGGAAGCTCAATTACTCAATCACGCGGGCATGGTGAGATGTAGGGATCCAAGGAAACTCCGCCCGGTGGCACGCCAATCATCTACGCCGGCGAGTCGTATTCGGAGATGAAAGCCTGCGCTAGCATCTTAAGGTGCCAGCACCAGTGCCTTTGACCCTGGCTGCTGTCGGCAACGATGCATAGAACGGCGGGAAAGTGTCACTCATCTGACCGGTACGTTCTGTAACCCATGCCTCGGGGTCAGACCTCCGGAAGATGGTGGGCGCTGCAGGATTCGAACCTGCGACTTCCACCGTGTGAAGATGGCACTCTACCGCTGAGTTAAGCGCCCGGACTGGGCTTGGAGGGGGTCGCCGCCCCGTTCTCGATCCGGCGAGACCCGGACCCGAACGAGCGTAACCAGTCGTCTTTTCCGCGTTTTCAACCCACGGGTGCTTCTTGAAACGCGCTCAAGACGGGAAAAGCGCCGCAAGGCGTTCCCCGTAGGATAGAGTAACACCAGCAGGGCTTTACGGCCAGTTCCAGCTGTTGCAGCAGGTCGGCTTGTTGACGCGCCGCAAAGGTCCTCAAAAACACCGGCTATGTTCCGGAGAACGCGCTCAATCCGCCAAAAAAACGAGTTCCCGTTGGATGGGGAGGCGGCCCTACCGCCTGTTTCCGGGTTGGGTGGGTCTCGCCTTTCTTCCAGGGCCGGCAACCGGCCGGGGCACCTGTCTGCGCTGGCACGAACTGATAGCCCTGATCCGAGCGACGAAGAACCCGGAAATCCCAGCGAAGAAACCGGTTACGCTCCGCAACCTTCTGGCCCGGACGGTGTTCCAGAAGATATGGCGACCATGGTCCTGAACAGTCCGGCCTTGGCTGCGGGCTCGGCTTACCGGCCGAGCGCAGGTCCAGGCCTGGAATTGGATCCCAAAAGCGATGCAGCCATCATGCTGCGCGTGGCCGAGGGTGACGAAGCCAGCTTCAATTACCTGGCGGGGAAATATCATCGGCCGATGATCCACTTCCTTTACCGGATGGTCGGGAATCATGCGGTTGCCGAAGAATTGGCGCAGGAGGTTTTCCTCCGCGTCTATCGTGCTAGGAGCAGCTACCGGGCCGAAGCCAGATTCACTACCTGGCTCTACCGGATTGCGACCAACCTGGCAGTGAACCACGCGCGCGACACCCGGCACGAGCGGGCCGCGCAAACGGTGTACCTGGATCAGCCGGACGAGGAAACCGGTACGACTCCCGACCTGGCCGACGACGAGCCGACCGTGGAGCAGCGGCTGCTGACCGATGAGCGGATGGATGCCATTCGCCGTCATGTGATGGCACTACCCGAACGGCAGCGGATGGCGGTGCTGATGCACAAGTACCAGGAAATGGATTACCGGCAGATCGGAGAGGTGCTGAAGCTCAGCGAGTCGGCAACCAAATCGCTGCTCTTCCGCGCCTACCAGACGCTGCGGGAAAAACTGAAGGATTTTGTGTAAGTGAAGGAGTGGAAATAAGCCGGAATCGACCGGCGGATTGCGGGGTAGCAGACCATGAAACGGATGAAAACCAATTGCGGGCGAAACGAAACTGAGCTGGCTGGAATTCTGCTCGATCCACGCCCGGCTCCTGCCAAGGTTCAGAAGCACGTTGCGGAGTGTGAGCACTGCCAGGATGAGCTCGAGCAGATGAAGGCAACCATGAATTTGCTGGATGCCTGGAAAGCTCCCGAGCCCAACCCGTACTTTCTCACACGCCTCGGCGCCAGGATGCGTGAGGAACGGGAAGCCGTGCCTTCCGACTGGTTTGCCGGTGTGGTCGCGCGCATGCGCGCCCGAGTCGCCTATGGTTCCGGGCTGCATATGCGTCCCCTGGCTGCCATGGCGCTGACCGTCGCGCTGCTCGTCGGCGGCGGAGCTTACCTCGGCGTCACCGACTGGATGCAGCCTGCTCAGACAACGAATCCCAATACCGCCGTGGTGCATGACCTGCAAATACTCGATAACAACGCGCAAGTGCTGGATCAGATGGAAGCTCTCACCAGCAATGAAAGCGGGGATTGAGGTCTGAGAAACGACCTTCGGGATTTTGACATTTCGGCCTGCCGCCGGGAGAAAGACACGTGAACTGGACTACAAACGCGGAAAGAATGCGTCCGGCGGCAATCGCCACGGCAGTCCTGCTCCTTTGTCTTGCTCCCGCCGCAACGTTTGGCCAGCGCCGCCAGCCTGCCAGCCCTGCATTCCAGCCCAGGGCTCGCTTCGCGCAGGCCCAAGCGCGGCGCGAACAAAACCAGCAGCGCCAATATAAGAATCAGCAAAATCAGAATAGGAACCAGCGCCAGTACCAGAATCAACAGGGACAGTACCAGAACCAGCGACAATTCCAGAATCAGCAGAGGCAATACCGGGCGCAGCAACGCACACCGCAGCAGAACCCTCAGTATTACGGCGGACAGCGCTCGGCGCCAGCCTACCCCGGGAATGGCGCGCGCCCTGGTACTGGGAGCCCCGCATACGCACGTCCTGCTTATCCCAACGCATCCAACGCTGCGCGTCCTCAGTACAACTATCCAGGCGCCTCACGGCCCGGCCATTTAGGCGGCTGGCTCAACCAGCACCAGGGGCTTCCCCTGCAGGATCAGGAGCGGCTCCTGCACAACGATCCCAGCTTCAACCACCTTCCCCCGGCCACGCAGCAGCGTCTGGTCGATCAGTTGCATCGGTTGAACCAGATGCCTGAGGCGGAGCGTGAGCGCACGCTGGCGCGCGGCGAGATGCTCGAGCGTCTTTCGCCGCAGGAGCAGACGCAGGTCCGCGAAGCTGGCCGCCAGCTTGTCACCCTCCCGCCCGATCGCCAGCAGGTGGTCAAGCGCGCCTTTCAGGATCTGCGCTCTGTACCTCTCGATCAACGCGCTACGGTGCTCAACTCCGCGCGCTACCAAAACAACTTCTCTCCGGATGAGCGGAACATTCTCTCCAATCTCCTGCGCGCCGAGCCTTACGAGCCGCCACACTAACGGGATTCCGCAGCGGCGCCCGCAGCTGCTTTGCTTCGGAAAAACTCGAGCGACTTCTGCAGCCCTTCTCTCAGTCCCACGCGCGGCTCCCAGCCAAGCAGAGTGCGCGCCTTGGTAATGTCGGGGCGGCGCCGCATCGGATCATCCTCAGGCAAATCGACAAATATTAATTCGCTCTTCGATCCCGTAGCATCGAGCACCGCCTGCGCGCAGGCGAGAATCGTGTACTCTTCGGGGTTGCCGAGATTGACGGGAAGATGCTCGTCGCTGCGCGACAGCAGCACGATTCCCTGGATCAGGTCATCCACAAAACAAAAGCTGCGCGTCTGGCTTCCGTCGCCGTAGATGGTCAGCTGCTCGCCGCGCAGTGCCTGCATCATGAAGTTGGAGATGACCCGCCCATCGCTGGGGTGCAGCCGTGGGCCATAGGTATTGAAGATTCGCGCCAGATGCGTATTCACGCCGCGCGAACGGTGGTACGCCATCACCATCGCCTCGGCAAAGCGCTTGGCCTCGTCGTATACCGAGCGCGGCCCGACCGGATTTACGTTGCCCCAGTAGCTCTCTGCCTGTGGATGCTCGAGCGGGTCGCCATAACACTCCGAAGTGGACGCGTGCAGATACCCTGCGCCGTATCGGCAAGCAATCTCCAGCGTGTTCTCAACTCCCACAGAGCCCACGCGCAGCGTTTCGATGCCCAGGCGAAGATACTCCGGCGGGCTCGCCGGCGAGGCCATGTTGAACACGTAGTCCACCGGCCCCGGATCGAAGCTCGCGCAGATGTTCCGCTCTTCAAACTGGAATCGCGGATGGCCGGCAAGATGAGCCAGGTTCTCAGGCGCGCCGGTCGAGAGGTTGTCGACACCGATGAGGGTGTCGCCCTCGCCAAGCAGGCGGTCGCAAAGGTGAGAGCCAAGAAATCCGGCGGCTCCAGTCACAAGTACGCGCATACGCGAAATTCAATGCTCCGGGAATCAGAGGAATGCGAAATCTGCTGGCTATCTCTTCCTGAGGTTTCGGGGACGCAAACGCTGCCAGTTCGATATTCAAAAAAGCTGCTCAGGCCGGCATCTTGTGCGGCTTGCCTTCCTGCCCCTGGTAGCTTGCTTGTCTCCCCATGCTTACATAGGTGAATCCGTGCTTCTGCATCTCGTCCGGCTTGTAAAGGTTCCGCCCATCGATGAGGATAGGGAACCGCACCGCCTGGTTCAAGCGCTCTAGATCAATCGCGGCGAACTCTTTCCAATCCGTCAGAATCAGCACGGCATCGGCGTCCTTCGCCGCCTCATAGAGATTCGCCGCATACTTCATATTCGTGTCCGGCGGCAAAGTCTGCTTCGCACGCTCAATGGCTGCCGGATCGTATGCCGTTACAATTGCGCCCGCTTGCAGGAGCTTCTTGATGATTTCGATGCTTGGCGACTCGCGAATGTCGTCTGTTTCGCCCTTGAAGGCGAGGCCCAGCGCTGCCAGGCGCTTGCCGCGCAACGTCCACAGTGCCGAACGCACTTTGTTGAAGAAGATTTCCCTCTGCGTTTCGTTGATCTTGCGCACTTCATCGAGCAGCTGAAAGTTGACGCCCCGCTCTTGCGCCACCCAGTGGAATGCTGCCACATCCTTGGGAAAACACGAACCACCATACCCCAGCCCGGCGCGCAGAAACCGGGGACCGATGCGGCTGTCGAGCCCGATGCCCTTTGCGATGTCTTCAATGTCCGCATCCACGGCCTCGGCCAGATTGGCCACGGCGTTAATGAACGAAATTTTCATGGCCAGGAAAGCGTTCGACGCATGTTTGATAATCTCCGCGCTCTGCGTCGTCGTCACCAGCATCTTGGCGGGATGCGCCGTGTTGCAACATCCCGGAACTGCGCCCGGTTGCGTGTAATAGCTTCCCTCGGTCAGCGGCTCATAAATTTGCCGCAGCAACTCCGCTGAATGTTCCTCGCTGGCGCCCACCACAATGCGGTCGGGATGCAGGAAATCCACCACTGCTGTGCCTTCGCGCAGGAACTCCGGGTTCGAAACCACGTCAAAGCGATCCTTCTCCACGCCATGACGATGCAGCACGCGGCGGATCCAGGCGTTGGTATAGACCGGAACTGTGCTCTTCTCCACAATCACCTTGTAGTTCTTGATCATGCGCGCAATCTCTGCCACCACGGCCTCGACATAGGACAGGTCCGCGGCTCCGCTGTCGCCCTGCGGCGTGCCCACGGCAATGAACACTGCCTCGCTTTCTTCCACCGCCCGGCCCAGGTCGGTGGTAAATGTCACGCTGCGGCCTCGGTGTTTAGCCAGTAGCTCAGGCAGGTGCTCTTCAAAGATCGGCACCCCTCCATCACAAAGCAGCTTCACCCGCGCTTCATCGTTGTCGACACAGGTGACCTTGTGGCCCATGTCGGCAAAACATGCCGCCGCCACAAGCCCTACGTAACCCGATCCGATTACACAGATTGATACTTGCCTGGCCATACCGCCACGCTTCCTCCCCTGCGCAATATTACGAGCGCCCTATCGGTGCTATGCAATTCCCCCTCAGTTGTAGTCTGCGAAACCCGCAAGTGAGAAGTTGTTACAGCCACTCGTTAGCTTTTCTCAGATTCTATATCCCGACCATCCACCTTCGAGCTCTTTTCGCATTACAGCATTCTCTCAAGTCATGAAAGTTTCGTGACTTGAGGTGGATCCGTATTCCGCCTGTGCCTGAATGAAATGCCGCAGTATACGATTGGCAGGTTTTGGACGCAAGTAGAAGGACCTACAGCGCCCGTTGTGCACTGAAAATACATGGTTTATGCAGGTCGTGCAAGTGATACACGATTTTTCACGAGTCGTTGCCATGCTCGATGAGTGCAGCCAAAAAATGCGCGCGGTGGTTCATTCGTTCCGGAATGCAATGAACCGAACGCTTTCCAGCAGTCCCGATTCCGCCGGCTCTCTGGGGCCGAAGAAGAAGCCCCCGCGTGGAGGCGCCGGGCCGGCTTGGGAAAGCACGCGTTTCTCTGGAGGCAAAAGCCGGTCTCCAACGATGCGATTGGTCCATTCATTGGTGACCTCAATCGCCAGATGATTCGCACCGGGCTTCAGGGCGCCGGTCACGTCGAGCCGGTAAGGAGGCGCCCACACCATGCCCACGGATTTTCCGTTGACCTTTACTTCTGCAATGTCGCGCACCTCACCGAGATCAAGAAATATCCGCCCGGCCGGCCGGAACCATCCTGCGGGCGCCTGCACATCCTTGGCGTAGGTGGCAGTGCCGGAAAAATACTTGACGCCCGGATCGGAATTAGTCGTCCAGGAAACGAGATCGGCCATTTTGATGCTGGGCGGTGCGCCTAAGTTGGTAGGGAACGTGAGCGTCCACTGCCCGTGAAGCGTGGCCAGCGTGTTTTCAACTTTAGGCGCTGCTACGTGTGCCTGCGCCGGTGCGGCATTGCGAAGAACAACAAACACCGATTCCCGTTCGGCAAGATCGAGGGAAACGGTGGTAAAGCCAGGTTCCTCCACGTATGCTGCCGGCTCAATGCCGGGTTGACGATTGCCGCTGCGTTCGGGAACGCTTGTAGTTGCTTCCGGATTCGTTTCGATCTCATCCATCTGGCCCGTCATGGGTCGCCAGATTTCTAGGTCTTTTCCGGTGGCGCGAAAACGCGCGTCGATGTGCTCCGGAGCATCGACCTGATTGACAACGAAATAAATGTCGGCGTCGGGCATGCGCCGGTGGATCCAAGCTGGCGGAGTTTCAAGACTGCCGCTTGAAGCGAAGTCTGGCCGCACGTGGAGCCGGCTCAGTACTTCGTCGAGGGAAAGCCCCCAATACGTCATTCCCTTTCCGAACGCATGTTGATTATCGGTGACGCCGTCGATGTCGCCCCACAGATCGGTGGCGAGCATGCGGATTTCCGTATCGCCTTCGGGATAGTGCGCGAGGCTCGGCGATGATGTGGGCCGCGGGCCGACAATCGTTGCTCCGGCCGCGACCACCTCATGCAGCTTGCGCAACACCTCCGGTGTCATGTTCGTGGTAGCCGGCAGAACCAGCACGCGGTAGGTCATGCCCTCGGGCATGGCACTGCTGCCCTCAACGTGAATCTGCCCGTTGGCGGTCACGCTGGTCTGGTGGAGCAGCACATCGGTGTTTATGCAGTCGTAGTCGTATCCTGCAGGCGGTGGGGGCAGCAGGCCTGCGCCCCAGAATGGCTGCGTGGATGGCGCGCCTTCCGGCAGCAGATAGGCCACGTCGGCCACCGGACTTCCCTGCTGCAACATGTAGCTGACGCGCGCGAAATACTTCATCAGCGGCCCCGCCAGCTCAGCCCACGTAATGTTGCGGTTGATGTTCGTGCCCACCATGGTGTTGCCGGGCTTGGTGTCGAGCGGTTGCTCGGCGGAGGTATGAAACACCAGCCGGTTCACACCCTGCGTAAACCAGTAATCGGCAATCTTCTTGAGCGTGTACGGCGCCTCGTATCCGCCGCCGGTGAACGTTTCGGTAGCCACGATCGGCTTGCCATAAACATGCGCGGCCGAGGCAGCGCCACGAACATCGACGTAGTACATCGACTCTGGATGCAGCGCGCGCACCCAGAACTCCGCCATCGGCACGTCGATGTAGCTCTTGTTCAGAAGCGTATCTTCGGGAATCTCAAGAGCGACGCCCGACGCCTCGGCGTAGCTGCCCATATTGAGTTTCTTCAGCTCACTCTCCATGGTTCCGTAGTAATCATCCGCATACAGGTCGGCGAGAGTCCGCCGAAAATCCCAAAGGAAGCGATCGCTGACATCCGCGCTACCGACTACGTGGCCGGCGAGAACGGGCAAGTACGGCGTCGGATCATACCCGCGCCGCCGCCTAAACTCGGCGATCATATCGTCGGTCCAGTTCTGCATCCCGGCTTCCCAACTATCCATTGTTATGTAGCGAAGGCTGGTTCCGGCCAGTTCACCGAGCGCCTGGTGGATCGGATCAAAATATCCGTGGAAGTAATCGCGCACATCCGGCGAGCTGAACTTGTCCACCTCAAGGCCCGTAGCGGATGGAATGGCGGGGTGATTCGTAGCGCCGGTGAGCGAGTACCCCATGCGCAGAATGGTCCAATTGCCCGCTGGAACATCCCAGTGCAACGTGCCATCCTTGTCCATTTTGCCGGTCATGTCGACCACATCGCCGCGCGCAATTTCGGCGGAATCCGGGGCTGTGGGCGTCGGAACTACGTCGTAGCGATCCATCAGGCTGCCGAAGGTTCCCTTGTCCTCCCAGCGATTGACGCGCGCATCGGAGTAGAAAATGGCTTCAGTCAACGTATATTCCTTGGCAGGAATCACCGTACCGCCGTGAATCACCGCGGCGGGCAACAATCCCGCTCCTTCCAGCTCGATGCGAAAAATCTTTGCCGTCACGGCGGGAAACGCAAAGGTACGGATCGCTGCGCCGTGATAGCCCTGCGGGCCCGGCAAGACTGCGATAGTGTCGAAATGCACACCATCGTCGCTGGCGAGCAC
>JGI12270J11330_10003668_pt1 | contig 10960 bp, 15 predicted proteins | sample PeaSoiMetSII2010_FD_11330 | JGI IMG/M metagenome (IMG submission 11330)
CCTGCGTCTCGATGACCTCGAACACCTTCTCGCCGAAGGCACGTAGCAGCTTCTTGGCGTAGGTCGGGCCGATGCCCCGGATCATGCCCGACGCGAGGTACTTCTCGATGCCCTCGACCGTCGTGGGCTCCGAGGTCTTGAGAAACCGGGCCCTGAACTGCTGCCCGTGGGTGCGGTCGTTGACCCAGTCCCCTGATGCGGTGATCCACTCGCCGGCCGCTATTGTGGCGGCGTGCCCCACCACGGTGACGAGGTCGCGGTGGCTCCGCGCCTTGACCCGAATGACGCAAAAGCCGTTCTCGGCGTTCTGATAGGTGACGCGCTCGACCAGCCCCGCCAGCACCTCTCGATCGGATGGATGGGGCTGCGTCTTCATGGTGCCCGGCGCCTGACGCTCGATTATTCGACAGGATAATCGGTAGGGCGTGACATGTAACGGCGCCCGAGCAATTGGGGCCTGCGTGCCCCGCCGCGTGAATGGGAGCGGACCGCGAGGTCAAGGCCGCCCTGACAGCCTCATACCCGCTTTGTCGAGCCGTTCAGGCCGTTGCAGAGCTTCCGCGCCTTATCGTCAGGGACAGCCGGTTCCATGACGGCCTTGCCCAAGGCTTTTGCATCACTCCGGAAAATACCCGACCATCACTGCAGAAAATACTAAGTCGTTCACCAGCCTACGAAAATTGCGAATTGGGCGCGAGGCCCTTTTGGCCCTCTGCGCTCCACCCGAACCATGCGGTCGCCTATGACGGTGATGCCTGCCGAGACCGTCGCCGGTGCGCGCGGATCCGCGACCTGCGGCGAATGGTGCGAAACACGTTGCTTGATGGAACGGTGTTTCGGCAGGGCGCGAAACCCGTTACGGCGCCGTGCTTCTCACGATCGGCTAGTAGGGCATGGAGCCAAGGCGCTACCCTTGGACGCGAAAGTCGACAGGTGTTCCGGCGCCAGTCCGCGACAAAATTGGTTGAGGACGGCCCCGTTTGTCCTATCGAAGGCGCCCACCCATCACTGCAGAAAATCAAATCGCCTCGTTTTGGCGCGATCAAGCGCCCGACCATCACTCCGGAAAAATACTTAAGTCGTGGCGCCGCCTACGAAAACCGCGAATGCGGCGCGAGCCCGCTTTTGGCCCGCTGCGCTCCACTCGAACCATGCGGCCGCCTTTGGCGGTGTGAAGCCGGATTCCAGCGGTAACAGGTTTCAAGGCTGCCGCATTTGAGCCGGCGGCGACCGCCGCTCGAGCGAACACGGCTGCTTGGCCCCACAGACGATTTCACCGAAAAGCGCGTCTGACACCAGCATCTGGACGGCATCTCTTAATGCCTTTGCGTCCGAGACCTTGGACTTATCGAGATATTGATATTTGTCGACCAGGCTGGCGAGCTCGTCGCTGGTGAGCTCGACGCGCACCGACCTGACACCCCGCCGCTTGCGCTGCCGGTGTGCTTGAACGCGGGGTGTTGAGGGAGCTGACACGCCAGAAACGTAGCCCAAAATCCGTTAACGGCCTCTTGGCATTCCCGATCCAACGCCGATTGACACTTGAGCGCAACGTTGTCGTAGCCACCGTGGCGAAACATTGAGGGGCTGGCCGACCGGCTACGGCGCTCTGTGGGGCGCGCCGGCCGGCCAGCGAGCGAGCGGATAGGCGCGGCACGCTCGACGAACTGTTGCCCCTCTTTCTTCACTCGGAAACCGCTGCAAATGTCGGTAGTATGGACGCCAAAGCCATTACCTGATCGAACCGCTCAGTTCGAACTGTATTCAGGAAGGCCAGCCACGATTAAGTGATTATTTCTAATTCCGTAGTCCCCTAATCCTACTATTCACTCGGGCACTACGCTTCGGCCCATTGCCTTGTATTAAACGTCCAGGGTTTGCCGCGGTGGATATTTCCTGAGGTATCCTCGCAGACCGGCACTAACATCAACTCCTCCACACGCCCGATTTTAACAAGAGCGTTGGCGATGGTCGAGTAAGCGATTAGCACGTGCGCAATTTGACCATCGGCGAGTTCGGCCGGTAGACGGCTATCAGTCTCGTGTATGAACTTGTCGTTCTTAGGTGTGTTTAGTTTTTCGCCCGATTGAAGAGCGAAATAGAGTGCCCTAATAGACACGACTCGTTGGCCGACATTGATCGCTTCAAGCCTTGCAAAAGGTTGATCGTATTGTGGACCGAAAGTCGGCCTTGTCAGCGACACACGGAATTCAATATTTCGCTGTTCCTTTCGTCTGGCCTGCGCAAAATTAAAAGTGGACAAAACGGCGCCATAAATCGCCAATATGAATAGCAAAACATCTTTGTACGCTGCAAACAGCATCACTGGCGATTTCCGTCAATCAATCTCATCTAAGTCTCCTTCCCCTTCCGCCGCTTCGGACCAGCGGTGAGCGTAATCCATTTCACCTTGTAGCGCACGCCTTCGATGCCGAGCACCAATAACCCTTGTACTCGAACCATATACTTTTTTCCGACAATCATCATAACTCACCGGCTCTTCTTCCGGGTCGTGAAGCCAATCGACGCTCAGGTCACAATTTTTGATCGCAGCAATTCGAGCGTCGCTGCGGTCGGCCGATCGTCCACACCGACTCGGCATACTTCGCCGCCTCGCTGGGAGGGTGAGACTACGAATCGCGAATTAAGGTTCTTTCAACGACTGTGACATATCATATCAACTGGACTATTGCGTGGGTCTGCCGCGTTTCCGAGCGGCTGGGGGCAAAGCGCCGGTCCTTTGATGACATTGCAATTTCTTGCGGCGGCGACGTGAAAATGCCCGACATTGCGCACGCAGCCTTTGGGGGACGACAATGACCATCCATCACTTCAGCAGCATCTTGATAGTGGACGACAGCGGCGCAGTCAGAAGCGTCGTTCGGAAGCTCTTGACGCAATTAGGATACAGAAATCTCGACGAAGCATCCGATGGCGAAGCTGCGCTTGAAAAAATATCAGAGAAGCATTTTGGCTTGGTGATTTCCGATTGGAACATGGAGCCGATGAGCGGACAAGTCTTACTTGAGAATGTACGTACGAACAAACAATACGTGAATTTGCCCTTCATCATGATGACCGCCGATCCTTCGGTAGAGAAGATTGTTCAGGCCAAGAAGGCGGGCGTTACCTGTTTTATCAAAAAGCCGTTTCGTGCTGAGGAACTTCAAGCCAAGATTTTACAGTCGAGCACAAACAATAACGCTGCCGCAAGCGCGTAGTCGGTTAGAGCAACAACTTCTCGCCTACTCCAGGAAGGCCGATGCGACGCGCCGCGCCCTGCGACAGGTCGATGTCGCGGGTGAAATGGCCGCCCTTTCGCACGAACGGCCCGCGATCGTTGATGCGCACCACGACGGAGCGGCCCCGATAGGTGACGCGAACCAGCGTGCCGAACGGCAAGGTGCGGTGCGCCGCCGTCATGGCGTTCGGATCGAACCGCTCACCGCTCGCGGTGCGGCGACCGGATTCGAAGCCGTAATACGACGCCGTCTCGGCGTGCGCCGCCGCGACGAACAGGCAAAAGACCAGCGTGGCGAGAATCGCTCGCATGAGGTCACCTCTTTGTTTGTGGAGCAAAAAAACTTATGTGGTTGACCGATGCCCGCAGGCCCCTCTAGCCTTCGGCTATGGGATTAGGGCTGCCATTCCTGCGGGACATCGTCGCGCTGAAACGGCGCGGGCTTCTCGATAGATGCCGGCACGTTGTCGAGATCGGCGCGCAACAAATCAACGATGAATTGATCGTGTCACCCGATCTCCGTGTGGCCGTCGCGCTGTTCGGGGGCACCATGCCTCGGCTGACGCCGGTCGGCTCGCCGCACATCACGCCGGACTCGCCGCCGGGAGGGCTGTTGTGGTCGGCGTTCGGCATGCAATCCCAATCCGTCGACATCGACGGCGGCGACATCCGCATCGATCTCAATAAGGGCCGCGTGCCGTGGCGCTATCGCGGTGCGTTCGATCTCGTCATCAATGCGGGAACGACCGAACACATTGCCAATCAGGGCAATACTTTTGCCGCGATCCACGACCTCACGCGCGTTGGCGGCTTGATGTACCACCAGGTGCCGGCGTTCGGAAACGTGAATCACGGTTTCTTCAGCTATCACCCGAAATTCTTCCACCGCTTGGCGCAAACCAATGACTACGAGATTGTTCACCTCGCAGTGACGCCGCAGGGTGAGTTTCCATTACCAGACTTTCTACGCGATATGGGGTTGCCTCGGATGGTCCTGCGAACGCAAATCACGGTCGTCATGATCCGTAGGAAGCGCCGAAAATTCCAGTTTCCGGCCGACCGTTAGGGCGCGTTGCGACTTAAAGCGTCATCGCCACACAGATAGTTGCAAACGGACTGAGAGCGGCTAATCAGCCGTGCAGGTGCTGCACGTCCTGCCGGGGCTCGTTCCTGGCACATTCGCGCTGTCGCTAAGTGCGCTGCCTTGAAACAGGTTCCACTTCACCCCGGTAACGTTTGATCCGCCATCGACTTTGCCAAAGATCGCGTTGCTCAGGCCGCCCTCGATGACGACGCCATTGGCTGCGGTGAGAGGGCCGCTGAAGGTCATCATCGAATCGTTTTCAAATTCGCCGTGCATATAGAGCGCCAATAAAATCCTGACCTTGCCGGCGCAAATTGTCGACGGTTTGCCCAGCACGATGAGGGAGTGATAGGTCGCTTGAAAAACCGCGCCGCCCTCGGCAGCGCAATAGGTATTGCCGCCGGCACCCACGTCCAAGAATAGCGCTCCCCAGGATACTTCAACGCCGTTGACGAAGTTGCATCCGGTCGGCTGGATGATCGCTGCCGCGAAAAACCCGTTATAGGACGGATGGCCCGTGAGCGACGCGCCGTTGCAGTTCAAGATGATTCCGGAGCCGCCTTGCGAACCGATCGGTGAGCCGCCATGCGGCGGCCAATGGATACCCAGCGGATCGGACTGGCCCGCGCAACTGCCGCCGTTATAGGTGCATTTCACTGTGAACTGCGATGAAATATTGGCCGCCATCACCTTTCCAGCGAAGTCGAGTGCATTGTTGGCAGTCTTAAACGCCCGCGATCCCGTCGCCAGCCCATCGGCCACGCCGGGCCGATCGGAACCATTGACGGGATCCCAATTCAGAACAAATTGATTGCCAGACGGTATTTGCCAAAGATTGGGGCAGTGCGTGATTTGCCATTCCTCGGAGGTGACAACGGTTACTTCCATCGTCTGCAGTGGATAGAGATAAGTGCCCTCCCAATCGGTCGGCTGACATCCGTGAATGCCACCGACAGTAATCCACTTCGCGCCGGTCGCATTCGAGCCCGTCGGCAACGGGTCCGCATTGGTGATTGTTACGCGGCAGCCGAGGGGAAAACCTGATGCGCTTGGTACCTGGGCGGTGTAGAACGCGCCACCGCCGAGCACATAATTCCAGCCGCAATGAACGTTATCGACGGTAACAGGCCCTGATGTGAAGGGAACGCCGTTCACGGTCGAAAGCAACGCGCGCTCCTGCGCGGCGCTTTGCGGTACGCTTGAAATCGTGCTCGCGATAAATACCGAGACGGCACCCAGAAGTGCCATGGAGGGGCAGCGTTGCTTGATCATCGTCCAATCATCAAATCGCGAAATCGCGTTCAGTGCACATAGTGCTGCCCACATTATAGCATTCCGGCTCTCTTCAGCATCGCTCGCCGATGAGAAAGGCGGGAAAAATCGGAAAATTTTAAGTCTTCGAGGGGCATAATTAAGCTGCCGCTATAAGCTGGCATTCACGTTGCTACGTTAGTGTGGGTGTTTAGGGATATGGTGTTGCTTACCAGACGTTTAGTTTTAGGTGGTGCGACAGTATTGATCTGCGCACCAGCGGTGCTGCGAAAGGCACGCGCGAACGACGACAACATCCAGGTATTGCAGACTGTTGCGGCCTCTATCAAGGGTGCAGCCTTACCGTCCAGCACCGGGCAGATTATCCCCCGGGCTCTAGCTGATGAAGTTATCGCGACCAATCTTAATTTGGCACATAAATTTGGCTACCGGGTCGCTAATGGTTTCTTTGCCGATCCCGCCAGCGGCATCGCGGTCCGCCAAGGCTACGTGGCTGCTGCGCCCGATTACACGGTGCCAAAATATCCTGCGGCCCAGGACCCCAGGCCACGTCCCAAAGAGCCTGAACCATTCGGTAAAGGTACATTCAAGCTGTTTGTTTGGGGACAATCTCTTGCCGCGAATGCGGGGTACGGCCGCTACGCAGCGCGCAACGCCGACAAAGCATGCGTCTATGCAGACGGCAGCTTCTTTCCCTGTAGCGATCCGATTGTCGGGGCGGAGGGGCCAGGTGGCAGCGTGTGGTCGCGATTTGCCGATTCCATGCTGGGCCGTCCGATCAACAATACGTCCGTCAGTCAGATTGTCATCGGTTGCTGCGCTCAAGGCGCCACATCGATCAAAGATTGGGCGCCAGGAGGCAGCGAGGCACCAAGATTGCTTCGGTGCCTATCAGACTACATTGCCAATGTCGGACAGCCGACACATCTCGCATACTCACAGGGCGAGAGCGATGTAGGTGCCTTTAGTGCCGAGCAATGGCTTGATCGGTGGCAGTCAATGCTCGCGAGCATTCGCAACCTCGGCTGCACGACGAAGATTTGGACTTCGATAGAGACCATTTGCAATTTGCGAACCGCAGCCGATCCTTTTGACGAAGACATTATAAGAAGAACACCAGATTTATACGTTAAGATAGAGATCGGCAGGCGAGATATCCGCGCTGCTCAGAGAATGGCGGGTAGGCTTGGGCCGGATACTCAACCAGGGCCTAACCTCGACTTGATCGATTGGCACCTGCGTGCTTGCGGCGACGGCTGCCACTTCGGGGACCGCGGTCTGGCAATGGCCGCAGAAGCTTGGGCAACGGCGCTAACTACCTAGCGATTGGCTTGCTTGCCGATTGGTGGCGGGCTGTTGACATACAGTTCGCTCTCGAGACGCCCCTGCGACGTTTGAGAAGCTCAGCGAAGACTCCCTCTGCCGGGCGTGATGGCATCTTCGCTTCCGCCAGATAAAAGGACCTCGGCAAAATCCTTCCGGCAACCCCTAATTCACCGCTTGTGGGGATCTTTAGCGAGCAAGCGCCCGCACTTGGCCGTCACCCCTGTGGAAAGTTGTAGAGATCTGTGGACACCCGCAGGCCGAGACTAGCTCGGACGAATGGCCGGTATCAAGCTTGGCCGTCCGACGACGGATGCAGTTATGGGACCGGCGACAAAGCCTGACCAAAAACAGCGCCTCGGCTTCTTGACTGGGCTCAGATTGTGCGAGGCGATCGAGCGGGAGTTTCCGGAGCTCAGCCGGTGGAAAGTCATCAGAATCCTCGCAATCGTGCTTGATGAAATGCAAAGGAGTGTAGACGAGAAACGACCCGTCATGAAGAAATTTAAACAGCTAGACGCGCGCGATCAGATTTTGCTTATGACCAGGTTGATAACAAAATTTGCTGACAGCGGCTACCTCGATAGATGCCACGGCTCGGTGGCTGAATGGGCTCGCACGGCAGGGCTCGATGCATTTGATATTTGGCGTGACGTCTGCGCCGAGGCCGGCCTTGCCGAGTGTATGCCCTGGCCCGGATACCCCATAGGGCCGAAAGATTTTCCCGAGGCACGCGGTGTTCACCACCCATTGCCCGATAAGGTCGCAAAGTTATTCGAACAGATCGAAAAGCAACAGACGCATTGAGCTCCGATCGAATTTGGGTCATCAGCCAAGCGGCCGAACTGGTGATCGAGGTTACTCCCGTGCAGCCCTAAGCCAACTTGCTGAATAGCGGACGGTTGACAGGCGTCACCTTCGGTTGCCGACGCTTCGCGATTCCTTCGCGATCACGGCAGCCAAAACACCTTCGAAGCTTCGACTTCCGCCTCACTGCGCGACAACCCGATATCACGCAATTCCGCATCGCTGAGGCTCATCAACTCGCCGCGCGAATGCACGCGGCGGCGCCATTCGAAGATCCGATTTTTAAGCTGGCCCAAACGGGCTCCACTCATATTCGTCCTACTCTTGAATACCCCCGAGTTTGGAGAATTCACCGAACCGATGACAAGCATGATGAATGGGCGGCGCATCATGGTGTCCCTCCTCGCGTTGAGAAACACGTCAGGCACCCCTGATAAGTAATCGCCTCTGACAACGATGGCTGTGCTGTGTGTCACAGCCAAGAATGGGCCGCTATCCCACTAACTTCTGCCGGCCACGTTCAATCAAGGCGAGCAGATCTCACTATCCGCAAAGACGCGCCATTGATTTCGGCTTCCTGAACACAACAATGATTGCAGGATTCAGTGCGTTTTGCGTGGTGTTTGGTGCAGCCATCGCTTACGTGGCGAAGAGCTACCCCCGACATCGCGAGGCTATGGAAACTATGGGCGGCATTCTATTAATCGGCGGGCTTGGATTGCTAGGCTTCGCACTCTAATGCGCAATTGGGCATCCCTAGCTATTATAGCGCCGATGGAAGTCCGTGGCGTGAGCCTAGCCGTCCGTCTCGTCGACGTGCCTGCTCTCCCCGGCCAAAGTGTGTTGGTTTGCAAAGGCTTCGGTACGCCGCACCGTGTACGCTATTAGGTGCCATGGCTAAGCAGCCGCGCCATCTCGGCTTACCGGTTCCATCATTAACTTTTTCCGCCAGTTAGCGTTTTCGGTTTGGAAATATATCCATCACACAATGAACAGATGCATGACCGACGACGAGTTCCTCGCACTGCCGTGCGGATGGCCGCCAAGGTTATGACAGCGGCGTCGCACACGTACGATTGTGTTGTCCGGGATATTTCCACGCTCGGCGCTCGCCTTGAATTCCCAACTACGACATCGATTCCGGATCGGTTCGAAGTGGCATTTGAACAGGCTCGAACGATACGCGTTTGCCAAGTCGCCTGGCGGACGAGCACTCAAGTCGGGGTAGAGTTTCAAGGGACATCGATTGGTCGTGCTGCCTGAGACTGACTGCCGCGCTTAGGCGCGAGCGACGGAGCGCTCAGAACCACTATATTGACGATCACGTCGCTATCGGAGGGACTTCCTCGCGCCTTTTGTCAGACATCCGCTGTCTTGCTCACGTGAAAATGCCTTGCGGCAAGTTGGCCGTCGGGGCGAGAATTACCGGAACTCAGAAGAGCTTAAGACAGCAAACCACCTTTCCGACGACTTCCAGCTCACTAAGCGGAACTTCTTCGCTGCCTTGCTTGGGATTGTCGGAAATGATCTTGACGTTTGCCTGCTTCGCGGGACGCATCACCTGCAGTCGTTTGATAACGATGCCCGCGAATGCGTCGCGAATGGCGTAAAGCCCATCGGGTGTGGGTGTCTTGTGCCCAGCGTCGATGATAACTCGGTCCCCCGATACGATGGTGGGCGCCATGCTGTCGCCGTCGACTTCGATCACCAAAAGCCGCTCCGCAGAAGCGTGCAGTTGCTCGCGCACGAAGCTCGTCGGGAACACCCAACCCTCGTGCTTTATTGGGTCGGCGTGGCGGCCGTCTTTACGAACCTCGCGCTTTGACACGCCACCGCCAGGCTCGGCGCGGGTGTCGAGTTCTGGCACCCGGTGAGGTGGCTCCTCGCGCGCTCCACTCGATTCTGCCTCGCCAGTGCCGGGATAGCGGCCCCACAGCAAAATCTGCTCCGGCGTATAGCCAAGATGCTTGGCAAACGGCTTGAGGTGATCGAGCCGCATCCTGATCTGGCCCCCCTCGAGCCGCGACAATTGCTGCTTGGAAACCCCCGACAGCCGCACCAGTTCGGAGCGGCTCATGTGGCGCGCCTCGCGCGCGTGGTAGAGCCCGGTGAGCTGTCGGCCGGTGCGAATCTTTCGTGCCATGCGGCTATTGTCACGGATTCGGTTCAAATAATCCAGAGCTAAACGTCACAGAGCGAATTTAGCCGTACCTCTGCGCACCCACCAATTGGCGCAGAATGACTTCCACAAGTACAAGGATGAAGGCGAGATGGCGCCGGACTATGCCACCGCGGTCAACGCCGAGATTAAGGACCTGTTCGCCGCCGGTGCCGATATCGCGCAGATCGACGAGCCCTATATGCAGGCGCGGCCCGAGAAGGCGCGCTAGTTCGGCCCGGAGGCTTTCAACGCCGCGATCGCCGACGTGACCGGCACAACGGCGGTCCATGGCTATGGAGCCGTGATTATCCTTCTCGCCACGAACTTTCCGTCAAATAGCGATCGACTGTGACGGCGGCGCTCGCACCGTCGCCGGCCGCGCTGACCGCTCGACAGGGCGATTGGCATCTGACGGTTCCGGCAGCGCAAACGCCGACCAGTTCGCTTCGCATGCAGCCGTCAATCGGTATTCGCCCGGCCGAATCCAGGCTCAATCGGTCTTGCAGCACGGCGGTGTTCGGTTGCAGGCCGATATAGGCAAAGATCGCGGCGACTTCCAAATCGACAATAGCGCCTTCACGCGATTTGCGCGTGCGCAGGCCCGTCACTCTGGCGTCGCCCAATATCTCAGCTACGGCTGTATTGAAGCGGACTTCGATTTTCCGATGCGCAGCAACGCGATCGCGGTAACGGGCTTGGCCGGTCAAGACGTCGCCGCGATGGAGAATGATGACATTCGAGGCGTGTTCCGCGAGCGTCAGCGCCTCCTGCATCGCCGAATCGCCGCCGCCGACCACGGCGACAATCCGGTCGCGACAGAGCGGCGCGTCGCAGCTTGCGCATTGGCTCACGCCATTGCCGGTCAAACGCTGCTCCCCCGGGACATCGAGCTTTTTCAGCGACGTTCCCGTTGCGACAATGACGGCGCGCGCCAAAATATCGCCCTCCCCCGTCGTGACACGCCACTTGCCGTCTTGCGGATCGAGGCGCTCAAGACCATTCATCATGAACTCGGCGCCGGCTGCGGCAGCCTGGTCCTGCAGCATTGGACACAGGTCGTAACCTGGAACGC
>JGI12270J11330_10003670_pt1 | contig 10956 bp, 5 predicted proteins | sample PeaSoiMetSII2010_FD_11330 | JGI IMG/M metagenome (IMG submission 11330)
CGCATAGTCGATCGAGTAGGTCACATCCCTTCGAGACGATGAGGTTCCTGGCTGAGATACCTCTTGACAACCATGCATCTCGAGTTGCCGGTCAAACCGGCACAAAACACGTACAGTACTCACTGTCCAATGCCTACCGCAGCCTCATATGTCTCAGGTACACCGAACAACGACACGCGATGGCAGCACGATGCCGACCGTAGTAGCATTCGCGCAGTTGCAACCGCTAAGGTGAGCTACAGCTTGGAAGTCACGCAGTTCGGACGTTCAGTACCGATTCACTATATATCAAGTATTTTCTCCAAAGTTATATCGGTAAAGATATCCGCGGTGCGAGGTTGAGGTTCAGCGTATCCGGGCGAAGACTCTGCAATGCCGTGCAACACGACAGGGGCGCATGTGGTATCGCTGACTTTTGGCAACCGACTCAGCAGTCAGTCGTGGGCTCGCGTCCTGTCAGATCTTCCTCGCCATATTGAATCCAGGCAGAACTGGGATGCCACCTTTTCCGAACAACAAGTTGAGATCGACCTGTCGTCCACGGGATTCGCCGACTTTGTATTGCTTGGGAGACTCCTTACCTTCGTTTATGCCGCGATCAATGTTGGCGCGACTGTCACTCTCCGACTACCGACCAGCGATCTGCAGCCAGGTGAAGAACCCTATTACGGCAACGAGCCACCAGGCCAGAATGCTGCTCACGCCACCTCTCTGGCTGCCCTCTCTCGCCGAAGACGCCAGCGCGACCACTGCCGACTCTTCATGCAGCAGTCCGGCTTCGAGGCTGCCCTCAGAACTGGACCGTGGCCAAGTTCAAGTGTGAGAATCGCTGAATCTGGACCGCCCGCTAGCGCCAATCGCGACGTTGCACCCTCGTCCGCGACAACAGACGGAGACGAGTCTCCACAGGCTCCCAGTAGACTACGGCAGATACTCCCCTATCAATGGATCGCGCCCCTGACCGCTGACGAACTCAGGTATTCTCAGGCTCTCGCGGACATCGAGATGTCCTTGACAGCGCTCGGGCTGCCTGCGGTCGACGCGGCTGCCATAGCGAACTGCATTCTCCTCGAGCTGATCGAGAACGTCGCAGAGCATGCAGGTGACTCCCGCTACCCGCCGCCTATGGCCCTTGTGGGCGGAATCCTAATTCAGCCCGAGAAATACAGTCTGCGTGTCGACGACTACGACCCCCAGCTGTCCGATCTTTTGATCTGGGGGGCCAAATGCCGGAGTCCACTTCTTCGACTTCTTGTTGCCGACGCGGGCCGAGGATTAATCACCTCACTTGCACCACGCAAACGAGCTCACCGCGAACGTCAGCTACGACCGCAGGACCGGCTCATAAGTGACGCACAAGACACAGTTCTCTACGCTCTCGATCGCTGGTCAACGTCAGCTACCGCACAGCCTCGCACCGGAGCATACGGTCTTTGGAAGGTCGAACGGCTAATCCGCAGTTACAGCGGCAGCATTTTGATATCTGCAGGCTCCGAGACGGCGGGAAATATCTTTGCCGGCATAGATAACCTCGCGAGAGTGGCGCATCAAGTACCTGCGTGGCTTCCAGGCACGGCCGTCGAGTGCAATGTACTCACTAGCGTGCCGGACATCCTCGGTCCGCAGGGGGGCATGGCGTCGCCGGTAACGCGCCTTGGGGTCGACCGGCCACGACTAGCGTGCATCGCCGCGCCCGTCGCCTCACGTGCTGGCTTCATGACTTCCGATCTGCAGCGAATTCAGGAGACACTACGCAGTCTGCCGGACGACAACAGGAGTGGTCTGGTCATCTTCGCTGATGCCCTTGCCACTTCGAGCCGACTTACAGACTCCGATCTGCTAGACGCGCTTCGCCACATCTTCTTAGTGGCCAGCGAATCAGCTAATCCGGCTACGGTCGCCTTGGTCTTCTCTGGCGTAAACCATAAGTTTCTGGCACTTGCAATTGAAGAATTCAACACTCAAAATGACGTGGACGAATTCGCCGATGTCTTGCATATTCCAAATCCGATTCTAATTATAACGCCCCACAATAGGCATTACTGGATTGGTGGAGGTCCCGAGCTTCGCCAACTTCTCGGCAGACTCTCTGAGTCATCGGCCTCGCCCCCAATCGGGGACATCTTCCCTTCAGAGTCCACATCGGCGCTGGACGCGGGACTCCGGCAGATTCGTGACCAGACGGCGTTGCTGCAGATGCACGGGGGGCACCTCGATCTGACGCTGCGACCACAGGATGCAATGGACGCACTGACGAATGACCTGGGCAGGAGGATCCGCAACGCATATGGGTCCGCGCCAGGACCCGGAGTTGACAAGGGGCTGTTCCTCACACCGAGCTTGCGGGTTACGACATGCTGGTCGGATCCCAACGAGATTCTGCGCAGTATCGGAAGCCAACGGCTTGCGGGCTTCTTGCTTGCATCTCTGCTTGAGCGTCGGCTATCGTCCGATCAGCGAACAGCCGCAGCTCCGCTGATCGTTAAGGCTGGTAACGCGGGCCGACGACTCCTCGAAAGTTTCAGCCTTTCGCTTGGCGGCTCTGGTGAGTACTTTGACTCAATTGATTATTTGCGACTTGAACTTGCTGGTTCGCAGATCCTGCCGGAACAACGTCTGATCTTGTGCACCGATCTCATCTCGTCGGGCTTCAGCCTGCATCATGCAATCTCTGAGCTGAGGAGACACGGCCTTACCGCAGATGCGGTGGCAACTGTAGTCGACGCACGCGAAGTTCAAGATTGGACAGACGAGCCCGGCGAGTTCTCTTTCGGCGACCTTAGACTGCCACTGGTTTGCCTCGCAACAGTCCCGATTGCTGACGTGCCAACCGCGAGTGCTGACCGCCACATCATTCCGATCGACACGATACTCGGTCGGCCGATCCGCGTGGCACCACCGCGGCCACGCCACCTCAAAGATCAAGGAAGCTATATCCGTGCGCTAGTTGCCACTCGCGCCGCGCGCCTCGGTCACATCATAAGACCCAGTGATCGTCACTATTCAGCCTATGTCGATCCAACAATGCTTTTTCGCGACAGAAAATGGGCTGAGGAGGTACTATGGAGTTCTCGGAATAGGGTGCTTGGTCGCCAGCGGTCGATCTTCGCGCAGTCCTCATCTGAGCCAGAGATATGCATTCTGTACCCGACTGGAAATAGCGACCAGATTTCGGATGTAGCTCGAGCTCTTGGGTCGGACCTACAAGATCACGGTGCGACGGTAACTGGCGTCGCCGGCATAAGGCGCGGCGCCCTGGGCTCGCGATGGATCTTCCCAACATCTATCGAGCTGACCAGTCCCGGGTCGCATGTGGTTATCGTAGATTCCGGTATGTCGAGTGGCTATACGGTACAGCAACTCACGCGGCTGGCCGTCGCCGCTGGCGCGCGGGCTGTCACGGCAATTATTTTGCTGGATGCGATGAGTGAGGCCGAGGCACTTGCCCTGCAGCAAGTACGGGCGGTGGGCCGTCAGGGCTCGGCGCAAGATCGCATAGACATTGGGCAGCACGTACCGTTCGCATTGTTCTTCGTGGCAGGCACGGCAGTAAATAGCAACAGCGCCAGGAAGTGCTCAGTCTGCTCACTTCGCAACAGGTATGCGAACGCGCGACACCCGATGCCAGAGCGACTCCAAGAACATCGCGCGTGGCTCATCAGAAGCCTTCATATTCGTACTAAGGAGCGAGTGTTCCAGGAGGAGGCTACCGATCTACTGGGTACGCCAATAGCGCAGGAAGACTGTGTAGAATATCTCCAATGGAAGGCTCGGCTACGTAGCGCTACATCCAATACTCTCGCCCGCCGAGAGATCGTCGATCTGATTAATCAACTTGTCGAGGACGTTAGCCTTACCACTAGTCGCGATGCGCTTATTCGTCTGCTCGTAGCGGAAAGCCATTGGCTAGAGACAGCACCGCTTTGGTTTCCGAAGATGAGATTCAATATTGCAGCGGTTACCATGAGACTTCTTCGCGGTGCGCAAGCGATGTCTCATGATCCTATGCTTCGCGTGCAAGCAGCAATTCTGCTTGCTCTCGCAGCTCCGGACAACTTTGCGGATGACATTAGCATTCTTGTCCGCGATGCCCAGGATCATGAGCACGTGATATACCAGATTTTGCTTGAGGCTCAAGTGCTACTAAGCAGACCAGAGAGCGGCTCATCAACGGAATCGACGAAACGACTCGTTGAAGGTCTCACCAGCCTAGAGGATGAGATTACGCAGGCACAGGCAGCTTGGCCGTGGCCGGAGTCGTCTCCGCTCGAAGAAATCCGATCGTTGGTGGCGCTCGGGCGTCGGCTGCTCAAGCCTTTGCCTGAATCGCCACAGGAAGCTTGGGCCGCACTACGTGCCTATAGGGCTGCGATCCGCGATCACACCTACGATGCGGCTATGTGGCGCGTACAGTTGCGGGTAGAGAATCTGGCGCGAGGCTTCGCTCCCAGAGATCCGGAGTCCGTACGTTTGGACTGGGGTCCATGCCGCGACTTCCTCTGTCTGGAAGTCCTTCCCAATCTGGAGCAACTCCGTCCTATCCTGCTGGCGCGACGGCCGCTTCGTGGATTCAGCAACGATGACCTGCTGACTTGGACCCGCGTGGTCGATGGCGAAGGACCCCTCCTTCTTGACGATATCACCAGGAGACTGGAAGGGGCGTTTGCCGTCGGAAATAGGGAAGTTCTAAAACAGGCTGGTCTATCTGGCCTCCAGGCCGATCTTCGCTGGTGGAACCAATTCTTTCTGGCCGCCAATGTCTCTGACGAAAACCAACCACGCAGCGCTTTTCTTGCGGAGCTTGTCGGGCAATGCCCGGCGTACCTGCTGCGAATCATTAGCGAGGTTTTCGATGGCAGCGACTCGAAGGTAGAAGCTCGGAACATTACCGACGATGAGGCTCTGCGTGTATTCTGCGATACAACACTGCTGCGAGATGCGCTGTCACATGTACGAATGAATGCCGAAGATCGTCATCGGCAGAGTGGTGTTGATCAAGAGTTTCTTATAGTACTTGAACGGCGTGAGCCGCGCCATGTGGTTGTAACTGTCCTCAATACGGGCAGCGTTGCGACGGCAGCTGGCGGCCGTCGCGGTCTGAAGCACACCAGTGCGGAGCTACGTCGCTTTGGCGCAACACTTGAGCGGTTTAATGACTTCGAGGCGCCGTGGACGTACGGAATCTCTATCTGTCTTGAGCGTTGGAGTCAGGTGTAAATGAGAAACTTGCGCGGCCTGCTCGTTGACAACGAACCCGGCAACAACCAAGTGATCGAGGAGTCGCTAGATTTGGCCTTTGGCGTGTTCGGCTGGAAGGTTGAGTGGTCACCTCATGTTAGTGCCGCCAGTGCGCGGAGGTGTGTGCGCGAAAGCGAGCCATTTGACTTTGCGATAATTGATCTCTATCTCGCTGCAAGTGAGCCTAATGGCCTGTCCATCGTGCCTGACGTTCACGACAAGCAGCCCGATACTTTTGTGCTAGTTGTCACTGCGTTTCCCGAGCTGGATTACAATTTTCGAGATCGCGCCCGTAAATCCGGCGCAGTAGCAGCTATTGTTCGTAACGACCTTTTGGCCGAATCTACGGACTGGAGCTTCCCGGCACTGGCGAGCAAGATCCGGGAGCATTTAGTATCTCGCGGCCTGATTACTCTTGGACATTTTTCGTATGATCAGGAAGACTCGCAGATTGTGTCTATGCTGGAACGTTTGGGTGGACAGGAAGGAAGTGAAGACCAGCGCGCAAGGCGCGGAGGGCGAATCTTGCACAATCTGGCGATGCGATGCCTTCAGAGATCGCGCATTGATGAGGGCGATTTTCGGTTGAGCTATCTTACGCCTGGCAGGTCAGGGGCGCAGGTCTGCCGTGTCGACCTATCTATGGTTGGTGAGCCGACGGAATCGTTTGTCTTGAAGTTCGGGCTCGATAGAGATGCGCTGGAGTGCGAGTACCGGAAGAACGTCGAAGCATCGAGAATCTTGACGCCGCAAGCGCTGGTGACCGCTACCGGAGTTCGTTTGGACGCGTCGGGGTACAGCGCCATTGCGGCTAGAGTCGCAGAGGACGCTGATACTCTCGCGAGATGGCTGCAGTCAGCGGAGCGGGCGGCGGCTCGTGATGTGGCGGATATTCTATTTGGTGAGCATCTGCGAAGCCTGTTCCGTCCGGAACTGCGCTCGCGTTGCATTTTGAGAGAGTGGATCCAGCCTTCGGTTCAGGAATGCGGGCGTACCCGTTTGACTCTCGATGCTTATCGCGAGGCGATCGGACATCGTGAAGCGGGGAACTTCGTGCAAGCGGAGCGCTTGCTTTCGGAGCTTGTGATGTATATTGAGGAGCGTCGCCTACCGGTGAAGCATCCGGAGCGTCTGGAGAATGAGGCAATATTCGTGAAGTCGTTTGGGGATTTGCACTCGTCGAATGTGCTTGTGCAAACGGGTGTTCACGCCCGACCAGTGCTTATCGATGCGTCACTGTTTGGCGCGGGTCATTGGGCGACTGATAGTTCGCGACTGCTTGTTGATCTCACACTGCGAGTGAGGGATCGTGGAGTTCCAGCCATGCTTTGGGGCGGGGTGAAGTCGTCTGCTCGCGCGAGCCGTGCGCTATGCCCTTATTACCCGGGGCAGTACCCGGACTCACATACGGCGGTGGATGCTTTCGTGTTGCGTATTATAGACAAACTGCCTTTGTTTCTTTACCTTGAGGAACTTCAGTTGGTAAAGGATCAATGGCACTGGCAGTGGCATGTTGCGCTGGCTCGGGAATTCTTGAGACAGTCTACACTTCGGGATATGACGCCTCCGCGGGCGGTGCTAGCTCTGGTTTCGGCGGCGACTCATCTTCGCTATGGCATTGAGCTTCTTGATGGCTTGAAATACAGATAGAGTGGTCTGGGGCGTGCGCACCCGTGGTGTACGAGATCAGCCGGGCTTCGTACGGCGGGCGTGGCGGCAATACGGACTCAAACAGGGGACCTGCCACTCGGCGAGGTGATCTGGCGGAGGTTGGCGCCGAAATTGTCTTCGACCCCGGGCCGACCATGGAGGCAGACATATCGAAACGGCGGCAGTAGCACGAATGATGGGCCGCATCATTTGGGTCGAGGCAGCTGAGGCGTCGCCGCTTCAAGGAAGAACCTAGCTCCCGTCGAGGGGGACGGCGGCGTTAAGCACATCGAGGGCCGAACTCTGTCGGCAGGCGTCCGCCCGGTCGAAGGGCCCGGCCCAGTGCAACCCGAATTGATTCTTGCCATTCCTGCCGTTCTCCCAGATGGAGCGGGCGTTTCTGAGGATGAACGCGCTGTAGGCGGGCTCGCGGCTTTGCAGGTAGAAATCATAGAGGTTGCGGACGAATATGCCTTTGAACTGCGGGCGGTCCCCGTCTTTGCGTGCGGTGGCGAGTTCATCTGGCTCAATCAGGATTCCCTGGGTGCTCGCCGACAGCGGGCTGGTCAACTCGCTAAGCGCGGCATCGGCGATCACTTGCCCTTGCTCCAGGTAGGCGTTCTGACCGGTGATCTCATGCAGGGCGGCAAGTCCGCCGAGGATCACGCCCTGGTTGTAGGTCCAGGTGATGCCGCCGTTATTTCCGCAGGCCGGTGTGAGCCCGTCATTGACCAGGCCGCTGGCACCTATGAGACCTCTGGCGCGGAACCACTCCCACTCCCGCAGTGCCCAGTCCAGGTAGTTCACGTGGTCGCCCGGCGCGCGCTGATGCAGGCGAGCCGCGAGCGTCAGGAACAACTCATTCGTGATCGCGTTCTTGTAGTTCCTGTCCTTGTTCCACCAGACGCCGCCGCCGCACGTGTCGTCCCAGCCAGTCTGGAGGTTGGCGAAGATCGTCCGGGCTGCGTCGAGATAACGGTTGTCGCCGGTCAGGTCGTACGCTGCGACCCAGGCCAGCCCCCACCACCCGTTGTCGTCGTAATAGCTGAGGATGAAATCAGCATGCCGCCGCCGGGCGGCTTTGAACGTCGTCTCGACGACTCCAGCGTAGGTACAGTCCCCGGTCCGCTGCGTGTAGTCGATCACTGCCGTCAGGGCGTTAGCAGCGTTCCACCAGCCTGTGGACCTCCAGCGGCCGGTCCGCGGGCGGTACCACCGCTGCAGCGCGGCGATCCCGGCTGCCGCCCAGGCACGGTAGTCGGGCTCCGCCATGCAGGTCCTCCCGCGACGATGCCTGCCTCAGGCAGGGTCTTCCGCGACCGTCATCCGGACGCCAGGCACACCGAGCCTGGCTCGACGGACGTGCACCAGGTTAAGTCAATCTCTGGTGTTCCCATCAAGAGGCGCGCTTCGCTAACCGAGGAGATCGCGGCACTAGCTGGCCGACCAGTGAGCGGGTCGCGGCCACGGTCGCCTCGCTGACGTGGTCAATGACCTGACGCCGCACAGTGATCAATGCCTTCGTAGCATCAGTGTGGCGGGATGAATGCCGTCATCGGCGGCTTGGCGGGCCAGGGCTGCTCAGCTGGTCTGCGTTTGTCGCGGCGCGCCCGAAGGTAGCTGCCCATCGCCACCGTGGCCGCGGCAGCCGCCGCACGGGCTAGGCCTGCGGCCAGGGTCGTGCGGTCGCCATGGAGATAGGGCATGGAAACCACGACCACCGTCGTCGCGGCGGCGCCAAGGGCAACAGCCCGGCGGCTGCCGACCATCGCCAGCGTCAGCAGCGCCAGCAGAACCGGAAGCCCCGTGACCGTCTCGAGGTCCACCAGCAGGTACACGGCAAGGATGCTCGCCAGTGCCCCGGCTGGCTTTCGGTGGCGCAGCAGAAGTGCGGTCACGTTCTCGGCAAGCGCCAGGATCTGAAACAGCGTGTGCGCCTGCCCTCGCCCCGACGGGGCACGGAAGACAATCCGTGCCAGCCCGGCGACCGCGACGAGCGCGACGGGCGTAAGGTACAGCACCCGATCCCGGGCTTCCTGGCTAAACCTGCGCATTGGGGGTCCTCTCCGTGACGGCTTCTGGCTGATTTGTCGGCGTCGACCCAGTGCCGGGTCATCGCCGCCGGCGACGCGCTGCTCGCCCCCGCGATCACCCGGCGGCTCATCGCCGAATTCGCCCGCCGCCCCCACCCCGGCCAGAGCCCGGCCGCCACGCTGGAAGGTGTCACCGACCGCGAACGCGAAGTGCTCACCTTGATCGGCCGCGGCAGTCCAACCCCGAGCTAGCTCAGGCGCTGCACATCACCATGGCCACCACCAAAACCCACGTCAGCCGGTTGCTAGCCAAGCTCGGCGCCCGCGACCGCGCACAACTGGTCATCGCCGCCTACGAGACCGGCCTCATCCAGCCAGGCTGACCGGCCAGCTCAACCACCGGCAGGGTGCGGAGGCAGCCGCGCTCCGAGGCGGCCGGGCGGCCCAGCGAGCAGGTACTACCTGCTGCTCAGCAGGGCCGTGCTAGCCGCCGGGCGGTCTCTTGCTTGTGACCACGGTCGCGATCTGTCTTCGACGTCTCAGGCAAGCCGCAAGCGGGCCGGGTGACCCGACTTGGCTCAATTAGTGCGCACCGGGATGGCGGCTGATGCCTCGCTGGGGATTGGCAGCTGTGCGGAAGATGCCAGCAGTGCGGTGATCAGGACAGGTTAGAAGGTGATCAGGAAGCGGGCTTGATTGCGGGGACGATGGCCCAGACCGGGCGGTGATTGACGGCACCCAGGCGAAGAACTGATCCCCTTCGCTGCGCTCTATCTCGCGCAGGAAGCGATCACGGACATGATCTCGGCGCTGCGGTCGTGGCCGACATCGTGGTCTGACGAGTCGCTGACGTGCAGGGTAGCGTCCGGCAGTTCGCGCGCGAGGCGGCGCGCGATGGCGATCGGCGCGTTCGTGTCACGGGCACCGTGCCACAGGTGCACCGGCGTTTTGATCTCGCTGAGCGGGAAAGGCCACGGGGGCCTGCTCAGGGCGAGCTCCTGCACCGCGCCACGCGTCCCCTGGCGGAGCGCGTCAGCGACGGCCTCGAATTCGATCCGCAGGCCGGCATGCCTGGCCTCCGGCGTGGCGGCCATCTCGCGGCGCAGGGAACGCTCCCGCCGTGCCGGGCTGGCCAGCGACCACCTCATCACCGTGAGCGGGACCGCGTTCAGCGCCGGCGCGTTCCGGGCGAGCCAGCCATAGAACCGGATCCTCGCCTGCTGGCCCGCTCGCTCGGCCGGGCCCATCGGCCCGCCCGCCCCCGCAATGAGGGCGGCAACGCTCACCCTGCCGCCGAGCCGGAGGGCAGCGGCCAGCGTGTACGGGCCACCGCCGGACTCGCCCGCCAGCGCGAACCGGTCCAGGCCGAGATGACCAGCCAGCGCGGCGAGGTCATCTCCCCAGCTGGTCAGGCTGCGCTTCGGCTGGTAATCGGAGCCGCCGTAGCCGGGCTTGTCCGGCGAGATCCAGCGCAGGCCGGCCGCCCGGGCCGCCTCGTCATAGCTGCCTCCGCCCAGGCCCGACACCGGCGTCCCCGCCGTGTAGATAACCGGTGACCCGCCCGGGTCACCGAACTCATGCCAGCTCAGCCGTCTTCCGTCAGGAAGGGTCATCACACCAGATGTCATCCATTCATCATGACGCTGGCCGGAGTCACCCCGCCATACACCGAACCCACAGCACACATACCGAACCGTCCCGCCAACCGTCCGCAGGTACGTGGACGCGGACCGTGTCTACGGCCCGTTTAGTGCGCCCTACGTTTCGCTCATCGCGAGCCCAGAACCCGCAGGTCAGCGCAATTAGCCCGCCGAAAGTTCATGATCGTGAGCCAAGTCGGGTCTCAGGCAAGCCGCAAGCGGGCCGGGTGGCTGGCAGCGGGGCATTGGCGGATCGGTGGTCACCTGCCGGGTCCTTCGCCTCGCTGGGCTTGATCCGGGGTTTCATGCCGAATAGCAGCCGGGTGACGCGGAACCGCCGGACCAGTACCTCGTACAGGCCGAGGGTCACGGCGAAGGACACGATGACCAGCGCG
>JGI12270J11330_10003677_pt1 | contig 10947 bp, 10 predicted proteins | sample PeaSoiMetSII2010_FD_11330 | JGI IMG/M metagenome (IMG submission 11330)
GGCGTACGTCAAACTCGAAACCGTCACAACCGAGGCGCAGGGCGAGGTCGAAAGCGGCGAGGGTATTCTCCGCCGCCGTCTTAGAGGAGCGTGTGCCGCGATGCCCGAGGAGGAGGGGGTGACGGTGCATTGCGCGTGATTGTACTCCGGACTGCGGGCCTTGGACGGTCAAGAAATGCACAGCCGTTGGAAAACCCCGCTGACTACTAGTCAGGATCGTTAATCGAGGTCGAAGTCGCGGATAGGCTTACCGGTGTCGGGCGACTCTTTGGCCTTCTTGACTGCTTCTTGAAATTTCTTCTCCAGCAGGTCCGAAGCGTGTTTTTGGTTCTCGACCGATTGGCGGAAGATGGAGTCGCGGCGACTGTCCTGCACTTTCATGGCCCGGGCGGCCTCTTCGATGTCGTTGAACATCTTGGGTTTGACGGCCGCGGTATGAGCGATGACCGCCTCGCTCTCGGAATCGACTTTCAATACCGCGCTGCAACATGGGCAGGTCACTTCGAAAGCTGGGGAACGCCGCACCATGCCAAGGATCATACCCCAAAAGTCGGGTTCAGCGAGGCCCCAGCTTCAGCGGGAAGATGTGGAACAAGTTCAGCATCTCCAACGCCAAGAGGAAAAGAGAGAGAAAGACCACGGTAATCGCCAGTATCTCGCCAAAGTTGAGGCCGCTACGCCGTGGCTCAAACCGGCGCAAAACCAAGCCCAGAATATTGAGCGTGGCGAAGCCAAACACCAGCACCCAGAGGACGTTGTAGACGCTGGTCTTTTTCTGGGCATAGACATCGGCCAGTTCTGAGAACTGAAAGAGGAGCAACAGGGCAAGCGTGTAGTATCCGGAACCAAGACGGGAGGCAACTCTAAGGAGTGCGTTGGTCAGGGATAGGTGCATGAGCCCGGTTAGAAGATACGATATTACCTTTTTTCGGAGACGGGTGTCAGCGCGGAGGTGTACGAATTTCCACGCGAGGGTTTAAGGCCGCGGTGCGTTGCACGTGATTTATAATAGAAAGATTCCCTACCCCTTTCCGGGCAGTCTGTGTACCCCGCCACGTGGAAACCGCGGGAGATTGAGACAGGAGGGCGGCAAGGAACCCTTGGCTGATGTCCACGGAAACCATTATTGTTCGCGGGGCGCGAGTCCACAACCTCAAGAATATTGACGTTGATATTCCGCACAATTCGTTGACGGTGGTCACCGGAGTGTCGGGATCGGGGAAATCGTCGCTGGCGTTCGATACCATCTATGCCGAAGGCCAGCGGCGTTACGTGGAATCGCTGTCGGCGTACGCACGGCAGTTCCTGGAGCGGATCGAGAAACCGGATGCCGACTCGATTGACGGCATTGCTCCCGCGGTTGCGATCCGGCAAAAGAGCAGCACCCGCAATCCGCGCTCGACCGTAGGTACCGCAACCGAGATCTATGACTACCTGCGACTGCTGTTTGCCCGGGTGGGACGCACCTATTGCCTGCAATGCGGCCAGGAAGTCAAAAAAGATACGGTAGATGAAGTTGCGGACGCAGTCATGGCGCTGCCCGAAGGAACCCGACTGCACGCGCTGTTTCCGCTGCAAACACTAGTGGCGGCGCCAGCAACGGGGAAACAGCCAAAGACGCGAGCCAAGCGGGGCAAGGTCAAGGCCGCCGAGACCGTGATTTCCGATCCGTTGAAGGCGCGTTTGCTTGACTTGCGAACGCGAGGCTTCAACCGGCTCTACCAGAAGGGACAGATCTTCGAGTTCTCGACGCCCGAGTCGTTGTTGGACGTTGACTTTATGGAGCCGGTCTTCCTGCTAGTGGATCGTCTGGTGGTCTCAAGCGAGGCGCGGGTGCGCATGGTGGATGCGGTTGAAATCAGCTATCGCGAATCGGGCGAGGTTATCTTTGAGACTTCGCCGCGCGCTGAACAAAGCGCACAACGTCTGCGCTTCTCGCAGCGCTTTGAGTGCAAGACCTGCAATATTCGTTACGAGGAACCGGAGCCGCGGCTGTTTTCCTTCAACAATCCGTACGGCGCTTGTCCGCGCTGCCAGGGCTTCGGGAACACGATTGATTTCGATCTCGACCTGGTGATTCCGGACAAGTCGAAGACCTTGAACGAAGGCCTGATCGAACCGTGGACCAAGCCCAAGTACCGCCCCCTGGGCACTGACCTGAAACGTTTCGCGCGACAGATGGAGATTCCGCTGGATGTTCCATGGGTTGAGTTAGACCCCGAGCAGCAGCGCCTGGTGATTGAAGGTGAAGGGCGATTTCCGGGAGTGCGCGGGTTCTTCAATCACCTGGAACGCAAGAAATATAAGCTGCATGTGCGCGTGTTTCTGAGCCGGTATCGTGGGTACTCGTTGTGCTCCGTTTGTCACGGGGCGCGGCTGCGGATGGAAGCGCAGCAGGTCAAGATCAACAACAAGAACATTTGCGACGTATGCCGCATGACGGTGGAAGAGGCGGTTGAATTCTTTGCCACGGTGCAGCTGACGGAGCAGGAGGCGGGAATTGCCGACCGGCTGCTGCAAGAGATCCGGGAGCGGCTGACGTTCTTGAATGAAGTGGGACTGGAATACCTAACGCTGGATCGGCTTTCCTCGACTTTGTCGGGCGGCGAAGCGCAGCGCATTCAACTGGCGACTTCGTTGGGATCGCGGCTGGTGGGCACACTGTATGTGCTGGATGAACCCTCGATCGGGCTGCATAGCCGCGATACCCAGAGGCTGATCAAGATCCTGCACGGGCTGCGCGATCTGGGAAACACGATACTGGTGGTGGAGCACGATCCCGATGTGATGCGGGCTTCCGATACCATCCTCGATCTAGGGCCGGGAGCGGGGGAAAATGGCGGCAAAGTGATTGCCACCGGAAATTACGAACAGATCAAGAGCTCGCCGGCTTCGCTGACCGGCCGCTATCTGGCGAACGACTTGCGAATCCAGATTCCGAGCACACGCCGCAAGCCAGGGAGCCAGCAGATCAAGATTTTCGGTGCGCGAGCGCACAATCTCAAAAACATTGATCTGATCGTGCCGCTGAGGATGCTGGTGGCGATTACCGGAGTCTCCGGCTCCGGAAAGTCGACCCTGCTGCACGATGTGTTGTCGCGTGCTTTATCGCAGGCCAAGCAAACGAACAACGGCTCGGGCCCGGTGGCCACGGCATGGAACCGGGTGGAAGGATCCGAATACATCGATGAGGTTGTGTTGGTGGATCAGTCGCCCATCGGGCGCACGCCGCGCTCGAATCCGGTGACGTATATCAAGGCGTTCGACGGCATCCGTGATCTATTTGCTTCCCTTCCTGAGTCGCGGAAACGGGGACTTGCGTCGGGAAACTTCTCTTTCAACATCCCCGGCGGGCGTTGCGAGACCTGCCAGGGCGATGGCACCGTGACCGTCGAGATGCAATTCCTGGCGGATGTTGAACTGATTTGCGAAGAGTGCAAGGGAATGCGCTACAAGCCGCAGGTGCTGGAGGTGCGGTATCGCGGCAAGAACATCCACGAAGTATTGAATCTGACCGTGCAGGAGGCACTGCACTTCTTCGCGAATGCTCCCAAGATTGTGCAAAAACTGCGGGTTCTGGAAGAGGTTGGCCTCGGATATCTGCGGCTGGGGCAGTCGGCAACCACGTTGTCAGGGGGCGAAGCGCAGCGCATGAAGTTGGCGGCGCATTTACAGCCGACGGCGCGGGCGGACGTCAAGCGGCGTTTCCTATACATCTTTGACGAACCCACCACCGGGCTGCATTTCGATGACATCAGCAAACTACTGGCGGCATTCCGCCGTCTAATTGAGGCAGGGGGGTCGATTCTGGTCATCGAGCACAACCTCGAGGTCATCAAGACGGCGGACTGGGTGATCGATTTGGGTCCGGAGGGAGGCGAACGCGGCGGATATCTGGTGGGTTCGGGAACGCCCGAGACCATCGCCCAATTGGCGCAGTCGCATACCGGACAATTTCTCGCCAAAGTGTTGAACGGAAACGGGTTGCCTGGAAATGGGAACACGTAGGCAAATACGTGTCACACTGCTGCTGGCGGCGCTCGGCGCAGGCTGTATGAGCGCTGCCGGGCAGACCGTGCGCCATCACAAGATTGCGCAGCCGGATCCGTCGTTTCCTCCTGAACTCATCCAGGCTGAGAGTGATATCGAAAAGAAGGATTACGCCGCAGCAGAGCCACTACTGAAGAAAGTGGTGGCGGATGATCCCAAGAACTATCAGGCGTGGTTCGATCTGGGATTCGTTTACAACGCACAAGGGAACTTAACGGAGTCGATTGCAGCGTATCGCAAGTCGGTGGCGGCCAAGCCGGATGTCTTCGAATCGAATCTGAATTTGGGCATCAGCTTGGCGAAGGCTGGCCAACCTGATGCCGAGCAATTTCTGCGGGCGGCAACCACCCTCAAGCCTACCGCCAATGTGGACGAAGGGCGCGCGCGGGCGTGGCTGTCGCTTGCCCATGTGCTGGAGGCGAGTAAACCGGAAGAGGCGATTGCTGCCTATCAGCGCGCGGCCACACTCACGCCCAAGGATCCGGAACCACACCTCGCCGCAGGGACACTGCTGGTAAAGGCTTACCACTTTGCCGATGCCGAACAAGAGTACAAGCAAGCGTTGACGATCGATCCGGCATCGAGCGAAGCGCTGATCGGCCTGGCGAATATCTACACTCGGGGTAATCGCTTTCTGGACGCGCAGCAAGTCCTGGAAAAGATCGTCGCTCTGCACCCGGACGACACTCAGGCGCGGCTGCTGCTGAGCCGAGTGCTGGTTCAGATGGGAAAGAACGACGAGGCGGTCGCCAGTGCGCAGGCAGCCAGCAAACTGGACCCTATGAATCCCAAGATTCAGCGCGAGCTGGCAGATCTCTACATGAGCGCGAAGAAATACGATCAGGCGGAAGCGGTCTATCGTTCCCTGCTCAATGGCAAGACGGACAACCCGGCAGACTTGCATCACGTGCTGGGAGTCGCGCTGCTCAAGCAAAGAAAGTTTCCTGAGGCGGAACAGGAATGTCTGGCCGCGGTCAAGCTGAAGCCGGATTTGGGCGAGGCTTATGGGGATCTGGCCGTAGCGGCAGTTGAAAACAAGGATTACCAATTGGCGATCAAAGCGGCCGACGCGCGGGCCAAGTTTCTTCCCGAGATTCCCATCGGNTATTTTCTGCGGGCCAGCGCCTATGACCACTTGCGCGCCTACAAACCAGCGGCGGAGAATTATCACAAGTTTCTGGAAGTGGCCAATGGGCAGTATCCCGACCAGGAGTGGCAGGCCCGTCACCGCCTGATTGCGATTGAGCCGAAAAAGTGACCTATGCGTCATTCCCTGACCATTGCTGTCGTTGTGCTGGCTGCGGTTCTTAACTGCGCAGCCGCGAAGGAGACCGTACAACAGCTGGCGGTGCGGGCGGACGCGGCGAGGCCGGAAGACCGTCCGGGGTTGTACATTGAGATTGCGGAACGCCAACTGAAAGCAGTGGCCGAACTCTTTGCGGCCGGCAAGGACGAGGAGGCCGTGGCCGCGGTCAAAGATGTGGTTACGAATTCGGAAAAGGCACACGATGCCGCGATCCTGGCTCCCAACAAACTCAAGAACACGGAAATCTCGCTGCGCAAGATGGCCGCCAAGCTGCGCGACATCAAGCGCACGTTGGGCTTCGATGAGCAAGCGCCGGTGCAGGCAGCCTCGGACCGTCTGGAGGCTCTCCGTACCAACTTGCTATCCAAGATGTTCGGTAAGGGGAAATGAGAACCGGGCGCGTCACAATCACGTTGGTGGTGCTGTGCTGCTGGCTGGGAACGGCAGGAGCGCAGTTGCGCCGTCGCGAACCACTCACTCCCGAGGAAATCGATCAACTGCGCGATACTGCCATGGATCCCTACGCGCGGCTGAAGCTGTACACGCACTTTGCCCGCACGCGACTGGTGTCACTGGAACAAATGCGGAACGACCCTAAAGCGACCGACCGGGGCCAGCAAACCCATGACCGCTTGCAGGAGTTTGTGGACATCTATGACGAATTGAATGAAAACATCGACAACTTTATCGATCGCAAAGAGGATATGCGTCGGCCGCTGACCGCGGTGATTGGCGCGGACAACGAGTTTCAGGCGAAGTTGCTGGCGTTGAAAGGCGCTGGAAATGTCGGACCCAAAGAGGCCGAGCAATATCGGTTTCTTCTGGATAACGCGCTGGAGGCGGTTGGCAACGGTATCCAGGACCATCGGCAATTGCTAGATAAACAGCAGGAAGCAGCGAAGCACAGAAGAAGATGAAGGTCGTAAGCGAAGAAAATCTCTAACGCAGAGATTGCAGAGGTCTAGCGGAGAGCGCTGAGAAAAGCACTGTAGTTAGAAAGGCCAGCCTGCTACTCTGTCCTCAACGTGAATCCTAAGCTTCTGGTTATTTTCGAGGAGAGCTACCGGGCGCTGCGGCCGCGGGCGCCGATGCCGCATCTGGCGGTGGAATTCTACCCTTTCGCCAATGTCAACAACAACATCCGCATGCGTGAGGGGAAATTGTTCGTGCGTCTCTCTGACGTGCTGGAAGGAGCGCCGGAAAACGTGCTCCAGGCGATTGCTCACATCTTGCTCGCCAAGATGTACCGTAAGCCGATCGAACGGGAGCATGCGACCCGCTTCCGCCGTTATGTCTCCACTCGCAGCATTCGGGATAAGGCGGCTTTGCTGCGCCAGATCAGAGGCCGCAAGCGCATTGACAGCGCCCAGGGCTGCGCGTATGACCTGGAGGCAATCTTTGATGAGCTGAACACGCGCTTCTTTCATGGTCTGCTGGCGCGGCCGCGCATGACTTGGAGCCGCGTCCACGCCCGCAATCGCCTGGGCCACTATGATCCCGCGCACAACGCCATTGTGGTGAGCCGCGTGTTCGATGACTTTCGAGTGCCGCGCTACGCGGTGGAATACATCGTGTATCACGAGATGCTGCATTTGAAGCATCCGGTGAAGTTACGTGGCAGCCGGCGCTGCGTGCACTCCGGCGAGTTTCAGGCAGAAGAAAAACTATTCCCGCGCTTCGAAGAGGCGAAGGCGATGTTGAAACGGCTCTAGCCGGTCGATGCCGCTCGCAATGCAACAACTGGGCAGTGGCGCCTATTGGTCCGTGTGATTTACATCACGGCTCTGCGTGACCTCCAGCGTTGACGCTTTTGTGAGCGAAAGGCTATCCTATAAAAAGTGAAAATGAAATTCATTTTCAAGATTGACGAGGTTCGTCTCTGAATGTTGCAGGCATTCATTATCACCTTGCGTGAGGGCGTGGAAGCCGCTTTGATTGTAGGGATTACGCTGGCTTACCTGGCCAAGATTGGGCGCCCGGAGCTCAAAAAGCCGGTCTATGCCGCACTGGTTTCGGCCTTTCTGGGCAGCATTGGCATGGCTGTTCTGCTCTCCCGCATGCAGTGGAACCAGGATGTTTTTGAAGGCTGGATCATGCTGGCGGCGGCGTTCTTCGTGGTCACCATGATCGTCTTCATGATGAAAACCGGCCGCAAGCTCAAAGGGCAAATCGAAGGCAAGGTCGGTTTGCTGGCCGGAAAGAACGCTTGGTTTGGGCTTTTTGTTTTTGTGTTCCTGATGGTATTGCGGGAGGGGGTGGAGACCGTATTGATTCTGTCGGCAGTGTCGCTGAACTCGACCGAACTGATGAGTTTTCTGGGGACCCTGCTGGGAGTGATCGCAGCGGTGTTGTTTGGCGTGATGTTTGTAAAAGGCAGTGTCCGCATCAATCTACAGAAGTTCTTCAAGATCACCACTGTGATTCTGTTTTTTGTGGCGGCGCAACTGACGATTGCCGGGTTGCACGAGCTCTCCGAGAACGGAGTCCTTCCCTCTTCCCGGCAAGAGATGGCGATTATCGGTCCGATCGTGCGTAACGATTTCTTCTTTTTCGTGACCATTTTCGCGCTGGCGGCGCTGATGGTGCTATTCGAGGTGAAACGACGTGAACCGGCGCCGGTGGTCGATTCCGCCGCTGCGCGCCGTAAAGCTGCCTGGAGCGCCCGGCGGGAACGGTTGTGGATGGTCTCGGTGTACGCCAGTTCATTTGTGTTCATTGTGCTGGTTACGGCTGAGTTCATTTATGCCAAGAGTGTCAGCGCGCTGTCGCCCTCGACCGAGGTCACGTTCATGAACGGGGAGGTTGCGATCCCGCTGCAACAGCTTTATGACGGCGACCTGCACCGCTATCAAGCCAAAGAAAACGGAGTGGAAGTCCGCTTCTGGCTGTATCAGAAACCAGACGGGAAAATTGCCACCGTTCTGGACGCCTGCGAGATCTGCGGCGCCCTGGGGTTCTACAAACGGCAGAACAGCGTGATCTGCAAGAACTGCGCTGGGCCCATCCTCCCGCAGTCCGTCGGCACGCCCGGCGGATGCAATCCCATTCCCTTGCAGGCTCAGGTCACAGCGGACTCGGTCATCGTCCGGGAGGCGGACATCGCGGCACGCAGCCGGATGTTCCAGTAGCCACTCATGTTCCTGCGCTTGGTCTACGAATCGTTTCGGCGGCAGAAACGGCGCAAGCTACTGGCAGGTATCGCAATTACTCTGGGCGTGGGCGTGGCGACCGCCATGATCGCCGTAGCCACCGATATTGGCGATAAGGTCAGCCGGGAACTTCGCGCCCTGGGGGCAAACCTGGTGGTCACTCCGCAGGAAGACACTCTCGATCTCCAAATTGCAGGCGTGGATCTGAAGCCTCCGAGCGACGGAGCGTATCTCAACGAAGGCGACCTGCCCAAGATTCGCGGCATGTTCTGGCACAACAACATCGTAGGATTTGTTCCCGTGCTGCCGGTGCCGGTGAACCTCGGCGGCGGGAAGAACGTCACTTTAGTGGGCACGTACTTCTCCAGGCAGCTGAAGTTTGGGAAGGAAGATTTCGAAACCGGCGTGCGCACCATCTACCCTTGGTGGAAAGTAAGCGGCACGTGGCCTCAGGACAATTCGCAAGATGTTCTGTTAGGGGAAAGACTGGCGGTAAGTTTGGGACGCAAGGCGAAAGACGAAATCGAAATTGGAGGTCAGGCGCACCGCGTAGCGGGCGTGCTCTCTACCGGTGGAGTAGAAGACGATCAAATCATCGCTCCGTTGGCGGTGGCACAAGACATCCTGGGGAGGCCCGGAGCGGTGCGCCGTTTATACGTGAGCGCGCTGACCAAACCGGAAGATGCTTTCGGGCGGCGTGATCCGAAAACGTTGGCGGGAGCGGAGTTTGACCGCTGGTACTGTTCCCCGTATGTGCAATCGATTGCCTATCAGTTGCAGGAAGTGATTCCGCATTCCCACGCCGAGCAGATTCGCCAGGTGGCGCAGAACGAGGGCACGGTGCTCTCGAGGATCAAAGGGCTCATGCTGCTGATCACGCTGGCGGCACTGATGGCTGCGGCTTTGGCGGTTTCGGCTGCCATGGCCACCGCTATCTTCGAGCGGAGAGGTGAAGTGGGATTGATGAAAGCGTTGGGCGCGAGCAGCGTTGCGGTAGCGGCCGTGTTCTTTGCGGAAGCCTTGCTGCTGGCGGTGCTGGGAGGCAGCGTGGGCTTTGCCGGCGGAGCCATGCTGGCGCGTGCGATCGGGAGGTCGATTTTCGATTCCCAAATCACCATCGACCTGGTTCTGTTTCCCATCATCATTGCCATCGCGGTGCTGGTGACCTTTGCGGGTAGCGCATTGGCCATTCGGCGGGCCATGAAGTTCGACCCGGTGCTCGCGCTGCGAGGTGAAGCGTGAACTCCGGCGCCAATTCCGATCTGCTGACTCGCCGCGCCCATGCGCCGCGCCATTCCATGTTTCTGCGCATGCTGCTTCGTGCGGCAGTATTGCGCCGGGGGAGGGCGGCGGCGGCTTTGTCGGCCATGGTGGTTGCAGCCGCGGTGACCACCGCCATGCTGAATCTTTACGTAGATGTGCAGGCAAAACTGCACACCGAGTTTCGCAACTACGGCGCGAACGTGGTGGTGGTGGCGAAGGAGGGCCAATCCCTTCCTAACGATGCCCTGCAGAAGATCGAATCTGTGCTGGGCGACCGCGGCATGGCGGTGCCATTCGCCTACGTGGTNGCGCGAACCGCGGATGGACAGCCAGTAGTGGTTTCCGGAACGGATCTGGAGCGCGTCCGCAAACTGAACCGCTGGTGGTCGGTCACCGCGTGGCCTAGTGGCGCGCAGGATGCTTTGGTCGGAGCACGAGCGGCCGCGTTAGTGGCTCCTCAAGGCCAAGCCTTCGACCTGAGCTTCCAAGGGCGGATCGTCCACTTGAATCCGGCCGGCACGGTCCGCACCGGTTCCTCTGAGGACAGCCGCATTTATCTTTCGCTAACGGAATTCGAAGACTGGACCGGAGTGCAGCCTTCTACCGTCGAGGTCGCGGCATCAGGAACACCAGAAGAAATCGGTACAACCGTCAAAAAGCTGGCGCTGGCGCTGCCCGAGGCTGACGTCCGCCCGGTTCGCCAGATCATGGAGGGCGAAGCGCGAGTGCTGGGAAAAACGCGGGCCACGCTGCTGGTTTGTGCGGTGTTGATCATCTTGACAGCGGCCATGTGTGTGCTTTCAACCTTGATGGGCTGGGTGTTCGATCGCCGTCGCGACTTCGCCATCATGAAGGCGCTGGGTGCGTCCGAGAAGCTGATCGGTGGGTTCTTTGTTACGGAGGCTGCGGCTTTGGGAGCAGTCGGGGCGGTTCTTGGCTTTGGGATCGGAGTCGGAATCGCGGTTTGGATTGGCCGGGTGAACTTCCATGCTCCGGTGGCCCCACGCTTCGCGGTATTGCCGGAGGTCATGGTTGGGAGCATTGCGGTCGCGCTGATCTCAGCCCTTTTGCCGATGTCTCTGTTACGGCGGGTGCAACCTGCTACGATCTTGAGGGGAGAATGAAGTGATTCGATTGAACCATGTCAGCCGCCTTTATCCCGCCAATGCCGGCGCGGAC
>JGI12270J11330_10003681_pt1 | contig 10943 bp, 12 predicted proteins | sample PeaSoiMetSII2010_FD_11330 | JGI IMG/M metagenome (IMG submission 11330)
GACCCCAACTATGGGAGCAACCAGATCGGGATCACCGCGGAGGACGTGGCCCGGATCGAGCCGCGCTGCGCGATCTACGAGAACGACATGAAGACGCCCAAAAGCTACCGGCAGGAATGCGTGATCGGTCTTCTGGTTGCCGCGGTGCAGGAGCAACAGAAAGAAATCAATTCGCTGAAACGGAGGCTCAAATGAGTCTGGTCTTCCAGGAATACCCGCTGGTGATGCGCCACCCCAATCACCAGCCGGCAACACAGATCACCGATCCAATGTCAGACCTGGAGAAGAAAGCTGCGGTGTACAAGCCCAATACGTGGGGCAAGGCGGCATTGCTGCCGGACGTGACGGTGCACAACAAGGACCAGGAGGACCAGTTCGCATCCAAGGGCTACCGGCGCAGCGGAGTATCGGACCCGCAAGCCTATGCGCGCTCTCGTGCAGGAGAACCGGCAGTGGACTCGCTGGAGTATCAGGAATACCCGAAGTGGAAGTATCACGCCAGCAAGGAGCCCAAACTCGTGTCTTCCAAGACCGAGGAAATCGATCTTGGCCCGTGGTGGTTTGATCGTCCCGACATGGTGCAGGAGGAAATTGTAGTGGCACCGGTAGCGCCCGTGCCTGCAATAAAACAGGCTCCAAAAGGAAAGCGCCCGATGTCCGAGGCCACGAAAGAAAAGATACGGGCGACGCACAAAGCTCGACGTGAGGCCAGAGCGTGACGATAGCCCAAGACCTCTGCCAGAGCGCGCTGGAGATGGTCAACGTCTACGGCGTGGGGCAGATATGCACCAATACAGGACATCTGAAATCTGAACCGTGTCTTTTCGGTACTGAACCGGATGCTGGATGCGTGGAGCGTCGAGGCACATTCGGTCTTTGCCTGGCAGAGCATCACTTTCCCTCTGGTAGTGAACCAGGGCCAGTACACGATAGGGCCGACCGGGGCGAACATCACCAACACGCGCCCGATCGACGTGAGGACCGGGGACGGTGCTGCATATCTGCAGGACACGAACCTGAACAACTATCCGGTGAAGGTGGTCCCGCAGGACATCTGGCAACTCATCGGCAACCGCAGCATCAACAGCCAGGTGCCGGACACGCTCTGGTATGACCCGCAGTTCCCAAACGGGGTAATCAACATCTTCCCGCTGCCTTCCATCGGTTACACCATGGTCTTTAATGCTGTGCTGCAGCTCAACCAGTTTCCGTCCCTGACCAGCACGTTCTCATTCCCGCCAGGCTACCAGGAAGCCATGGAGACCAACCTGGCCGTGGCGATCAAGCCATACTTTCCTGCCGGTGGCCCCTTGAGGCCGGAGCTGCTCATGATGGCCAAGGAAGGGCTGGGACGGGTCAAGCGGGCGAACCTGCGCGAGGTGATCAGCAATTACGACCAGGAAGTGGTGAGCCGCGGGGCACCGACGTACAACATCTACCGGGACAGCACGAACTGATGGAAACTCCATTCCTGTCCCAGGCTTACGTCGGCCGCTCGCGCAACCTGGTTTTCAACCAGGCTGTGAACATTTACCCAGAGATCGTGGACGACAAGTCCGGCAAACGCGTAGGAGGTTTTTATGGATGTCCCGGTAGCCGCCTTCTGGCCGTGGTGGGGACAGGCCCGCACCGTGGAGCACGTGTAGCGCAGGCCAATGGTGGCCTGTACTGCGTTTCCGGCTCCGGTCTGTACCAGGTGATCTCCGGCTGGGCCGCGACGCTCCTGGGCACGCTGTCGACCTCCAGCGGGCCTGTTGCGATGATGGACGGGACCGAGCAGATCGTGGTCGTGGATGGCAGTGGGAGCGCATACATCTGGAACTTCTCGACCTCGGCCTTTAGCACTGTCGCGCTCGGCTTTAACGCGGACACGCTGTTCTCGCAGGACGGGTTTTTCCTGGCCAACCAGACCGGCACCAGCACATGGTGGCAATCGAATTTGAACGATGGCAGCACCTGGAATGCGCTGAACTTTAGTTCCGCGAGCGGGCAGCCGGATCCGATAGTCGGAGGCATCGACATCAACCGGGAAGTCTGGCTCATGAAGGCCAACGGGATCGAGATCTGGTACAACGCTGGCAATCTGGGCTTTGTCTTTTCCCGTATTCCAGGTGTGTACCTCGAGCAGGGTTGCGCCGCACCATACTCCATAGCCAAGACAATCACCGGCCCGGTCTGGGTCGGCTCCGGCGAGCGCGGTGCCGGGATCGTGTGGATGGCAGAGGGCTACACGGCCAGGCGCATCAGTACGCATGCCATAGAAACAGCCCTTGCCGGTTATCCGACCTTTGCCGATGCGCAGGGCTTTATTTATGAAGACAGCGGGCACGTGTTCTACGTGCTCACGCTGCCGACTGCGAACGCCACGTGGTGCTGCGACCTGGCCTCCCCGGGCCATCCGTGGCACCAGAGGGCGTATTTTGCCAATGGCCAGTTCTCCCAGCACCGCATGGCAAGCTACGCCTATGCCTACGGACAGGAAGTCTTTGGCGATTATCAGAACGGCAACCTATACGCTTTTGACCTGGATACGTATACCGATGCCGGACAGGTACGCAAGTGGCTGCGCACGTGGCGGGCCCTGCCGGCGAACAGGAGCACGGACAAGGAACTGTGCTTTAATCGTCTGCGTATCGACCTGGAGACCGGGATCAGTGTTCCTGCGGGCACGAACCCGCAGCTCGTGCTGCGCTGGTCGGACGATGGTGCACATACCTGGAGCAGCGAGTACTGGACCAGTGCAGGCCAGACCGGACAGAGCGCTCTGGAGGCCCAGTTCATTAGTCTGGGAAGCACCACTCGTCTTACAGGTCTGGACAGGACATTCGAGCTCTCCGGTACGGACCCGATCAAGGTGGCTCTTATCGGGGCGGATCTGGACGTAGCCTGATGGGCATTCCTCATGGACATCTGCCGGGAAGGACGCCGACCCAGACTCTGGGACCGCGACAGGCACATGCCTTTGTCAGTACCAACCGGCTGGTAACCCGTGAGTGGTACCAGTGGATCCTTAACCCGCAAACGCTCTCGCTCCAGACCCAGACGCTGACCAATACGGGTGCGTCGGTCGACGCGAGCTATTACCTTACGACGCAGCTATCCAACTTCAATCTCACGATCCAGAACGATTGCGAGACGTTCATCATCAACTCGATTATTGGGACCCTGGCACTGGGAACGATCACGATGCCTTCAAGCCCGGCAGACGGACAGAAGGTCCGTATCTGCTGCAATGCAACGATCACTACCCTGACGCTAAATGCCAACACCACGATCAATGCCAGCCAGAGCGTGCAGAATGCGCCCACGACATTTGTCGCTAGCACTACCGGCCCGATGGGACTAGAGTTCATCTATGCCGCTGGCAACAGCACGTGGTACCGGAGACTGTAATGATCGAGACAGATTCGAGATGCCTGGCCTGGGATGCCTACTTTGCCGGCGTGATGTCGATCAGCCTGCACCCTGGAGCCGCCAGAGACGGACCCATGCGCACCGTTACCGATTGTGCCTGTATTGCTGATGCCATGCTGGCCGAGCGTGACAGGCGCTTTGCTCAAAAGGTGACTTGATGCCCTGGATTGGTGCAGCACTGCTGGGAGGGGCCGGGATCATCTCGGGGCTCATCGGCGGCAACGCCTCGACCGAGGCCGCGAACACACAGTCCAGTTCTGCCAATGCTGCAACGCAAGCAGAACTGGGGATGTTCAACCAGACGCAGGCCAACCTGCAGCCATGGATGGCTGCCGGTACCCAGTCCCTGGCACAGCTCCAGGCGGCACTCGGCATGCCCGGAGCAACCACGCCGGGAGGTGTCGCACGGCATGGTCCGGCAGGACAAGGCGTGCCGGCCGGGACCGGCCTGACCAGCATCCTGCAGAACACGCCGGGATACCAGTGGACGGTCGGCCAGGGCCAGCAGTCTATCCTGGACCAGGCCAGCGCGCTCGGCGGCACGAACAGCGGGGCTACGCTCAAATCCCTGTCGGACTACACGAGCAACCAGGCCAATACCACGTACGAGCAGTACATCCAGAACCTGATGAGCCAGTCCGGGGCAGGCCAGAACGCAGCGGCCAATCTGGGCGGTTTTGCTGCGAGCACCGGCAGCCAGATCGGCTCCAACCTGATCGGGTCCGGCAACGCACAGGCTGCTGGACAGATCGGTACTGCCAGTGCGCTGACGGGAGGCGCCAATAGTGCCTTCAATAATTACCTGCTGATGAGCATGCTGCAGAACAATCCCTACCTGGGCGGTGGCGGATCGAACTACATGGGCCAGATGCAGCAGCAGGCGCCGCTGTCATGACGGTCAATAGCTCCATCCCGCTGTCGTTCCAGGCTCCGCAGCAGATGTCTGTCGCGGACCTTATGAACATGCGCAACATGCAGCTGCAAATGGCAATGCAGCAGGCCCAGCTGCAGGCTTTGCCGCAGCAGCAGCAGATGAAGGCTGCGATGCAGCAAGCAAGCCTTGCCGAGATGCAGGCCAAGACCAAGAACTATGCGGCGCAGGCGCAGGACCGGGACATAACCATGGAAAAGGGGCGCGAGGACTTTGCCAAGGACTCGATTGCGCAGGAACTGGCCGCTTACAAGGGAGCAGGTGATCCCCAGACCGGCATGCAACGTGCCCTGCAGATACGCTCGGAGCGCATCGATCTAGCATCGAAGAGTGGGCGTTTCAGTCCTGCTGAGGTGCAGCAGATGAGGAACGCACCGGCGCAGTTCGATCCGGCAATGGCCAGTGCGCGCCTGGAAAACTGGGAAACGATGATTGCCCAGAGGAAGGAGACGGCAAAGCTTGCGGCCGAGCCGCCAAAGACACGCGAGCGCATCCAGGGTACGCAGGAAGTACAGGAGCAGTGGGACCCGGCAACGCGCAGCTGGAGCCAGATAGGCACTGGGCCACGCTTCAAGCCAAAAGAGGCCGCCGGAGAGGAAGGGAAACCGCTGACAGATATTGCCAAACTTGAGGCAGATCACAAAGCAGGAAGAATTACCGACAAGGAATATGAGGACGAAAAGCGTAAGAAAACCGGCAGTACCGAAGGGCTGACCATCGGGGACAAAATGAACCCGGTAATGCGTGCTGCTGTCGAACTTGACACGCGAGAGGGCCGCTATGCGCTTGACATGATGAAAAAATCGCAAGCAGACCAAGCAAGCCCGTTTTATGCCGACGAGGGCGGAAAGTCTTCGTTTCGAAGATGGGTGGAAAAGGAAATCACTCCGATCAAACAGCAAAAGTTCGATGTTTATGCCAATCGCCTGGACATTGCGATTGCAAGCGCTCAGAGCATGGGCCGTGGACTGATTTCCGATACCAAAGTCAGGGAAGCCAAGCAAGCGATCCCGGTAATTGGAGAACCCAAAGAAATCCGAGAACTGAAGTTGCAGCAACTGGACCGTTTTTTTGACTTCGTGGATAACGTGCTCAAAACACCAGTAAAAGCCGGCGCACGCACGCCAGCCGATGAACAGCAAGACGTAAACGACTTCTCGGGGCTGTGGAAGTGAAGACCTGGGACGAAGTGCAGAACAGTTCGGATTTTCAAGATCTGACGACGGATCAGAAAGAGACGGCGCGCAAGCAGTATTTTGAGGAAGTGGTTGCGCCGAAAGTGCCGGCAGACAAGATCGAGGCGGTGCGCAAGCACTTTGACGAAGACACAGCACCAAAGGCCAAACGGCAACCGCCAATTCGTACCGACTATGGAAGCCCTGCAGGCACAGGTTTGCAAGCATTTGGCGCAGGAGCCGGCAAGGCTTTTGTGGACATAGGCCGAGGGGTGAGGTCCATGCTGCCCAGTTCCATGGGCGGGATGACCGGGCAGCAGGTAGAAGCCAGCCGATCGCAAGACGCTCCACTGATGGCTACCGGGGCTGGAAAGCTAGGAAATATCGCAGGCAATGTTGCAGCCGCAGTGCCAGCTGCTTTTGTTCCTGGGGCCAATACAGTACTAGGTGCAGGAGTAATAGGCGCTGTGTATGGTTTGCTGCAACCAGCAAAGGACTGGCAGGAAAGGGCTACGGCTGCGGTCGAATCCGCACTGCTATCAGGAGGCATAACAGGTCTCGTTCGTGCCGTGCCGGCTATTTACAGGGCTTTCGTGGATCCTTTTACCGAGGCAGGACAGCAGAGGGTGGCAATGGCTGCACTGCAGCGATTTGCCAAGGATCCGACCAAAATTGCAAATCAAGGCGCGGCAGAACTTATCCCGGGCTCCAAAGCCACGCTTGCAGAGACAACGATGGACCCGGGGATTGCACAGTTGCAACGGGCCGCAGCGAGCAAGAGTCCGGAGGTCGCAAGCGAACTGGCGAACATCGATCCGGTAACAGGACAGTCCCGCAGGTTTTTAGCGCGCAAGGACGCGTTGCTCAAGATCGCCGGGGATAGTGCAGACAGAGAGTACTTCGAGACCGCTCGAGCAGCAACAGCACAGCGTCTATACGGAGAAGCTTTCAAAACTCCGATTGATCCAAAAAAAGCGGCCAAGTTGGCGCCCGATATAACGGAATTGCTGCAAAGACCTTCGGTACAGACAGCAAGGCAACAGGCTATCAAACTGGCCAAGGAGGGCGGAAAGGATTTGACGGATGCTGATGTAGGCGGTGGCTCGATGGAAGGATTGCATTACGTAAAGACCGCGCTTGATGATCAGATCAGTGCTGCCAAACGTGCCGGGGACAATAATCTGGCTCGGCTACTGATTGGCACGCAGGACAAACTTGTCGGAACGATGCAGCATCTTTCACCAAAATATGCCAAAGCCATGGCGGAGTATGAGGCAGCAAGTAAGCCTATCAATCGCATGGCAATTGGTCGATACTTGTATGACAAGCTTTTTCCTGCGATGTCCGACCTTGGAGCGGGCAATGCAACGCCTGGAATGTATGCAAAAGCCTTGAAAGAAGGCGACGAGATGGCCAAAAAGGCTACCGGATTTAAGGGAGCAAAACTCACCGACATACTGGCTCCAAAAGACATAGATACCATTGTCAACGTGGGAAAAGATGTTGCCAGGGAAGCCCAGGCCGCGACGATGGCAAAAGTTCCGGGGAGTCCTACTGCCCAGTATTTGACAGGCCAGAACCTGATGCGCCAGATCATGGGCCCACTTGGGTTGCCAGAATCCTGGGCAGAATCAACCATGGCAGACGTAATGGCCAATCGTTGGGTTTCCCTTGCCGGCAAGCCGATCGAGACGAAGATCCAGAACCAGCTAGGATCTTTGTTATCAGATCCTGCCAAAGCCAGGGCTTTAGCCGTGGCACAGGGGAAGCCACAGTATTTGCCAATGTCCGCTTTAGGACATGCGTTACCGCCTGCAGCAATTGGTGCTGGGGTTAGCGCTGTCGGTCAGTAGGATGCAAAGATGCACAAGACCAGCAAAGCGGCAATGGCGATAAAAGATAGATACCCGGCATCGCGGAGCAAGGGACGCGGCACAGAATTAGTGCAAAGCCTTGCTACCATGATGATGCCTAACAAGAAAAACGGAGCGATTGCCTTACCGATAAGCCATGTTGCCATGGAGGCATCATAAACGTGTTGCTCATCGATGGCGAGGGGCAGGGCCTGGACCTCGCATACCGTGCCGGCGAGGCAGGCCACACCGTGCGCTGGTATCGGATGAGTGACAAGCCGGTCAAGGACGGTGAAGGCTTTCCCGGCATCAAGCTAGTAGATGGCTGGAAAGAGCACATGAGCTGGGCCAAGAGCGGGGTCATCATAACCACGGGCAATCACAAGCTGATGAAAGAGCTTGACCGCTACCGCGAGTACGGCTTCCCGCTGTTCACGCCTAGCAGTGCGAGTGCCCAGCTCGAGATCAACCGCAAGACGGGCATGGACCTGATGCAAAAGCACGACCTGAACATTTGCCCGTACAAGATGTTCGACAGCCTGCAGGGAGCAATCGACCACGTCGTGAAGACCGATGAAACGTATGTCTTCAAGACCATGGGCGACGAGGAAGACAAGAGCCTGTCCTACGTGGGCTGCTCCCCGGAAGACCTGGTGAGCTGGCTGGAAAAGCGCCTGTCCGAGGGCTTGAAGCTCAAGGGCCGCTGCATGCTGCAGGAGAAGATGGAACCGGTAGCCGAGGTCGGGATAGCCGCGTGGATCGGGCCTGCCGGGTTCCTACCGTACTGGGAGGTGAGCTTTGAACACAAGCGACTCATGCCAGGACACTTCGGGCCCAACACGGGCGAGATGGGGACCGTTTGTCAATATATTGACGCCGACCCTCTTGTTGATGTCCTCCGATCATTTGAATCCGATCTTGTCAAGCTTGGACATGTGGGTGATATTGCCATTAACGGTGGCATTGATTCAAAGGGAGCCTACTGGCCCTTCGAGTGGACAGCACGGCTAGGATGGCCCGACATGTTCATCCGGATGGCGATGCACCGGGGCGATCCGGTGCAATGGATGCGGGATCTGTGCGACGGGAAGGACACGCTCAAGGTATCCAACGATACGGCGATAGGCGTGCTCGTCGCACAACCGCCTTTCCCGACCAAGGTAGAGGATCAGGAACAGGTGGAAGGCAACCGCATCGATGGCCTCAAAGACATCTGGGACCAGGTGCACCCGATCGGCATGATGATCGCGGACGGGCCGAAGATCGTTGATGGGTCGCTGGAGCAGCAGGACACGTTCTACACCACGAGCGAGTATGTGATGTGCGTGACCGGGACTGGAAAGACCGTGCAGGCCGCAAACAAGAGCGTGTACAGGGCGATCAAGGACATCAAGCTTGCCAACATGATTGTGCGCGATGACATCGGGGAGACGGTTATGGAAGGTTTGGCCAAGCTTCATGAACTTGGCTACTGTCTGGAGATAGCATGAGCATCGGCATCTCTCCTATAGGTAGATTCTGGTTGGGCCTCGGGTATGCTGGTTTTAAGCTGTTTACGTACGCCGCCGGCACCACAACCAAGCAAAACACGTTCACCGATTCGACTGGTGCAACGCCGAACACGAATCCGATCATCCTGGACGCGAACGGATCGGCTGCTGTTTTCCTGACGCAGGAGCTTCTATATAAGTTCGTTGTCGCGTCTCCCACCGATTCCGATCCTCCGACGAGTCCTGTCTGGACGCAGGACAACATTAGCAGCTACAACAGCAGCTACACCCCACCCGGCAATGGGGCGGTAACCACGACGGTCGGGACCAAGCTCGCGCAGATCATCGCCATCTCCGACTATGCCGCCACCGATGCCGGAATCGCCAACTGGATCGCGGAGCTGCAATCGACCGGCGCACTCGGCTTCATCCCCTACGGCACCTTCACCTCGACCGCGCCAATCGCCATCACCGCGCCGGTCACGATCCTGGGCAGCGGCGTGGCACCCTACGTGACCGCTCTGGGCACCCTCGGCCTGGGCTCATGGCTGCACTTCGCGCACCTGGGCCAGGGCTTCACGATCAACAATGCCGGGGCGCTCATGAGCGGGGTGCGGTTCTCCGGCTTCGGCACGTACCGGGATCAGACGGCGCCGGGCGGAGGGTGGACGCCGATCGCGGCGGACTTCGACATCTACGCCAATAACACGGATCTGACGCTCACGGACATGTGTCTGCTGAATCCGACCAAGGGCGTGTACCTGGCCAATGGGAATGCGGGCAGGCTCACGACGCAGCGCCTGCGCGGCCAGCCGCTTCAGATCGGCATCCAGATCGACGTAGCCGAAGATGTGTGCTACTTGGATCAAACGCACTTCTGGCCGTTCTGGTCGACGGATTCGAATGTCATCTCGTACATGAACGCCAACACCGACGCCCTGATGATGGGTCGGTGCGACAACCCGCAGATCACGAACTTCTTCTCGATCTACGCGCGCAGCGGCATCCGGTTCTATCAGAACGCCACGGGGAGTGCCTCCAAACCCAAGCTCGTCAACATCGACTGCGATCTGGGCAAGTACGGGATCTGGATCGACAATACCGTGACCAATGGAGTCAACGGCCTGCAGTGCGTGAACTTCACGCACCAGGGCAACACGGGGCTCGCCGGGTCGGTTGCGCTGCAGGTCGATGGCAACAACTCGGNTCTGGCATTTGTGAACTTCCGCACCGATTACTGCAACCTGCAGGCGGTGTCGGTCGGAGGCACAGGAAATCTCGTCACCGTCGACGGCAACGTATCGATCTACAACTGGAACCAAGCCGCTTCCGGTGCCAAGGCGTTCGATCCGGCCGCAGGCAACACCATCAAGATCGGCGGTTTCCCCATATTCGGCGGAGGCGGAGCCGGCGCCAAGTACGGCTCTACCGGCACGATCTACGTGGACGACTGGCAAAGCTACGTGCCGACGGTGAATGCAACCGGAGGCGCCATAACGCTGGTCGGGGCAGTCGTGGCGAACTTCCGCCGCTGGAACAGCGCCATCGACCTGGAGCTGGATATCACCATCACCACGAACGGCACCGGCTCCGGCGCGCTGCTCTCGACGCTTCCGGCTAACGCGGCCAACTTCAACTCGTCTCTGGTGGGCCGCTCCGCCTCAACCGGCAAGACGCTCGGATGCATCGTTCCTAACAATGGCAGCACCATCAACATCCAGAACTACGACAACACCTACCCCGGGGCCGACGGCGCGCAAGTCATCGTCAGCGGCACCTACAGGACGCAATGATGGACGATCCCCTGCTCACCGACCGGCACGACTTCCTGCCCTACGAGATCGCCAAGGGCGCGCGCACCCGCATCGCGCACGTCGGGCAGAAGTTCTACGACGCGCCCATCGAGAAGATCCTGCAGCCGAAGGATGCGGCAAAAGCTGTCTCTGAGGCCATTGGCACCGATGCTCCCAGGCCGATTCAGGCTGTCGTGGGCCACGAACGGGTGTGGCTGCGCTGGGTGAAGCCGGACGGCAAAGGGGGACTCAAGCCCCGATGATCGAGCGCATCCAGTCCTGGCTCG
>JGI12270J11330_10003682_pt1 | contig 10942 bp, 10 predicted proteins | sample PeaSoiMetSII2010_FD_11330 | JGI IMG/M metagenome (IMG submission 11330)
CTATCCAGAACACACGATCCATCAGATTCGATTTCGGACGCTGTCGTTTGCGTTTCAGCACCGATACCTGCCGGCGTAGAGCGAGAATCTCCACCGCCAGATTGCTTCGGCATACGAAGAAGGCACGTACGACGGGCCGCGAGATCAAGGATGAACGGAAACATGACGTTTAGGTTTTATCACAACCGGCCCTGTCTGTGGCCCAACCGGCCCACTGTAACCGCCTGATTCCGCGGCGAGACCTAGTTTTGGCGACAGTCAGGGACATGCGCGCAGCATCGAAAGACATATTTTTTGATCAGATTTTTGCCCTGATCCTACTGCGAACATTCTCAGTCCTGAGAGCTGCATCGTAAGTATGGTAGAGGTCTTCAAAGACAGTGGCCCAGTCTCTCGTACAAGCGAACCGGCGAGCCTCGGCCCCCATGCTGTGCCGCAATCCTTCGTTCCGCATGAGCTGCAACACGCTTTCGGTGAAGTCTTCCGCGAGGAATCCGTTGACTCCATTCTGCACCTGCACCCGCGCTCCAGTCTTCGGGCTGACGACAACGGGCACTCCGGACGCCATCGCTTCCAGAATGACCAGACCGAACGTATCAGTGCGGGAAGGAAAAACGAAAATGTCCATGTCCGCGAACGCCGCGGTTAACTTGTCACCGTGTAAAACACCGGGGAGCTCAACGAACTGAAGATTCCTTTTTAGCCACTCACGTTCGCTTCCGTCGCCGACCAGCACCAGGCGGAAGTCCCCCTGCCCGGCAGCCAAGAGCCTCCGCTCCAGTTCGCAGAACCATCTCACGTTCTTTTCCGGAGTCAGCCGGCCCACGTAGCCGATACAGACAGGGCCGCTTGTACGATTCCGCCAAGCCGGTGAAAAGTGTGCGGTATCAACACCATGCCCGATGAAGTAGGCGGGTCTTTGCGTTCGTCGGCGCAACTCGTCTACCATGTCCTTGCTCGGCGCGAGGACGAAATCCGCCAAGCGATAGAATCGCATCGTGGCTTTCAGGCTCAGGTTTTCTACCGCCGCACCGATGCTCCTTCGGAGGCCGCGAGGCACAATCGAGAGAGCTTCCTGTAAGCGCTGGGAAGCGTACTCGTGCAGATTTGTTTCCCAGGACGCCACCAGCGGTATTCCCATGGACTTGGATACCCAGCAGCCAAGCACACCAAAATCCCCGGGGCCGGTGATATGAATCAGGTCCGGTCGAGACTCCCGGAGTTGATCGATTACCCAGTTCCTGTGCCGACTGAGCAACAAATCGCAGTACAGGCCCTGATCGAGCGCGAAGGAAGCCCAGCTTCTATTCAGTTCCAGTGTGACCACGGAGCCCCGGCAACTGACTCGCCTTTCCAAGCCAGCGTGGACGCAGCAGAATGGAAGCTGCTGATATTCGGCAAATGTGACCAACGCGCGGCTTACTGTGGCAACTCCGTTGGCCTCCCAAAAGGAATCGGTGAACAAAGCAACGCGCAACGGCGGCTTCACCAGGCCGCCTCGCAGAATGCCTTGCAAGTCGCGTCACACCGGAATACTTCCTCGTTTCGACTTTCAAGGTTTTGCCCGATCGATGGTTGCTCGATCCCTACTCCCTCACCCCAGCCAGCCGTCGCTAGGATTTCGTGCGGACTGACGCGAGCTCCGACAGCCAGGGCCATGTGCAATCTATCTTAGTGGTTCGAGGACCTTGTGAGGACTGGACGTTTGGATGTTGGCAGTGAACCAGGGAATCTGGCAATATGGCGTTCTGGAAAGGCCCCGTGATCCAACACGCTGTCGGCGGCTCGTAGGCGCGTCGACGCCGGCGCGCTCGGGTCTACCATGATCTTGAGCAACGTGGAGGCGGGCCGCGCCGCTCGCCTGCTGCAGCCCTGCGACCGATTGCCCAAAGGCGGCCCGGCGGGCCTCCCTGTAAGTAGTGTCAAACTCGGGAATTTTCTTCCAGCGAATGAGCGTTCCGGCACCCACTCCAGCCGCACGCGCCGCTTCCTCGACGTTTCGTTGCGATAGCAGCGCGGCGGTCCTAGTACTGGCAGGATAGGTGCACTAGATGGGGCGACCCGGAAGAACGCCGGAACAGAAGGAGGAGATGAAGTAATGTCACAAGTTGCGATTCAGAGAGTGAACGCCGCGGGCAAGAAGACGCTGCCCATTTTCGACGAAATTGCAAAGCGTTTCGAAGCTATCGAGCGGCGGGCGTTTGATTTGTTCGAGAAGCGCGGCTGCGAACTCGGCCGTGATGTGGAGGATTGGTTAAAAGCGGAGCGGGAACTCATGGGATGGCCCGCTGCTGAGCTGGCGGAGAAGGACGGCGCGTATCAGATGCAGATCACCCTGCCCGGCTTTGAGGCCAAGGATATCGAAGTGACTGCGACGCCATCGGAAATCCTGGTGCACGCCGCGACGAAAGAGGAGAAGAAAGAAGAAAAGGGCAACGTCCTCTGGACCGAGTTTGGTTCCAACGACGTCTGCAGGCGTTTCGGAGTACCGAATCCGATTGACGTCGATAAGGTTACTGCCAACCTCGAAAACGGTGTACTTCGGGTGAACGCCCCCGAAATCGCGAAGCCCAAGCAAGTCGCCGCAAAGGCGGCATAGCTCCCCGCCCCGCCAATGCGGATATAGACGGCATAGTCACGCTGTCGATTGCTCCCTCGCGAGTGGGCTCGCATCATTTGGCGACATATGATCACGGAAGACGTCACCCGCGTCGTGCGCGCGCGTCGCATCGCAGAAATCTTGGGGCGGCAGTGCTTGAGGCTTTACTTCGACTGACCGCCGATTCGGCAGTCCGATTGCAGCAGTCTTTTCAGGGTGTGAAATATGAGCCACCGATTCTTAACTCTCGCGTCTTTAGCCTTCTTCCTGGCTCCAGGCTTTTTTCCGGCCGAACGTGCCGCGATCTCGTTGCCCAGCCCAAATAAGGCAGGCAGCATGAGCCTGGAGGCGGCGCTGGCTGCCCGGCGATCCGTGAGGGCTTACACGAAGCAGACCCTGACCTTGGCCGAAGTCGGCCAATTATTGTGGGCCGTGCAGGGCGTTACCTCCCCGGACGGAAAGCGCACGGCTCCTTCGGCGATGCACCGCTATCCGCTCGAAATTGCTGTGGTGGCTCAGAATGTGGACGGTCTACCCAGCGGAGCCTATCGCTATGTGCCGGCAAAACATTCGCTCGAACCGCTCGTCGCTGCGAAACCCGGTGAACCGCTGCTGGCCGGCTCTACACCGCAAGCTCAGGTCCACAGCGCCCCGGCGGTGTTCGTGATTAGCGCCGTGTATGAGCGGATGGGGTCGGGAGCCAAAGACCATACGTGGACCGATTACGAAGCGGGACTCGCGAGCGAGAACCTGCTGCTCGAAGCCGTCACACTCGGGCTTGGGGCCGTGGTCACTGGAGGCATCGACCCCCTGTCCGTCAAGGAGGCCATGAAGTTGACCGGTGGCGAACAGGTGATCGTCGTAATCCCGGTTGGGCACCCAGCCAAGTGAAACACGCCACCCGCGTCCGTTGTAAACAGGAGGACGATGATATGATCTCCCCACTACAGATCGAATTTCGCAACACTCATCCCATAGAGGCTGTTGAATCCCGGATTCGGCAGGAATTGGCGGAGCTCGAGAAGTTCTAGAACCGGCTCTTGAGCTGCGGGGTAGAGGTGGAGGCGCCAAAACACGAACATCGTGGCAGCGTCTCCAAGGTGCGGATCGACCTAGGCGTTCCCGCCCAGGACGCGGCGGCGCGGGCTGAGTTGCGAGGTGCCGAAGCCGGGCAAGACACGAAACACCTGGAAGCTCGAGCCCAGCGTAAAGATGCTTCCATGGCGGTTCACGCCGCCTTCAACATCGCGCGCCGCCGCTTGGAGGAATTTGCGGGCGGCACGTACAAGCGTTCTTGAAACCGGCTCGCGCGCGAAGGGTGCTTCGGCTCCTATAGTACGATCAAGCAATTCTGCCGCCGCGCTCGGTGTTGCGGGCCTTTGCTTAGAAGACAGGAGGACCTCCTTTGGCACGAAAGTCCCTTGCCCTTTCTGAGGTCTATCGTCTGCTTGAGCCTGGGCCGGTGGTGTTACTGACTACCGCGCGCAAGGGGCGGGCCAACGTCATGACGATGTCGTGGCACACAATGATGGAGTTCGAGCCGCCCCTGGTAGGTTGCGTCGTCAGCAACCGCAACTTCACGTTCAACATCTTGAAATCGACCGGAGAATGTGTGATCAACATCCCGACAGTCGAACTGGCGGTCAGGGTGGTCGGCTGCGGGAACACTTCGGGCCGGGATGTTGACAAGTTCCAGACCTTTCATCTCACGCCAGCTCCGGCCTCCCGGGTTCAGGCGCCGCTCGTCGAAGAGTGCTATGCCCATCTCGAATGCCGAGTGGTCGATGCGCGGATGGCCGCCAAATATAACTTCTTTATCCTTGAAGTGATCAAAGCTTGGATCAACCCCTCCCGGAAGCACCCGCGAACGATTCATCACACGGGAAGAGGCGTATTCCTAGTCGCCGGGAAGACAATCAAGCTGCGATCCAAGATGAAATAGAGGCGGTTGCGGATGCTGGATTTCGGCTCCATCTGGAAAGTTACCCCGCACTTCTGCGCAACGCAGCGCTTTGCTAGTAGCCAGCAGTGACTGGGACAGGATGATTCGATTCCGGGACCACAGCACGGCGGAACAGCGCGGGTGGTTCGCTTACGACTTCGCGCAGTCGGCGTTCTCGACCACCGTCGCCACGCTGTTCTTAGGGCCGCATTTGACCGTGTTGGCCCAGGCCGCATCGGATGCACGCGGCATGGTGCACCCCCTGGGCCTGTCCGTTGACGCTCGCAGCTTCTGGAGCTACATCGTCAGTCTGTCGGTTATCCTTCAGGTGGTCTTTCTGCCGATCGTGGGCGCGATAGCGGATTACGGGAGGCGTAAGAAGGAAGTGCTGGGTGCCATGGCGTACCTGGGCGCGACAGCTACCGTGGCGATGTTCTTTCTTGAAGGCCAGCGCTATTTGTCCGGTGGCGTGCTGTTTCTGATCGCCGATGTGAGCTTCGGCGCCGGGCTGGTGATTTATAACTCGTTCTTGCCGGAAATAGCGCCACCGGAAGAGCGTGACGCCGTGTCATCGAGAGGCTGGGGTACTGGATACGTAGGAGGGGGTCTGCTGCTGGCGCTGAACCTGTTGTTGTACCTGAGTGCCGCGCGGATCGGGATGAGCGAGACGATGGCGGTTCGGATCAGCCTGAGCTCAGCAGGAGTATGGTGGGCGGCATTCACGATTCCGCCTTTAATGGCGTTGCTCAATCGTGGTCCGGCGCGGGTGCTCGCCGCAGGCCAGAACGCGATCGCGTCGACCCTCCAGCAACTGGTGCACACTCTGCGGGAGGTGCGCCGTTATCCGCAGGCGCTGACCTTTATCGTCGCCTTCCTGCTGTACAACGACGCGATCCAGACTGTGATTACCTTGGCGTCCCAGTTCGGTCACGATGAGCTGAAGATACCCATCTCGCAACTAACATTGGCGATTCTGATGGTGCAGTTCATAGCGTTTTTTGGAGCGATGGCGTTCCAAAGATTGGCCGCCGCCATCAACGCCAAACGCGCTGTAGTTGTGAGTCTAGTGATCTGGACGGGCGTGCTGGTCTACATCTACCTGGCCGTGAAGACCACGCTCCAATTCTTCATCATGGCCGCGATCCTCGCCCTGGTTCTGGGAGGCAGCCAAGCCCTCAGTCGCTCGCTGTATTCGCAACTGATTCCTAAATTCAAAGAGGCCCAATATTTCGGCATTTACTCAGTGAGCGACAAGGGAACAAGCTGGCTCTGCCCGCTATTCTTCGGCCTCGCGCTGCAGTTCACCAAGAGCTACAGGATCGCGATTCTCTCTTTGATCGTGTTCTTCCTCGCGGGATTGCTGGCGCTCCTGAAAGTGGACGTGGAGCGCGGCGAGCGGGATGTGGCAGGTCAGACGGCTTCATAGATCTTGCGAGGTTTCGTGCGGAGAGCATCACGCCCTCACGCAACCTCAACCGGCGCCGGCGTCGCCAGTTTCCCAGGCTCCTCCGCGGTGAGGAGCTGATCCAATTCCGCGCGTTCGAGCGTTTCCTTACGAATCAGCTCGCGCGAGATCCGCTCCATAGGCTCGCGCCGCTTCGATAGGATCTCGGTGACGCGCTTGCGAATCTCATCCACGATCCGCCGCGATTCATCGTCGATCCTCTCTGCCGTCCGCTCACTATAATTGCGTTCCCCCATATCAAACGGCGAAGTGAGGAACTGCGCCGCCATGGGCCGCCCGTACGTCAATGGCCCGAGCGGGTCGCTCATACCGAACCGGGTCACCATCTGACGCACCAGGGCTGAGGCACGCTCGAGATCGTCGGCGGCTCCCGTGGAGATCACTCCACCGTAGTGAATCTCCTCAGCCGTCCGCCCGCCCAGAAGCACGGCAATTTGATCCTCCAACTCCGGCTGAGTCATCAAATACCGCTCCTGCGTGGGCAACTGGAGAGTGTAGCCCAAAGCCCCGATCGACCGTGGAATGATCGAGACGCGGTGCAGCGGATCCGCGTGCTTCACGGAAAGAGCTACTAACGCGTGACCGGCTTCGTGAACGGCGACGCGTTCCTTCTCCTCCGGGCCCATTACGCGGCTCTTCTTCTCCAGACCGAGCATGACCCGGTCGACTGCCTCTTCCAGGTCGTGCATCTCCACTCGCTCACTACCGTGGCGAACCGCCAAAAGCGCCGCCTCATTGATGATGTTGGCCAGATCGGCTCCCACCATGCCGGGCGTGCGCGCCGCAATCGTCTCCAGGGCGACGTTGTCGGCCATGAGGATCTTTCGCGCATGCACTTTCAGAATTTCGATGCGGTCCTTAAGATCCGGACGGTCCACCAGCACCTGACGATCAAAGCGGCCCGCGCGCAGCAGGGCTGGATCCAGTACTTCAGGCGTGTTGGTGGCGGCCATAATGATCACGCCCTCTGAGGTGTCGAATCCGTCGATTTCGGCCAGCAACTGATTGAGCGTTTGCTCCCGCTCGTCATTGCTGAAGCCGATGGCTCTTCCAGAGCTACGTGCCTTGCCGATCGCGTCCAACTCGTCGATAAACACGATGCAGGGCGCCTTCTGCTTCGCCTGCTCGAACAAATCGCGGACCCGCGCCGCGCCTACACCGACGAACATCTCGACGAACTCAGAGCCCGAGATCGAGAAGAAGGAGACGCGAGCTTCCCCCGCCACCGCCTTCGCCAGCAGGGTCTTGCCAGTGCCTGGGGGACCCACCAGCAGGACTCCCTTGGGTATGCGGCCTCCAAGCTTCTGATATTTCGCTGGCTGACGGAGGAAATCCACGACTTCCTCCAACTCCAACTTGGCTTCGTCCACGCCGGCAACGTCTTCGAAGGTGACCTGCATCCGGCTGGACTCGTCGTGAATCTTGGCGCGGTTCTTGCCGAATGTCAGTGGGCCGCTTCCCTGCGCGATCCGGCGCATCCCGGCGCCGTAAATCAACGCAATGAACAACAACGGAAAGAGCCAACCGAGGACGTTCCAGACCCATGAACCTTGATCGATGTGCCCGCCGAATTTGACGGGATGCGCTTCCAGCTCTTTCAAAAGCAGCGCTTCGTCAACTCCAGGTAATCTCGTCGCCGTGATCGTAAGCTCCTGAGTTGGCTTGGGATGCGAGGCATCGCTTTTGAGAACGCCAATTAACTCGTGTTCCGTGATTTGTACTTCGGCCAGATGGTCGGCGCGAAGCTCGGTGAGGAATTCGCTGTAGGAGACCTGTCTGGGGGTGGTGCTTGTGAACCGGCTGGTCACGTACAGCACCAGTGCAATGGCGATGACGTTGATGCCAGTGAAGATCCAGCGATGCCATTGTTGGCGGTCCATTCCGATTCCCTCAGAGCAAGTCGTTAACCATTGCCACGCTACTGGCGAGAGCTCCTATCGTCAACAGTGGTCTTAAAGATGCTTCGTTGATGCTGAGGTTCGGGCTGGCGCGGTTCGCAAAGGATTTGACACTGTCGGTCAACGCGAACGGGAGGAAGCATGAAATCGAGCACGAGGGATCAGATCAAGGGCAAATTTCATGAACTGAAAGGCAAAGCCAAGGCGAAAGCGGGACAGGTCACGAACGACCCTAACTTAAAGGCCGAAGGGCTAGTCGAACATCGTGCGGGCAAGGTCCAAAAGAAGCTTGGCCAGATTGAACAGGTGTTCGAGAAGTAAATGGACTGGTCTGGCGCAGTACGCTTTACCCCTGGGGCAGAGGCGAAAACCCGAAGGACTTCCTGGGCCGGCGTGCGGTCAACGCGGCCCGAAGGGAGGCTGGAAGGGTGCATGATTTCTAGTGCGTTGATAAGCGCGTTGTGCGTAGGGCTATGCAACTTGCCCGCTGTTGCCGCGCCGCCCGCTGCAACGCTAAACGCTTTCGATCGATACGCTGCTGTGGTGGAGGGTCGTATCCGCTCGGACTACTCGACGACGAAATTTCTCCGCATTTCTCCGGATGAGTCCAAGTGGGCACGAGTGCACACGGGCGAAGTTCTTGTGGAGAGTGCGCAGGCTCTGGGACTGAAGCCGGACATTGCCATTCCCGGCGGCCAGGTCCAGCATTGGGTCGGCGCAGCCTTTCTACCAAATGCAACCCTCGACGCCGTCCTGCCGCGCCTGCGCAACTACAACAACCGTAGCTGGTACATGAAGCCGGAGATCATCGCATCCCGGCTGAAGGACCATCACGGGGATGTCTTTGAGGTATATTTGCGGCTGGTCGAAAAGTCGATTCTCTCCGGCGTTTTCGACTTGGATCTGCGAGTCGCCTATCGAACCGAGCGGCCCGGCCGGCTCGCGATCGACTCGAGAAGCACGAGCGTGGTTGAAGTATCGGACGCTTTCGCTCCCGTAGGCTCGGCGGCCAGGGACCAAGGACTGTTATGGGCTCTGAATCATTACTGGCGCATCCTTCAAATGGACGGTGGTCTATATATCGAGTGCGAAGCTTTGGTTTTATCGCGCCCAACGCCGTTCATGCTGGGCTGGATTGCTCGTCCTATCATTGCCAGAGCAGCGCGCGAAAGCCTGATCAAGACGGTCCACGCCACCATTCTCATCATGAATTCCCCAGATGCGTCAGCCTCGGCCGAGTCTCGTAGCCGCGACGTGCAACGTGTTGGCGATATGACTCTGTCAGAAGTATGTCAGAGCGCCAGTGTGCCGTGAACGAAGCCCTCTTCCCCGTGCTGCAAACGGAATCCCAATCTCTGGCACACGTCCAGTGTCGGATCATTGTTGCCTAGGATCTCGACGGTCACGCGGTCCAGCTTTTCGATTCGCGCAATCTCGATCAAGCGCCGCGACAGTTCAGTCCCCAAGCCGCGCTGCTGATACTCATCCACGACTAAGACGGCCAATTCAGCCTCATTTACGAGGTGCGCCTTGCTTAGTTGGCCGAGGGCAAGAATTTCGGATTCTTTGGCATCCCGATCTTTGCGTTCGGCTATCAGAGAGATTTCGCGATCATAATCGCCGAAGCAGACCCTCGTCAGCCGCTCGTGAGAAATTCTTTGGTCCAGAGAAAGCGAATGAAAGTAGCGCTGATAGATGCTGCGCTCCGAGATCCTGGTGTGGAAGCGGGCCATACGCGGCTCGTCTTCCGGACGCAGCGGTCGAATCATCACCTCCGTGCCGTCTTCAAAGCGCCATGGTTTCACATACTGCAACGGGTAGGGCCGGATGGCGGGGATCGGCCCAGGCGAGGCGTCTTGCGGATAGAGCACCACGCGAGCATCGAGCGCCAGCAAGCCGTCGGGCGAAGCCAGCAGCGGATTGATGTCGATTTCCTTGATCCATCGCTGTTCGATCACCAGATAACTGAAGCGGACGAGCAGTTCCGCGAGCGCTGCGAGATCCGCGGGCTTGCGTCCCCGCACGCCTCGAAGCGCGGCGAAGATCCTGGTCCTCTCCATCAACAAGCGAGCGAGCGTCGAATTGAGCGGCGGAAGCCCGACCGCGCTATCTTTGTAAACCTCGACCAACTGACCGCCGCTGCCGAACATGAGTACGGGACCGAACTGGGAATCGACGCTGGATCCCAGGATCAGCTCATAGCCCTGGAGGCGCACCATCGGCTGCACGGTCACTCCGAGAAAATGCTCCCGTCCCGCGGTGTGTGCGACTGATTCTTCGATGTCCCGGTAAGCGTTTCGCACGGCCGCCTCATCAGAGAGATTCAGTTGGACGCCGCCGACTTCCGACTTGTGCGTGATGGTTTCGGAATGCAGCTTGAGCACCACCGGATAACCGATGCGGGCCGCGGCGCTCACGGCAGCGCCCGCGTTTGCGGCGATCTCCGTCGCGACGGTGGGAATGCCGTAGGAAGCGAGCAGCGCTTTCGATTCGGCCTCGGTGAGAAGCGTGCGCCCTTTCGCGCGGGCGCCTTCGATGAGTTGAGCGCCTTCGCGCGAATGTTTCCGTAGCTCGCGGGGTCTTCCGAATCGAACGCCTCCGGTGTTTCGTACAGCAATCGGAGATTGGCGCTGTAGCTCCACATCAACTGAAAAACGCGAGCCGCCGAATCGGGATAGTCGTATGTAGGGATGCCCGCCCGCTTGAGAATCGATACTCCCTGGGCGACGTCCTCTCCGCCCATCCAACTGGCGAGAACCGGTTTCCCGCCGATCTTCGCATACTGGGTCATCTGCTCCGCCACGGCCGTGGGATCCGTCAATCCAGTGGGAGCGAGAATGACGAGCAGGCCGTCGGTTGCCGGATCCTTCACGGCAAGATCGACCGCCTGCGAGTAGCGCCCGGCATCGGCATCTCCAATGATGTCGACGGGATTCTGATGGCTCCAATGACGGGGCAGGCATTGGTTGAGACGCTCGACCGTATCGCCGGAAAGCTCTGCGAGCCGGCCGCCGTAGGCGAGCAGAGCATCGGTCGCG
>JGI12270J11330_10003684_pt1 | contig 10940 bp, 10 predicted proteins | sample PeaSoiMetSII2010_FD_11330 | JGI IMG/M metagenome (IMG submission 11330)
CCCGCCGCGGGCACGATCCGAGTCTGCTCATTGCTCAGCCGGAGGATCACGTCCATGGCGTCCACGCGGCCGCCGATCCATGCTCCGGTAAAATAATCCAGAGCCGGGTCGCGAAGAGGAGAGGCAACGTCTCCTACCGCCAGAACATTCGACGCCTTGAAAAAGACGTAGATGTCGCCGTCGGTGTGGGCCAAAAGCAGGTGGCCGTAGTCGATCTGTTCGGCACCTATTTTCAATGACCCGGTGGTATGAAACGCTTCGGTGGGCTGGGCAGTTTTGGGGCGTGCGTTCTCGTAGCGATCCTCATCCGGATTCCAATAGTCTGTCGACATCCACTGCCGTGTATGCTCGTGCGCGATGATTTTTGCTCCCGCCGCTCCGAAGATTTCGTTGTTGCCTGTCTGATCGGTGTGATAGTGGGTGTTGAAAACGATTTGTACTTTCGGATTCGAGCCCAGATAGTTGAGCGCGGCGATCACCTGGTCGCCGGACTTCGGCGCGCCGCTGTCCACCATCACGAGCCCGGCATCCTTTGACGTGAAGAACGCCAGCACATTGCTGCCCCCACCATCCAGCACGGCGAGGTTGTCCGTCAGGCGGCGAACACCGCCCGCCGACTGTTGCCCATAGAGCCTGCGGGGAGATGCCCATAGGGCGAGCGCCCCCGCCGCGGCGTTTTGCAGAAAATTTCGGCGATCCATCTACCCGCTCCTAGACCTCCGAAATGACACCTGTGCTGTCGCCGAACTTCTCGCGCTCCACCCCCACCTTCTGCAGCAGCGTCAAGTGGAGATTCGCGATCGGCGTTCGCTCCGGTAGCACCAGATGCTGGCCGCCGAGCTTCATCTTGCCGTTGCCGCCACCCACCAGAATGTTCGGCTCCGGATAGTTGTTGTGCAGGTCGCTATTGCTCATGTTCGACCCGTACATGAAGATCGAGTGGTCGAGCAATGTTCCTTGCCCGTCCGGCGTCGCCGCCATCTTGGCAAGAAATTCCACGAACTTCTCCACGTGCCAGGTCTGGATTTTTGCCAGCTTATTGAGCCGCTCCAGATCGTTGGCGTGATGCGACATGGGGTGGAAGGCATCCGGAATTCCGATGTGGTTGTAAGTGCGGTTCGTGCCTTCCGCGGCCATGATGTAGGAAACCACACGGGTCTGGTCGGACTGATAGGCGAGGGCCACCAAATCGAACATCAACTTCACTTGTTCCGCGAAGTTTTCCAGTTCCCCGAGGGGAGCATCGGGAACTTTGAGCGCGGAAAGGTCCTTGGCGCCTGCCATCTGCGCACGCCGCTCGATCTCGCGAACACTCTCCAGATAACCGCCGAGAACAGCACGGTCGCCGCTTCCGAGCCGGCCCTGGAGCGTTTTGGTGTCGTCCAGGATCAGATCCAGGATGCTACCAGTTTGGTTAGAAATGGACGCGCGCTCCTGCGGCGTATCGCCTTCACCAAACAGCGCCAAAAAGACTTTGCGCGGATTGGTTTCCATGGGAAGCGGTGAATCCGCGTCGCGGAATGACAGGGTCGTATAGGGACTGCCGTTGCCCGCCGACGTTTGAACGATCGTTTCCGAGGAGACTTCGAGCGAGGGCAGCGGAGTGTCCTGGCTGATAATTTTCGCGATCACCTGATCGAGTGTCACGGCCATGTGCACCTTGGTGCGGCCGGTGTCCGGGCGAGTGCAACTCAGCCACGTCGAAGCAGTGAAGGTGTGAACCGAGCCAGCGGTGGCGGCGTTCTCGAGATTTCCGAAAGACGAAACGTACTTCTTGTACGGCTCAAGCGGGGCGAGAATCGGGCTGAGCTTGAAATTCGCTCCGGAACCGCTGGGAGTCCATTTGTCCATGGCCGGGCCATGCGACGTATTGCCCATGATTGCGCCGTGGGGCATGTAGAAGAAGCCTATCCGTAGCTTGGGCGCCGCGGCGGTTTGCGCCAGCGCCGTGCCCGCAGGCACCATCGCATCCAGAAACGGCAACCCCAAGGCCACTCCCGCACCCTTCAGGACCGTTCTGCGCGAAATGTGCTTCTTCGTGATGAACATGTCTCTCCTAAGACCCAACGCTCACTTAACGATCACTTATTGGCCACCACATTCGAAGCGGCTTCCGGGCCCTGCTTACGGAAGGAGTCGCTATTGACGATTCCCAAAACGATGGAAGACAACTTGTAATTGTCTTTCGCGTCATTATTCTTGCCGGCGGCGCGAACAATCGCACGAACCTGAGGCATATCGAAGTATTCCAGTTGCCGGTTGAGCGCGTACATCATCAACTTCTCCGTCACCGCCGTGACGAACGTGGCGGGGTGACTGGCCAGTTGCGCCCGGAGTTCCACAACACCATTGATCGCGACTCCATTCGGCAGCACCGTGCTGGCATCGATCGGAGCGTTCGCCTGGCGGTCGGCTGTCCGCCAAGCCCCGATCGCATCGAAATTCTCCAGAGCCAAACCGGTCGGATCGATTACTCCGTGGCACTGCCTGCAACTTGCTTTATTGCGGTGCTGCTCGAGCCGCGCCCGCACAGTTTTTCGTGGCTCGCCTGCTTTTTGCGACAGGTCGGTTGCGGTGTCCGGCGGAGGCGGCGTCGGCGGCGTGCCCACAAGCTTATCGAGGACCCATGCTCCCCGCAACACCGGAGACGTGCGATCGCCGTAGGAGGTCCGCATCAGCACCGCCGCTTTCCCGAGCAGCCCCCACCGGGCTTCCATTGAATTCGCAGGTGAATTCGCAGGCACAACGGAGCCTGCCGGCCCTGTGCCTGCCGACCTTGTGTCTGCTATCTGGGCCAACGTGACCCTACGGAACTGCGTGCCCACGACTCCCGAAATGCCGTAATGGCGAGCCACCCGCTCATTCAAAAACGTGTAGTCGGCGGTCAGGAGATCGACAATGCTCCGGTCTTCCAAAAGGATGCTGCTGAGGAAAGCTTCCGCTTCCGTGGAAAAATCCCGCCGCAGTTGATCGGTGAATCCCGGGAACAACACCGGATCGGGCTTCACGGAATCGAGGCCGTCGAGGTTCAGCCACTTCATCGCAAAACTGGTGACCAACCTGGAGGCCTTGGGATCCGCCAACATGCGCCTTACCTGTTTTTCCATCGCCCCAGGTTTCGTTAGCCCGCCCCCCGCGGCAAGCGTCAGCAGCTCCTCGTCGGGGCCGGTGTTCCAGAGGAAGAAAGAAAGACGCGAAGCCAATTCCAGATCGGTGAGAGCAAACTCGCCGTTTGCGGATGCGCCTCCGGATACGCCCGCGGATACACTTGGTCCCGCGGCCCCACGCCCCGCGCCCCCACGCCCAGCAATCGGAGCCCCCAAAATCGCGCGATAAAGGAATTTAGGGCTGGCCAGTACGGCCGCCACGACTTGCTCGATTCCCTGGTCAAAACTTCCTCCGCCGGGGCTTCCTCCGCCCTGGCGCCCGGCTTCATAGAACCGCATCAGGCGAGTAACCTCGTCTCCCGTTACTGGTCTTCGAAAAGCCCGGCGCGCGAGGTTCTCCGTGATCTGCCTGGCGCAGGAGGACTCTTCCTTTTCCTTGGGGTCGCAAACGAAGATCAGGGCGCGGCTGGGAGTTCTGGAAACACCCGTGGGGTTATACGGTCCGGTGACCTCAACGCCTTCTTCAAGACGGACCCTCCGCCCGGGGGGCGCGCAAGAGCAAACTACGGTTAGGGCGTCGAAGAATGGGTCTGCGATATTGTGGGGGGACTCCACATGCGAACGGTCGATGAAAGCCACCACCACGTCGTGCACGCCGGCTTGCACCTGGACCGGAATCTTCTGGAAACGCGCCATGAGTTCCGCGCGCCCCGGCGGCCCCTTGGCGTGCAGTGCCCAGTCCTCCTCCGTTCCACCGATCGAATTTCGGAAGACAGTCTTGCCGTCGATCATGATCACCAGCGTGCTCTGATTCTCGAGCGTAGAAGCGTAGATGCCCACCCTAAGATCGTCGATCGTGAAGCGATACTCGCCGTCGGCCGGGAAGTTGTGGTTGAATCTTATGCCGCCGCGCGTACCCAGAGGCAGAGGCACGTCGGGGTTTTGATTGGCCGCGATGGAATACTTCGTATTCCCAACACGAGGATTGGTACTGCCGACCGCGAGTTTCGCGACTTGCCGGGCGGCGGTGATGTACTGGCTCAGGAACGCGGGGGACACGGTCAACGCAGCCGCAATGTTGTCGAAACCCTCGACTTGGACGTCCTGCGGCAGGACATCCGTCGCTTTCAAGTCCACGCCCACCAGCGCCTTCACCGACGCGGCGTACTCCGTGCGGTTCATCCGCTGGATCGGAACATAGCCCGCCCTGGGCCGTTTGTCGAGTGACGCTTTGCTATGGGCTTCGGCGGCATGGGTGTCGAGCGTGTTTTCCATCCAGCCGACGAACGAATCCAGATCCTTCTGCGGAGGCTGCGGACTGCCGGGCGGCGGCATCAAATGTCCGCGCAGCTTGCGCAGAGCCTTCTCCCAGATCTCCGCGCTATCCGCCGCGGCTTGGAGGTCCAGGCCGTCTAAAGCGAGTCCACCGGTCTTCAGGCGCGTGTTGTGGCAGCCGGTGCAGTACGTATTCAACATCGCGCGATGTTGATCCGCCCCGGCAGGCGCGCTCCGGGCAGGAGTCTGCCCCACAGCCCTGGTTTGTAAAGCGGCCAGGGACGCGATCAGGAGCAGAACAGCGCCCGCATAAAAGAGGCGCTTCATATTCTGCAACCCACCGCGCGATCAACAATTTGCAGTCGAATGTTCACCATGACGAAACCTCCTATTTTTATCACAAATGTCATTGGGCGGGAATCCTCTGCGTTGACACCTCGTAAGCCGACCGGTAACATCAGGTCATGGGACCGATCTCGGAAGCCTATCGCTACATCGTCCGCTCCGCGGGGGTGCGGAATGGCAACCCCGTAGTGGAAGGCACCCGCATTGGCGTTCACGACGTCATTGGTCTGCTCCAGAACGGCGAGACGGTCGACACGCTGACAACCAACTGCTTCCCGCAACTCACGCGATCCCAGGTCTATGAGTGCCTTGCCTACTATGAGGACCACCGGGGGGAGATCGACTTGCTCGTTGGCCGCCAAATGGCGCCCGCATCTGAGTGAAGTTCCTGCTCGACATGCAGCCGTGGCAGCATGACCGATTTCAGTCCTAAGAAAACCCTGTCAGCCCCGGAGCGCTCATCCTGGGTAAGATGGTGTCATGGAACTTGCCGTACGTATCCACGTTGAGCAATTGCCGGAAGGATTGTACCTCGCGACCTCGGAGGATGTGCAGGGCTTAGTAGTTCAGGGCCGGACGGTCGCCGAGACTCTGGAGTTCGCGCGGGATGCCGCCAAGAAGCTGATCGAGGCTAGACGTGAACGGGAGGGCGAATCCGTCCTGCCAAGCGTCGCGAACCACCAGGACTTCATGATCGTCGTCGGCGCCTGATGGGGCGTTTGGCCGGGTTTCGATATCGGCAGATCGTGCAGAAGCTGCGGCGCTTGGGCTTTGAGTTCGACCGGCAAGCAGCCGGAAGCCACGAGATCTGGTTCCATTCCCAGACGAATCGGTACGCCATGGTTGCCAATCATCCGGGCGACATGCCGGAAGGCACGTTGCGGGCGATTCTCAAACAGGCTCACATAGATGTCGAGGACTTTCTCCGCCTTTAGGTTGGCCCGCACCCGCTTGCAGCTCGCGGCCGCTTGCAGAGTGTTGCGAGTTAGAAATCGCCGGGTTCCGCGCCGGCACGGCGCTGATAATCGCTTGACGCACACCGCTCGATCAACGACTTGCAGCAGGATGTTCGCCGTTGCGAGCACTCCTGTTTTGTCGCAAATGTCCCCGCCTGGAAAGCTGCCGAATCGAGGCGTGCCGCATCCGGACGGCTGATCTCGCGGACTGCCGTTGCGGGGCGCCAGGCGGAAAGACCACGGGTTCTCGGGGAACTTGCGGCTTCGGTCCCGCATCCGGGTCAGACCAGCGGTTTGCGCGTGATACGGACAAGGGATAGACCCCCTTGGGGCCACCACACCCCTGGCCCGTGACTACAAGCTCGCCAGGTATGCTATCGTCTTTTCTTCGGTTGTTATCACCTCGAAGCGGGGAGCGGCCACTTGGAAATATTGTTAGTTTCGGTCTAGCCCGTCACACGGAGGTCAAACTGAGTGTCCCTTACTGATGTCATCATCGGGCAACAGAGTTGGACCAACTACGTTAGCAACCGCGACCTCGCTGACTGAGTTGACAAGTCGCTAATCAAAGCGGGCGATCGGATGGTGGTGCAGCTCAGTCATACGGCGGGAGACAGCGCCATGCTTGAGGGTCTCGGCTCCCTTGAGGGCGGTTTCGCGAGCGGATTAGCCGAGTTGCAGTATGACCTACAAGACATCTCAGGCGGCATCGCCGGATTGCGTGCCGACTTTCATATTCTCATGGGGGATGTTGTTTGGAAACTTGAGAAACAAACGACCGTCCTCAACAATATCCTGCGCACACTGCAGGCTCCTCTGGACACCGCGGCAAAAGAATTGCGTTCGCGGGCTGAGTTCGCATATAGCAACGGGTGGTACGAGGAGGCGCTGTCAGATTTCCTTGCATCAGAAGAGAAAAATTATCAGGACTTCGCGGTACATCGATCATTGGGCAATCTCTACTTGTACCACCGCATAGATCACGACAGGGCAATCGAATATTTCCAGAGGGCGGCGAAGTACGCCCGACCGTACGACAGTAAGCAAGCAGCAGAGGCGGAATACTTCACTGGAATAGCCTTCGGCATACAACAAAATTACGATTCCGCCTTACGACGAATGCAGGAGGCGACGTCGCTCGACAGCAGCTTCTACGAGGCTCACTACATGTCCGCCAGTTTCGCGGCATTGCTTGGCCGCTCGGACGTGGCCTTGGACAATGTTGAACGTGCAATTCTTGGCGATGCTCGTTACTACGAACGTTGCGAGCGCGATCCTTGTTTCACCCGGATCCGATCCGAATTGGCCGGTCTTCGGGTGAGATTGCTACGGGCACAAGAGGAGGAATTTTAGAAGGTCCTACGCCGGTTTCGCGGAATCGGCATTGACGACTTGACAGCGCAACGGTGGTCCTCCTTACCGCAAGCGTGCGAGAACGAGTGGCGGCAAGGCCGCTACGCTGCGCTCCGATTCGCTAACACGCGGGCTTCGCAGGGCTTTTTGGCGCAGGTGAAGCTTGACGAAGCTTGGGACGCAGTTCCTTGGGCAAAACGAGCTGTCCCATCCTTAGAGGAAGACGCGGCAATCCTGGAGGTCACCGAGCGTTTGATCCACAGCCCAAACTCCTACGCCTTTGACTCCGACCTCAAACGCTCGAGCGAACTGCCGAGCTTGGCAAAGGCTCAGGCCGACATGGCCACAATTCAGTCGATTGAACACGAACTTGCCAATGCACGGCAGGCCCTGCCGACCCTCCACGTGGATATCGGACGATTAAGCGAAAGGCTGACCGAGATGCGGGGCCAACTGGAAAAAATCGCCCAGCGGTCATTTGGGGCTAACGTCGAGGGTTGTCAGTTTGCGATCAACGAGAGCGAACGCCGCAAGGCTAATCTCGAGAACCTAATTGGATCGCTAAACCAGACCATCAAGACGACAAGCGGGGTTGGGATGGGATTGGCCTTTTTCTTTGCGTTTCTTATGGGCGCAATGTTCCTTGTCCAACTCCTTGCCGCGTTCGTCAGTCAACTCTCACTCGGCTTACTTTCACTAGCCACGCGAAGAACCATCGCAGTGACTAGCCTTTGGGCCGTATTAGCGATCGCCATCGTTGGAGCAATTCTCGGAAGCAAGATTTCGCGTGACAACAAGAACCGGCCACACAGAGCCGAGATCGAGAAACATTATCGGTCCATTGGCGATTGCGTAAGAACGCTCGCGACGGCCAGAGCGCGGTTAGAAGTGTGGAAGCAGAACCTCTACGCCTTCCAAGCGTGGCAGTCGCGTCGAACGCCGCCATTGCCTTTACCAGCTGCGCGCTGATCGCTGCTCAGGAGCTACTGGGGAACCAAGTTGACGTGCAGTCGGCAACCAGCCGAAGCGGCCCGTCCACCCATCAAAACCGACCTACAACCCTATCGCCCATTCCGGCGATTCCCTCATGTTATACAGCGTATAACAGACTCCAAGCCATTCTACAAAACGAACCCAAGCTCCATCTAAACCTTTGATCCAGATGAGGTTTAGACGCGGAGTTCGTTTTTGCTCGTCCCCGGCCAGGCGCCAATCGGGTCGCATCCACTCTCCGACCTCCCGCGGCTGGCGCTTGCCCGCCAATCTGCCCCACGGCTCTCGTTTGCCAGAGTGCGTCGACGGGGCGAAGTTGACCGTGCAGCTCAGCGTCAATCCCCGGCCGGATCAGCGTCCCCCTTCCCTTTCCGTCCCCAGACTGATACATTGTCCCTCATGAAACTCCCCTGCGTTTTCCCGATCCTGATGCTGGCTGCGACGGCGTCCGGACAGCTCGCCGCGCCGAACGCGGCGGGCGTCAGCATGGGTCACATTCATTTGTACGTCACCGACGTGGCCGCGCAGAAGAAGTTCTGGGCCGTGCTGGGCGGAGTCACTGTGGCGAATCAGAAGTTGGAAATGATCCAGATCCCCGGCGTCTTCATCCTGGTCCGCAAGGGCGAAATCAAGGGCGGTTCCGCCGGTTCCATCGTGAACCACCTGGGCTTCGCATGGAAGGATCTTCCTGCCGCGAAGGCGAAATGGAAGGCCGAGGGATACCAGATCGAGGAGGGTCAGGATCCCAACCCCGGCGACACCAACCACGGCTACCTTCTTGGGCCCGACGGCATCCGGCTGGAATTTTACGGGGACCCGTCCCTCAACGTTCCCGTGAAGCTGGATCACATTCACCTGTACCCGCAGGACGTTCCCGCGATGCAGGCCTGGTATACGAAGATCCTCGGCGGGACTCCCTGCAAGCGCGCGGTGGGGGGATCGCGCGAGCAGGTCGATTGCGTCGATATCCCGGGCGCCATTCTTGCGATGACCAAGAGCGACACCAAGCTCGATCCAACCTCGGGCCGCGTGATCGATCACATCGGTTTCGACGTAAAGGATCTGCCGGAGTTCCTGAAGCAAGCCGAAGCCCAGGGCGCCACAATCACTCAGCCGATCACGCCGAGCAATTTCTCCAGCAAGATGCGCGTCGCGTTCATTACCGACCCCTGGGGTACGAAGATGGAAGTGACCGAAGGCCTCGCGCCGTAGCGTACTGGAGTAGCGCAGGCCTTCAGTGAAATCACGTGGCATGGCAGCCGTACGCGCGGAGGAAGTAGAAATGGGGTCACGCCATTACCCGCCGGCGCGACGGCCGCGGCGCCGCTCGCCCGGTCCGAGTAAACCCGGAAAACCTCCCACGCATGAGACGCGTGCCCCGGACGTGGGAAGTCGAGCTGCTTACGCAATTCTCGTGACCGGCTCGGGCGGAGAGACCTTCTGCATGTGTTGCTGGAATCGATTTTCAACGGGGTTGTCGCCTCTGTCAGAATGCAAATTGGGACCATGGCGACACCAATGAAGGAAAGGCTCTACGGCGGGTTTATCCTACACATTCTCACCGATGTTGTTGACCGCCGTACCGATTCCGGAGAATATCTGGCTCGGGGGCGAAGGCGTTCGATTCCGATACAGGGACACCGCCGCCGCGTGATTGTACATGGGGACCATGTGTGTTATTGGAGCGAACAGTTTCACGATTCCGATTCCGAATACCGGCTCGCGCTGGCCGTTGCGCCGCTGAGATCATCGAACAAGAGCGGCTAAGCAGATCCTGGGGGGGCAACACCAAGGCCTGCCTGCAGGTGGCTGAGGCCCTGCTGAATTCTGGGTGTGAACGGTTCAAGAGGCGATTCCCGATCTCCGAATACCGCACGCCAAGCCAGGACAACGTCGGCGCTCCTCGCAAGAGGTCTGAACAGGTTCTCCGTCTAGCCGAAACCATCCGCAGACAGGTCCGCCGCTACCGCGCGCGGCATTCAAACTGGCGGCGGGATTTCGATTTGCAGGCCGCACTCTTACTCATTGAACTGAGCCTATCTGGGTTTGGCAAGAGGCTGACGATCCGGACTCCCGGCAGAATTCTACTGCTTGTGGATAACGGGAAGCGGAGCCATCCTCATCACACCCTACAATTCTGACTGTCCCGGCTCCCTCGGTGACCCGATCGCAGCCGGCGCTGGGCACTTGAACTGGGCGGGTGGGTGTGGGAATCACTTGCTCGACGATTTCCGCCTCCGCCGAGCGCTGGGCCACGATGGCGTTTGGAAACAATCCCCCCAAAACAACGAACAACACACCGGCAGCTAGGATCCAACGCTCGCGCGGCAAGGCGTCCGCCATTACGGTGAACCCGGTTCGACGCTTTCCCAGAAACAGGCGCGTGAACAACCGGAATACGCTCACGGCATTCATCGCTGTGGCTATGGGTAGCAGCAGACCGGTGAGCGGGTGTGACATCAGCGTTCCGTGAATCAATAGGTCTTGAGAACAGAAGCTCAGCGTGCCGGGTAAGCCAACCAATGCCAGCCCGAATACCGCAAAAAACACCGCCAGCCGCGGCGCGTGCTCGGCCAAACCCAGGTGCTTGCTCGCCGTCAAGTTCTCCCCGAAACGTACCTCTAGCAGCCTCAGAACCCCGAAGAGGCCCAAGGTCGAGACAGTAACCACGAACCAGTGCACCAGCGCGCCGGTGATTCCTTCAGCAGTCCGGCTCTCCAGCCCAGCCAGAATGCAGGCGGACTGGCTGAGGGCAAGAAAGGCGAGCAACCGGCGCGGCGAATTCTCCGTAAGCGCCCGGATGGCGACGTAGAGCGCCGTGGCGATCGCGAGGTACGAAAGCACCGGGAAAAGATTGCCAGAAGTGCGCGGAAACAGCGGGACAATCAGTTTGGCGACCAGCAAGGCTCCG
>JGI12270J11330_10003693_pt1 | contig 10920 bp, 10 predicted proteins | sample PeaSoiMetSII2010_FD_11330 | JGI IMG/M metagenome (IMG submission 11330)
CTGCTCGGTCTTGAACAACAATGGATTCTGCCCTGGCAACGCCGAATGCGGCGCTCCGTCGAACGAAACAGCCCTCCCGCCTGCGGGGTTACGAGAAGGTTGCGCTGGCTTATTTCATCTACCTGCCCTGCTTAGGCTTGATACGGCGGTTAGGCCTCGGCGCTCTATTGCTCTTGGCGTCCATCCCTGCAGCGCTGTGGGTGCTTTGGAGGGTGCAATCGCGGACGGCGTGGCGGCCCGTCGAGATCGCGCGGGATTGGTGGCCGCTGGGCTTGATCCTGGCCGGGTATTGGGCGATGGGATGGTTCGCCACTCCTCCCCGGGAAGCTTTGCAAGCCCAACTGGTACGAATGGACCGGTTGCTCCTTTATGATGCGCACCTGCAAGCTCTGATTGAAGCTGCAGGCGCAATCGTGCCGGCGACCCTGGAGACGGTCTATCTGCTGTTGTACGCAATCCCGCCCGCGTGCCTCGTCATCCTGTACGCTTGCGGAGCGCGCCCGCAGGTCCCCCGCTTCCTGTTGCTGGTGTTTGCAGGCACCTTCGCTACCTACGCTCTGTTGCCGTACGTCCCTGTGATTTCACCGCGGCTCGCATTCCCGGGCGCGGATCTACCCCACTTCGACGGAATTTCACGCCGTTTCACGATTTGGCTGCTGAACCGCCTTGATATTTCGACCAGCGTTCTCCCCAGCGGTCACGTTGCCGTGGCGCTTTCTTTGGCCCTGGGAATGTTTGCCGCCTTGCCACGCCGGCCCATCTTCGGGTGGTGCGCGTTAGGTTTGGCCGCCCTGGTTTACATGGCTACCATTTACTGCCGCTATCATTATGCTGTTGATGGCCTGATCAGTATTGTGGTAGTATGCGCGGTCTGCCGCATCGCGTCCCGGACTTATAGTGCACTAGAACGATGACATCGCAGCCATTCTCGGCCCCAAGAACCGGCGGTTTCACCCCACACTCTGGAGAAAAGCACAGACGTCGTGCGGAACGAAGCGCAGCCTCGACACAGTCGGCAGATTTCAAGCCGCGATGCGGACTTTTTTCAGTGACAGTCGGGCTTGTCCTGGCACTACTGGGGACAAGATGCGCGGCAGCCGGTCAGCGCAGCCAGGAGATGGTAGTCCGGCTGTCGACGCCGATCGCGAGCTACTCGCCCGCAGGCACGCGCTTCGAGGCAAAAGTCATCGGGCCTGTGGTTCGAGCAGGTGTCGATCTCCTTCCGAGCGGCAGCGTCATCAGCGGCAAAGTCACAAAATCAGCGTCCGTGCGGTTCGGCGTCCTGCGCGAACGAGCGATGCTCGAAGTGGAGTTTGACGGGTGCCAGTTGCCCGACGGCGCCGTCGTCGAGTGCGACGTGGCCCTAGAAGGCGTGGACAACGCGCGCGAGAAGGTCAGCGAGAATCGAATCCATGGGGTGCTCGCGGCAGGCCACCCGTATAGTTGGCTCAACGGTATCTGGTACCGGCCGGGAGCGTTACTGGTCACTCGCTCCGCCTTCGGGCTGACAGGAGCCGGCGGGGAGATCTATACGCACATTGCGACCACCCCTTTGGGCGCGGTGGCGCTCATTACCTCGGAGATGCTGCTCTACCGTTTGCCTGACCCCGAAATCGAGCTTCCTGCAGGAACTGATTTGCAGGTGCAGGTCGAGGTGTACGGCGACCTCGCGCCTTCGCCCGAGAAGCTGGTTCCGTTGCCCGCGGAGCTCTCCGAATGGGTGGCGGCGCAGCCTGAGGAGGTTTATCGTCCTGATAAGAGCTTAGCAGGCGATATTATCCACTTGGTTTTTATTGGTTCACGCGCGCAGGTGGAGCAGGCATTTCTGGCTTCCGGCTGGACAACTGTTCAGCCGCTGACGCGACGCTCCTTTGTACATATGTATTCGGCACTCCTGGCGATGAAGGCGGACCCTACCGCCCCTATCGCGCCGCTTGTTTACCGTGGAAAGACAGACTCTCTCTCTTTTCAGAAGACGCTCAATACCGTCGCCAAACGGCATCACATCCGCATTTGGCCGGCTTCCATTCCAGGCGAAGAAACACAAGTCTGGCTGGCGGCGGCCACGCACGATACGACCATCACTTTGGACGATAAGCATTTGACCCTGACGCATCGCATCGACAAGTTCGTCGATCGGGAGCGTAGCATGGTCGTGAACGACCTTGCGAGCGCCGGCTGCGTGGCGGGAGTCGGATTGGAGCCGCGGCCTACGGCGGTCCGGCTTTCCGGCAGCGGTAAGCCGAGCGTGACGGACGGCGATGCGGTGGTACTCTTCCTGAATGACTGCGGTGGGCCCCAACTCGCGGACTCGGAAATGCAAAAACTTCAACGCCGCCGCTTCACCCTCGCCATGCGGCGATTCTTCCTGGCTGACCGCCAATACCTGTGGCGCGATAACGTCTATTACTGGGTTTATCGCGCTTCCCGCTCGCTCTATCAGAGGAAATCCCGAACTGCGTCTGACGTTGAGTAAAGAATAAGCCCGCAGCGCCTCTAGGGCAGGGACCATCCCTTCCGGTGGTGGAGCGGGGACCTCTTGCCTGTTCCGAGATAGGCACTCGCACCGGAGCAGAGCGGACGCCTCCGCTATGAGCGTCGCGGTTAGATGCTGAAGTCAGGAGCAGCGGGCTGCACGATTGGGGCAGGCGGGGGAGCGGGTGACGGTTGGGGTTCCTTGGCGACCGCCGGTATTCGCTGCTGATACCAGATCGTCTCGCTGGTGCGTTGCCACAGCCGAGTTCCCAGCCAACTCAACAGCATCAGTTGGGTGATAAGAAAGGACGCGCCGATCCGTTCCGGGCGCACAAGCCTGATCCAAATCCATCCGAGAAAAACCATCGCCAGCCAAGCCACGAGGCTGATTCGCAGGTAGAGCCAATAAAGCGAGCCGAAATTCCCAAAGGTGATTTTGAAGGCGCGGCCCAAGGCGCGGCGAATGGCCCGTTCGTCTTGGGCCACAGCGCGAACCTGCGCCATGTCGAACCAGAGGCGAACCGCCTGCAATAAGAAGAGCACCACGAGCAGTCCGACGAACTGGGACCAGACGCCCGGCATGGGGCTGGGAGATCGTTCATCCAACTGGTGCGTCGCGCCCGTCGTTAATCTGTAAACGATGCCCACGGGAATCAGGGCGATCAGCAACAAGATCAGCAGGCGCACAAATCGCCAGAAAAAACGGCCGCTGGCCTCGAAAAACTCTTCTTTGCTCAGCCCCCGGTCCAGCCGGTAAGTTTCGAGCAGGCCGCCTTCGACAAAAAGCATGAAAACGAAAAAGACCAGCATGAGGCAGGCTGAGGCCACTCGCGCCGTGGATGTCCCGTGCGCTTCCGTCACCAGGTCCGAAAAAACGAAGGGATTAAAACCATGCACAAACGCCAGGCGTTCAAGACTCTGATCGAGCACGGGGCTGACCTGCTGCCTAAACGTGACGGCGCCCATGCCGGCCAGCACGAAGTTGACTAGGAAGATCCACCGCAGTACACCCTGGCGCCGCCAAACCAAACCTAGGCCCGCAGTGAACGGACTCTTGTTCAGATCGGTCACGTTACGTCCCCATGAAAGAATCGGGTGATCTGGTGATCGGGAGAGCGGGTGAACAAGAGCCATCTGCGATATGGCGTTTATTCACCCAAACGTCGAACAACCCGAGCCTCCGGTGAGCTGACCAGGTCGAGATTTGATCGCCCGATCTCCCGATCACCGGATCACCCGATTAATCTATGCCAGCCAAGCGAGCAATTGTGCCAGGTACTGAGAGGCAAAGAGCCAGTACGTCGTCAGCTTACGCGTGGCGCGCCGGTCAATTCCCTCCGTACGGCTGTTGTTGAAGAAGTTCTTGTCCAGCCGCACCGTGTGCTGCGGATCGACCTCGGCTGACGTCACCCTGGCTTTCTTGTCGTAACTGAAGCGCACCCAACGGTCGCGCCCGTCCCATTTCTCCAGCAATTGTTCGCCGTTATCAAAAGCGATGCGCACCTCGACCGGCATAATGAAATCGCCCTTGCGATGCACGAGCACCGTGTCGCGGTACGCTGTTACACCTTTCTTGGGCTTCGAAGGGTGCTGTTCGAACCAATTGAGAGGGTCGGAGCGGATGGAGAGCACCTCGTAGTCGAAGACGTTGGTGCCGTAGAGCGCTTGATCGAAGAACCAATCCAGCTTCTGGCCGGAGACCTCTTCAATGGTCTTAGTGAAGTCCGTGCCGGTGGGATGCGTAAAGCGGTAGCGCAGGAAGTAGGTATGCATCGCTTTTCGCATGGTGTCTTCGCCAATGATGCCCTCGAGTGTCAACAACATCGTAGCCGTCTTGCCATAGGTGATCCCGCCGTAGGCGTCGCTGTTCATGAACTTCCACGCAAAGTGGCTCAGCGGGTCAGTATCCTGCATAGCGAGGTACTCCGTTCGCATCGAGTCGGCATCGTCGGCCGTCATGCCCCAGAGGTTGAGTATCGAGGTGCCCTTGCCGTAGAGCGACTCCATGATCTTGGCTTCGGTGTAGCTGTTGATGCCCTCGTCCATCCATGCTTCTTCGAATTCGTTCGTGGCCACCATGCCATACCAGTACTGGTGACCGAATTCGTGCTCGGTGACCAGTTCCACGCCAAGCAAGCCCTCGGGCATCCACCAGGTTGTTCCGCAGGTGATCAGGGTGGGATACTCCATCCCGCCGGCATCCAGTGCGCCTTGGGGTGGATCCACCAGCGTGATGCGGTCATAAGGATACGGTCCGTACCACTTGTCGAAGCGGTCCAAGGTGCCCTTGATTACGGTAAGGTAGCGGCGGATTGAACTCTCATGCCCGGGCGAAAGGAGCAGGCGGATATGCACCGTACCCGCCGACCCTCTCCAGGAGTCTTCAATTAACTTGTAGTCCGGCGAGGCCGTCCAGGCGAAATCGTGAATATCGTCGGCGTGCCACGTAACCGTCTTGGTATGATCGGGATTAGAAACAGACGAGACCAGATCGCCCGTTGACCCCACGGTGTACTTCTCCGGCACCGTGGCTTTCACGTCAAAGGTGCCGAAGTCGGCAAAGAACTCCGAGTCAGCATGAAACTGATGGCAATTCCACGCGTCGTGCCACCACACGCCCACCTTCGGGAACCACTGCGCCACCATAAAGAAATTTCGCTTGTAGCCGGTGCGCTCCACCACTTCCGGAAGCTGGTCGTGAAATGCGATTTTGAAAACGACGTCGGCGCCTGGCGCGACCGGCTTTGCGAGCTTCACCTGGAAAACCGTGTGGTCGTCCGGATTGCCGTCGTCAGGCTGAATGAATTCGATGCGCTTCGCGAAGTCGCCTTGCCCTGCTACCTCGAGAGATTTCACCTCGCTGGCGCCGTAGTGCTTGGGGTCCCAGCCTGATTCGGGGCCGGTCCCCCGCGTCCCGTACAGGCGGACCTCACGCATGAAAGTGGATGTGGGTTGAAAGGCGTTTAAATAAAGATGGAAAGGGAAAGTGTCGAGAGGGCGGCCCGTGAGGTTATGGTAGGTCAGAGTCTCCGTTGCATCAACGGTCTTCTTAACGGGATCGAGACGCGCTTCGATCTGGTAAGCGACCACGCGCGTCGACAGGGCGTGATTGGCCGGCGCTTCGGTCCTTGCTGCGCCCGCAGTCCCCGGTTGGCCTCCAGCGCCGGTTGCTATAGCGCCGGCCAGCACGAGACCGAGTAATGCAGAACGAGGGCAGAAGGGTTGTGCCTTGCGCCCTCGGCTAAGGACTCTAGAATTGTGGACTTCAGTGACTACATCACGGAGCATGTAGCATTCCGTCCTTTGCACTAGAGGATAGCGCAGGCTTTTTTGGTGTCAAGTCAAAATGATCGGGAGATCGGGGGATCCGGAGATCGGGTGATCGGGTAAGCAAAGACCAATAAAGTGGGTGGCGCATCAGACGTGCCGTTCTTTGGCATGTCTACGCTTCGCAGCCTAACACGCGGAGCAAAAAGCGCACGAGGTTGTAGTTCACCCGATCTCCCGATCTCCCGATCATCCAATTATCGGTTGTACTTTGGCGTGATTCCTCTTAGTCGCCTCCAAACTGCATCACAGCGGGCAAGGAGAGATTCGTCGAGCGGGCCGCCCTGGCACGCCTCGAGATCTTCTTGGAGCTGCTCCGCACTCGAGGCGCCCACGATGATCGAGTCCACCTGAGCATGGCTGAGCAGCCATTGGAATGCGAGTTCAACCAGAGTCTTCCCGGCGTCGCGCGCAATGCCTGCCAACTCTTCGACGGCGGCAAAGTAGTCGTCGTGCCAATAACGGTCCAGATAGAGCTTGTTTCCATCGAAGCGTGTTCCCGGAATCGGTCCCCGCTGCTTCGACTGCTTTCCCGTCAGCAGGCCGCCGGCCAGAGGATTGTACGGCACCACCGCGATGTTGAACCGTTTGCAGAAAGCGAGGTACTCATCCTCGATTCCGCGGGCTAGGATGTTGTACATCGGCTGTGAGACGCAGAACGGTTTGAAGCCGCTTTTTTCCGCGATCCAGCGAATCTCGCACACCTGCCACGCCGCGTAGTTCGAGATCGCCGGGTATCGCACCTTGCCGGCGCGGACTGCCTCATCCATGGCAGCGAGCGTTTCCTCGATCGGCACCGCATAATCCGGCAGGTGGAGATAAAAGAGGTCCACATAATCGGTTTGCAGTCGCTTGAGGCTTGAGTCGAGCGATTTCCGAATGGCAGCGCCGGAGAGCCCCACTTCATCGTCGGGCACGCCAGTCTTGAAACCCACTTTCGTGGCCACAAACACCGTCTGGCGTCTTCCGGCAAGCGCCTTGCCAAGCATCGTTTCGGCCATACCTTTGTTGTAAACATTAGCTGTATCAAAGAAGTTGATGCCCTCGGCAAGACACTGGTCGATTGTACGGCAGGCCGCCGCCTCGTCCATCGACGAGCCGAAGGTCAGAGTGCCGAAGCTGAGCCGGGAGACCTTTAAGTCAGTTGAAGACAGAGTTCGATATTCCATGTTGTCCTCCGGTGCGCGTTGTTGTCCGTTGTCCTTTGTCAGTTGTCCGTTGTTCCTCCGCCGGAGCCCAAGCGGAAAGTGGCTGTGCGTTTGAAATCCTTCTTTCCGCTGCGCAGCCTGTCATTCTTGGTTCCTGCGTTCTTCGCAGAGCTGCCAACCGACGCCGTACAACTGTCAACTGACAACGGACGACGGACGGTACTACAATGAATTAATATGCCTGAAGCGAAACTCCTCCAACTTGCACAAGACCTCGAATGGCTGGGATGTGAACTCGAATACGTCGGCCACAAACACGCGCTGGAAGGCTTCCCCGAATCAGGACAGTCCTGGGACCAGTTTCGTGAGAAGCAACGTGGCGTGCTGGCCACCGCCGACAAAGTCGAGCGCGAGTTGAAGAACTTCGTGCGCTTCAATCCCACGCGCCTGGTCGGGGTTGAATATCCCATCGCCCAATCGCTTGATTCTATCACCGACCTCCTGGGGAACGCAGAGACCATCAAACAGGCGGCGGCGTTTGCAGTCCAGGAACTACCGCCGCTGGTCCGAAACTTCACCAAGATGGTGGAAGGATACCTCCAGGCGGTTGATGGCGTCAGACGCTAACCACTCATCTTCCGCCGCCCGAACCCGCACCGGCACTCCGTGCGGCTTCTGTGCAATCATGCCCCAACGCTGTCATTCCGAGCGAAGCGAGGAGTCTCGCTCTGTATGCTTTCAGGGCAGTCGCTCATCCCTGGCGGCAGACTGGCACGCTTGAACCATGCGAATGCGCGAAGCTTTCTGGAGTGCGGCAGCGAAGCTGCCGCCGTCTTGCCATAGCTTCAAGGCGCCAGCTTCGCTGCCGCACTCCAAGATTCCTCATCGCCGCGGGTGCTGGCGGTGGTTCATTTCTTCGGCACTTGAATTGTCCCGGCGATGCTTGGCGCGCCCGCTGGCATTTGATCGTAGTCGAGGATGGCGCCGCTGAGTAATTCATTGCTGGCGAAGAAGAGTGCGGCGTTGGCAATGTCCGCGGGCAAGAGCAGACGGCCGAAGGGTCGGGTCTTGACGGCCTCCTCAATCCAACCTTCGCCGAGTCCTTCCTCGACCGCTCGCGTGTGATGCTCGCCTTCGGTCAGAACCCAGCCGGGATTAATCTGATTGACTCGAATCCGGTATTTCTTGAGGGCGTCGGCAAGATTCTTGGTGAACGTCATCAGGCCGCCTTTGGCAACGGAATACGCCAGGATGTTCGAGAAACCCATATAGGCGACGACGGACCCGATGTTAATAATGCAGCCGCGGGAGCGTTGCTTCATGTGCGCGCAGGCCTCCTGGCAAAGGATGAAAGGGGCGCGAAGGTCGGTGGCAAAGATCTTATCCCAGAGCTCCACGGAAGTAGTCTCCAGGTTGCCACGCGTGTACACTCCGGCATTATTTACAAGGATGTCGAGTTGGCCGAAATGCCCTAGGGCCTGACGGATGAGGTCGCGGCAGTGGCCTTCCTGTTTCAAGTCGCCGACGCTGAGCAGCGCTTCGTTTCCGGAAGCCTCGAATTCCTTCACCAGTTTTTCACCCTGCGGCAGGTGGCATTCCAAGCCGTGAACGACCACCCGGGCCCCCGCCTTGGCAAACCGTCGTGCGATCCCAGCCCCGATTCCCTGAGTTGAGCCTGTGACGATGGCCACTTGTCCCGCTAGAGGCAAATCGTTTTCCATGAAGCTCCTTTCCTCATCACATGACGCTAGCGGAGCGAACCTCGTGGTTGCCCGAGTGCCACCCCCCACGTTAGAGCTGAAATTGTGCCACAACGATGGTATTGTCTTGTATCGAGAAATACAACCCGTGCATGGAGCTGAGGTCACTACCATGAATCGACGTCAATTCGGCCGTACTCTTGCCGGCACCGCCTTAGCCCCGCCTGCCCTGGCAGCCTTGCCTGTTCGTACCTCGGCCACGCTGCCGGAGGGGGAAGCCCCCGGAGTGCCTTTCAAGATTTCTGTGATGCTCTGGACAGTATTTGAAAAGCTGCCGTTTGAACAGCGGCTTGAAAAGGTCCGAGAAGCCGGCTATCACGCCGTGGAGTTGGTGGGTGAATACAAAGGCTGGTCGGAAGAGGAGTTTCGCAGGGCCAACCGGAAACGGCGTGAGCTCGGGCTCACTTTCGATGTGACGGCCGGACTTGCGCATGGCGTCGGGGACCCGAGAGCGCGGGATGCGTTTCTTACCGACCTTCGACAGGCGCTCCCGGCCATGGACAAGATCGAGTGCCGCGCCATTATCGTTATGTCGGGCGACGTCGTGCCGGGGATGCCGCGCGCGGCACAGCACCAGAGCTGCATCGAGGGGCTCAAGCGAGCGGCGGACATCGCGGAGAAGAACAACATCACGATTCTGCTGGAGAATATCGACCTGGAGGAGAACGCTCATTATTACCTCTGGTCGGTCGAGGAAGGCTTCGAGATCATCAGCCGCGTCGGCCACCCGCGCGTCAAGTTCCTCGACGACTTTTTCCACGAACAGATATCCGAAGGCAACCTGATTGAGAAACTGGAAAAGAATATCGACAAGCTGGGATTGGTGCACGTGGCTGACGTTCCGGGGCGGCACGAGCCTGGGACCGGCGAGATCAACTACGCCAATATCTACAAGAAACTCGCCGCGCTCAAATACAACCGCTACGTGGCTATGGAGTTCATTCCCACTGGCGACCCCGTCGAAAGCCTCCGGCGAGCGCGGCAAGAAGCGCTGCGGTTAGCTGCGAGAGTGTAGCAGGTTTCAAGTGGCGTCGACGGGCGGGAAGAACATTTCAAACGGCAAGTCTCAAATGGTTTGCAATTCTTGATCTGGCCCCGGGCTACCTTGGTCGCCCGAAGAACAAGACGTAGCCGTCAGGGTCGCAAATCTCGAAGCCGCGCAGACCGTCGTGTGTATCGTTAAGCGGTGCGCTGAATGCTGCGCCATGATCGGCAAATTCGGCGGCAAGCGCATCGGGGTCTGGCGCATAGACAAAGGCGTCCAACCTCATGAAGTGATGACGCTTGTGGTTCGGCAGCGGCGATACTTCCTTGTCCGATTTGACGAAGAGTTGTGCTCCGTCGCGGCCGATGATGGCGAAAAAGGGATTCTGATCCGGCGCCCGGAATCTCGTCTCAAAACCAAGCTTATCGCAGTAGAAGGCGATGGTTTGATCGACGTTGCTGACGATAAAGCATGGTGAAATCCCCTGCGTGGCCGGTCGTGTCATAAGCGTGGACGCTCCTGCTCCTAGTCCGTTGTGGTCCGCGTGTCCGTCCAGACTCGTACAGTTTCCTTGTCGCTATTCACTGTCACGTCGACTTCTCCCTCGAGGGCTAAGGCATGAATGCCCGCGTTTACATCGACTTCGTCAGAATTGCCGGAGACCATGGCGCGAACCACCGAGGTCGGCACCTTAATGGCAATGGTCTTACCTGTCCGATGTTCGGGGGTTGGCTTGTTGACGATTTTGATCAGTAAGAACCGCCCCGACTTTGCCACGCTCACTTCTGCATCGTGCCGCTCCATAGTAATAAAAACGTTGTCGGGCGAATTACGAACCGAGTCGAGCAGGGCCCGCAAGTCCGCGCCATTGATCGAAGCCTGGATATTGAATTTTCCATGGTGTTCATGATCGGACGGGATCGCAGGCAAGACCGCCGACGCCATCTCAATTGGCACGTTGAAACTCACATCTCCGCTTGCCCCCTTCGCGCTCTCCACGCGAATGTGAATCCAACGCTGGACAGACGCGCCGGTCAGCATGGCGGCGCTCAAAAGCACAGAGGCTGCGATCAAGAGGATGTTTCTTCTCACGGTTCACCTCACCATCATTTCCGTTCGAGTCCGGAACTTAGCAATTGGATGCCGACGACTCACCCGAAGATGCCAACGACCAGGGGTTGGGGGCTAGGGGCTAAAGGCTGGCGAGTGTCATTCCGAGGAGCCG
>JGI12270J11330_10003694_pt1 | contig 10919 bp, 8 predicted proteins | sample PeaSoiMetSII2010_FD_11330 | JGI IMG/M metagenome (IMG submission 11330)
CGGCTGGTGACCTTGACGACTTTCATGCGTGAATAGGGGAGCAGGCCGGAGACAGCACCCGCCTTGAAGTGAAAAACGGGGCCATCGGGACCCGCAGATTCCTGGCGCCCGGTGAATTCACCCCGCAACACCACGATCATGAATTCGGCCGGAGCACCTTCCTTCCCGATGATTTCGCCCGCGGAGTAAAAAGCCTCTTCAGAGTGCTCCGCGAGCCACTCGAGATTCTCGTCAGAGATTCCCTGGAACGCGTCCAGAGCTTTCAGTTCACTCGCGATGCGCTTTAGGGAATCTTCTTTGGTGACATCAGTGGAAGAGCTCATGAGGCCGCCTTGGCATTTCAAGAAACTTTGGCCAGATATTGATGAATGAATTGCACGGCGACAGCGCCTTCCCCGACGCCGGAAGCTACGCGCTTCACCGACCCGTGACGCACGTCGCCCACCACAAAAATGCCGGGCACGCTCGTTTCCAGCAGACCGGGGTTACGCTCCAGAGGCCAGGAGTCGGGGCGCTTGTCCTCCTTAACCAGGTCAGGACCCGACAGAATGAAGCCACGGGCGTCCCGCTGAATCTGGCTCCCGAGCCAGTCGGTCCGTGGCAAGGCCCCGATATAAATGAAAAGGCTGCCGGCGGGAAACTGGTCGACAGTTCCCGTTCGCGAACAGTGAACGGAGATTCCCTCCAGGCGTTTATCGCCGTGCACTTCAACAACTTCGGTTTCTGTCCACACTTCGATGTTCGGAGTTTTCTTGATCTGATCAATCAGGTATTGAGACATCGTGGCCGCCAGTGACTCGCGGCGCACCAGCATTACGACTTTCTCCGCGTATCTCGAAAAGTTAACCGCGGCCTGGCCGGCCGAATTGGCGCCACCTACCACGTAGACAGTTTCGCCCTTGCACGAGAGCGCTTCCGTCATGCCGCCGCCATAATAAAGACCGGCGCCCCGCAGTTGGTCCTCGCCGGGCACGCCAAGACTGCGCCACTGGACTCCCATGGCAAGAAGCAGAACGTGGCAAGAGATGCGATTGCCGTCGGCTAGCTCTACGATGCGGTAGGGTCCTTCGACCCGGAGCCCAACAGCTTCCAGCGGCGCGAGAATCTCCACGCCGAAGCGTGTGGCCTGTACGACTGCCCGACGTGCCAGATCCTGGCCACTGAGCCCGGCGGGAAACCCGAGGTAATTCTCGATGCGCGAGCTGAGACCTGCCTGGCCGCCGGGAGCTTCGCGTTCAATCATGACCGTGCGGAGACCCTCCGAAGCTCCGTAAACTGCGGCGGCAAGTCCTGCCGGGCCGCCGCCAATGATTGCCAGGTCGTAGAAATCCACGTCCGCATGGGTACGCAATCCGATTTTCTGGGCGACGGCCAGAGGCACTGGGTCGGAAAGGCGCGATCCGTCAGGAAAAATCATAAGGGGGAGAGGCTGCGGCCTGTCACCGTCCGGCTTCAAAAGAGCTTGAATGGTTGCGTCGTTCGTGTTTTGCTCCACGTCAACCCATTGATAGGGCACTTGATTGCGCGCCAGGAAATCGCGCATTTCGTAGGCGCGGGCGGACCATCGGGTTCCCAGAAGGCGAATCCCCTCATAGGGCGGGTGATAGGAAGCGGCCCAATCGTTGAGGAGATCATCGAGAGCGGGATAAAGATTCTCCTCGGGAGGGTCCCACGGCTTCATCAGGAAATAGTGAACGCGAGCCTCATTAATCGCATTTATGGCGGCGTTGGTATCCGCGTAAGCGGTGAGCAAGGCGCGTTTAGAGGAAGGAAACAGTTCGGTCGCCTGTGTCAGGAAACCCACGCCGTCGAGTTCTGGCATGCGCTGGTCTGCCAGCAGCAAAGCGACAGCTTCGTTGCGGGAGTGAAGGCGCCGCAAAGTGTCCATCGCTTCCGTGCCCGAAGAAGCGCGGAGAATGCGGTAACGATCGGCGTAGCGGCTGCGGAGATCCCGCTCGACTGCCCGCAGCACGTCGGGATCATCGTCGACTGTGAGAACGACTGGTTTCGGCAAGATGGGACGTTCCCTTCTAGGCATTCGGCTCGCGAGCCAAACCGACAGCCGATCCCGTTTACGGCCAACCCAGTATCTCTACCCTCAGAGAAAATGACATCTCCGGTGGCCGCGAGGAGAGGCAGGTCTGCCGCGGGAGGTTGGATGCGCCAGCCGCGCAAAGGTTTAATAGATTCTCAGAATATTTGCTTAAGCGTGAGGCACCCGGCTTCCGTATCTCGCGACCACCAACAAGCTAGGGAAGATTACCTGCCCATCCGGGGCGGACAAGGAAGACTTAACGCCCCATTTTTCGAGGGCTGGCAAATGGGTTGTCGCGGTTGTAGGATAGGTGGGTTGCAGGTGCTGGGCACGGTCCACGAATGCTAGCGGACGGAAGATGCCGCACCGTCGAGGTCCAAGTTGGCCAGATTCGCTCCCTGGCGCCAGCGAGGTCACCGTCGTCTTTTCGACCGGCGGAGCCTGCAGACTGCCGCACTCGCGTCTTTAAAGAGTTTTGCTCGCGTTAGCGCCTTTCTCCTCCTTTCCTGCATTCTCCTGAGTGCGTGTCATTCCCGACAAGGCGCTTCCGGACCTTCCATCGAATTAACGAGGATTCCCCCAGCAGCAGAGGGTAGCCCAGACAGGATTGATATTATCGAAGGGCGCGTGATCGGCGCCCGCCCTGGGCAACAGATCGTTTTATATGCCAAGAGCGGAGCATGGTGGGTGCAGCCGCTCGCAAATGAGGCCTTTACCAAACTGAATCCGGATTCGACATGGACAAACTCAACCCATGTCGGAACGGAGTATGCCGCCCTCCTTGTCGGACCCGGATATCGGCCGCTGCAGATGATGAGCGAGCCGCCAGCGCTGGGAGGCGGCGTGCTCGCGGTGACGATTACGAAAGGCGGGAGCTTGGGGGCCCCTGTCACCAAGACACTCCTCTTCAGCGGGTAAGAGTGGAGAATCCGCGATGCTCCCAGTGACCGCGGTGGCAAGAATGGCTACGATGCGAGCAACGCATGGATAGATTCGGGTGGAGCGCTGCACCTGCGCATCGCGAAAGTGTCGGGCCAATGGACATGCGCCGAAGTGGCCCTCACGCGCAGCTTTGGCTATGGCACGTATTCCTTCGTCGTGCGGGATGCCTCTCATCTTGAGCCAATGGTCGTTTTTAGCATGTTTACTTGGGATTACGCGGGAACAGATCGGAACCACCGCGAAATGGACATTGAGGTCTCCCGCTGGGGTGATCCAACCAGCGAGAATGCGCAATATGTAGTTCAGCCTTTTTATATTCCTGAAAACGCCTCTCGATTCACGGCGCCGCCCGGAGTACTCACGCATTCCTTCCGCTGGGAACCCGGACGCGTGTCCTTCAAAACGGTGCGAGGCTCGGGAAACGGCGGCAAAACACATACGGTTGCCGAGCATGTTTTCACGTCCGGAGTTCCTTCTGCGGGAATCGAGACCGCGCGCATCAACTTATACATTTTCCGCGACTCCAAGCAGCTTCCTCAAAAAGAGGCCGAGGTTGTCATTGAGAAATTCGTGTACCTCCCGTGAGGGGAGAACGAAACATCGCTGGTTATCCAAATGGCTGTTGGGGGCCGCTGCCCTTGTGTGTCTTGCGAACTCCGCAAACGCTTTGGACCCGAATCGGGCGATGTCCCAATACATACACGACCAGTGGGGTGCCGAACAGGGATTTCCAGGCGGGCCGGTCTACGCCATCGCGCAGACCCCCGACGGTTACTTATGGCTGGGCACAGAGAAGGGCCTCGTTCGCTTCGATGGATTGAGCTTCCGTCTTCTTGAGCACTCCGACTCAACGACACTTCCCATCGGTCCTGTTCTGGGACTGGCCGTAGACGCCGAGGGGAATTTGTGGGTGCGGCCGGAGGGTCTAAGACTGCTGCGTTACCGCGATGGAAAGTTTCAAAATGTATTGCCGGATCTCAAGGTGCCGGAGGCGGATGTCACGGCCATGTGCGTGGGGAAGAACGGCGAGATTCTGCTCTCCGGACTGGCGATTGGCACTGTCCGGTACAGCAAAGGGAGATTCGTAACGCTCGCATCAGCAGCCGAGTTACCAAAACTAGTCATTTCCCTGGCGGAAACGGCCGATGGCCAAGTCTGGCTCGGCACGAAAGATGCCGGCCTTTACTACCTCAGCGATGCACATGTCGACTCCGTAGCCAGGGGTCTGCCGGACAGAAAGATCAACTTTCTACTGCCCACCGACAGTCAAGGCTTGTGGATTAGCACCGACAACGGTGTCGTGGGCGGGAATGGATCGGAGTTCTCACAGACTGGTGTGTCCCAGCCTCTCCACCACATCCAGGCCCTTGTCGTGGCCAGGGACCGCAACTCCAATGTCTGGGTTGGCACGTCCAACGGTCTCTTACGGATCGATGCCAGAGGGGTTTCTACATTCGAGCGGGGGGACAACCGGCCAACTGACGCAGTGACCGCGTTGTTTGAGGATCGCGAGGGGAATCTATGGGTGGGAACCACGCGAGGGATCGAACGTCTCCGCGACACTGTCTTTACCACGTACTCCGTTCCTGGAGGCCCGCTCTCTGAGAGCACCGGGCCGGTCTATGCGGATTCGGATGGCCGCACATGGCTCGCTCCTTCGGAGGGCGGGCTGTACTGGCTCAAAGAAGGCCAAGTTGGACGTGTGACCAGCGCAGGACTCGATAGAGATGTCGTCTATTCGATCAGTGGAGGCAAAGGCGAATTATGGATAGGTCGACGACAGGGTGGATTGACGCACATTCGCTATGAAGGCAACTCGTTTACGACCAAGACGTACACACAAGCCGAAGGGCTTGCCCAAAACAGTGTTTATGCGGTTCATGAAAGTCGCAATGGAACCGTGTGGGCCGGAACCCTGAGCGCTGGCCTCAGCAGATTCAGTAACGGCAGCTTCAAGACGTACACGATCACAAATGGCTTGGGGTCCAACTCAGTTGCCTCGATCCTCGAGAGTTCCGATGGAACGATGTGGTTTGGAACGCCGGATGGTCTAAGCGCGCTGTCGAAAGGGCAATGGCTGATGTATACAAGCCGGGACGGCCTCCCCCCGGGCAACGTGAACTGCCTACTGGAAGACTCGACTGGCGAGCTTTGGATCGGAACCCCCAACGGTCTTGCCTTCATCCGTTCGGGAACGGTTCATACCCCTCACGAAGTCCCAGAATCGTTGCGCGACCAGATCTTTGGAATAGAGGAAGACAAAACTGGCTCGCTGTGGATCGCAACTGCGAATCACATTTTGCGGGTTGATCGGGATAAAGTGATGCAAGACGCACTCAGTGACACGGACGTGCGTCAATTTGGCCTTGCCGACGGCCTCCGGAGCAGGCAAGGCGTGAAGCGGCACAGATCGATCATTACGGATTCCCTTGGGCGGATTTGGCTTTCTACAAATGGGGGGCTTTCGCTTGTTGATCCAATTCCAATGGCCGCCAGTTCGGCCCCCGCGTTGGTCCACATAGAGGGGCTTTCCGCCGACGGCCGGCCTATCAATTTTGAACAGGGGATTCGCATTTCGGCTCCTCATCAGAGGGTCACGCTCACCTACACCGGCCTGAGTCTCTCGGTTCCCGCACGAGTCAGGTTCAAGTACAGGCTCGACAGCTTCGATCAGAGCTGGAGCGAGCCTACGGCAGCGCGCGAGGCGATCTACACCAATCTCGATTCGGGCTCTTATCGCTTCCGCGCAATTGCCAGCAACAGTGAGGGAGTGTGGAATAGCTCGGAATCTACGCTGCTATTCGTAATCGAGCCCGTGTTTTGGCAAACTTGGTGGTTTCGCCTGTCCAGCTTGCTGGCTTTGGCCATCGCGGGACTCGCGTTGCTTCGCTTGCGAATGCTCACGTTGACCAAGCAACTGAATGTCCGCTTCGAAGAACGGCTTGCGGAGCGCACGCGGATCGCTCGAGAACTGCACGACACCCTATTACAAGGATTCTTAAGCGCCTCAATGCAGCTTCACGTCGCGGACGACCATTTGGCCTCCGCTTCACCGGCAAAGGCGCTCGTAGGACGGGTTCTCGAATTGATGAGCCATGTCGTCGAAGAGGGCCGGAAAGCGGTTGGGGGGCTCCGCTCGACAAGATTGAGTTCTCCAGACCTCGAGCAGGCTTTTTCACAGATTCGGCAGGAATTTCCGGTGCAGTTTCAAATGGGGTATCGGGTTATCGTTGACGGAGCGCCTCGGCTGTTGCGTCCCGTAATCCGCGATGAAGTCTATCTTATCGGCCACGAGGCGCTGTCCAACGCTTTCCGCCATGCCCACGCAAGTGACATCGAGGTGGAGATCGAATACGCATCGCGACACTTGCGCGTTCTCATACGCGACAACGGCCGAGGAATCGATCCTCAGGTTCTACGCGCGGGACGCGACGGGCATTGGGGCTTGTCTGGGATGAAGGAACGCACGGAACGAATTGGAGGGAAACTCAGAGTCTTAAGCCGCGCCGCAGTTGGAACAGAGGTTGAGCTTTCTGTGCCCGGCCAAATCGCTTTTGAGCTCCGGCCGGATGATCGTCCCCGCAGATGGTTACTCAAGGCCTTTTCAGGAAAAAGGCAAAGCCAGGAACCACAATCTCGAAGCGAGCAGGTTCGATGACAAAAGAAGCTCGGATCCGCGTCCTCAGCGTAGATGATCATCCCCTACTGCGCGAGGGAATCGCTGCAATCATCGACAATCAACCCGAGATGCGATTGGTTGCGCAGGCCTCCAATGCGCAGGAAGCCATTCAACAATTTCGGAAGCATCGGCCAGACGTAACTCTCATGGACCTCCGGCTTCCGGACAAGAGCGGCATCGACGCGATGATCGCCGTGCGCACAGAATTCCCAGAGGCGCGCGTCATCATGCTGACGACCTTCGAAGGCGACGTGGAAATCCAGCGCGCCCTGGAAGCCGGAGCCCGCGGCTACATGCTCAAGAGCATGCCACCCAAGGAGTTGGTTGAAGTGATTCGCCAGGTCCATGCCGGGAAAAAGCGCATTCCCCCGCAGTTGGCGGCGCAACTGGCAGAGCATTTAAGCGACGAAGACCTGACTGCACGTGAGATAGAAGTACTGAGTCAAATCGCAGGGGGAAACCGCAATCGAGACATTGCTGAAAAGCTCTTCATCACCGAGGAAACGGTAAAGGTCCACATCAAGCACATCATGGAGAAGCTCGGGGCAAGTGATCGCACGCAAGCGGTCGCGATTGGCCTCCGGCGCGGGATCATCGAATTGTAGGAAGCGGTGCCCGGGCAAAACCCCTACCCCAAAAGTGTTAGGAAAAGATGCCGCAATGTGGGGTTTCCACAGGCCAGCAGGGTCGCCTATCTTCAGGAGTCGTGCGTTTCCGTGCGGACGCCAGGGAGATATGCGCTGCAAAGACTATATTCCACGTTTCCGGGTGGTAGGCCCGGCCTAGGTCTGCTTTTGCTTCGAACAACGGTTGGACTTGCCGCAATCGCTGAAGGTGTTTTCTGTTTCTCGGACCCGTCCATTCCATCTATGGACAAATGGTTACTCGGTTTGTTCTTGACCGCGAGCGGATTGGCCTTGGCGATCGGATTTCTGACGGCGTTTGTGAGGCCCTTGTTGGGGCTATGCTTCTTGGGAATCGCCCTTTCCTGGCTTCCGGCACCTTCCTGGGGTGTGCGCGACCCCAGGCTGGTGGGCGTCGGAATGATCGTTGCGGCGGTCGCGATTGCGTTACTCGGACCGGGGGCCTTTTCCCTCGATGGCCGTTTGTTCGGCCGCCGCGAAATTGTGATTCCGCCCTCATCGCGCCCACCGGAATCGTGACCTCCCGGTGTTCGAGCTGTTTTTCGTCGGCGGAGTTTAGACATCGACTTATTAAAAGACAAGGCCATCAACCGAAAGTGGTATTCCGAGTCAACCCCAGAGTGGTACCCAAAAACCATGCCATCTCGTGATGTGTTGCTGGGCCTGCTCTCGCATAATGCCACGCGAAACAAGCAGCACTGGGGGAAACATGGTCTTGGAGAAGTCAGCGATTTCCTACGATACAAGGAATGTTCACTGTGCCGTGTCCAGTTTTCAGGAGCGGACCAGGCCACGACAGCTCTGGAAGAAGTTTTCAATCAGACCATGCCGCGGGAGTTGGGTTTCGACTATTCGGGCATGTCGTTCCAGGAACAAAAAGCAAGGCAAGGTGTGCCGCCGGCAGCGATCTTTGGATTGCCGCTGCTGTTTGTGTTTCTGATTCTGGCGGCGCTGTATGAAAGCTGGACGCTGCCGTTCAGTGTGCTGTTGAGTACGCCGGTAGCGGTTTTCGGCGCCTTTGCAATCTTGTTTTTACGACGGTTCTTTCAGCGACTTTTCCTGCCGCCGTACATGGTGCAGATGGAGAATGACATCTATTCGCAAATTGGACTGGTCATGTTGATCGGCTTGGCGGCGAAGAACGCGATTTTGATCGTGGAGTTCGCCAAGGAGCAGTTCGAACAGGGAAAGCCGTTGGCGGATGCGGCATTGGAAGGAGCCAAGCTTCGCCTGAGGCCGATTCTGATGACGTCGTTCGCGTTCGTTCTCGGATGCGTGCCGTTATGGACAGCGAGTGGAGCTGGAGCGGTTGCCCGGCAAATCATGGGTACGACGGTGATCGGAGGAATGCTGGCCGCCAGCATGATTGGAATCTTTTTTGTCCCCGCGGTTTTCTATCTGGTGGAGAAATGGTCAGGAGCGGAAAAAGAGCATGCTTCGGGCGCGCTGCCGGCAACGCCTTCTCCGGCACCGGGGGATTGAGATGAGCTACGGCGAGGAAATTGCGACCGGCCTGCGGCGGAACGGCGTATGAGGAAACTAAACTCTTGTGCAATGGCAATGCTTAGCTCGAGCTTGCTGGCGGGATGCATGGCTGGCCCGGACTATCACTGGCCCGCGGTGCAACCTCCAACCGCCTATCGGGACTTGAGCGAAAATCCGCAGGTTCAGGCGCAAGCCGCTTCGTATGCGGATCTTCCCTGGTGGCAGGTTTTTCAGGACCCGCAATTACAGGAACTCATCCACACAGCACTGAAGCAAAATTACGACCTGCAGCTTGCGACCGAGCGCATCAACGCGGCACGAGCGCAGGTTACCGTAACGCGTTCCAGTCTGTTTCCCCAGGCAGCGGGGAATGGAGATTTTGGCGGGGGGAAAGAAAACAATTTTCAAACCAAATATAACTTTCCGACGCTGACGGCTGACGCAGCGTTCCAGTTGGACTTGTTCGGCAAGCTGCGTCGCGCGACCGACGCGTCACGCGCCCAACTCCTTGCTACCGAAGATGCGCGGCAGACGGTTATATTGACGTTGGTCAGTGACGTGGCGAGTAATTATTTTGCGCTGCTGCAGCTTGACCTGCAACTTCAAATCACGCACGAGACCGTGAAGACGCAGGAAGACTCGGCACGGCTGACCAAGTTTCGCGTCGAGCACGGTGTGGCCACGAAGCTCGACGTGTTACAGGCACAGCAAGTCCTTGATTCGGCCAACGCCACTATCCCCGACTTGGAACGGCAGATCGCGCAGGAAGAAAACGCCATCAGCATTCTGCTGGGCAACTATCCGCAAGCCGTCCCGCGTGGACGCCCGCTGGTGGAGCAGTCTCTTCCCCCCGAAGTGCCGCCGGGGCTCCCTTCAACTTTAATCGAACGCCGGCCCGATATTCGCGAGGCCGAGCAAATCCTGATCGCCGCGAACGCAGAAATCGGAGCCGCCAAGGCGCAGTTCTTTCCGCAAATCTCCCTGACGGGCTCCGGGGGCGGCGCTTTCGGGCGGAGCAGCGCCTTCTCCAGCTTGATGAGTACGCAACTCGGAATCTGGTCCTACGGCGCTCAAGTGAGCCAGCCTGTTTTCACAGGGGGAGCGCTAGCCGGAAATTTACGCCTCGCAAAATCAGAGAATCAACAGGCGTTGATCGCTTATCGCGAAACCATCCAAAGAGCGTTTGGAGATGTATCCGATGCGCTGATTGGCTATCAGAAATTCCACCAGGTCCGGGTTCGGCAGGAAGATACGGTGGCGGATCTCCAGGAGTCTGTTCGATTGTCAAACATGCGCTACAAGGGCGGTACCACAACGTATCTCGAAGTCTTAGATGGCCAACGATCACTCTTTGCTGCTGAACTCACGTTAGCGCAGGCGCGTGGTACCGAGTGCCAGAGTCTCGTGCAACTTTACAGGGCGCTGGGCGGAGGCTGGAAGCAGGAGGCAGCAAGCGGCAACAAGGCAAATTAACTTCCAGGGAATGAGCGTAAGTCGAGGAATGTCTCGGTCCCTGTGCAGCGCATTAAAAGCCGCCGCATCGGCAAAATGTTTGCCACGATTACCAACCCATTTGGCCCATCCGCTTTAGAATAATCGCGCTGTAGTTGTTCATGCGCTCGGGTCGTCGCTTCAGGGGAGCCGGCAGAATTGCAGCGAGCCTTGCCGCCTGCTGCCGGCCGATATTCCGCGCTGCGGTTTCGTCGTAGTAACGACACGCCGGCTCTGCACCATAAATACCCGGGCCCCATTCGACCACGTTTAGGTATATCTCCAGAATGCGCTGTTTGCCGAGGACCAATTCGGCCACCGGTACCAGTGTGGCCTCTGCGCCCTTGCGGAGGATAGAGCGCCCCGTTCCGAAGAATAAGTTTTTTACGAGTTGCTGCGTAATGGTGGAAGCTCCGCGAGTGCGATCGCCTTCCAAATCGTCTTCGGCTGCGATTTGGATCTCGTGCCAATCGAATCCATGGTGCTGGTAGAAGTTCGTGTCCTCTGCGGCGATTACAGCGTGCTGGAGATCGGCCGAGATTTGGCTGAGCGCTATGAATTTGTAGCGTTCGCGATACGGCGTGTGGTGAATCCAGGCCTGCAAGCGGCGCTGGATGTGCACCGCGGTTGTCGGTGGGTCGAT
>JGI12270J11330_10003704_pt1 | contig 10897 bp, 12 predicted proteins | sample PeaSoiMetSII2010_FD_11330 | JGI IMG/M metagenome (IMG submission 11330)
CGCTGCGGCTTGAAGGCAAGCTGCCGCTCTACGGACACGAAATCACGGACACGATCAATGTGTGGGAAGCGGGACTGGATCGTTTCTGCAAGATGGAGAAGCCGGAGTTTATTGGACGCGCCGCACTCGCGAAAGCGAAAGCCGAAGGCGTGAAGAAAACGCTGGTTGGACTCGAGATGGTCGAGCGCGGCATCGCCCGCGACGGCTACAAGGTTCTGGACGAGGCCGGGCGCGAGATCGGCTATGTAACCAGCGGTTCCCCGGCGCCGTTTCTGAAGAAAAACATCGCCCTGGCCTACGTCCCACCCGAGCAGTCCGCGGTGGGAACGACGGTGAAAGTAGAAATCCGCGGACAGGGTGTAAGAGCACAAGTGATACCGACGCCGTTTTATAAGCGTCCGAAGAAGGCTTGAACCACAAAGGACACGAAGGTTTACGAAGGAAAGCCACAAGCTAAGAGCTAGAAGCCAGAAGCCAGGAGCCAGAAGCCGATGTCCTACCCATCCGACCGCAAATACACAAAAGAACACGAGTGGATCACCGCCGACGGCACGGTCGGCATCACGCACCATGCGCAAGATTCGCTCGGTGATATCGTGTTCGTCGAACTCCCCAAGGTGGGGACGGAACTCACCGTGGGAAAGGCCTTCGGCACGGTAGAGTCGGTGAAGGCCGTCTCCGATTTGTACGCGCCCGCTTCGGGGACGGTGACGGCCGTGAATGAAGCTTTGGCGACGGCTCCGGAGCAAGTGAACAAAGACGCGCACGGCGCCTGGATGGTCAAGATCAAAGTGAAAGATCCGGCGGAGATGAACGCGCTGCTCTCGGCCGTGGACTATGAGAAGTTCGTCAGTGAAGAGGCGGGCCATTAAAAGCATTGCAGAAGTCAGAGGTCAGATTGCAGAGGTGAAAACCTTGGTCCCATCGATAGCGGACGAAGGCCGAGGGTTTGACCTCTGCAATCTGACCTCTGACCTCTGCAGTCGTTTCAGCGACTATCTACATCGAATCCAAGGTTCCTATGAGATATCTGCCTAAGTCTCCCGCGGATCGCGCCGCCATGTTGCAGGCGATCGGCATCCGCTCCGTGGACGAACTTTTCTCGCCGATTCCAGCCAAGTTTCGCCTGACGCGCGATCTCGCCGTCCCTCGTCAAATGGCCGAGTCGGAAATTGTCGACTGGTTCAAGCAACGTGCCAAAGAAAACGGCGAAGGCTACACCAGTTTTCTCGGAGCCGGAGCTTACTTCCATCACCGGCCCGTGGTCATCGACGCTCTGGTGCAACGCGGCGAATTCCTCACGTCCTACACGCCGTACCAGGCGGAGTTTGCGCAGGGTACGCTGCAGGCCATCTTTGAGTTCCAGACGATGATCTCCGAACTTACCGGCATGGACCTGGCGAACGCCTCGATGTATGACGGCTCGACGGGCGCGGCCGAAGCCGTGATGATGGCGTGCCGCATCACGGGAAGGCATTCGGCGGTCGTCGCGCGCAGCCTGCATCCCGAGTATCGCGAAGTGCTCAACACCTACGCGACGCACCAGGCCATTCCGGTGAAGACGGTCTCGTTCACGGACTCGGGACAAATCAGTCTGAAAGAACTCGAGGAGGCAGTGGGCGAAGATACAGCGTGCGTCCTGATGCAGTCGCCGAATTTCTTCGGCACGATTGAAGACGTCGAAGCCATCGCCGAGATCGCGCATAAGCGCGGAGCCCTGCTGATCGTCTCGATCGCCGAAGCGGTGTCGCTAGGCGTCGTGGAGCCGCCACGCGCGGCCGACATCGTAGCCATGGAAGCGCAGTCGTTCGGAGTGCCGCTCGGATTCGGCGGTCCGTACTGCGGCGTGCTCGCCACGAAAGAAAAATTCGTCCGGCAAATGCCAGGCCGCCTCGCCGGTCAGACCGTCGACAAGAACGGCAAGCGCGGTTTCGTGCTGACCCTGGCCACCCGCGAGCAGCACATCCGCCGCGAGAAAGCGACGTCGAATATCTGTACCAATCAGGCGCTGGTCGCGCTCATGGTAAATATCTTCATGACCGTTTACGGCAAAGTCGGCTTGCGGGAACTGGCGAAGCAGAACCTGGCGAAGGCCGTGTACGCAGCCGGCCAGTTCGGCAAACATGCCAAAGTGCTGTTTGCGGGAGCGCCACGATTCAACGAATTCGTGGTCCAGACCAGCGAAGATCCTTACGCCATCAACTCACGGTTGCTGGGACACAAGATCGTCGGCGGTCTGCCGCTGAAGAAGTTTTATCCCGAATTGAAGAATGCGGCTCTGTGGTGCTGCACGGAATTGACGACCCGGTCCGTGATTGATAAAGCGATCGATACGGCAGTGGGCCTGGTCGCCGAGAGCGAGCGCTCAGCTCCAAGTATGAAAGAGACAGAAGAACACGAGGTGGCGAGATGAAGACGAAACCCATGACCCGCAAAGCCACCCGTCACATCAGCCAGAACGAAGGATTGATTTTCGAGAAGTCGTCGCCCGGCAAGGCGGCCTGGAAGTTGCCGCCGCTCGATGTCCCGGAAGTGGATACGGCGAAACTACTAGGCAAGCAGGAGCGCAAGGACCTTGGCTATATGCCCGAGGTGAGCGAGATTGAGATCATCCGCCACTTCACGCGCCTCTCGACCTGGAATTACGCCATCGATCTCGGAATGTTTCCGCTGGGCTCTTGCACCATGAAGTACAACCCGCGCGTCAACGAGTTTGTGGCCCGGCTCGAAGGCCTCGCCAACGGACATCCCTATCAGCCGGAGAAAATTTCGCAGGGCGCTTTGCAGATCATGAAGACGTTGAGCGATTGCCTGCTCGAAATCACCGGCATGGACGCGATCACCTTGCAACCGGCCGCCGGCGCGCACGGCGAATTGACCGGAATGCTGCTGGTGCGCGCCTATCACCAGTCCAAAGGCAACGCGCGCAAGAAGATTCTGATTCCCGACTCGGCGCACGGAACGAATCCGGCGACCGCAGCCACGGTGGGCTACGCCGTCGAAAATTTGAAATCGAACGAACGTGGCATGGTGGATGTGGCGGCGCTGGCGGCGCAAATGACTGAAGACGTCGCCGCGCTCATGGTCACCAATCCGAATACGCTGGGCGTGTTCGAGCAGGAGATTCATAAGATCGCCGAACTCATGCATGCCAAGGGCGGCCTGCTCTACATGGACGGCGCCAACATGAACGCGCTGGTCGCGAAGACACGGCCCGGGGATTTTGGCGTTGATGTCATGCACATGAACTTGCACAAAACTTTCTCCACGCCGCATGGCGGAGGCGGTCCGGGGTCGGGGCCGGTCGCGGTGAAGAAAATTCTCGAGCCCTTCCTGCCGACGCCGGTCGTCATCACCAAGCCGGATGGCGCGCTGGGCTTCGAATACAACCGTCCTCAGTCGGTGGGCCGCGTGCGCGCGTTCTACGGAAATTTCGGCATGTTCATCCGCGCGCTCGCCTACATCTTCGCCAACGGCCCCGACGGCCTGCGCCAAACCACGGAAGACGCGGTGCTCAACGCGAACTACATTCGCAAAGGACTCGAAGGAGTTTACGATCTGCCCTACTCGACGCCGTCGATGCATGAAGTGGTCTTTAGCGATAAGATCCAGGCGACCAAGGGCGTGAAGACCGTCGACCTGGCCAAACGCCTGATCGATTACGGATTCCATCCCTACACCATGGCGTTCCCGCTGATTGTTCACGGCGCGCTGATGATCGAGCCGACCGAGAGCGAGCCGAAAGAAGAACTGGATCTGTTCATCGAGGCCATGAAGTCGATCGCGGAAGAGGTGGAAGAAGATCCCCAGTTCGTTCTTGACTCCCCGCACAACGCGCGCATCTCCCGTCTGGACGATACCTTGGCGGCGCGGAAGCCGGTGCTGCGCTGGAAGCCAGAGAACGTCGGCTAACTTGCGGAGAAACTCGTGTAGAGACGGGGCTTGCCCCGTCTCGGACTGTCTGAAATGTTTGCGTTCGCGCCGGTCTCGGGAAGGGCACGGCGTTCAGCCGTACCGTAAGTCGTTGAAAATGTGTCCGCGCTTTAGCGCCCGAGGTGTGCTTCTTACCCTCGCGATTAGTTTTTCCGCAGCCTGTTAGCCCCTGAGGGCGCTCGTACCAGCGCGCTCCTTGCTAGAATCAGCGAAGTCCAACCCTATGCCCGACCATCCGGCCAGCCCCGCAACCGCCCGCCAGTTGGCCGAACATCATTATTACGCCGCGCTCGATCTAGTACTGGAAGGCCACCACGAGCAAGCGGTCGAAGAGTATCGGCAGGCGGTGGCGGCTGATCCGAAGTTCACCGACGCCCTGCATGGCCTGAGCCGGGCGCTGCAGGACCTTAACCGCCTCGACGAAGCCATCGAGGTCGCCAAGCAAATTTCAGAAATCGATCCCGACGACATTCTGGCGCACACCAGCCTCTCCATCCTGTATCAGAAAAAGGGACTGGTTCCCGAGGCCGAGGCGGAAGGCAACAAGGCGCGGGTGCTGGGGTGGAAGCAGCAGTTGAAGAAGGGGAGTGGATAGTGCCAGGCAGGCGGTGGTCAGCATGAAAGTCCGCGACGTCATCAAACGCCTTGAGCCCGGAACGTTGAACAATATCCTCAAGCAGGCAGGGCTGAAATGAAATACCTCATCGTCTACGAAAAATCGGCCACGGGGTGGGGCGCGTATGCTCCCGACTTGCCTGGTCTTGGCGCTGCGGGCAAAACGCTGGATGAAGTGAAAGACCTCATCCGCGAAGGGATTGAATTTCACTTGGAAGGCATGCGCGCGCACGGCGATCCCATTCCTGCGCCCAGGTCATAGAAGAAGTCTTACCCCAGATGCTTCTTCAGAAACTCCAGCGAGCGCTCCCGCGCCAGCTTCGCCGCTTCCGCGTTGTAGCTCGCGCGATCGTTGCAATTGAAGCCGTGGCCCGCGTCGTACCAAAAGACCGGCACCTCGGGATTTGCCGCCTGCACCGCGTCGATGCTCTGCTTCGGAATATGCTGATCCAGTTTTCCGAAGTGCAGCATAATTGGCGCCTTCGGATGCTCGTCGGCAAACTTCGCGATCTGTCCGCCGTAGTAGCCCACCGCTGCGTCGACGCCCGGGCGCGCGGCCGCCAGCCAGGCAATCGTGCCGCCGAAGCAGTAGCCTATCACCCCGACTTTCTTTCCCGCCTGCCTGCGTGCGTACTCGATCGCGGCGGCTGTGTCCTTCAGCGCATGGTCCAGATTCAACCCGGGAATCAGCGACATCGCCTTCTGCATATCCGCGCCTTCGTAGCCAAGTTCCAGGCCACGCTCGTAGCGGTCGAACAGCGCTGGCGCAACCGCCAGAAAGCCGTCCTGCGCGTAGCCATCCGCCACCGAGCGGATATGCGGGTTCACTCCAAAGATCTCCTGCACCACCACCAGGCCGGCAATCGGTTCTCCTTCCGGATGCGCGACATAGGCATCCAGTTCATGACCGTCGCTGGCCTGCAACTTCACATGTTCACTCATCGCATCTCCTCAAAATTTGTCATGCTGAGTTCCATCGTTTGGATGCGCACGCTCTGACCAAAGCTTCGGCGAGTTGAGAGTCGGAACAAGTCTTAGATAAAGTATCTGCTTATCGCAGCGGTGAACCGCTGCGCCACCCAAAATCAAGTGCAACACCGACTTTTTTCGGGCCTGTGCAGCCGCTGCCGAGCTGCGCTCGGCTTGGACGGGCGAGGCACCCGTCCCCACACGAGGCCTCCGCGGAGTAAAATTGGCCCATGCGTGAAGTCGTTCTGGTATCTTCCGTCCGCACTCCGGTGGGCCGCGCGTATAAGGGTACGCTGCGGGCTACGCGTCCTGATGAACTGGCTGCCGTTGCGATCAAGGGCGCGCTCGCCCGCGTGCCTCAACTTGATCCTAAAGAAATTGAAGACGTAATCCTGGGCTGCGCCATGCCCGAGGCCGAGCAGGGGATGAACGTGGCCCGCATCGCTTCGCTGCGGGCGGGGCTGCCGGTTGAGGTGTCGGCGGTGACCATCAATCGCTTCTGCTCGTCCGGCTTGCAGGCGATTGCCATGGCGGCCGAGCGCATCATGGCGGGCGGCGCCGAGGCGATGGTGGCGGGCGGCACCGAATCGATGTCGATGATCCCCATGGGCGGCAACAAGATTTCGCCGAACCCGTGGCTGGTGGATCATTATCCGGATGCTTATCTTTCGATGGGTCTGACGGCGGAGCGGGTGGCGGCGCGCTTCGGCATCACGCGCGACGAGTGCGACCAGTTCTCGCTGCGCAGCCATCAGAAGGCGCTGGCGGCGATTGCGGCGGGCAAGTTTGAGGAGGAGATTGTCGCCGTGCCGGTGAGCTTTACCATTCCGAATGGATCGAAACCAAAGAAGCAGGAAATTTCTTTCCAAGTGGACGAGGGTCCGCGCGCCGATACTTCGCTCGAGGCTCTGGGCGCGCTGCGGGCTGCGTTTCACGTGAAGGGCGTGACCACGGCGGGAAATTCTTCGCAGATGTCGGATGGCGCCGCGGCCGCTGTAGTGATGTCGGCCGAGCGGGCGAAGGCTCTGGGCATCGCTCCGCTGGCGCGCTACGTCGCGTTTGCTACCGCCGGATACAAGCCGGAAGAGATGGGCCTCGGGCCGGTGTTTGCGATTCCGAAGGCGCTGAAGCTAGCCGGATTGAAGCTCTCGGACATCGACGCGATCGAACTGAACGAGGCGTTTGCGGTGCAGTCGCTGGCGGTGATCCAGGAAGCTGGGCTCGATCCCGAGCGCGTGAATCCTAGCGGAGGTGCGATTGCTTTGGGGCATCCGCTGGGATGCACTGGGGCGAAGCTGACGGCCAGTGTGATTCGTGAACTGAAGCGCCGCAAAGGGCGCTACGGCATGGTAACGATGTGTGTCGGCGGCGGGATGGGCGCGGCGGGGATTTTTGAGAATCTCAATTGACTGCGTGGCCCCTCACGAGGTTGACTGCCGGCAGGGTCAATGCACTCCTCGGGCATTAAGAAAACTGCTGTAGGCCTTGTCACTTACCAGGATGTGCTCCTTCAACCAGGTCTGCAGGAAGAGCAGGAGTGAGACTGGGACTCCCGACTTGCCGGCGCGGTAGTCTTCCAGAAACTTCGCGACCAGCCGGGTGAACCTGTCGTGCTCGGCACAGTGGGTGAGGAGTGCGGGGAATTTGTATTGGGTCATCAGCGTTTCTTCGGCGGCGAAGTGAGTGCGTGCATACTCGACCAATCGCTGCAGAATCGAGTTGGTGACGGCTGCGCCTTCGCCGGTGGCGAGTGCGTCGTTGAGTTTGTTGATGACCGCGAAAAAACCTTGGTGCTGACGATCGAGCTCGGCAATGTTTACGCTATACCTCTCCGACCAGAGGAAGGCTGAGGTGGTAACGGCCATGCGGTTCCATCCTTGACTGGGATATCGGCTAGGGACGGGATGTTTATGACACCGAGAGAACAGGGAGGCTCACACAGCAGCTGTCGGGCCATATCGTGTTCGAACGGGCCCTTCGTGCAACCCAGTGGACGCCTGCCCGGACTTCTCATAGACTTCTAATTGTTGATTCTGACCTTCTCGGCCTAACTTGCCGGTTTCTACTCAAAAGGGGCTTGAAAATGGCGACCACAGCAATACCCAAAACCAAGATTTCCGGCGGCAGCTTTCTGCTCGAAGAGCGGCAGACTGCCGATGTCTTCACCCCGGAAGATTTTTCCGAACAGCAACAGATGATCGGGCAGACCACCGAAGAGTTTGCCAACAACGAGATTCTTCCCCAGGCCGATAAGATCGAGCACAAGGATTTCTCGATTTCGCGCGACCTGCTGAAAAAAGCCGGCGACCTCGGCCTGAGCGGAGTCGAAATTCCCGAAGCCTACGGCGGCCTCGAAATGGACAAAGTCACCGCCGCCATCATCGCCGACCATATCGCCAAGTACGCCGGGTTTGCCACCACCTGGGGCGCGCACAGCGGCATCGGTTTGTTGCCCATCGTTTATTTCGGCACCGAAGAGCAGAAGAAGAAGTACCTGCCGCGCCTCGCCACGGGAGAAATTGTGGGCGCGTACGCCTTGTCGGAAGCGAGTTCCGGCTCCGACGCCCTCAATTGCCGCGCCCGCGCCGTGCTTTCGCCCGATGGCAAGCACTACATCCTGAACGGCGAGAAGATGTGGATTACCAACGCGGGCTTTGCCGATCTGTTCACGGTGTTCGCGAAAGTCGACGGCGAAAAGTTTTCCGCGTTCCTGGTCGAAAGAACTTTTCCGGGATTTTCCGTCGGCGCGGAAGAGCACAAAATGGGCATTCGCGGATCTTCCACTTGTCCTCTCATCCTGAACGATTGCAAGGTACCGGTCGGGAACTTGCTCGGCGAAGTTGGCAAGGGCCATATCATCGCCTTCAACATTCTGAACATCGGACGTTTCAAACTTTGCGCCATGTGCGTGGGCGGCGCGCGGGTGTCGATCGAACATGCCGTGGCCTACGCCAAGCAGCGCAAGGCATTCGGCAAGACGATCGGCGAATTCGGCCTGATACGGGAAAAGATCGCGAACATGGCGACGCTGATCTATGTCGGCGAGTCGCTCGTCTATCGCACGGTCGGCATGATGGACGCGCTGCTCTCGGAAATCGACTCGGCGAGCCCGGACGCTGGGAAAGAGCGGCGCAAGGCGATCGAGGAATACGCCATCGAGTGCTCGATCCTCAAAGTCTGGGGCTCGGAGATGATCGATTACGTCGTCGACGAGTCGCTCCAGATCCATGCCGGGTACGGTTTCGTGGAAGAGTATCCGGCGGAAGGCGCTTACCGCGACGCTCGCATCAATCGCATTTTCGAGGGCACCAACGAAATCAACCGCCTGATCATCACCGGATTCCTGCTGAAACGCGCCATGAGCGGCCAGTTGCCGCTGATGCCGGCGATCAAGAAGTTGATGGACGAAGTGCTCAGTGGGCCATCCCTCGGCGAAGAGATCGAAGGTCCGCTGGCCGAAGAACGAAAACTGGTCGCGCAGGCGAAGAAGCTAGGCCTGTTCGTCTCCGGAGCGGCCACGCAGAAATATATGCAGGCGATCCAGGAGCAGCAGGAAGTGATGGGCGCGATCGCCGATATGACCATCGAGATTTACGCCATGGAATCGGCCGTGCTGCGCGCGCAGAAGATGGTCGAACAAAAAGGAGAAGCGTCGGCGGCGCCGGCGGTTGCGATGGCGCGAGTGTATCTGACGCAGGGGTTCGAAAAAGTCGAAGCGGCGGCAAGAAAAGTCATTGCCGACGTGGCTGAAGGCGACATGCTGCGGACGCAGTTGGCGATTGTCCGCCGCTTGTCCAAGCACGAACCGTTCAACACGATTGCGCTGCGCCAGCAGATTGCGCAGAGGACGATCGAGGCGGGGAAGTACTCGCTGGCGTAGGGAGTAAGAACGTTTACAATTTTGTCATCCTGAGCGGAGCAGGAGGATTCGTGAAGCGAATCCTCCTGCGGAGTCGAAGGACCCCTACACCAGCAACCGCTCCCTTTAGTTAGGGCTCACTCGAACCAGCCGCTGCGGTAAGCCACCCACCACGAGGCATAGGCGATAGGAATGGTCGCGCCCAGCGCCCACCACAGTGGCAGCACGAAATCGGCGGCGAGCCCAAGCCCGGTGAAGGAGATCCAGAAGATCTTGCGCTCCATATCCGGATTGTAAGTCCTTCCCGCCACTTGCGATCTCGCGTAACCGCCTGCGGAAAAACTTCAGTTTCGTATCGAAAGTTTCTTCCGTCCGCAGGAGACGCGGCAAGCCGCGTCTCTACCATCACGCTTTGGGCCGGAGCTCTTCCATCACACTCTGAATCAGCTCCTTGGCATCCGCGAGGTTCTTCATGACGAGTTGTACATCCATAACCGGCTTGCCGGGCCAGCGCTGGCTTTGGCAGTAGACCCCGTGCTGGCCGACGAGGGCCATAGCGTCGTTGACCAGGTCCATGGTGACCGCGAGGCGTCCGCGGGGCACACCCATGCGCAATTCGAAGTGCTCGAGCTCTTCCCGCTTTTCGTTGAAGACGGCCATGAACAGATTGTAGCGGGGATGTGGGTATAATTCTGGTGCAGCTCTCGGCTCTTAGCTCTTAGCCAAAAGCCAACAGCTAAAAGCTAAGAACCAATCGTCAGTGCCATCTCAGGAGGAAACGAATCATGAAGAAATTCTCATTACTCACAGCCTCGCTCTTTGCCATCGCCACTCTCGCGTCGGCGCAGATGGGCATGTCGCATGACAAATCCAAGCGTCCCAGTCCGCCGGCCAGTGCGGCGTGCAAGTTCTCCGATGGCAAAGCCATCCACATGGACTATTCGAGTCCGCGCGCGAAAGGGCGGAAGATTTTCGGCGCCGCCAGCGAGAAGGCGCTGGTGCCCTACGCAGAGGTCTGGCGCACCGGCGCGAATGAAGCGACCACCTTCGTCACCGATGCGAATTTGACGGTCGGTGGCAAAGCTGTGCCCGCAGGCAGCTATACCATCTTCACCATCCCGAACGCGGATGCTTGGTCGTTAGTCATCAGCAAGAAGACGGGCGAGTGGGGAACGGACTATCCCGGCGAGAAGGAAGATCTGGTGCGCGTGCCAATGAGTGTTTCCAAAACCAGCGCGCCGGTGGAGAACTTCACCATTGCGTTCGACTCGGCGGGCAGCAAATGCACACTACGCATGGAGTGGGAAAACACCCGCGCCAGCGTCGAGATTACAAAGTAAGAGTCGGTCTATAGAGACGGGGCTTGCCCCGTCTCCTTAGGATTGCGGCAAGAGACGCGGCAAGACGCGTCTCTACGGAAGATCACGGCATCGGCGGCGCGTCTCCGCGCTATACTGGAACCCGATGCGGCCGATGCTGCGCTTTCTTTGGAACTCCACCCGTGGCCACCGGATTGCCCCC
>JGI12270J11330_10003711_pt1 | contig 10888 bp, 9 predicted proteins | sample PeaSoiMetSII2010_FD_11330 | JGI IMG/M metagenome (IMG submission 11330)
TGCTGGGTCTTCAGAAGTTCAGAGCGGAGCGAGCTGATGTCTTGGCTCATGAATTGGGTCCTCGGCCGATCTGTAGATCACTAATACTATATACCTACAGATAGCGAGGAATGTTTGAGGNGTGGCGGGAAAAAACCAAAAAAAGTCATCCCAAGTGAAAAGGGGGTGGGTTGAGAGGGGAGGACCTAGCAGGATGCCACGAGAGGGGCGAAGCGAGAAAACGCAGGGAACCGCAGAAGTTCAGTCCGCGCCGCGCCTAGCGGCGTCCTAGGCACTGGTGCCGCCCCGCCGGCTTACGTCTGAATTGCAGTTATAAGTTACATCCCGGTCGCGTATGATGTAGCGAGTGCGGGATGTCCACGGCGCCCTGCTCGTGGTTCCGGCTCGGGGAACCCGACAACCATGCAAAGGCCCGAGATTCGAACCTACGAACACGGAATCCACGCGATCGACCTCGGCTACATCCGGCCCGGGCTGGCCGCGAGCCACCTGATCGTGCGCGACGGCCGCGCCGCCTTCGTGGATACCGGGCCGAGCGGCTCGGTGCCCCGGCTGCTCGCCGCCCTCGATGCGCTGGGGGTCGCCCGCGAGGCGGTCGATTACGCCATTTTGACGCACGTCCATCTCGATCATGCGGGCGGGGCCGGGGAGCTGTTGCGGGCCTTGCCCAACGCGACGGCCGTGCTCCATCCCCGCGGGGCGGCAAACCTGATCGACCCCACCCGCCTCGAGGTCGGCGCCCGCGCCGTGTATGGCGATCAGGACTATGACGCGCTCTTCGGCCCGCTGGTCCCGATCCCGGAGTCGCGGATCATCGCCGCGGAGGACAACCAAGTCTTGACGCTGGGGCGCTCGCGCCTGCATCTCCTGGCGACCCCGGGCCACGCGCTTCACCACCTCGCGATCCACGACGAGACGGCGGGAGCCATCTTCTCCGGGGACGTCTTCGGCCTCTCCTACCGGGTCTTCGACAACTCCGAGGGCGAGCCCTTCATCTTCCCGACCACGTCGCCGACGCAGTTCGACCCCGGCCAGGCGCACGCCTCGATCGAGCGCATTCGCGCGCTCGCGCCGGGGGCCGTCTACCTGGCCCACTTCAGCCGGGTGACGGGGATTGACCGGCTCGCCGCCGACCTCCACCGCGACATCGACCGCTTCGTCGAGTTGGCCGGGGGCTGCGATGACGGGCGCGATTCCGAGGAGTCCCTGTACCGCGCGCTCCTCGACCACCTCTCCGGGCGACTCGACGCCCATGGCTCCCCCACCGATCTCAAGACTCGAGAGACCTGGCTCGCGATGGACGTGCGCCTGAACGCGGCGGGGCTCCTCGGGTGGAAGAGGCGCGTCGCCCGTACGCGATCGGGATGACCGCGGACGCCGCTTGGGACGCATGGCCGTCACCTTCGGCCTCCCCACGCTCCTCATCCTGAGGGGAGGGGAAAGGGGGAGGGGAAAGGGGTCATCACTGAATATCGCTTCCTTAACCACTAAGCCGCTTGCATCAAGAGTCTACGTGCATGTCCCCGAGACTCTTTCCCCTCTCATACGGTCGATATCAGTAACGTCCCCTTTTCCATCCCGTCCCCTTTTCCCTCCCCCAACGCCGTGGTCAAGACCGATTGTGGTGCAGGCGGCGAGACGCCCGCACCACATGGGACCGGCCCGGAACTGCGGTGACCGCCTGAGCTTGGTCCGGTAGAATGGAAATCAGCAATCGGAGTCCGTTATCAATGTCGAACCCTTAGCGGGCCGGAGTCATCATGACGAAGACGATTCACGCGGTCTGGAAAAACGGCCAGATCGTCCCGACGCAACCGGTCGACTGGCCCGAGGGGACCGCACTGGCGGTCGCGCCGATCGAGGAATCGCTCGTGACCGATCCGGAGGGTGACCTTCTTGGCGACGACCCCGCGTCGATCGCACGCTGGCTCGCCTGGTTCGACTCGCTCGAACCTCTCAGCTTCACGCCGGAGGAGGAGGCTGCATGGGAAGCCGCACGGCGCGAGCGGCGGGACTGGGAGAAGTCCCGATTCGACGAGATTGAGGAGGAGGGAAAAGGGGACNTTACTGATATCGACCGTTTGAGAGGCGAAGGAGCCTCGAGGACACGCACGTAAACGCTTGATGCAGGCGGCTTAAGGATCAAGAAAGCGCTATTCAGTGATGACCCCTTTCCCCTTCGCCTATTCAGTGATGACCTCTTTTCCCTTCCCAATTTCCTGAGACCCTCGCAAGATTCCGGCGGTCTTGTCGTAAACTCAGTATGTCGGGATCGTGCCGATGGTCTTTGACAATTCGGTGTGAGACGTCGGCTAATTTGGTGGCTGTCACCTTTTCACGTCAAAAATTCCCGACACGGTCGCACGGACTTGTTCGTCAGGATCGAGTTGTACTCGACCGTGATCGTCGCGCATGTAGCCCATGGGGACGCGGGTCACCAGTTCGCCGCGACGGGCTTTCTGCTGCGCGCCTTGGAGCATCCGCTGGCGGATGATGTGCAGTTCTGCCTCGGACATCGTTCCGTTGAGACCCAAAAGCAGCCGGTCGTTGTAGGTCGCCGGATCGTACAGCCCGTCGAGGTCGCAGACCAACGTGCCGAAGATGGCGCACAGTTCGAGCAGTTGGTACCAGTCCTTGCACGATCGCGCCAGCCGAGCGGCCTGCCTGGCGATGGCGTTCAAACTCGTGAAGCCCGCTCAGAATCATTGGCGGAAACTCAACGGCAGCACGTTGCTGCCGGAGGTGATTGCAGGAGTGATCTTCAAAGATGGAACAAAACTCGCCGCTTGAGCTTCAGACTTCATCCACGACATTTGACAATAGCTCTGGTTTGAGCTACACTATTCCCATCGATTTAGTCGACTAAACGCTGGCACAAGAGTTATGCAACTGGCTTTATCGATCTTCGCCAGTTTATTAGGGCAGGTTTCCTCCCTGAGTTGGTGTTGTTGACACTGATGCACGCTACAATCCACCCACGAATTGTGCCGAAGAGCCATATTTTCTTGTTCATCACTGCTTGGCGCGTTCTCGTTTCACGCCTTTTTCAAACTCGGCGTTGCGGGGCGGTCAAGAAGCCAACGAGTATCCGTTGGAGTGAAGCGCTTTCCCTAACGGTCGGTGCCAGGGCTTTGGGAGCGAACTATAATCCCAACAATGTGGCAAACCAGGATGGCGGATTACTGGGTGAAAGAGCAAGACGCGACGACTGGCTANACACGATTGCCCTCGGCGTGCAATACAACATCAATCCCAATGCCAGCGTGAACCTGGGATACTCATATGATCTGGCGGTTAATACCTACTAAATCCACGGCCTCTGGCCGTGTGACCCGAAGAGCTTCGAGCGATCCGGCGTGCTTCCNCCGGGAAAACGCCCTCGGCTTGGCATCCAGGGAGTTCTCCCCGGGGAAGCCTCTGCCGAGCACGGCGGAATGGCCTGGATCCGGCTGCCTGCAACGCCCCCAACGGGGGCTACCTCACGTAGACGGCCCCCTCGGGGGGGCCTTCCTAATACCACGGCCTATGGCCGTGGTTGGTTATTGAGCAGGGCGGCCTCACCGGGCCGCAGTCGTTGACCTACGACCCCCGCACGTTCAACCATCAGGTGGTCTCCCTCGGGGCGACATTCAGGTTTTGATCGCCATTCACACAACCAACGGCAACTCGGGCTACCGACAATGCCGACAAAGGAAAGTCATGAAAATGAATTCTCGATTATTCGGTTATCAAGAGCTGGTTGGACTGGTTGTGGCGATGCTGGTCTCCGGAGCGGCCCTGACCCTGACCACCGTTCTGGCGACGGGTTGCAAGCGCTCTGCCGAACCGGCCACACAGGCATCGGGTCCCCAAACAGGGCCGGCATCCGGCCCGGCGTCAGCGGCCGTTCCCAAAGCCGAGGCGGAGAGCAAACTTGTTACTCTCAAGGTCGGCCATCTGCCCGTGACGGGGCATGCCAAATTCTTCGTTGCCAAGGAAGAAGGGTTCTTCAAGGCTGAAGGCCTGGACGTGGAGTTGGTGGAATTCACCAACTCGGCGGACGGCCTGGCCGCGCTCCGCGCCCACAAGCTTGATTTGGGCGCGTTCGGCACGACCGCGCCACTGGTGCATATCGCCAAAGGCGCGGACATCCGCATCATCGGCGGCGTCATGGGCGAGGATGCGGCCATCATCGCCACTCCCGAAAACGCAAAAATCATCAAGACCATCGCGGACTTCAAGGGCAAGAAGGTCGCCACGGTTCGCCTTGCGACGGGCGACGCCGTGTTCCGCGGCGCGCTGGATGAAGCCGGCTTGAACTGGAAGACCGACGTGCAGATCTTCGAGTTAAAGAACCCGCCGGCCGTGCTTGCGGCGGTGAAGTCCGGGCAGGTGGATGCCGGGGTCACCTGGGGCCCGCATGATATCACTGCCGAGGCGCAGGGACTTCAAGTCATCATCCGCAGCCGCTCGTTGCAGCCGGGGCATCCCTGCTGCCGCCTTACGGTCAACGCGAAGGATTTCCAGGAGCGGCCGGAGGTCTGGGGGCGGTTCATCCGCGCCTTTCTGCGGGCGGAGAAGTTCGCCAACGACAATCACGAGAAGACCCTGGACGACATCAGCAAGTATCTGAAGCTGGATCGCGCGTTGATCCAGAAAGCCTATTATGAAGGCTTCCTCGACCAGACTTCAGACCCGAATGTGACCGGCATCGACCGGTTTTGGAAGACAATGCTCAAGAGCGGCTTTGTCGAGTCCGACAAGGACATCACGCAGTTCGTGGACACGAAGATTTACGAAAAGGCTCTCAAGCAACTGGCCAGCGAAAGCCCCGACGACGCTTTCTGGAAGAAGCGCCTGGAGATCTTCGCGCAGCGAGACTCGGCAGCCGCGACAGTGCAGCTCAGGCAAGAGGCGCCGGCGATCCTTGTCAGGTCGACTGCGGGGGCAACTCAAATTCGTGCGACCCCCGCCAGCCTTGAAGTTCCGAATTGCTGCCAACAATGAAATGAAGTTGGTTGGTTGATTGTTTCCGCAAGCCGCCACGGCGAGATTGTTTTTGCCGCGGCGGTTTCTCCGATTCAGGACTTCACAACCATGAGCGCACTGGATACTCGACCGACGAATTGCACCGCCGACGCCGGGCTCAAGGTGGAATCCCTGCGCTTTGCCTACAACGGAACTCCGGTGCTGCTCGACATCAATCTGGCGATCGGGGAAGGCGAGTTTGTTTGCCTGCTCGGTCCCAGCGGTTGCGGTAAGACCACGCTCCTGCGCTTGCTGGCGGGGTTGGAGACGCCTTCGTCGGGGCATCTGTCCTGGAAAGGCCGGCCCATCACCGGGCCGTCATTGGAACGCGGCGTTGTCTTTCAGGATTACTCCCTTTTCCAGTGGATGACCCTGGTCAACAACATCACGCTTGCGTTGGCCAAGTCGCACCCCGGAAAAGACAGGAAATGGCGATTGAACCTGGCCGCGGAATTCCTGGAGTTGGTCGGGCTGGCCGACGCCGCGCGCAAGCACCCTTTTGAACTTTCCGGCGGCATGCAGCAACGGGGCGCGATTGCGCGCACGTTGGCGATGGGATCACCGGTCTTGCTGATGGACGAACCCTTTGGCGCGCTCGATCCCGTCAACCGCGGCCGGCTGCAAAACCTCGTGCTCGACGTTTGGTCCGACGCCAATCCGCGAAAAACCGTGGTCTTCGTCACCCACGACATCGAGGAATCGCTCCATCTGGCGGATCGAGTTGTTATGCTCGGTTCGTCGCCGGGCAGAATTATCGATGAACTGCGCGTGCCGTTTGCGCGCCCGCGGGTCTGGCGCACCCTGATTCGTTCGCCGGAATTCCTTTCGTTGCGGGAGCGCATCGCCGAGCGCTTCCGCGAGGATACTTTGCAGCGCATCGAAGCCGAATCGGTGGTCGGCGGCGACGCGGAGGGCATCTGAGTGAAGGCAGTCATGGCGAAATCGCCTATCATTCCCTCCGTGAGCTTCCCGACCGCCTCGCGGTTGCCGGCGAAGAAAGCGTCCAAACCTTCTGGTATTCGCCGGAACTCCTGGTGGCGTTTGCAGGGCAAGGAAGGCGTATTATTTCTGCTCGGGATCGTGCTGCTCTGGCAGTTCGCCAGTTCCTCGATTCATTTTTCGGGCGACTATCTGTTCCCATCGCCGGCGGTGACGCTGAAAGCATTGTGGGGGTCGCTGCCGGAACTCCTTAAAGACACGTGGTCATCCCTGCTTGTTCTCCTTCCCGGCTATGCCCTGGCGGCGGTCGCGGGGATCGTATGGGGATTGGTGGTAGGCACGATCCCGTGGGTGAGCCGGATGTTTTCGCCGTTCGCGCGTTTTGCCTCGCCCGTGCCGCCGACTATTTACGTTCCGTATGCCATTGCAATGCTGCCCACGTTCCGAACCGCCGCCGGTTTCGTGGTTTTCGTGGGCGCGTTCTGGCCGATCTTTTTGAACACCGCCGCCGGCGCGGCGTCGTTGCCGCAACGTCATCGCGACAACGCCCGCATTCTCGGGTTGAAACCAACGGAATACCTGTGGCGGATCGTGTTCCCGTCGTCGCTGCCGCACATTTTCTCGGGGATGAGCGTCGGGCTCGTGTTCTCCTTCATCATGCTGACGGTGGCGGAGCTTTTCGGCGCCAGCGCCGGCCTGGGCCGCTTCGTGCAGCTTTACGCCGACTACGCCGATTATCCCCGAATGGTCGCCGGCATTCTCTACACCGGCGTGGTGGTGATGGCAGCCATGGAGCTGCTCGAACAAATCAAGCGTCGATCGCTGTTTTGGATCAAGTAGACCAGAAAAAGTGAAAGGAACAGGCGTTGCCGTGACATCCAAAGAGATCATCCAGCGGGTCATCAAGCTCGAAAAGACGCCGCGCCTGTCCGTGTCTCTGCTTTCCGCTGGAGCCTGGACGTTGAACCAAAGCGGACTGACGCTCGAACAAGCGCTGGCCGTCGGCCCGCAGCGGATCGCCGAAAGCATCGCAAAAACCAACGAGATTGTCGGCTGCGACATCGTCTGGCCCGGCTCGGGCTATCATAATCTCGCCATCCGGGGGATTGGCGGGCGCATTAAGTTTCGCGTCAAAGGCACCCCCGATGTGCAGGAACCGATCTTGCGCGATAACTGGGCCGCCGAGCAAATCTCCACCAAGCGCGTCCAGGAGGACAGGGGCATCCGCGTGCTAGTCGAGGCGGCGCGTCTCCTGTCCAAATCCATCGGCGACAAGACGGTGGTCGGCACCAGTCAGTGGGCGCCATTCACCTTGGGCGGCATGGCCTTCGGGGTGGAAAACCTCATGCGCGGCGCCCGCAAAGACAAGGCCACAGTGCATGCAATCATGGAGTTTGCCGCCGATCTATGCTTTGACTATCTGGAGCCGTTTATTGACGCCGGGGTTTCGATGATCTCGCTGGCCGACCCGACCGCTTCGGGCGATCTCATCTCCCGCGAGCAGTTCATTGAGTTCTCCTTCCCGTATCTCAAGCGAGTTGCCGACAGAATCCGTGCCCGCGGCGTCTGGGTGATCGTTCATATCTGCGGGAACACGACTAATCGCCTGGACCGCATTCCTGAAACCGGCGCCCAGATCATGTCCGTTGATTACAAGGTTGCCCTTTCCGACGCGCGCCGCATTCTGGACGGCAAGATCGCTTTTGCGGGCAACCTGAATCCCGTGACCATCATGCAGAAAGAAACCGCTGAGGGCGTCGCGGCGGCAAGCCGCGACGCCATTGGCAAAGCCCTTAGCCAGTCCGGCGCCGCCGCTGGCTACATTCTCATGCCCGGTTGCGATATCCCTCCGAGCGTGCCGATTGAAAACGTCAAAATCGTTTTTATATGAGCAAGACAAAAATCAAAAAAACCGAAGTCAAAACACCCGCGAACTGGGGAAAAGGCACCATTTGCATCCAGGCCGGCTACACCCCGAAAGTGGGAGAACCCCGCATCCTGCCCATCTTTCAATCCACCACCTACAAGTATGAGGACATCGATCAGGTCGAGCGCCTGTTCGCATTGAAAGAGGTCGGCTTCAAATATACCCGGACCGGCAACCCCACCGTGGCCGCGTTTGAACAGAAGATTACTCAGTTGGAGGGCGGCGTCGGCGCCGTGGCGCAGGCGTCGGGCCAGGCCGCGACGCTCTTGGCCATTAGTAATCTCTGCCGAGCCGGCGACCATATCGTATCCACTTCGACTATCTATGGCGGCTCCTACACCCTGTTTAACAACACGCTCAAAAAATACGGAGTCCAAGTCACCTTCATTGATCCCGAAGCTCCCGAAAAGGAGATTCAGACGGCATTCAAGCCCAGTACAAAAGTTCTGTTCGCCGAGACCATCGGCAATCCCGGTTTGGGCATTCTCGATTTCGATAAGTTTGCCAGACTGGCCCGGAAGAACGATGTGCCCTTCATCGCCGACAACACGTTGGCCACCCCGTGCCTATGCAACCCATTCAAACTGGGCGCCAATATCGTCATTCACTCGGCGACCAAGTACATCGACGGTCATGCGACCAGCCTGGGCGGCGTGGTCATCGACGGCGGCAATTACGACTGGACCAACGGCAAGTTCCCCGATCTGACGGAGCCTGATCCGAGTTATCACGGTGTGCGTTATGTCGAGTCGTTTAAGAATGCCGCCTACATCTCCAAGGCCCGCGCCCAGTTCCTCAGGGACTTTGGCGCCTGCCTGAGCCCCTTCAACGCGTTTCTGTTCAATCTGGGCCTGGAGACGCTCCACTTGCGCATGGAACAGCACAGCAGGAATGCGCTGGCCCTGGCCAAGTTCCTCAAGCGCCACCGGCAGGTCAATTGGGTCGTTTATCCGGGACTCGAAGGCCATCCGAGCTATCCCCGAATCCGGAAGTATTTCCTGAAAAACGCCGCCAGCGGAATTCTCACCTTCGGTCTCAAAGGCGATGCCCAGGCTACCCGAGCCTTTGTTAAGAACCTCAAGGTCGCCGCGCTGGTCGTTCACATCGGCGACGCCCGAACCAGCGTGCTGCATCCGGGCACCAGCACGCACGCCCAGATGACTCCCGAACAACAACTCAGCGCCGGCATCACCCCCGACATGATACGGGTCTCCGTCGGCATCGAGGACGTGAAAGACCTGATCGCTGATTTCGATCAGGCTCTTAGGAGCATCCAATGATCGGTCCTTTCCACGGAAACATTATGCCTGCTCAAACTCCTGCATCCCGCTCCATTTCGTCCGCTGCGCCCAAGGCGTTGGCGTCCATCGACGTGCCTACCGAAGCTTATTTGAAGCTGAATAAGGCGGCGCGAATTAAACGGCGCCTTACCATCACCTTGTCCAGCCATTCTTACGTCCCGAGAATCAACGACCTGCAAAGCGATTGGGTGGCTCAGTGGCCGCTCCGGCGTTCAAACTCTTTCGCCGCCAACGCGGGGATGCCGCCATCGGGTCGTTTTGCTCGATCGGGACGGGCTCGGGGCTGGACGTCCTCGCGGCGGTCGAGATTCTGGGCGCCAGGCGCGTCGGGTTGACGGACGTGCACGAGGATGTGGTCGCCATCGCCGCCGACAACGTCTCGCGCAACCATCTGGCTTCCCACCCGATTGCGATCGAGGCGGGCTGTGGTGATCTGCTCGAGCCGCTCCGTCCTTTCAAAGCCCACTATGACTTGATCTACGAAAATCTTCCCAACGTCCCGCTGCCCAGCGACAATGAGATTGCCGCGGATCGGAAGAGTTCAACCCATCTCGCGCCGCGAAAGGAAAAACTGCCCGAGCTGGTCAGTAACCAAATGCTCGACCTCCATTATCTTGCGCTGTTGCAGGCAAAGGATTTTTTGCTTCCGGGCGGCGCTGTCCTTTCGACTCTGGGAGGCAGAGTGCCCCTGCACGTGTTTCTTTCCCTGGGAGCCCTCGCCGGCTACTCCTGCTCTTTCCTGACCTACACCTGGAAAGTCCAGGCCGATCCAGAAGAGGTGATTCGCGATCATGCCCGCAAGCAGAAAGAGGGCTTTGGCCCCTTCTACTTTTACCGCGCCGAAATCCTGGAAAACGCCTTTGCCGCAATCGATGTCGACGCCTCTGGCAAGAACGCGATTGAAATCGAACGGTCGCTGTTGCCCGAACGCATTGACTCCGTCAGTGCCTATGACGCTTTGGGAAACGGCGAGAAAATCGGACACACAGTCGCCATTCTTAAATCCGAACTGAAATAACGCCATGCCCGCAACCATTCCATCCCGTGTTCGCTCGCTTATCGCATCAATCGAGGCGACGTTTGCTGCGCGCAAAGCGACCGATGACGCGGTGGGCCGGGAGATTCAGAAAATTCTCTCGTTACTGCAACCGCTTCCTGCCCTGACGGGCAGGTTCTCTAAAAGCAGCCAGGCGGCGACTCGCCACATCGAGCCGGCCCTTCGGGCGGGAAACGAATCCACCCAAGCCCTGCTGGAGGCGATTGGCCCGGTGATTCGATATCTCCCATGGCGCTACAGTTATCCGCCGCGCGACGACAGGGCGGACCTGGGACAGCATATCGCGTTTGCCGAAATCGTCGGTCCCGAGGCTCCGTTCCGCAGCGACCGCGTGTGCCTCGGTCTGACCTTGATTGGGCCCCAAACGCTGTACGCGATGCACCGCCATCCAGCGATCGAGCTTTATCATGTGGTGGCCGGAACTGCCGCATGGACCCTGGATGACGTGTCGCGCGACAATCAACCCGGCACGTACGTTCTCCACCCCTCGCAGGCCGTCCACGCCATGCAAACCCGCGCCCAGCCGCTCCTGACAATCTACTTCTGGAGCGGGACTGATGTGCGCACGGCGTCGGTTTACATCGATTCCTCCCGAGCCGAGGAGACCGGACAAGCCAAGTTGGACGTCTCCGACAGAATTCCGCGCTTGCGTGTTTT
>JGI12270J11330_10003712_pt1 | contig 10886 bp, 6 predicted proteins | sample PeaSoiMetSII2010_FD_11330 | JGI IMG/M metagenome (IMG submission 11330)
TGCTGCGCGTATCTTTCAGCCATAAGGACATCGCCAACCTGGTCGGCGCCTCGCGGCCAAGAGTGACCGAGCATCTGGCGCGATTGGAGCGCGAAAAGTTCGTGATTCGCCAGGGACGACAGATGGTCGTGCAGGTCGCCAAGCTCTTCGATTCCATGAATGCGCAAGCCGGCGCGCATCTGACTGGTGCGCCTCTGAATTGATTGACGCCCGCCGATAAGCAGGTGGCGGCCTGAAGGCGCACGGTCCGAAATCGCTGACCGGGCGCGTCGCAAAAGGAATCGCAAGATTTGGCTCCGTGTGATCCGCGCGTTTACGGGGGAAGCTTTGGAAACCGGCCTCAACTTTGTACGCGTCGAGTTGATTGACGATCCAGCCGCGATTGCTGAGTTGGGGTTTGAAGCCCGCTGCGACGGCGACGACTTGATTTGCCGCCGCTGTGGAGATGCGAAGCTGTCGATCGCGGCAATCCTGGTTGTCCCGGCCGGCGGGCACGCGCGATGGGCGCTCTGCGCCGATTGTTTGCTCGAGATGCCCTGAAGCAGCGCAGTCTCCGACCGCTTCAGAATTGAATACTGGAATCTTGGTATCGTTAGTCAACCTCCAGGCAGAGAACGGCTTATCAAAATGAAAATACGATTTATCGGTAGTCGAAAAATGACGATCCTCGCAGCGCTGCTCTTCGCAACTCTGTCGGCGGGTTGTTACGGCCCAGGCTGGGGAGGCGGTGGCGGTTATTGGGGTGGGGGACCGAGCTACTACACGACCGACGTCTATCGGGGCTACGGCGGCTATTCGCACCCTGGTTGGTTCGGCGGCTATCCTTCCGCTCACGACACTTGGGCGGCGAGCAGTCGCGGGCGGACCAGCTATGGCGGCGGAGGCGGCGGGGGCAGCGAACATGCCGGCGGCGGCAGAGGCGCCGGACATGCCAGCGGCGGAGGCGGCGGTGGACACAGTGGCGGCGGTGGAGGCGGCGGTCATGGGCACTAATCGTCGATGGCGGGAAAAAGCAATGCGTCAACAAATAGATGGTAATCGAAGAAGCACGACGGCTTGGCTGGCTCTGTCGGTCTTGTCGGTCTGTTTCGTACTTGGGTTATGCACCGCCCGGGCAGCCTTGGCACAAGAGTCCGGCCAGAAGACCTTCAGTTCGGCTGCGGAGGCGGCGGACGCTTTCGCCGCAGCCGTACAGAATAACGATGAGGCGGCGATGCTGGCGATTCTGGGCCCGTCCGCACGGGACCTGATTTCCTCCGGCGATCCGGTCGCCGACAAGGAAAGACACGATACCTTTTCCGCCAAGTATCGTGCGTCGCATCAGTTTGCTGGCGCTGCCGATGGACGAACCTTCCTCTACATAGGCGCTGAGAATTGGCCGACTCCGATACCGCTGCGGCAAAATGGATCGCAGTGGTACTTCGACACCGATTACGGCAAGCAGGAGATTTTATTTCGGCGAATCGGCGCCAATGAACTCGACGTGATCAAAGTCTGTGGTGCAATCGCCGATGCCCAGCGAGACTATTTCGGCGCGCTGCACGACGGTGCGTCGGACCATCAATACGCTCAGCGGTTCCATAGCACGGCCGGAACGCAGGACGGCTTATACTGGGAGGTCAAGGAGGGCGCGCAACCACAAAGTCCTCTCGGTCCCCTGGTCGCTGAAGCGGCGAGCGAAGGCTATCAGCACACCGCCCAACCGCATCCCTTCCACGGCTACTTCTACCGCTTGCTGACCAGTCAAGGAGCCAACGCGCCGGGCGGCGCCAAAAGCTATATCGTCGCGGGCAAGATGACCGGAGGATTCGCGCTGGTCGCCTATCCTGCCAGCTATCGCGACTCCGGAGTGATGACCTTCATCGTCAATCAGGACGGTCAGGTCTATCAAAAGGACCTGGGTCCCAATACCGGCCAGATAGCCGGCGCGATGGTGGCGTACGATCCGGATGCGACGTGGCAGCCAGCGAACAAAGCGACCGTTGCCGAGTCAAAATAAGAAAAGGACCACGGGCTCGAGCCGGCCGCATGCAGGCATATAGTTCGGCGCAATTTTCGAGCGCAAGCCGCGATCGGCCGCGCTCGGATTGCCGTGCCCACGACAGAGTGAAGAGTCACCATCCCTCTGGAGCGTCCGGGAACCAGCACAGACCGAGCAGGGAGTCGCCCCGGTTGCGGTTGACCGGGGCGAAAATGTCCCACTCTTCCGCTCGGACATCCATGTCGATTCTTGGATAGCCGATTGGTGTGCCACTGCCGGCGCAAACGAAAGTCTCCGGATCGAAGCCATCGACGCCGTACGCTTGGGCGATGATCGCGCCTATTTCCTGCTGCCAGGGCGTCGGCCGAATGTGACGCTTCGGGACGTGCGTCGGATTACCGGTCATGGTGCGAAAGCTTGCAGGATGCGCCACGCGTCCGCAGCTCAACACGCGTGCCCCGGACGCGACGCCCGCGGCCATAAACGCACGCCGCTCGAGTTCACGGAACAGGCCGTGGCGGCGCAAGCTGGCATCGACGCAACACATGCCCGCCAGCGCGACCGCCTGCTGCGCCGCGCGCGGCAGATCCATGATGCGCATCTCGCCTAACGCAAAACCGGCTAGTGTGTCGGCCGACGTTGCGGTCGCGATGAAGCGCAGCCGCGAAAGTGAGCGCTCGAGATACGCCTCGTTGGCTTCCCGATACGACGCGCGGAACAGCGCCAGGATGCGCGCGCGGGCCGGCTCTCCGAGAGTGCTCGTCGCGACGACATCGAACTCTAAGTCTGCTCTGCTGTCGCGCCCGGACAATAGCTGATACCCCCGCGATAGCCTGAACCGGAATTTCCGTTTTGCCTCACGGTTACTCGATGGGTCTAGGCCCAGTCGCCTCTCTTTTCAAGCGCGCGGCAGGGTGTTCAGTCCGGATACACTTCTCCCTTCCTCACGTCGTGACGGGTTTATCCGTCGAGCCGCTTGATATGTTAAACCAGAGTCGTGAAGAGAACCATTTGCCTGGCGATGATCGCCTGCTTGTTCTCGTGCGGCAGCGCGCCAGCGGAGAGCGTCGCGCCGGCTGCATGCGGGCCATTTGGCGATCCGTCAGCGGCGGTTTTTTCGGCAGTCAAACCCAATTGCGGCAAGGGCAAGTTGATCGGTCCGTGGCAAGACGCGGACCGCATCGATCGCTTCGCTTGCCTCTACGAGCCCAAATCCACCGGCGCAAATCGCAAGTTGCCAATGATCGTTTACTTGCATCCGTCGCTGTTTCCGGCCGGATGGATTACTGAGACCAATATACTTGACCTCCAGGATTCCGTCTCAATCAGCGACGATCCGAAGAATGCCGGATACATCGTGTTGGCTCCTGAGGGACGCAAAACGGCGCACTACTACCCATTTCCGGACAACAAGGGCGTTGGATGGGATAATTGGTATCGCCAGTTGAACCCGGCGGGTGACGTAAAGATCGCAGACACGACCTGGCGGGAAAATGCGGACGCGGCCGCGATCGATCATTTCATTGCGGCCGAAGTCGCGACCGGGAAGGTCGATACCGCCCGGATTTACGTCTCCGGATGGTCCAACGGAGCCGCGATGGGTTATCTGTACGCGGTGAATCGTCCGAACATAGCGGCGGCCGCGGTTTACTCGGGACCCGATCCGTTCGGCGCGTTCGACGATCCTTGTCGCCAGCGGCCGGTCGCCGGACCGCCCCAAAATAACCAGCAGATTCAGATCTTCAATCCCGCCGCACGAACCATGCACGTCCACTACGCTTGCGACATTGGCGGCATCTGTCCCAATGGCGAGCAACTGGCGACCGAATTAAACGCCGCCGGAGTAGTTGTCGATGACGTGATCCTCGACAATCACCATCGCCGGGTTCAGTGGTGCACCGATTCGTGCGGCACCGATCCAAAGGCACCCGATAAATCAACCGCCAGTTTTACGGGGTCTCTGATTGGGCTTGGTAATCACATGCGATGGCCCAAAGAATGGACGACTGCGATGCTGGACTTTTTCAGGCAGCATCCGCTCAAGACTCCGCCTTAGGCTGACTCGCCATCGCGCTTCCAGGCACCGATCGACTGCGCGATTCCATCTTCCAGGGTCGAAAAAGGATTGGTGTAGCCGGCATTCCTCAGCGTCGAGAGCTCGGCTTGCGTGAAGCTTTGATACCTGTCCGCCAGGTTCTCGGGGAGCGGGATATACGCGATCTCACCCGCTCCGATCTGCGCGATTAATATCCTGGCGGCGTCGTTGAAGCTGCGCGACTGTCCGGTGCCGGCGTTGAAGATGCCGTTGCGCACGGGACCTTCGGCAATCGCCAGGTTTACGTGAACGATGTCGCCGACAAAAGTAAAATCGCGCCGTTGCTCTCCGTCGGCGTATCCATCGGTGCCCTTGAACAGCCGCGCGCATCCGCTCGTCTTCAACTGCCGGTAGAGCTGATACACCATCGACGCCATTTTGCCCTTGTGGGATTCGCGTGGACCATAGACGTTGAAGTATCGCAGCCCGGCCACTGTACTCTCGGACCTCGCGGCAACGCTGCGGACATGATTGTCGAAAGCGAGTTTGGACAGCCCGTAGAGGTTGAGCGGGCGTTCGTTTTCGCGTGACGGCGCGAATGCGGTCGACGAGCCGTACACGGCCGCGCTTGACGCGTACACCAATGGAATTTTGCTCGAGAGCGCGAAGTGCAGAATCGACTTCGAAAACGTGAAATTGTTTTCGATCATGTAGCGGCCGTCGTCGCAGGTGGTGTCGGCGCATGCGCCCTGGTGAAAAATCGCTTCGATTCGGTCAGGGAGAATGTTGCGCTCGATTGCCCTGACGAATTCCCCGGGCTGCATGAAGTCCGAAAACCGCAGATCGCACAGGTTGCGGAAATTATCGCCCAGCCGATCGACTACCAGGACGTCGGTGATGCTCTTGGCATTCAGCGCGTGTAGCAGGTTGCTGCCGATGAAGCCCGCACCGCCGGTTAGTATGATCATGGGTTGCCCGCCCGCAAGCATATAATGGATTTCGCCACTACACTAACCGGCGCGGTAAAGACGCGCTGCTCCGGCATGGCGTTGCGCGATTTCCTTGCGCAAAGAGGCGGGCTTGAGCACCTCGATCCACGGCCCCATGCTCATTATCCAGTTCGCCAGTTCCGTCGTGCCCCTGACCGTCATCGTCATGATCGTCGCACCGTCGCGGCGACGCGAGAAACGCTGGCTGCGATGAATCGTGCGCGAACGGACGTACGCTTCGGTTTGTTCGCTGTGAATCTTCAGTTCGACTTTGGTCTCGGGGCCTTCGACGATTCCGAAAGTCCCTTCGGTGTGCGCCGCCGGGTCGAAGCCGCGCGGATAGACGAACCGTGCCGGAGTCCCGTCGGGTTGATGGATGAATTCGACCGAGCGTATTCGCTCCACCGCGAGATAGATGATTGCGCTGCTTCGATGGCTGTAACCGAGAATGTAGAGGCCGCCGCGGTAGGCGATCAGCGAGTATGGATCGAAGTCGTGTTGCCGGCCCTCGCCGGTCAGCCCGGCGTAATCGACTTTGAGCCGAATCTGATCCAGCAGCGCCCGCAAAATTACGTCGAGTTGTTCGCTGAACTCACCGTAGTCCTTGGGCGCGTAAGGGACCGCGTAGAACTTGCGCTCGAGGTCGGACAGCCGCGTCTGCTGCGTAAGGCTCAGGTTCTGGTAAATCCGCTCCCACAATCCTTCGACGCCTTCTTCCAACACCGTGCCCTCCAGGAACTTGAGCACGGTCAGCGAGAAATACAGCAGCGCGACCTGGTACGAAGATGCCTCCGCGGCCTTCATCGAACTGACCAGCCGAAGTCTGCGCTCGCCGCCCGTGCCGACTACTTCAACCAGCGGACCGCCGCGCCAGTCGAGCAGGTCGCTGCGGATCACCGACACGTAACGGGCAAGTGTGCGCTCGGAAATTTCCAGGCTCTCTTCGATCGCCCTGAAACTCCAGCCGTATGGTCTCGAGAACAACCCGGCGGCGATTCGTGCCAGCCGAATCGCCGCGCCGTAGGTGGGTTTGCGGCCGGGTTTCTTCATGATCGCATCCTCTCCGAAAGTTTGCCGATCAAATCATCCCGCCTCTCCGATGACAGCGGTTGTCAGCACCAGAATATATGTTCCTAAAAGCTGATCCGCGATCCATAGTTGTGCCGTGATGATTCGTCTTTACTATTCCAATCGCCTCGAAAATCTGATCGCGCCGCTGGCCGGCGCGGTAGCCGCGCATCAGAGGCGCGAGCCGCTCGAGCAGGTCGAAATTGTCGTACCCAACCGCATCGTCGAACAATTCGTCCGCTATCGGCTGGCCGAATCGATCGGCGTCGCGGCAAATCTGAATTTCCCGTTCCTGCGAAATTATCTGGCCGAACTTGTCCAATCGGCGGATAAGAACCTGAAGATCCTGGACGCCGATGATCTCCAACTGATCCTGTTCGAATGCCTTCGCAGTCCGAGCCATCGCGACGACTCCAACTTGAAGCCGGCGCGCGACTACATACAGGCGGGATCCAAAACCGTTGCCGACGTCGAGCTCAGAACGATCCTGCTTGCCGCACAGTTGGCGCGCCTGTTTCGCGAGTATTCGATTTCGAGGCGGCGCATGATCGTGAAATGGCGCGCTGCCCGGCGATCGGACGTTGAAGCGATGGGCGAGACTGAGCGATGGCAGCGGCATTTGTGGCAGTCGGTGTTCGATTCGCTCGGCCGCGTGCGCGAGCAATGGCTGTTGGAGCGCGAGACTCGATTGATGATGCTGCCCGATGCGTTCGAGGCGGCCGACAGCCACCACCTCAAATCTGCCCTGCCGGCGACGCTTCACGTGTTCGGTTCCTCGTACGCGGGAAATGCTTATGCGGAAATTTTCGCAAGACTCGGCGCGCTCGGCGATATTCGGATCTACGCGCTCAATCCGTGCCGCGAGTTTTGGGACGATGTGGACAGTTCCCGTCGCGGCGCGCTCACCGCATGGGCTCATCGTCAGGACAAAGTCGGCGGAAAACTCGCTGAGTCCGAAGACCCGTTCGCGTTGAATGAATCGTCCGACCCGCCTGCTCTGAGGCTCTGGGGGCGGCCGGGCCGTGAATACATCCGGCTGCTCAACGAACTGTCGCAATGCGATTTCGCGCCACTTTTTGCCAATCCGGTTTCTCGCCAACCACCGACGCTGCTCGAGGCTCTTCAGCAAAGCATCCTCGATCGCCAAGCGCAGCCCGCCGACGTCCAGGATGGCGAGGGCAAGCCATACGAAGCGCGAATCCGGTTTCTTGCCTGTCCGGGAATTAGACGCGAGGCCGAAATCGTCGCGAACGAGATCTGGTCGATTGTTCGGAACAACGAGAAACTCGCCGCCAGCGGCAGCGCCGAGCGCATTCGCTTTCACGAAATCGCGCTGCTGATTCCTGACGCGTCGCTTGACGACTACATGGCGCACATCGAGAGCGTTTTCCGAAAGCAGCACCGAATCCCGATCGATCTCGTCGGCCGCAGCATGGCTGGCGCGAGCCGCGTCGCCGAGGCCGTCGAGTTGCTTCTCAATCTGCCGGGCGGCCGTTTCTCGCGCGCGGAAATGATCCGGCTGCTGACGCATCCCGCGTTGAACCGCGAAACCGTAACCCGAATCGACGCCGACCTATGGCCTCGATGGAGCGAGGCGCTGGGCATCTTCTTCGGCGCCGACGATGCCGAATTGGAGGAGACGTACATTCCCCACGGCCTCTATCACTGGGATCAGGCGATCAAACGCCTCGCGCTGGGCGCCATGATGACCGGTCAGCGCGGCGGGATTCCCGCATTCTATGAGACTGGAGCAACCGCCCCCGGCTACCTGCCCTTTGAAGTGGCGCAGGATGAACTCGAGACCGCGGCGCGATTCATGCGCGGGGCACGCTCGCTCATTGCCGATGCGCTCTCGATGCGCAATGCGCGGCTCACGCCCCGGCAATGGTCGCGGATGCTCATCGAATTTTTGAACACATACCTCCGCCCGGCGAGCGCGCTCGATGAACGGGTTAGGGATAGTTTCCTCGAGGCGATCGAGTCTATCGGCGACTCAAAGCTGAACATTGATCCAATGTCGTACGAATCGGCGCGCGAGATGATCGCAACGCGAATCACCGATCTCGAATCGCGCCGGGGACAATTTTCGGGGCGGGGTATTGCGGTTGGATCGTTTTCCTCGCTGCGGTCGATCCCGTTCAAAGTCATCTTTGCGCTCGGGCTGAACGAAGCTGTCTTTCCTGAGCGCGAACGCCGCGACCCGCTTGATTTGCGGATGCTCAAGCGCGGCGCGGGCGATGTCACTCCGGCCGAGCGGGACCGTTATCTATTTCTTGAGACGGTCCTGGCCGCGCGCGAGCGGATTTTTTTCTCTTACATTGCTCGCGATGCGAAAACTGGTGACGCCCTCGAACCCTCGTCCGTCATTCGCGAACTGCAATACATGCTGCGCGGATTCATCGATGAAAAGACGCTCGCGAAGCTGACGGTGAAGCATCCGGTCAGCCGTTATGATTTGAAATATTTTCCTGAATTCGCCGATCGCGCCACTCCGGACGGCGATCATGAATTCGCGAGCTTCGATCCTGACGCGCGCCGCGGCGCACGGATGCTCGCGCTCCGGCAAAAGCTCGATGCTGTTGCGACGCATCAAGCAGAGCCGCAGCGTGAGCGCTTGCTGGATCGTCTGGGCGGGAAGTTGCGCGAGCGCCTGCAAGAGGATTTGCAATTTGCCGAATTCGAAACAGCGCCGGCCACTGCTCACCGCACGCCGATGGAAGAGTTCGCGCTTCCGATAGCCGCGATTCGAAAATATCTGGAATGTCCTTTGCAGGGCGCCGCGCGTTATTCGCTCGGAATGCTGGAGGACGAAGATGCGCTTGAGCAGGCGGAAGACGAGCCGGTCCAGCAGTCGCGGCTCGATCGTACTGTGATGCTGCGCGAGGTCTTCTGGCGCGCTCGCGCCAACCTCAACCTGCTCGACGATGAGTACGCGCGCCAGGTTCGGATTGAACAGGCCAATGGGCACGCACCCGCGGGGCTGTTTGCGGAGATCGCTGAAATGGCTGACGCTGCGGCGCTTCGTCAATGGATCGCGCAGGCTTCCCAAGCCGGCGTAACCGGCTTCGACAAATGGAAGGACGTGCGGATTGGACGCGCTGACGAATTCGCCGACGCCGGCGAGATTCTTGCCCCAATCGCGCTGAACGCCAGCCTCCGCCGCCACGACGGAACGATAGTGACCCAGCGTGTGAGTCTTTACGGCACGCTTCGGACTGTGTCGCCAGAGTCGGGAGCCGCGATCAATTGCGTGCTTCATAAGAACGTCAGGCCGAAAGATTTTCTTCCGGCCTTTCTGAACGCAATTGTTCTTGCCGCCACGGGAGCGACCCTGCCCGAGGGATTTCGCGCGATCGTGATCGGAACGCAGTCAACGAAGCCGAGCGAATTTATTCGCGAGTTCCGGCCGATGGACCGCGACTCGGCGCTGGCCTTCCTGAACACGGTCGTCGGCGATCTGCTTTCGACGGGCAATGAATACTTTCTGCCGATCGAGGCGGTTGCGGAAGTCATCGAGGAATTGGACAAGCCTGCGAATCGTCGCGACCTGGTCGAAGCTGTCGATCGCATCCGCTTCAATGAGTTCTCGAAGAGCAGCTCCGCATACGGACCAGTGCGAAACGCGACCAGTTTCGATCCGCCGGACGAAGAAGAGATCGCGAAAATCGTCGAGCGCCACTTCAAACCAATAATCGGGATATTCAGATGAGCGCGACCGCATCTCCGCCAAACATCGACTACTATCGGCCCGCTATCCTCGATGAAATTCTCGACGGCGGGCACAAGGTTATCGACGCGTGCGCCGGTACCGGCAAGACGTTTACGATCGAGCATATCGTCGTCGACCTTCTCCTCACCGGCGCGGCGCTGCTCGATCAGATCCTGGTCGTGACTTTTACCGAAAAGGCGACGGCCGAGCTGCGCTCGCGCATCCGCGCGACGATCGAAGGCGTCCTGTCCGGGCATAGTGCGGACGCCCCGCACCCATCGCAGCGCAAGCGGCTGGGTGGCGACGAACGGCAACGACTGACGACCGCGTTGTTTTCGTTTCATCATTCGCCCATCCACACGATTCACAGCTTTTGCCGTCGAATGCTCACGGAGCTCGCTTTTGACAGCGGAGTGCGTTTTGGGATTGACCTCACCAGCGGCCGTCTCGAGTTCCACGAGGCCCTGCGCGCTGAATTGCGCGAGCGGCTGAAGTCGGACGATCGTGTCGCGCGGCTCATTGGCGAGTGGCTCTCGGATGAGAAACGCACTTCAGATGAACTCGAGGAACTGCTCTGGCAGGCTCACTCGCAACGCTACTTGCGAACTGCCGGGCGCGAACTCAATCAACAGGCATTGACCGATTTGGCGAACGCGTTCGATGCGAACACGTTGATCGACGCCTTCCGGCTCTTGGCGATCACAGATGATGCTCGCCGCGATGCGATCGCCGCGACGCGTGAAATCGAGCTGCTCGTCAATCGTGCCAATGGATCGACCGCGATCCTGGCCGAAGGCTTGTGCGGCTTTGATCTCGATCGCATCTGCCGTCCCAAAAAAACAGGAAAGCAGACCGCCGAGCGAAGATTCCCCGACCAGATGCCGGACCGCGTGCGTGCGATTGTCGACGCGGGGGATCGGGTTCAGGCAGCGCTGGCTATCGAGCAACGCGTGGTTGACGAACTGCTGCCCGCTATCGCTGCGCGAATGGACGCGCGAAAACGCGAGCGCGGGACGCTGGAATACGAGGATATGCTGGCGTGGCTGGCGGACGCACTTGACGGTCCTCGCGGCAAATCGCTCGCGGCGACCCTGCGCGAGCGCT
>JGI12270J11330_10003716_pt1 | contig 10884 bp, 10 predicted proteins | sample PeaSoiMetSII2010_FD_11330 | JGI IMG/M metagenome (IMG submission 11330)
ACGCACGGTGGTAGTTGACGAGAAAAACATGGACGCGGTCACCGGCCTTTCCGCCAGCGGCCCCGCGTTTGCCTACATTATCCTGGAATCGCTCGCCGAAGCCGGTGTGAAGGTAGGTTTGCCGCGCGACATCGCCACGCTGCTGGCGTCGCAAACGATGAAGGGCGCCGCCAGCGTCGTGCTGGAGACGGGCGATCATCCGGCTCTGCTGAAGGACGCCGTGACGACCCCGGCAGGCTGCACGATCGACGGCATAATGGAACTTGAGGAAGGGAAGTTGCGCGTGACGCTGATCAAGGCCGTGGTGAAGGCCACGCAGCGCGCCGGTGAGTTGCTGTTCGAGAAATAGGGGCATCGCTAACCACCTCACAAGAAGCGAAACGTACGAATTGCGCGGTGCGCACACCTGGAATTCACTTGGTGTGGAGTTGTGGTACGATGCCCCGAGAGACTTCCTATGCCTGAGGCGTACATCCCGGTTCTCATTTTTGCGTTGCTGGTTCTGTCCTTCCCCGTTCTCGCACTTCTATTTTTCAAATTGATCCGCCCGGAATCACGCGGCGGCCCGGCAAAATTGCAGCCCTACGAGTGCGGCATTCCGCCGGAAAGCAACGCGCGCGGCCGCTATTCGGCGCGATTCTATGTGGTGGCGATGCTGTTCGTGATCTTCGACGTGGAAACGATGTTCCTGTTTCCCTGGGCGATTCTGTATCGTTCGTGGGTAGTGAACCACATGGGCGCGTTTGCGCTGGTTTCCATGTTCGTCTTTCTGGGCATCCTGCTGGTGGGGTACGCGTGGTTGTATAAAAAAGGCGCGCTGGACTGGGCTTAGAAGCCGCTTCATTCAATCACCCTTTCAAACCGCAGATCCCCCGCTCCGCTCGGGATGACAATAACTATCGTGGATTAAAGAAGCTCGATAATTTTTCAGCGACAGGGGTGGCGCGCATTGACTGGCCTCAAAGCGTGTGTTAGAAACGCAGGGAGCGATCCTGTTGGTTGCCAGATCGCGCATGAGTGTGTCCGCCTGCAGAGTGGTTTGCGCGTCTCGCTCCTTCCTTTTGCGCGCGGCCTTGATTGCGGTCATTCTCAGGGGAATAAATCGGGGCTTCTTGGAGTTTCGATGAGCCTCTTTTTGCAGCCCAATGGTCCCAGGGTCCATGGCAGACGAGCCTAAGCCACCCGAATCGCCTGAAAGTTCCAAGCCAGATACTGCTGGCGCTACGCCGATGCCGCCCGCCAAGCCCGGGAGCGGCGAAACTGCCCCATCTGCTGCCGCAAAACCCGCCGCACCCGCCCGCCCCGCGCCGCCACCTCCGAAGCCGCCCGCCGTCATGCAGATTCCGCTGGACAACGATTTGGCGAAGCGCTACCGGGAACAATTTGGCGCGGCGATTCTGGATGCTGTCGAAGACCGCAAGCAGCCGTACCTGGTTATTGCAGCGGCGCAGTTGGCGGAAATCGCGCGCTACTCGCGCGACATGGAGAAGTTCGATCTCCTGGAGGACTACACGGCTGTGGATTGGCCACGACGCGAGAAGCGTTTCGATCTGGTGGCCATTCTCTACTCGTTTTCGCACAACACGCGGCTGCGCTTGAAGATTCCGTTGGCGGACGGTGAAACACCGTCGAGTCTCGTGGCAATTTGGCCGACGGCGAATTGGCTGGAGCGCGAAATTTTCGATATGTTCGGCATTTCCTTCAACGGGCATCCGGATATGAAGCGCATTCTGCTGCCCGAGGAATGGCAGGGACATCCGCTACGCAAGGATTACGACATTCTGCAGCAGGACACCGCCTGGGTCCGGGAAAATCTGGGGATCGAGAGCGGGCAGTAGCGGCACACAAGGCGGCCGCGGAAGAAAGATAGCAGCACGAACCTGGAAGGTACTTTGCGAGACGACGCAACGCAAAAAGAGACGCTACTGGGCGCCGATGAGCTCGTCCTCAACATGGGGCCGCAGCATCCTTCCACGCATGGCGTGCTGCGGGTGAAGCTGAAGCTGGATGGCGAACGCGTGCGCGGCACGGAGTGCGTCATCGGATACCTGCACCGCGGCGTCGAGAAAATCGCGGAAAACCGCACCTACCAGCAATTTGCGCCGTACGTGGACCGCATGGATTACGTTGCGGCGGTGAGCAACGGCCTGGGCTACTGCGAAGCGGTGGAAAAGCTGCTCAACGTGGAAGCGCCGCCGCGCGCGAAAGTCATCCGCACGATCATGACGGAACTGCAGCGCATTGCCAGTCACCTGATCTGGCTGGGTACACACGCGCTGGACATTGGCGCGCTGACGCCACTTTTTTATTGCCTGCGCGAACGCGAAGAGATCCTTAAGATTTTCGAGAAGTATTGCGGGGCGCGCCTGACCACGCACGCATTCCGCATCGGCGGGCTGCAATACGAAGCCTACGACTCGTTTGAAAAAGATGTGGAGCGCTTCTGCAAGGATTTCGAGCGGCGCATCCAGGAGTATGTCGATTTACTTACCGGCAACAGCATCTGGATCGGACGCACGCGGAACGTTGGCGTGCTCAGCGCCGGGGATTGCATCGCGCTGGGCGCTTCGGGGCCCGTGCTGCGCGCCAGCGGCGTGAAATGGGACCTCCGTAAGGCGCAGCCCTATGCCGCCTACGACCTGTACAAATTTGAAATTCCCGTGGGCACCAATGGAGATACCTACGACCGTTACATGGTGCGCATGGAGGAGATGCGGCAATCGCGGCTGATCTGCCTGCAAGCGATTGAGAATATTCCCGCGGGTCCGATACTAGGTAAAGTGGGAAAGGTGCTGAAGCCGCCGGCCGGCGAGATTTATCATTCCATCGAAGCGCCGAAGGGCATCCTGGGCTATTACATTGTGAGCGACGGCACGACCCAGCCGTATCGCGTGCGCATTCGCCCACCATCCTTCATCAACTTGCAGGCACTGGACAAAATGGCGCGCGGGCATTTGGTGGCCGACGTGGTGGCCATCATCGGCACGCTGGACATCGTTCTTGGCGAGGTGGACCGCTAACGCCATGAATCCCGCCCTACGCGACGTGCTTGTATTCCTCCAGAGCTGGTGGGTCGAACTGGTCTCCGGCGTTGTCATCGTCGCCGTTGTGCCACTCGTTGCCGGCTATCTGGTGCTCATGGAACGCAAGCTGATGGCGGACATGCAGGCGCGGCTGGGGCCTATGCGCGTGGGGCCGCACGGTTTGCTGCAGCCCATTGCCGACGCGGTGAAACTCCTGATCAAGGAAGACATCATCCCGGATAACGCGGACAAAATGGTGTTCTGGATGGCGCCGGTGGTGTCCATGACGGCAGCGCTCACCGCGATGGGAGGAATTGCGTTTGGGCCGGCGTTTCTGGTGGCGCGCGATATCAACGTGGGCCTGCTCTTTGTGATTGGTGTCAGTTCGCTGGGGCTCCTGGGAATCGTGCTGGGCGGCTGGGCCTCGAACAGCCACTATTCGATTATGGGCGCGCTGCGCAGCACGGCGCAGTTGGTCAGCTATGAAACCGCGGCGGGGCTGGCGCTGGTCAGCGGCCTGCTGCTTGCGGGAACGCTGAGGATTCGGGACATCGTGCATGCACAGGAGCAATCCGGCGTGTGGTTCGTGTTCCTCGTGCCGGTGGCTTTCTTTATTTATGTGGTGGCATCCATCGCCGAAACGAACCGCGCGCCGTTTGATTTGCCGGAGGCGGAATCGGAACTTGTGGCCGGCTACATGACCGAATACAGCGGCTTCCGCTGGGCGCTCTATTTTCTTGGCGAGTACGCCAACATGATCGTGGTGGGCGCCGTGGCGACGACGCTGTTCCTCGGCGGCTGGCTGCGGCCATTTCCGAATGTGCACTGGATGAACTGGCTGGATGCACTGCCCGCGTTGTTCACGGCAGCGGTGGGCGCATATTGCGTGTTTCGCGCAGGGAAACAGCCCGCGCGCGTGCAGGTGTGGTTCATGTGGGGAGTAGCGCTGGCGTGCTTTGCAGTTGCGCTGATCTTGGGAGTGCCGGTGCTGCCTCTGCAAGTGGTAGCGCCACTGAAATTCATGGTGCCCGGGCTGCATGGGGCGTTCTGGTTTTTGCTGAAAATCAGCGCGTACATTTACCTGTTCATGTGGTTGCGCTTTACCCTGCCGCGGTACCGATTCGACCAGCTGATGCACCTGGGCTGGTACATTCTCATACCGCTGGCGATTGTGAACGTGCTGGCCGCGGGCGTGGCCATGATTCTGGAAACGGAATATGGCTGGAACCGCTGGCTGGCGCTGGTTGTGACCACCTTGTTTACGCTGGGCGTGGCGCTTTTCCTGTTGCGTTTGAACGACAAGCGCGCAGCAGCGGCTTCTTCGGCGGCGCCGCCACCGGAAGAGCCTTCGACCGAGGACTCTTATGCTGGATAAGGTCATCTTCTTTTTCTTTGCGGGGGTGGCGATCCTCAGCGCCGGGCTGATGGTGACGCGGCGCAACGCCATTCACAGCGCGGTGTTCCTGATCACCACGCTGTTGGCCACCGCGGGAATCTTCCTGCAACTCCGCGCGGAGTTCATCTTCATCGCGCAGATTATTTTGTATGTCGGCGGGATCATGGTGCTGTTTATCTTCGTGATCATGCTGGTGAGCCTCGATGTGGCTCTGCGCCAGGTTCAGTTCTCGCGGCAAAAGTGGGTGGCGCTTTTCGTGACGCTGGCACTGGCCGTGGAAGTGGGCGTGATGCTGTGGTCGTCGCGCAAGGTTCCCGGCCAGGGATTCCTGCTGCCCAATGCCGTACCGGCGGCCAAATTGCCGCCCAATACGGAGGCGCTTGCAGGTAGTTTGTTTAGCTCGTACCTGCTGCCGTTTGAGATTGCCAGCGTTTTGCTGCTGGTGGCCATGGTGGGAGCCGTGGTGATGGCCAAGAAAAGGACCTAGAACGCGATGATGCCTATCGGCTACTACCTGTTCCTGAGCATGGCGCTCTTTTTGATCGGCGCCATCGGCGTGGTTACGCGGCGCAACGTGATCGTGGTGCTGATGTCCATCGAGCTGATTCTGAACGCCGCGAACATCAACCTGGTGGCGTTTTCGCGCATTTTTGGAGACGCGGCCGGGCAGGTTTTTGCGCTGTTCATTATCGCGGACGCCGCCGCAGAAGCAGCGGTGGGGCTGGGCATCATCATCGCCTTCTTCCGCAACCGGGAAACCGTGCTTGAAGATGAAATGGATCTTCTGAAATGGTGAAGCGCACCACAGCATCGCAAACGAAGCGCGCGGGCTGCTTCTCCCGGAGGCCGCGGCCATGAATCCCTCCGGCTACTTCCTCGAGCATCTCTGGCTTATCCCGCTCTTTCCGCTGGTGACTGCGGCGCTAATGCTGCTGATTGGCCGGCAGTTGCCAAAAGCGGCGGTGAGTTTCTTCTGTGTGGGCAGCGTCTTCCTCTCGTTTGTGCACGCGGCGGGCGCGGTCTACCAGCTTCTCTTAGTCGGTCCGGAAAACCGTGTCTACCAGCAGATTCTTTTTGAATGGATCACTCCCGGAGCGATGCCGGGACCCGGCGGCCTGTTCAACTTTGTGGCCGATTGGGGCTATCTCCTCGATCCGCTGTCTTGCGTGATGGTGTTGGTGGTGACCGGGGTAGGCTTCCTGATCCACGTGTACTCGATCGGGTACATGGGCCACGAGGGCGGCTACTACCGGTTTTTCGGGTACATGAACCTGTTCATGTTTTCGATGCTGACGCTAGTGCTGGCCAACAATTTGCTGCTGTTGTTTGTCGGCTGGGAAGGCGTAGGGCTCTGCAGCTACCTGCTGATTGGTTTCTACTTTCTAAAGAAGTCCGCTTCCGACGCGGGGAAGAAAGCGTTCATCGTGAATCGCATTGGCGACACAGGCTTCCTCCTTGGGATGTTTCTGGTCGCCACCACGTTCGGCACGGTGCGGTTCACATCCCAAATGCTCGGCGACCCGGTCGCGTTTCCGGGGATCCTGGAAACGCTGCGGGCGATGGTGGATCAAGGACATTTGGCCTATATCGCTCCCACTCTCACCGGGATTGCGCTGCTGCTGTTCGTTGGTGCTACCGGAAAATCCGCGCAACTGCCGCTGTACGTCTGGCTGCCGGACGCGATGGAAGGCCCCACGCCGGTAAGCGCGTTGATCCACGCGGCGACGATGGTCACCGCGGGCGTGTATATGGTCGCGCGCATGAGCGCGATCTACCAATTGGCGCCGGTGGCGATGGACGTGGTCGCAATTGTCGGCGCCACGACGGCGATTTTCGCGGCGACCATGGCCGTGGCGCAGAACGACATCAAGAAGGTCCTGGCGTACTCCACCATCAGCCAGCTCGGCTACATGTTTCTGGCGCTGGGCGTGGGCGCGTTCTCCGCCGGCATATTCCACCTGATGACGCATGCGTTCTTCAAGGCGCTGCTCTTCCTGGGAGCTGGCAGCGTAATTCACGCGCTTTCCGGGGAGCAGGATTTGCGCAAGATGGGTGGCCTGAGGAACGCGATTCCGGCAACCTCGGTGCCTTTTCTAATTGCCACGCTGGCCATCGCCGGCATCCCCCCGCTGGCGGGCTTTTTCAGCAAGGACGAAATTCTGGGCAGCGCGTTTGATCGCTACCTGTTTCTCTGGGTGATCGGTCTGGTCACCGCGGGAATCACGGCTTTCTACATGTTCCGCCTGCTGTTCCTGGCGTTTTACGGTAGATCGCGCGTCGCCACGGAGTTGGAAGAGCACATCCACGAGTCGCCGAAGTCCATGACCGTGCCGCTGACGATTCTGGCGTTTCTTTCGATTTGCGGCGGCTGGTTTGCACTCCCGATATTTTGGGGAGAGAACAACACATTTGACACTTTCCTCGAGCCGGCGTTGCGGGGCGTGAAGGGTGAGATTGGCGCCGCTGAATTGGGCCAGCACACTTTGTTCAAGGATTACTTGCTGATGATGGCGTCCGTGGGCATCGCCGCGTTGGGGATTTGGCTCGCGTACCGGCTCTATCTGCAGTACCCGAAACTTCACGCAAAAGTCGAAGCAGCGTGGCCGCGCGTGTACAGTTTGCTGGCCAACAAGTACTACGTGGACGAAATATACGACGCGCTGTTTGTGAACCGCATCAAGGACTTGAGCACCGCGTTCGGCGTCGTGGATGCCAAGTTGATCGATGGCGTCGGCGTGGATGGCGCGGGATGGCTGGCGCGCGTGATTTCCCGGATTTCGATGTGGTGGGACAAGTGGGTGATCGACGGCCTGGTGAACCTGGCCGGCAAGATCACCAATGGGCTGAGCGTGCCGGTGCGCATGTTCCAGACGGGCGTGTTTTCGAGCTACGCCGTTCTGATCCTGCTGGGCCTGGCGATTTTATTGGGCTATTACGGCCACCACATGCATATGATTGTGCGCAATTTGCGCTGAAAGGCGAACCGCATGGGGCTTTTTCATGATCATCTCCTGAGCGTGGTGCTGTTCACCCCGCTGGTGGGCGCCGTGCTCCTGCTGTTTATTCCGCGGGACACGCAGGCGCTCCACAAAGTCGTCGGCAATCTTTTTGGCGTACTTGGCTTCCTGGTTTCCCTGCCACTGGTGATTCACTTCCCGGTGGGCAGCAATGACTATGCCTTCCGCGAAACCGCGGACTGGATTCCGTCCATCGGTGCGAAGTATTCGCTGGGCATCGATGGCATCAGCCTTCTGCTGGTGATGCTCACCACCCTCCTCGGCATGATCGCCATTACTTCCTCGTGGTCCGCCATCCATACGCGCACGAAGGAATACTACATTTTGCTGCTCCTGTTGCAGACGGGCATGCTGGGCGTCTTCATGTCGCTGGATTTTTTTCTGTTCTACGTGTTCTGGGAAGTGATGCTTGTGCCCATGTACTTCCTGATCGGCGTGTGGGGCAGCGAGCGGCGGCTGTATGCCGCGATCAAGTTCTTCCTGTACACGCTGGCGGGATCCGTGATCATGCTGTTGGGAATCCTGGCACTGTACTTCAATGCCGCAAAGTTGCCGGGGAGCGTGCCGACGTTCGACGTGCCCGCGCTGTTGGCCGCCGCGCAGCACTTTGCTGATCCGCTGAAGGGTTGGCTCTTCTGGGGCTTTTTCTTCGCGTTTGCCATCAANGTGCCGATGTTCCCGTTCCACACCTGGCTGCCGGATGCGCACACGGAGGCGCCCACCGCGGGCTCCGTCATCCTGGCCGGCGTTTTATTGAAAATGGGCACGTACGGCTTCCTGCGTTTCTCGCTTCCGCTGCTGCCCACGGAGGCTGTCCAGCGCGCAAAGATCATTCATATCCTCATCGTGCTTTCGCTGATCGGCATCATCTATGGCGCGATTGTCTGCCTGATGCAGAAGGACATGAAACGCCTGATCGCGTACAGTTCCGTCAGTCACCTGGGCTTTTGCACGCTGGGCATTTTCGCGCTCACGCCGCAAGGGCTTTCCGGGAGCGTGCTGCAGCAGATCAACCACGGCATTTCCACGGGCGCGCTCTTCCTTCTCGTCGGGATGATCTACGAGCGGCGGCACACGCGCCTGATCTCCGAATTCGGAGGGTTGGCCACACCGATGCCGAATTTCGCGGCCATCTATCTGATCATTACGCTCAGTTCCCTCGGCATGCCCATCCTCAACGGGTTCATCGGGGAATTCACGATTTTGCAGGGCGCGTTCGTGGTGAACAAAGCTTGGGCTGCCTGGGGCACGCTAGGCATCGTGCTGGGGGCCGCGTATCTGCTGTGGCTGTACCAGCGCGTGATGTTTGGAAACGTGACGCACGACGTGAACAAGACCTTGCCGGACCTGAACCTGCGCGAGTATGCGGTGTTGCTGCCGCTGGTCGCCCTGGCGTTCTGGATCGGCATTTATCCGAAGCCGTTCTTCGCATACATTGACAAGCCGGTGGAGAAAATCGTCCAGCAGGTGAACCCGAAGTTTTACGAGCAAGCCAATCGCGCGCTGCCGCCCGCCTCGCCGGTTGCGGCGCCTTCTGCGCCGGTAAGTCTGGAGGTCAAGTAAGGAACCCCGATGCACTTTTCCTTCCTGGACCCGATCCTGACTTATTTCAACGGCGATGGCCTGGTCATCTTGCCGGAGATGGAACTCCTCCTGTTTGCCTTGGGTATCCTGATTTTTGATTTTCTGCTGGAAAAGCGGGAGAAGTATCTGAACGCGGCTTTGGCCCTGATCGGCGTGGCAGCCAGCGCCCTGGGCCTNTACCGGCAATTCGNGAACTACCAGCATGTCCGCGCCAGCCAGGTGGGACCGCAGGTNCTGATCGGTTTCCACAACTCCGTGATCGTGGACGGCTTCTTCCTGGTTTTTGCGATGATTTTTCTTGCCNCCACCGCGCTGGTGATTCTGCTCTCCGTGCGGTACCTGAACATCGAGAAGGAGCAAGAGGGCGAGTATTATGCGCTGCTGTTGCTTTCCTGCATCGGCATGATGTTCATGGCCTCGGGGGTTGACCTGATTGTGCTGTTCCTGGGGCTGGAGACGATGGCGCTGAGCTTCTACGCGATGGTGGGCTTTCTGCGCGGCGAGAAGCGCTCCAACGAAGCGGCGATGAAATACCTGCTGCTGGGCGCGTTCAGCACCGGGATTCTCGCCTATGGCTTCTCGTTGTTATACGGCGTAAGTAGTTCAACGAATATCGCGGAGATTGGCAACATCCTGGGCCGCCGGTTTGCGTACACGTCTGCACACGGCATCACCGATTGGCTGGTGATCCTGGCGTTTGTCACCGTGGCCGCGGGCATGTTCTTCAAGGTGGCGGCTGTGCCGTTCCACCAGTGGGCCCCCGATGTGTACGAAGGAGCGCCCACACCCATATCCGCGTACGTTAGCGTGGCCTCGAAAACGGCAAGTTTTGCGATGCTGCTGCGGCTCATGATCAACGTGTTCGGAGATTCGCAAACCACCTGGGTGTACATCATCTCCGGCGTGGCCATTGCTTCGCTGACGTGGGGCAACCTGGCAGCGTTGACGCAAACCAATATGAAGCGCCTGCTGGCATATTCCTCGATTTCGCATGTCGGCTACGTACTTTTGGGCTTGGTGGCGTGGAACGAGACGGGACTTGTGGGGATCGTGTATTACTTGATCGCCTATGCGTTCATGACCATCGGTGCGTTCGCCGTGGTGATCGTCATGCGCCAGCGCGGGCTGATCGGCGATGAACTGGACGATCTGGATGGGCTGTACCAGCGGAGCCCCGCCGCGGCGCTGCTGTTGCTGATTTTCATGCTGTCGCTTGCGGGGATACCGCCAACGGCGGGCTTTGTGGGGAAGTACTTCATTTTCCAGGCGCTCATCGAATCGCATCATCCGGTGTTGGCCGTTTTCGGGGCGCTCTATATCGTGCCCGCGCTGTACTACTATTTCCGCGTGGTGGTGCATGCCTGGATGAAGAAGCCGGGCGAAGCGCCGGCGCCGCGCATGAGCAGCGCGCAAGCCGTGGCGCTGGGCGCGGCCCTGTTCGTAACCCTGGCCGCGGGATTGTATCCTGAGCCGTTTGCACGTTTGGCACGCTATGCCTTCGGACCATAACGACAATCGCGAAGAGGAGTTGACTCCCCAGCAGAAGCAGGCCAAGGGATTCTCGCGGCAGTTCGCCATGGCCATGGAATTGCCCTTTGTGATCGTGGCTGCCGTTCTCGTGGGCGGATCGTTCGGATACTTGTTGGACCGGTGGTTCCACACCAAGCCCATCCTGATGGTGATTCTTGGATTTCTTGGATTTTTTGGGGGCGTGCGAGAGATCCTGCGCCGCCTTCCCGCGGACGACGATGGAAAGCCCGCACGCTGACACCTCCTGCTACCCGGAGACCGAACGGCGGATCTCGTTGTTGACCCTCATGCTTGGAGCGATCGCCGCACTGCCCGTGACGTATTTTGTGGAGTG
>JGI12270J11330_10003718_pt1 | contig 10881 bp, 9 predicted proteins | sample PeaSoiMetSII2010_FD_11330 | JGI IMG/M metagenome (IMG submission 11330)
GGGTTTTGTGATCCAACTTCCGGGCATCTTGCGTAGCCATGCCCGAAGTATAGCCGATAGCTTCATTTATGTCTACTTACTTCTGATTTGATTAGTACATCAACCTCCGGCCGGCTCAGGACGTAACGGTAACAGTCGCCAGCCGTCGGGGCCCTCTCCGACTCGGGGAGGCGATGTGTGCCTGTGAGACGTCCCTGTAGCGTCGGCTTGCCCAGCAGTTGTCCCCAACTGGTGGCCGTGAAGGAAACCATGCCGGGCCGGTCGGCGCGAGGCAGCTCCGGAAAGATCTCCTTTTCGGCTCCTGGGTGGGCGGCGTTATACCGGAAGTGCGCCACATCAAAATCTCGACCCGCCGCGATCTGGGGAACTAAGGTGCGCTTATGCGTTGACACCCCGAGAAATCGCACCAAGCCACGCGCTCGGAGCTGCCGGGCCGCGTCGAGAATTCTAGGAGACACGGGCTTGTTCCATAGCCCCAAGAGCAGGACGTCCGCGTACTCAAAGCTGAGTTTGCGCAGGGCGCGCTCCAGGCTCCAGCTCATCAGGCTCGCGGCTCGCGTGTAGGATTGGATAACGAGCACGAATCGCTCGCGTTTCGTTCGCAGGTTCTTGAGACCATCCCCGAATGACTCGCTCCGCCGGCTGCCCCAATAGATGTAGTTCACGCCCCGCTCGAAGGCCCACTCGAGTGCAGTTCCGGGAACGCCGTAACTGGCGGCCACGCCAAGCCGTCCAACCTGTAGACCGGTTCGTCCCAGGACCGTGCGCTTGAATCGGTCAGGATCTGCTTCCCACACGCTCGTCATGATGTTCTAACTCCTTTCCATGTTTCCTCTGCTGATTCTATTTCCGGGATCGACACTGTTCCGTAGCGTCCTATTGATCTCTGCATAAATAATGTAGCAGGTTAGCGCCTCCCAGCGCATCGCAGCACCTAAAACGTCGGGCGGAACCTCCAATTTGAGGGGCCAGCACCCGTAAGGCCTCCGGCCTTACTGGAAGATAGGTACTTTCCTCACTCACGGAATATTACATTTTGTTGACAAGCCGTCGACAATCGCATCGCGAATGCACGGTAAAACTATCGGTGTGCTGAAGCAGCATGAGGCAGGTGGGCGGGCACAAAATCCAAACAAGGTTCAACCACAGAAAGGATCTATTATGCTCGTACCCAAAACAATTGGATGTCAGCCCCGTGTGAGCAACTCCAAGCCCGGGTATTGCGACATCGCCGCCAAGGCCGTTGCACTCGGCATAGCCGTAGCCATGCTCTCTTTGCCCGCCCTGGGAATTGGCAGGAGGGGAAACACTCCGCCGAGCACGCCGGGCGATTTCCGTGTCACTGGCATCACGACCAGCAGCGTCTCGTTCGCCTGGAACGCGTCGACGGCAGGGTCAGGCGAGAAAATAGGATACAACATTTGGAACGACACCACCGGATTTAGCAACAACGTGGGCAATGTCACCAGCTACAACTGGAACTTCGGAGTAGAAGCAGGCGGCACCTATTCGTTTCATATCGAAGCATTTGTGGAGCCCTACGGGGAGGTGTCGTCAGCCCCCAGCCCGGAAGTCACGGTGACACTCCTCGGGACTCCGCTGCCGACACCCGTCAAACCAGCCGCGCCAGTGATCACCCAAGCGAACCCAACCTCGAATACCGTCACCGTGGCGTGGACGGAATCGACGCCTGCCAGTGAGATCAACGATTACGTTGTCCTTGTCAATGGCATCCAGGATGGCGGCGGTCCCTCAGGCACCACAGCGTCGACAGCCACGGGTCTGGCATCCAGCTACACTTTTACCATCACCGTCGTTGCCTATAGCCTGAACGGCCAAACAGGGGCACTCTCAACAACCAGCGCCCCCGTTACCGTGACGACGTTGCCAGCTACAACCCCCCCGGCGCCTGCCTCAGTTCTGACCGCTCCCACCGACCTGACCGGCTGGGGCGATGGCGGAGGCGAAGCGATTGTTTTGTGGAACCCCTCGACGTCGGCAAACGAGCCGCAAGCGGATATCCAGTATGTCTTCTATGAAGCCGGGGTGCTCGATTCATATGACGGCACGGTCGGCGATACCACCGATGTCTACATTTTCCCGCGAGGAGCCACGGATCCCGTGCCGGTCTGGGTTGTTGCCATTGACAACCTTGGTAACGTATCCGCGCCCAGCAACGTGCTCTCGCTGACCAGCTTCTGACCCCGCTGCCGTCAGCGTAATAACTGGAAGCAACCTCGTTTGAGCAACCCGCCGCCTCCCTAAGGCGGCGGGAATTTCTCACTGCTAAACTCAACCCCGAGCACTCTCACTTATCCGGACTAAACCGCGGGCGCGGGTGGCGCATAAACACCAATGTATGCAGGCTGGCGCAACTCTGGGGAACAGAAAAGAGTGTCAGGTTAGGATTCTCCCCATTTCTCCGGGGAGGTCTTCCCCATGAGCGAAATACGCTGCGCCTGCGGCTGCCGGCATCGTATTGATGAATCCCGCATCGGCGATACCGCCCGATGTCCAAATCTTGACTGCGGGATAGTGCTAAGAATCGAACGACGGGATTGAATCCCTAATTCAAAATCCTACTCTCTTTTCAACTAAAGATTATTGGAGTGGAGCAGCACGGTTTCAGGCAGTACCCGATTGGAGGTATAATGCGTGTCGGGACGGAATCCAACAACAGAAATCCTACGCGTATCGACTGCCAACCCGGAGTTAAAGTGGGAATTCCGGTTGAGAGGACGTTCCCGGCGTTTTGCAATGCGCGCCCCTATACGAGACGTACGGTCTCCAAACTAACGTTCTTACGAGGTGCCTGCGATGAAAATCATGCGCCTGGTTTTCGGTTTATTCGCCGCCGTGGGTCTGGGATTGCTGATCGGAGGTGTTTTCGCCTTCCAGCATACGCGGCGCTTCCTTGCGACCGCCATTTCGGTGCCTGGCATCGTGACGGAAAACGTGTGGCAAGAAGAGCGCTCGTCGAACAATCGGCTCCGCGGCTCCTTCTATCCCCGCATCCGCTTCCGCACCACTGAGGGCCAGGAAATCTCTATCCTCAGCACCGTTGGCGCCAATCCGCCCTCGTATCGAGTGAATGAGACGGTCACCGTACTTTACGATCCCCAGCAGCCCTACCACGCTGTTATCCGTTCGTTCCTGGAGCTCTGGTTCCTGCCCACGCTGCTTTGCGGCATGGGCATGGTCTTCTGTTCGTTCGGAGTGGTGGCGGCGGCACTGAAGGTCGCGACCACCCGTAAGAATGCCTGGCTGGAGCAAAACGGGCGCCGCGTCCAGGCCGAATTCACGCGAGTGGAGCTGAACACCTCGGTTCAAGTCAATGGGACGTGTCCCTATCGACTGGTGTGCCAGTGGCTCGATCCCGCGACAAATCAGATGCATGTTTTCCACAGCGCCAACATCTGGTTCGATCCCACCCAATTTATTTCCGGTAAGACTCTGGATGTGTTGCTCGACCCAGAAAATCCCCATCGCTACTTGGTAAAGACTTCCTTCCTGCCGGAGGTGGTCTGATCAGTTCTACGTGCCGGGAAAGTTCGATAATCCGCTTGGGATTTCGACCGGCCGAGAAGTTGATCTGGCCGCTTGAGGGCTTTCCATGCGCCGTCCGCGGAGACCGATATGCCTTGGTTTTCCGGAACCACAATTACCTTCTGAAACGGAGCTACCGCCACATTGAGGCGTAGGCGAACTATCGCGTGCAAAGCTGGTCTTAAAGTTTGTGCTCTTCGCAAGCGAAGGGAGGATTCCGAATGAAATACGTGAGTCGTGATCGAAGCCTTCTGAAGTTCGTCGTTGACTTCCGACACGCGCCCGTCCTTGAAGTCGAGGCAGGAGAATCATTCACCCTGGAGACCGAGGACGCGCCCTCCGGAACCTATCGCACCTTGGACGATGCGCAAAAGCTGCTGGACGCTTGGTATTTGAATTATTCCCTTCCCATGGCCAACCCGGTTACCGGCCCGATTTACGTCAAGGGAGCTGAGCCGGGCGATGCGCTGGTGGTATATATCGACCGAATCGAACTGGACGCGCAAGCCGCCACCTATTGGCGTCCCGGTCATCGGCCACTGGGCGACTCGCTTCGATGGAGTGACTTGGGCAAGCCCACGCTGGTGATTGGCCGCATCCAGAACGGAGATGTGCTGTGGAATGGCTGGTCAGCGATTACGGGTGCTCACAGCGCGCAGCCTATCTGCTGCTGGGAGTTAATCCCGATTTCCGGGTGAATGTTTATCAGATGGCTCCCATTGGAAAGTTGCAATTCACGGTGGGCGCGGAGTTATTCAAAACGTGCTTGCCCAAGCCGGCATGATCCGAAACTCGCTCAGCAAACACCGGCTCGTCAAACGGCTGCGAAAACCCACGACCGGAACGAAATGTCGGCGCTATCTGGAGTCGAAAATCGGATGGGTTAGCGTCAGCGTGAGTTGGTGGTTACGACGCAAACCGATCTAGGGTCAGAATTTTGGGGCAGCCAATGAGCCGCTACAACGGCAATGACCCGGCTGCGGAGTCGCCAGCTCATTCAACTTTTAAGACGAGCGGCAAATGATCCGAAATCTCATTCGTGGGGACTGAGAACTCTCTGACGTTGACCTCCGGACTCACAAAGACATAGTCAGAGAAATATTGCTTGTTCTCCGGGTACAGCTCCCAAATAAGCCGGTTGCGTGTTGTTCGGATTCTGAATTCTTTGATAAGACTTCGATAGCCGTTTTCCTCAAACATCTGCGCACTCTTTGTTTCAGGCCGGAGGTTGAAATCACCGCCAATAATCTTCATGCCTTTCTTTTCCTCGAAGAAATCTAAGAGCTCCTGCGATTGATTGATCCGCTGCGGGGTGTCCAGTTTATCGCCCGGTCGCGCTGTGCCGTGGAGGTTGCAGAGATGAATCGTAGTATTCTGCGTGTTGATCTGGATATAAATGGCGAGGCCAGCGCCCGGCTGGTTTTCGAGCACGAACTCGGAGGACAGCAACTCAAGATCGCTGCGCACATACGTTGCCTGGGGGAAATCATCGTCTTCTGCAACCTTTTTGTAGCCACTGATCATGCGATAGTTCGGAAGCAATTCTCCCGAGAGAGTTCGCATCTCCTTATAGACTTCCTGAAAACAAAAAACGTCCGTATCCGGAGCCTGCTGTTTGATGAATGTGGCTATGCCCTCTCGAATTTTGCCGTTGCAGGTGTTTAGAAATATCACTTTCATGGGAAAGATTATTATAGCAGGCAACTTCGTCCGACCGGCTGCTGGGGCGTGAAATGGGGCGGATCTGCAAAGCGCGATTACGGTGAATTCGTGGATCGGAAGACCGATCTCGGGACCGGTCGCGATGCTGGCAGTAGGTATTGTTGGCCACGATTGAGTTCCCCTGCCGGCTGTGCTATGGTCTAACCCTGGGTAAAAACACACAACTTTTCCAAAACCAACGATGGGGGAGATACCATGCCAAAGTATCTGATTCAGGCGGCGTACACCGCTGAAGGCGTGAAGGGGTTGCTCTCGGAGGGCGGCACCAAGCGCCGCGACGCAGCGGCGAAGGCAATCAAGTCGGCGGGCGGGAAGGTGGAGGCATTCTATTTTGCCTTTGGGAAGCACGATGCCATTGTGCTCGTCGACCTCCCGGACAACGTGAGCGTGGCGGCAGCCTCGCTGGCCATCAATGCCAGCGGCGCGGTCACCACCACGACCACGGTGCTTCTCACCCCCGGCGAAGTGGACGAGGCCGTGAAGAAGAGCGTCCCATACCGTGCCCCGGGGCAGTGAGGGCAGATAGCGGGCTTTTCAGCCCGAGCCAGAAAACCGGGCAAGGCGGATGCCACGGTCAGGACTACCCCGGCCGTGGTCCCGCTTTTTTGTTCCCGCGTGAGGTCCTTCAATTCTCTGGTTTGGGACGGGGCTTTGGAGGTGGAGGAAGGGGTCTGCCCTGAATCCTTCGCCCACGAGGCTTCTTGAGCCGGTCCTGAAGGATGACCCGTTGGCAGTCGAGACACATGAGGTGTTGGCCGCTCGGCGACTTGTTGACCCGCGACGACCCGCAACTAGGACACAATAGGGACATCATGATACCGGCTCAATGTAGCAGAACTGCGGCGATGTGAATAGGTCTTACAGAGGGAATTCGGGTGCTGACGGAGTCAATACCCAGTCGTAGATGACCGCGGCTTCCAGCGTCCAAGGCTCGCATGGTCCGCGATCCCGAGACCGGCGAGGTCATTCAGATTCCGGCCAAGACGGTGGTGAAATTCCGCCTGGCGAAGGCGTTCAAGGACGCCGCCGTGCCACCCAAGAAGAAGTAGCCTCCGTCGGGGCCGACTTTCCTCAAGGCACGGAAGCCATTGAAACTCGGCCCTCCGGTCACAACAAGGGTGTCGATATGGCGTACGGCATATGCGCAACCGTCCCCCGAGACGGCCAGTACTTTAGCGTGTTGCTATTTGTCGTGCGCAAGAGTATAAAGGAAGCATGCTGACCGAAGGAGCTAAGACTCCGCCGGGCACGCAGAGGTTAGTCGATAAACCACACCGCTCTTGCGGTGCGCACCGTTGGCAACGCCCCGCGGACGCTGCCACGGCAACAACGACGAATACCTGAGACGGGGAGCCGTAAGCGGTTCCCCGCTCTCGTTTATGGCGCAAGGATCCCAAAACGACAACGGTATTGATGTCCCCTCGCAATCTTGACATCGAACCTCTCCCTACTCATTGCACCCCGCGCATATAGCGCGAGCGGCTTCGCGCTGATAGAGCCCTGCGGACTCGCTGGCCTCGGTCCACATCCCGGTGCCGTCGCAGGAAGGCCAAGTGATGTCCGGCCTGCCCTCTCGAGGAAATCCCGCTCAATGCCGGTAACATTTCACCGGCGAGTGCTCTCTCTGCAAAACGCTGCGGTCAAAACCGCAATGCCCACCAGGGCCGCGAACAACGAGTGAACAGCCCCCGGCGGGAGCGGGCTAAACGCGTGTTGCTGAGTGTCTCTTTGGTACGCCTCCGTGACTCGTCCTGACCGTAGTTGCGGCCGTCAGTCTGGTGTATACTTCGAATTTCCTTAACCCACAATGGGAGTTCCGGACCAGGCGTCAGAGTAAGTGACCAAAGACGGTGCACTCTGAAATTTGAGGTGACTTATGTTCACAGTTTTCAGGCTATATTGCTACGTCGCCCTCACCGCGTTCTTGTTTGCCGTCCCGGCGAGTCCCGGGCAGCGACGCGATTACGATTTCGTGATTAGTGGGGCCCGCGTCATTGATGGCACCGGTGCTCCTTGGACCTATGGAGACATCGGGATTGTAGGCGATCGCATCGCCGCGATCGGTGATCTCCACGGCGCAACTGCCAGGAAGCGCATCGACGCCGCGGGTCTGGTAGCCTCACCTGGATTTATCGACGTTCAAGGCCAATCCGAATTCAACGTCCTGGTGGATAGCCGCGCCGCCAGCAAAATCACTCAAGGCGTGACGACCGAGATCACTGGCGAGGGGACTTCCATCGCGCCGCTGAACGACCGGCTGGTTGAAGACCTCAAGGACAATGCAAGGAAGTATGGTGTCAAGCTCGACTGGCGCTCGCTCGATGAGTATCTGCAACGCTTTGAACATGCCAAGCCGGCCATCAATCTTGGCACGTTTGTCGGCGCTGGCGGAATTCGTACCTACGTGGTCGGGAAAGACAACCGTTCGGCAACGCCGGCGGAGCTCGAACAGATGCGCCAGTTGGTGGCTCAAGCTATGGAGCACGGTGCATTCGGCGTGAGCTCCGCGCTCGAATACGTGCCCGACACGTTTGCCTCCACGGACGAACTCGTCGAATTGGCCAAAGTTGCCCGGAAGTACGGTGGCGTTTACTTTACGCATCAGCGCTCGGAATCCGACCGGATCTTTCAATCTTTGGACGAAGTATTCGACATTGCGCAGCGCGCTCGCATCTCCGCCACGATCTGGCACCTGAAGGCCGCGTACCAGGAGAACTGGGGGAAAATGCCGGAGGTCCTCCAGAGAATCGAGGCAGCGCGATCGCGAGGTTTAGACGTTGCCGCCAGCGTGTATCCCTACACTCGCGCGTCGAATGGCCTGGTCGCCTGTTTCCCCAGTTGGGTTTCGGAAGGCGGCACCGACAAGATGTTGGAACGGCTAAAAGATCCTGCGGCCCGGACCCGCGTCCGGAAAGAAATGGATGAGCCCAGCACTGCATGGGAGAACGAATGGCGGGGTTCCGGCGGAGCTCAGGGCGTAACCTTAATTCAGGTTCTGAACCCAGAGCTGCGCAAGTACGAGGGCATGACCCTTAACGAAATTGGCCGCCAGATGGGCAAAGATCCGAGAGACGCAGCCATGGACATCGCCATCACCGATCGCGGCAACAGCCAGGTTGTAATCGCCATCATGCAAGAATCGGACGTTCGCGCCGCAGTATCAAGTCCCTTGGTGACCTACGGTTCAGATTCTGAGGCGCAGGCGGAAGACGGGCCGCTGAGCACCACCAAAGCACACCCCAGGGCTTTCGGGACCTTTCCGCGCATCCTGGCTGAGTATGTTCGAACAGAGCACACCATGCGCCTGGAAGAAGCCGTCCGCAAGATGAGCTCGCAAGCTGCCAGCCGCGTGGGGATTACGGATCGGGGCATTCTGCGGCCGGGGATGATGGCTGACATTGTTGTCTTCGACTCGGCCGCCATCCGGGACGTAGCCACTTACAACGAGCCTCTTCATTATTCCGAGGGGGTGAAGGATGTTTTCGTCAATGGCAGACCAGTTGTGCTCGACGGCAGGATCACTGACGAGCGACCGGGAAAAGCACTACGCGGTCCTGGGTATAAACACGCTCAGTAATGGGCTCTCGCGCCCAACCCGAAGAAGCACTGTTCTTGCAACTGCTGGTATATCGGCTGTTAGCCGTAAACGCAAAATGGAAATTCCGCCAGACATGCATTCGCGAAAGGAAACCACCGTGTTCCGAAAATCCCGCCCCATTGCCACACTGGCCACAGTCATCCTGCTTTGCCTGCTCGCCGCCAGCGCTCAGGAACTCCCCGATCGCCTCGAACCGATGGATGTCTTCCGTGTCCAAGTGGCTTCTGATCCGCAAATCTCTCCCGACGGCAAGCGCATCGTCTACTCCCGACAGTCTGCGGACGTCTCGTCAGACCGCCACGTTTCCAATCTTTGGATCGTCAATTTCGATGGTTCGGAGCATCGTCCTCTTGCCACTGGCACTTACGGCGATTCCTCCCCCCGCTGGTCGCCTGACGGCACGCGTTTGGCCTTCATCTCCGACCGCGACGGAAAATCTCAGCTCTATGTCCGTTGGATGGACTCCGGTCAGACGGCCAAGCTCACCGACCTCGAAAACCCCCCTGCCGGCATTTCCTGGTCGCCGGATGGCAAGCAGATCGTCTTCGCGTCGCTGGTCTCAGCCGCTCCGCCGAAAATCGCCACGCTTCCTGCCGCGCCCGAAGGAGCCAAGTGGGCCGACGCGCCGAAGGTGTATGAGGACCTCATCTACCGCTTCAACGGCCCCGGCTATCTCAAGCCCGGTTACTCGCAAATCTTCGTGGTCTCCTCTGACGGCGGCGCGCCTCGTCAACTCACCACCGGCAAATTCCCCCACGGTCCCGGTGAAGGCGATTTTGGTGGCTCTTACGCCGTCTGGGCTCCCGACGGAAAATCGCTCATCGTGGCCATGAATGGCACCGCCAATTACGAGTACGAACCGCTCCACACCGAACTCTACGAACTCAAGGTCGCCGACGGATCACTCAAGCAGCTCACCCACCGCAACGGCCCCAATCAGTACCCAGACATTTCACCCGACGGCAAACTCATCGCCTACGTCGGCTTCGATGACCGCTACCAAGGCCACCAGACCACCTACCTTTACGTTGCCAACCGCGATGGCAGCAATCCTCACGTCCTAACTCCGAAACTCGATCGCGACGCCGCCACTCCCCACTGGGCCGCCGACGGCAAGGGCATTTTCTTCACCTACACCGATCAAGGTGACACCAAGCTCGCCTACCTCCCGCTCGACGGCTCCCCCAAAGTTCTCGCCGNCCATCTCAACCTCGCCGGCAATTTCAGCGTCGCCAAGAACGGCGCGTTCGCTATCCAGTACGACACTCCCTCCGATCCCGGAGACGTCGCTGTCGCTTCTCTCGCCGAGCCTAAACTGAACGTCCTCACCTCTCTCAATCGCGAACTCTTCACGGCCAGGAAACTGGGCGCAGTCGAGGAACTCTGGTATGAATCCTCTCTCGACAAACGCAAAATCCAAGGTTGGATCATCAAGCCGCCGGATTTTGATTCCTCCAAGAAGTATCCCCTTATTCTCCAGATTCACGGCGGTCCCTTCTCCAACTTTGGCGATCGTTTCGACCTGCAAGCGCAAATCTGGGCGGCTAAGGGTTACGTCATCCTTTACACGAACCCCCGCGGCAGCACCAGTTACGGCGAAGAATTCGCCAATCTGATTCATCACGCCTATCCCGGCGACGATTTCCACGACCTCAACTCCGGCGTTGATGCGATTCTAGCCAAGGGATACATCGATAAGGACAACCTCTTCGTCACCGGTGGTTCAGGCGGAGGTGTACTCACCTGCTGGATGATCGATCGGACCGACCGTATCCGCGCCGCCAGCCTCTATCCCGTCATCAACTGGTACAGTTGGGTCCTTACCTCCGACCTTCCCTCCTTCGGTACGCAATATTGGTTCGGCTCAAATCCCTGGGAAGACACGGACAACTATATGAAGCGCTCCGTGATTTCTCTGGTGAAAAGTGAGGTTTCGGCAAGCTTGCATGACTGAGCCCGCTTGATCTTGGTAACGTCAGTCTGTTGCCCAGCCAGGGCAAGGAGGAAAGGCTGAT
>JGI12270J11330_10003720_pt1 | contig 10879 bp, 6 predicted proteins | sample PeaSoiMetSII2010_FD_11330 | JGI IMG/M metagenome (IMG submission 11330)
CATCCGGCCTGTTCTCGTGTTTATTTGAACATCGGCGTCGCGACCTCGCTCGGCTATTATTTTCTGATTTATATCCTCAGCCGGGGCGGCACTTTGTTCCTTCGCGGAGAGAGCATCGAGGACACCTTGCGGTCGTTCGGCATATTTCGCGTTCAGGCCCTCGTCGGCTCGGTGTCGACTCTTACCTACCTCGTCGACCTCTGCGAGCGAGATCCGTCGCTCGCATTTCACGTCGATACGATCTTTTGCGGCGGCAGTGTGATATCGCGCGCGATGTTGGAGCGAGTGCGCCCACGCCTGTGCTCCCACCTGTTCTGCCGCTATAGCGCAACCGAAACCGGCACAACGGCTACTGCGCCTGCGGAGCAGATCGTGCACATCCCGGGAGCGGTCGGTTACGTAGCGCCCGGTGTCAGTGTCCAGATTGTCGATGACTCCGGCCGGTGCCTGCCAGCGGGGCGGGAAGGACTCGTACGCATTGCAAGCGAAGTCGCCGTCGATCGCTATTTCGAAGATCCAGAAACATCCTCGGAGTTCTTTCGCGATGGCTGGTTCTATCCGGGCGACGTCGGATCGCTGACATCCGAGAATCTGCTGATCATTTCGGGGCGCAGCAACAGCGTATTGAATGCCGGCGGCGGTAAGCTTTCCGCTGAAAAAATTGAGGCCGCCCTGATGTCGTTCAAGGGCGTGAGCGAGGCCGCAGTCTTCATGGCGACCGGTCCGCTTGGCGTCGAAGAAGTTTGGGCCGGCATCGTGTGCAGCGAGAAGGTCGACAGCGAGCGGTTGCGGACACACTGTCGGCAGCACATGCCAGCAATTTTTGTTCCGGCACACATCGTGACGCTCGACGCGCTGCCGATCAACGCCACCGGCAAGGTCGACCGGGCGCGTGTGAAAGAAACAGTCTTACGCGCCGCGCGGTCCTGACCGGCGGCGCTATCGCATGTTCAGTTTTGAAAGACATGGTTCGTCGGCCGCGGCAAGCCGAGATTTTCGCGCGTTGCTATTTGCTACGAAACACGCCGCGCCGCTGCAATTCGTTCAATCGATCGGCGCGTATGATTCATCGCCGAGAATCGCCGAAGCAAGCAAAGAAATAATTTGTGCATCCAAACGTATACGGTGATTATATTTTACAACCTCATTGAGCTATTAGCCACACTTAGAGCCACTTGTAGAAAGCTTGCGCCGGCAGCGACGGCATCTTAAGTCAACACGCTAGAGATTACCGGGCAGCTGGGAGCCACCGACATGACAGAGACCTTTGTTGACGGCCTCCAGGTCGTCGTCGCAACCAAGGGGCGGGAACGCCAGTACTGGGTTGCCGTGACGACCCGCAAAAAGGCCGCCACGGTCGTGCAGAGGCGTCTAGAGGACGGTTGGAAAGCCGCCCTCACCGATAAGCAAATCACTGTCCGCCAGGCCCATAAACTGAAACTTCGCCTGAACGACGCCTGCCAATGGGACCCCAATATCTAAGCCCCTCAATCCTCCAAGCGACCGCCGCGATCGACCTCTGCGCCGATGATTGCCTGCGGCGTCGTGGGACCTGCGGCGTATCATATCCACCGTGCCACTTTGACGGGACAATCAGGTTGTGCAACCGTAGGGGATCGTTTGTTGAATGAAGGGCTTCTGACATGGCGAGAGTGACCAACACCAGAACGGCAACTGCAGTAGATAGCCACATCGGGCAGAAGATTCGCGCCCGACGAATTTTTTTGCGAATGAGCCAAACAGAAGTTGCCGACGCGCTCGGTATCTCGTTTCAGCAAATTCAGAAATACGAGAAGGGAATGAACCGCGTCGGGGCGTCGCGCCTGCAACAAATCAGTGACGCGCTAGGCGTGTCGCCGTATTATTTTTTTGAAAATGCACCAACCGTCGGAAAGAAGATGCCCGCGCCAATCGAAGGCCAGCTGCCGGAGCAAGCAATCGTATCGTTCCTTGGCACCCGTGAGGGCGCCTCTCTCGTGCGCGGATTTCTCGCTATCAAACAAAAACCAATTCGCCGGGCGGTTATCGAATTCATCCGTACCATCGCGTAGTACGAATAAACATGCCGCTCGCTCGCGTTGGCGAGTTTCACCACTCAAAGCCGCGCTGATTTATTCCATCGATTCATGGTGCGGCTGGAAAGCGAGCGTTGCCCTGAAGTGGACCCCTAACCTTTTATCGTCGCGCCACGTCACCTTGCAGATCCGGCAGACTTGGTTTGGCATCACGAGATTAAACAGCACCGGAATCCCATGAGTGGTTTGCACAATAAGACATGCTCCCAGCCTTGAGAGCTTTCCAATCGTACATGGGACTTCCGTACTGCCGAACAGGATCCTCGCGGATTTGACTAGGCCCATGGGTTCATCGCGCTCATGAATCGGAAACCGGTGACCACGCCCGACCGGACCCACACATAATCCAAACTCAAGCGTTCGGCGTTTCTAAAAGCGCGAGAGCTTCATCGGCGGTAAGTTCTCTCGAGCACTGATTGCAACTGAACGTCCGAAATTTCGACAGATGCATGGGGTTGCCGCAACCCGGACATGTCACCAATTGATCCACACAAACAACGGCTACATGGGCAACTTTGCCCCTGCGGAGCCGTCGCCCCCGCGCGCCATCTTTCGATTCTGAAACCCCTGGCACCCGCATATTGGAAGGCTAACGGCACCCCACCCGACCGGATGTGACGGCCAACACAAATCCTGACTTTCCACAGGGCTTTTGCTGCCGCTTTTGACAGCAGAGGACCGATCAAGCCATCCAAAACGGCTTAGCTGCCTCAAATTCCGCGGTACAGCGAGACATCCCGATGTCCTGCAAGCACGTGTCGCTGAGACCCTCCAACTCGCTGCGCGAGCGAGAGTATTGCCACCACATGACGAGCCGATGCTTCACATCGCTCCAGCAGAAGCCTTGGCGGGGATGAACTGTGAGCTCCAAGCTTAGCGTGTTCATAGCACCCTCCCGTTCGGGGGATATTGCTCCTCAGAATCTCAAATATAACTGATGCAATAACAGCAGGACGTGATCGGCAGCACAAATTAGTGCTTTTGCCTCTCGCTGAAAGATTTGCCGTTTCCGAAAGATTCGAATTTGCGGGTGCGGCAGTTAAATTCATTCCACAGCACATTGGGACGTTCGGAGGACAAGGGCGCTGCAATTAGCGCTGTGGCCCGCACAGGCTACACGCTCGGCGCGGAAGACATCGCTATAAAGATTTGCGATCCATTGGCGGCGGCAAGTACATTCCCGCCGACGTGGTTGCGAAAGCGCCGTTAGGTAAGTCTTTCGACTGCCGACAAACCTATTTGCCGCAAGCGTGCAGGGTCGCATTCGCCGCGGCCAGCCGCCTCAATGATGCGGGCCGCGATATTGGCATAAACTGCAGCGGGCTGTGCGGTGTGGTGGATGATCTTGACCGTCGCATTAAAGGCTTCGCCCATATTGCGCGTCACCTCGTCATCGAACGAACCGTCTTCGGGCTTGATGAACGGTAGAATTGACGCCACGCCACTACCCCTGTCGCACCCGCGAACTTTAGCGGAAAACATAAAACTATACTAGCGGCCCTTAAAACCCCCCGCGCTGCGGACGATATGCGACGTCGGCTGCTTCTTCCGGCGGATTGCCTGGGGGAAGTCAGATGAAAAAGCCCTTCGTCGCGACCATTGGCGTAGTCCCATTCTGTGGCGCCCCCGCGCTCGCAGCCAACATGGCGATGAAATCGATGCCGCCCGCGCCGGTCGCTGTAGCCCCGAGTTGGACCGGCATTTACGTCGGCGGCTACGTATTTGAGTACTTTATTACCGCGTTGTTGGCGGCGGGGCATTCACGATGGGAATTCCTGCCGCCGCATCATATGACGCGATCTGCATTGGTTCGCTTTTGAGCGCAAACAAGGCGCCCCCGAGCGCCATTCCGGCGAAAAATACCGTGACAATCGCTAAAATTGCCGCGCCGTCATGCCGTGGAGGAATGACTCCCCGCAGTTGCTTATCCAAAAGTTTCTGGGCGTACTTATCCATTTCCACACGTGTCTGCCGGCATCCCCATACCTAACGCGCGAAAGCGGCCGGCGTTCCAACGGATCTGAGCCTCACTACCCCGAACCTCGATGGGCTACTCGGCTCAAAGCAGATCCAAGCTGCTGACTTGGCATCGACAACCCGCAAAGCCGTTTTGGCGCTGGCCACCAGAACCAACGGTTCTGCAAGTGCTCGGGCGGCTGCGCATTCCGCGCGTGCTTCGACGCTGATCAGTGCAGCAAGGTGCTGCTTGCCGCCATCTGGTGGAAATGGTCCACGCTCGCGGCAATGTTGGCGGCGTCCTGGTGGATGGCATCGAAGGCGAAATCTTGGTGGAACTCAGGAGCCATTGAAACGAGCGCAGGCGCGACGATTTGAATGTTGTTGTGGGCGAGTTCGTTCGTAGTGCCGCTCGTGTTCTGCGCCGTATCGCTGCCGAGATTCGGGTGGAAGGCAAAGTTGTCGTTGCTCAAGATGCTGAACGACACCGATGCCAGCGTCGGCGACGTGGCAGGAGCTGGCGACGTGGCGAGTGTCGGCACCACGGCGTGCTCGTTGGCGGGCACCGTCGAAGGCGCGACTTCGCTGTTGGCCGCGCTCGAGCCATCGACGATCGCCGGCCCTACGCCGTGATCACCGCCGGACGCCGACGTATCATTGGATGCGACGGCGTCATCGCCGGTCAGCGTATTCAAAAGCGACAAAAGCAGGCTCGGGGTGAAACCGCCGTTTAGTCCATTCGTTAGCGTGCCGGCGTCCGCTTCGCTCGAATTTCCGTCTGTTGCGCCGGTCGCCGGGAGAACGGCAGCATGGTCGCCACCGAATGCCGCCTCGATCGTCGAACCAGCGGGCTGGCCGCTGTCAGGCGCAAGTGTACCGGATGGCGGCGCCAACTGGTTGGTCACGGGTGTAGCGTCGCTGCCGTTGTCCAAGCTCAAGGTCACCGCCGAGAGCTGGTCGCCGCCGAATGCCGTCTCGTTCGCCGGGCCTGTGGCGTGGTCGGTCCCGGACCCATTCTGGTCGGCCGGCGTTGCTGCACTGTCGCCCGCGGAAGCAGTCGTCACGGGGAAACCAGCGTCCTTCGCGACCGCTGCCGGCGGATCGTAAATGTAGGTATTGCCGCCGACGTCTTCGATTTTGAAGCATTGATTGAAATCGTCGAACGTGAGCGTTACGGAACGATCGCCGTCGTACAGCGTCAGGATTTCGTTGCCATCGCAATGTTGCACGCAATAGGACGTTTCGCAGAAGCCGGTCAATTCGACTGTGTCCGAGTTACACGAGCCCCCGGACGTTCCATCAAATCCATAGATTTGGCCGCTGAAATGCGCCGCGTCACCTAGCACGAGCGTACCGTAATCCGTGCCGCTGTCGCCGTTGCAGAACGTTACGTTCACGTCCGACGCCTTGTCGAACTGGAGCGTGCCCCCTTGGATAAGGGCACAACCGCCGCTGATGCAGTCTTCGACATGCAACAGCCCGCCCGACTGCGCCACCAGCATGCCGCCGTTGTCGACAACGCTCTTGATGTCCAGCGTGCCGCCGCAGCTCGCTTCGAGAGTCCCACAGTTGACGATGGTGTTGCAGCCGGTATCGAGGGTGAGCGTTCCGCCATCGCTATTGGCGTTGATCACCCCGCAGGCCTCGTTAATCAGAACGAGGCCGCCGCAGCCGATCGCGCCCGTGCCCGTGATCGTATCGGCGTTGTACAGCGTGTCGCCACATGACGCGGCCGCAATCACTCCGCAATCGAGCGCCACCGCGCCGCCGCCATCGAGCGTCAGTGAATCGCTGTCCACCAACAAGGTGCCATGGTCGAGCGCAATGCCGTTGCTGCCGGCCGTCGCCGTGTCCCCTGTCCAAGTGATCGAACAGGCCATGACGTCAATCGTGCCACCACAGCTTGCGCCGAGCAGGCCGGAATTGCACACGTCGTCATCGATCTGCAGCGTCGCATTGTTGGTGACTTCCATCAGGCCGGCGTTGCTAACGCTGTGGCCGGTGTTGATGTCAAGCGTAGTGCCGCAAACGTCTGCATTGATGACGCCATCGGCCTCGTTGACCAGGATCAGGCAATCGCCGCCGATCGTGCCGGTACCCGAAATGCCGCTGTCGTTATGAAGCGTTCCGCCCGATGCGCCGCCAACAATGGCATCGCTGCTGCCGCCCAAAATGACCACACCGCAGCCGTCGAGCGTCACGCATCCGTCAATCACCAAGTTGGCGCCCGAGACTTCCTCGTCGACGTTGATCGTGCTGTTGTTAACGATCGTGCCTTGCAGCGCCAGGCTGACCCCATCCTCTACCGTCACCACGCCGTGGTTCAGGGTCACGTCGTTGAACGTGCTGTCGCCTGTCACGTCGATATTGCCGGCAATAATGCAGCCCCAGGGATCCGTGCTGTAATCGTCGATGGTGCCGCCGTGGACGGTGACGCCCGAGAGCCGTAACGTAGTGTCGCCATCGACCGCCAATACGGCATCGCACGCGTCGTGGAACGTCGTCCCCGTCACGCAGTCGTTGTCGAGCGTTAGCCTGGCGCCGTTGTCGATCTGCACGTCGGTGCCGCAAGCGATGCTGCTGCACTCCAACGTCGTGTCGCCGCAGACCACCTGGATCAGGCCGCCGCAGCTCGTCTCCAGCGTGCCGCCGCTGATGGTGATCTGGTCGAGAACGACGGTAGCATCGCAACCGACCGCCTGGATGATGCCGCAGTGGCCGTTGTCGACATCGCTGCGCAGCACCAGCGTGCCGCCCCAGGTCGCCTCCATCGTGCCGAAATTGCAGATGGCAATGCAGCCGGTGTCGATGACGAGACAACCGTCCGCGCTGTCGGCGTTGATCAGGCCGCAGGCTTCGTTGACCAGTTTCAGCGACGTGTCCCCGGTTCCGATCTGACCGGAGCCGATGATGGAGCTGAAGTTCTTGAGCGTTCCGTCACATATGCCGGTAATCTCGTCGCCGCTGCCGTCCAGTGTGACCACGCCAGAGCCGCAGAGCGCGACCGTGCCGTCGATCACCAGATCGGCGCCGGTCGGGCCGCAATCGACGTCGATGGTGCCGTTATTGTCGATCTGGCCGACGAGGTCGAGGGCGGCGCCTGCGTCCACCTTGACGAAGGCATCGATCGTCACCGCGCTGTCGACGCCATTGAAGACCGTCGTGTTCGAACCGTCTCCCGGCGAGACGATCGTGATGAGGCCGAGAGTGCCACCGGCGGTATCGTCGGTCGCCAGCGTGCCGCCATCGATCGTGGCGTTGCAGAGATCGACGACCGAGCCTTTGCCGAGCGCCGAGATCGTGCCGCCGGCGTTGTGTACGGTGCTGTTGTCGATGGCGATCGTGCCGCCGGTGCTGTCGTCGCCCAGCGGCACGAAGGCGCGGATGAACCCGGTATTGGTAACGAAACTGTCTTTTATCGTGATCGAGCCGCCGTCGTAGGCCGAGATGCCGTTGCCGTCGTCGAGCGTCCCGCCGCTGTTATTGATGCAGCTGTAGTCGATGCAGATCGATCCGCCATCCTGGGCGCCGATGATGCCGGTGCTGACGACATTGCTGCACTCGATCGTGACGATGCCGCCGTTTTCCGCTCCAATTCCGTTCAAGACGCCATCGACAAGGGCGCCGAAATTCTGCACGCAACTGTCTTCGATCGTGACAATCCCGCCATCGGCTCCAATCAGGCCGCAATTGACGATGTGACTGCCGTCGAATGTGACCGTCCCGCCGGCCATCGTTCCGATGCTGGCGTTGCTGGCATTGAAGACGCAGTCGTCGCTGAAGGTGATCGACCCGCCACACGACGCGCCAATCTGGCCGCTGCTCTCATTGCGGACATTGCCGTCGATCTGAATATTGCCGCCGTGCGACGCGGTGACCATGCCGTAATTGTCGAGGCTCGAGTCGATCGTCAGCGTTCCGCCGCAGGTCGCTTCGAGCGTGCCACAGTTGGTAATCTCGTTGGCGCCGGTGTTGAGGGTAAGCGTCGCGTCGCTGATATTGGCATCGATCGTCCCGCCCGACAGATTGTCCAACCTCAGGTTGTCGTCGCCGGCGCCGATCTGGCCGCTGCCCGAAATGGTGCTGGCATTGTTGAGAATCGCACCCGGAGCGAGCGCGACGATCTTGTCGTTGCCGCCGTTCAATTGCACCGATCCGCCGTTGACCGTGACGGTGCCGTCGAGTTCGAGGATCGCGTTGCCGCCGAAGCCGAGCGCGACCGTGCCGTTGGTATTGGTGATCGTCTCGCGCAGGATCAGCGTCGTATTGTCGGTGACATAGACGTAACCATCGTTGGTCACGCCATCGAATACAGTGCTGGTCGCGACGCCGTTATTCGTGATCGTCTCGATGGTGCCGAAATTACTGGTCTTCAGCGTGCCGCCGATGATGATGTCGTCGAGCAGCTCGACCTTGGAGGCGTTGTCCGCCGTCAAATCGGGGCTGGGGTCATTGAATGCCGCGATGGCGCCGCCGGCATTGTTCATGTTGGTGAAGTCGATCAGCAGCACGGCGCCGATACCGAGCGCTTCCAGCGTGCCGGAATTCGTCGTCGTTGCCGTGTTGCGCGTTCCGGTGTTGATGATGAACTCGCCGCCGACCGCCTCGATGATGCCGCTGTTGTTGAGAGAGAGAACGCCAGGCAAGGCCGTGTCGCCGGTGCCGATGGTGCCTTGGCCCTCGATCGTGCCTTTGTTCAACAGCGTCGCGTTGCTCGTGCCGCCACGGATCGAATAGGACGTGAAATCCATCTCGAACGTGCCGGCGCCCTCGAACGTCACCGTGCCGTCGATCAGCGCCGCGACGCCCGAGCCGCCCCCGCTCAAATCCAGGATCGCATGGAGGTCGGTCTTGATGTCGCTGCCATCGGCGATGGTGACGTTCATGAGCGTCGAGGTGCCGCTCACCGCCTTGATGACGCCGCCGCCGCTGGTCTCCAGCGTACCGTCCATGACGGTCGCGCCGACGAGCTGCACCACGGCATTGGTGCCATTGGCCTCGATGGAACCGCCATCGTTGCTCACGCCGGCGCCACCCGCGAAGCCGTCGATGATCACGGTACCGCCCGTGCCGGCCGCGATGGTGCCGGTGTTCTGCACGCCGGTCAGCGTCGATGCGAAGGTGATGGTGCCGCCGTCGGCGAGGATCTGGCCGCCGTTATTATTGACGCTGCCAGTATTGCCGTCGGCACCGAATGTGATGGAGCCGCCCGAGTTCGCCAGGAACACGCCGTCCGACTGGTTTTGGACGAAGGGCTCGCCGCTGAACGCGATGGTGCCGTTGTTGTCGGCCTTGACCGTGCCGTCGTTGGTGAGGCTGCCGTCCTGGTAGGTGATGGTACCGTCGTTCGCCTCAACGGTGGCGCCGTTATCGTTTTCCAGCGTCACCGAGGTGAACGCGATGACGCCGCTGTTCTCGGCAATCATCGTGGCGGCATTTTCCGAGTCATTGCCGTTCGAGATGTTGATCTGCGAGCCGAGATCGGTCGATTCGACGGTGCCGGCGTGGTTCTTGACGCCAGAATTGAGGTTGACGATGCCGCCGAGGTCGGCCTCGGTCAGATTGAAATTGTCGTAGCCGCCGTTGTCGAAATTGACGATGCCGCCGAGGGTGGCCTCGATCGTGCCGTAGTTGCCGCCTTGAGGGCCGCCACCACCACCTCCGCCGCCTCCGCCGTGCGTGTTCAGGAAATTGACCGTGCCGCCGGCGCCGGCTTGGATCAGGCCGTGATTCGAGCCGCCCTGGACCAAGATGTTGAAATCGACGATGCCGCCGCTCACGGCGATGATCTGGCCGGAATTGACGTTCTGGTCGGCGACCAGATCGATGGTCACGATGCCGCCGTCGGTCGCCGTGATCACGCCTGTGGCGTTGTTGGTCAGCAACGTGTCGCCTTGCATCGTCACGCTGGCGCCGCTGCCGACCGTGATCGAACCTTCATTGGTGACGGTGTCGCCGTGCAGGACCGAAGCGCCCCCGCTGACGACGGCAGTGCCCGCATTGTCGATGGTATTGCCGATGATCGAGGCGCTGATCAGATCGAGGTTCGAGGTCGCATCGATGGTCGCGGTGCCGGCGCTCGAATTGGTGACCGTAATATTCTCGAGCTGCAACGTGCCGCCGTTGGTCGCCTCCAACAGGTTGCCGTTGGCGATCGAGCCGCCGTCAAAAGCGACGGTGCCGCCGTTCGCGTTGATCGTGCCGCCGGCCGGGTCGGGCGTGCTGATCGCCTCGTTGGTGACGGCGACATTGGTGAAGGTGATGCTGCCGCCATTTTTGGCGACGACCGAAAACAGATTGTCGAATGTCGCGCCCGAAAGCGTGACCGTCGCGGTGCCGCCGTCAGCCTGGACCGTGCCGGCATTGGCGACGCTGTCTTTGATCGCCAGCGTGCCGCCGGCAGTCGCCTCCACTAGGCCATCGTTATAGAATTGGTTGCCGGTATTGATGGTCAGGAGGCCGTTGTTGGCATTGACGGTGCCAAAATTCTGAAACGTCAGATTGCCGTCGCCGCCGCCGATCGTGCCGGTGCCCTCGATAGTGTAGTCGACGTTGATTAACAGCGCGCCGGTGCCGGGAACGCCGAGGATGAAGTTCTCGCCGGCGCTGCCGATCATATTGATCGTGCCGCCGCCGACGAGCGGCACGGCGCCATCGATGAACAGCGTCGGATCGGAGCCGGACGCATTGAGCTGAACCGTGCCGTTCCCGTGGATGAAATCGTAAATCGTGAACGAAGTGCCGCTGACGATATTGAGGACCCCGGTGGGACTATTGGGGTTGTTCTGGACCACAAGCCCAGCTGCCGAGTCGGCACCGACGGTCGTCACCTTATAGGCGGGAATGAT
>JGI12270J11330_10003721_pt1 | contig 10878 bp, 8 predicted proteins | sample PeaSoiMetSII2010_FD_11330 | JGI IMG/M metagenome (IMG submission 11330)
TCACCAAATGCAGAAGCAGAAGAGTCGCAAGCCCACCCACCGCTACCGCTTGCGTTTGCTCATCTCCGCCGGCAGTCGCTGGAAGAAGCGCCAACACGGCGGCGCTCGAAAGTAACGCCTGCAGAACGAAATGCGCCGGCAGGAGGGGGGTCTGCCAGAAGTCGCGCCCTTCGCATTGGCCAAACAAAAATCCCGTGTATCCTGCCGCCAGAAACCCGCTGATGACCGTTGGCCAGAGCAAGACCGAGGACAGGGCTGGAGATGCAGCAATTCCGCCGAGCAATAAAGCTCCGGACAACACGCTATAGAGCAGAAGAAGATAGGAGCCCCGCGACAGCCAGGACTTCTTCTGCGGCGACGTTACCACCCTCAGAAATCGCTCTTTGCGGCTCAAGTCACCGACCAGCGCGAGCGATGTTGCAATGGTGAAAACCAATGCCAGCGAAGTGAGCACGATGTCGCGGGTGCGGTTCGCCTGCAACCATCCGAGGGCCATCGCGATTGCCGGAATCGCAAGCACTCCCGCACCGATCGATTTCAGCCAGCAATAAAGCGGAACCATCCAGTCCCAGGGGCGCGCGTGGGCAACGTCATACGCAGCCAGAGCATTCTTCTGCAGGAAAGGGCTGTCCGGCATGTAGGCCGCGCCTCCGCCCGCTACGCTCGTGTTGCGCTGCGCCCACATGTAGAACTTCTCGTGACGGGCCGCGGTCGGCACGATCGCGCTTTCATCGGCATCGACGTAGTAGAGCTTGGGACGCGTGCCTTGTTCCGGTTTACGCACGCGCACCGTTTCGCGTGCGACCAGCGCAGCAATCTCACTGGATGGGTCGTCCAAATCGCCGGCTATGATTGCCTGCTCCGGACAGACGGTTACACAAGCCGGTTCCAGGCTTATTTCAATGCGGTGCGCACAAAAATGGCACTTGGCAGTGGTGTTGCGAGCCGGGTCAAGATAGATGGCGTCGTAAGGACAGGCCTGCATGCAAGCTTTGCACCCAATGCACTGCTCCGGGTTGAAGTCGACGATTCCGTCGCGGCGCTGAAACATGGCGCTGACGGGGCAAATCTCGACACACGGTGGCTTTTCGCAGTGGTTACATCGGGTTACCTGAAACACGCGCCGCGCCTGCGGAAACTTCCCCTTCTCAACGTACTTAACCCAGGTTCGATTCACGCCTAGGGGAACGCGGTTCTCTGTCTTGCAGGCGACCGTACAAGAGTGGCAACCAATGCACTTGCGATTGTCGATGACAAATCCGTACCTCATCGAAATAGTCCTTTCAGGAGAGGGCACGGCATGGAAGCGAACTGTCGAAGGTCGGACTGGGGGATCCTGCTCGGTGAGGGGAAAGCAGCAATACGGTGGCAAAGTGAATGACAACAACAGAGCGGTCCAGAACGTTCGTTCTTAGTCCGCCTACATCGGTTCGCGTTGATGTGCAGGGTCAGCAAAAGTAACCAGCGTTCATCTCAATAACTCGTGACACAACTGAACCACACACTGAACAACGAACTAAATCTGATAGTCCTGGTAGTCCTCGGCAAACAACATCTCCGGGGGAACGTACGAGGAAACGGATTCGCCGTCGATGGTCAGGTCAGGCTCCGCGCCCAGCGCTTCGTGTGAGTGTTCCTGAAACCTTTCGCGCAGTTCGTGTACTTCTTTCGCCAGCTTGATGATGACATCGGACAAGGGATCGCGAATCTCCTTTGGGTCCGTAATCACCACCCGTTTCCCATCCCGCAGTACGATGTGTCCAGGGACGCCGACAACCGTGGAGTTCGCCGGGATATTGCGGAGCACGACGGAACCGGCACCGACTCTGCAGTTGTCTCCAACTATGATGTTTCCCAGGATTTTCGCGCCGGAGCCGATCGTCACACGACTGCCGATCGTGGGATGTCGCTTGCCTTTCTCTTTACCTGTTCCGCCCAGTGTGACTCCCTGATAAAGAGTCACATCATCGCCAACGATGGAAGTCTCTCCGATCACGACCGACATCCCATGATCGATGAACAGGCGCCGCCCGATCTCGGCTCCGGGATGGATTTCGATCCCTGTGAACAGGCGAGCTACTTGTGATCCGAAGCGGGCGAGAAAACGAAAGCGATGCTGCCACAACCAATACGTGGCGTGATGCGCCCACACTGCATGAAGGCCCGGGTAACAGAACAGGACTTCGGCGTATGAGCGGGCTGCCGGGTCGCTCTCAAAGACCGCAGCAATGTCTTCTCGCACCGACTTAAAGAAACCGATCATGGTATCGGAACCGTCGGCAGGCCAAGAGCCTGCTGGCGGAGTTGTTCGAACAGGATGCTGCTGAGATACCGCTCCCCGAACGACGGCAAGATCACGACAATCAATTTGCCTGCATTTTCCGGCCGCCAGGCGACCTTTAGCGCGGCGACAACAGCCGCCCCGGACGAGATCCCGACGAGGAGCCCCTCCTCCAATGGAAGCCGGCGCGCCATGTTGATCGCTTCGTCGTTCGTCACAGTTATGATTTCATCGATAAGATCCGTGCGCAGAATGCTGGGCACAAACCCCGCTCCAATTCCTTGAATCTTGTGCGGTGAAGGCTTACCGCCGGAGAGTACGGGGCTGTCCGCAGGTTCGACCGCGATGGCTTTGAAACTCGGCTTCTTGGGTTTGATGTACTGGCTCACTCCGGTAAGCGTGCCGCCCGTGCCAATGCCAGAGATCAGAAAATCCACTTTGCCATCGGTGTCATTCCATATTTCTGGCCCGGTCGTTTCCAAATGGATCTTTGGGTTGGCCGGGTTATCGAACTGCTGCAACATATATCCGTTTGGGGTCTGCGCCAGGATTTCCTCGGCTTTGAGAACGGCCCCTTTCATGCCCCTCGGTCCGGGCGTGAGAACGATTTCGGCACCGAATGCCAGTAACAGCACGCGCCGCTCCGTGCTCATGGTCTCCGGCATGGTGAGAATGAGCTTGTAGCCTCGCACCGCAGCGACAAACGCGAGAGCGATTCCCGTGTTGCCACTGGTAGGCTCAATCAGCACCGTCTTTCCGGGCTGAATCTTCCCCGCGCGTTCGGCATCGAGGATCATGCTTACCCCAATCCGGTCCTTCACGCTGGCCAGTGGATTCTGGCTTTCCAGCTTAGCGACCACTGTGGCTGGCGCTCCTTGTGTCACCTTATTGAGCCGAACCAGCGGTGTGTTGCCAATCAGCTCCGTCACATCCTGTGCGATCTTCACAGTCGATCTCCCCCCTCAGAAGCGGCCCCCGGTCAAAAGCGTCGTCTGGCCTGCGATTGAACACCCCTGCCGTAAAACGCAATTAATCTTATGGACATACTTCTGCCAAGTCTGTGACGGGAATCACACCCGGTTCGTGTTTTTTACATACAGACATTTTGGTCTTAGTCCACCTCTTCGCGGAGGACGTAAAAGGATTGTGTCGCCAGGGGAAGAAGCACTGGAGGAATCGAACCGCCGATGAAGGGTTTTGCAGACCCTCGCCTTACCACTTGGCCACCCCGCCCCGCACTAGTCCCCAAACGCTTTGGACCGGGTGGCCCATGATGACAGCGTATTACTCATCGGATCCGGACTTACCAGCGTCGACGTAGCCATAGAGCTTCGCGCCCGAGGATTCGAAGGTGCGATTCACATTTTTTCCCGCCGCGGACTGCTCCCGCAGCGCCATGGGGCTGTGCCTTTCCCGCCGTTTCGCGTGGACAACGCGCCGCGGACCGTCCGCGGACTGCTGCGAATGATTCGTTTGCAGGTAAGGCAAGCTGATGCAAAAGGGTCGAATTGGCGAGAAGTCATCGATTCTCTGCGCCCCTAGGATTGCCGCCGAACTTCATGTGCAAGAAACTACTTGTTATGTGCAAGAAACTACTCGTTTCGCCCGCTGAGCTATCACTCAGAGCGGTGATTTCGGTCGCAGCGCCAAGAAGCAGGCGTGAAGTAACATGCGGGCGTCAAGCCGAACTGCATGATCGTCAATTAAGCTCGTTTGATTTCAGTCACAAGCGCAGACAATAGGCTCCCTCCCCCATGATGATGGCTGGAACTCACCGTACAGCAGACGGCCTATGATTGGTCGCCAGCGACAAACGCCTATGAAAGAAAAACAGACCGATTGACGCGGTGCCGTCCGCGTTCTGTGGGGTTGTTGCGCAAGTACGCCGACGATCAATGCGGCCCGAACACTAGTGGACGTCGAGATGCAGATATCCAAGCATCCACAGCAATAGGAGCCCTCCCAGAATGCCACCGACTGCCACCAGAATGCCGAGTCTTTGCCTCGTCGTGAATGTCTCTACGGCCTTTTTCCTGCCCTGAAAGGAATATTTGCCCATAGATCCTCTGCGCCTCAAGAACAGGGTTAAGAAGGCGACCAGCGCGCTTCCGCGCTTTTGATGTTTTGGCTCCAAGTCATCAATGGGGAGGCCATCAGTTTCTGCGGCTGTCAGTGGCTTGTTCGACACATTTGACGAGCGTTCCAGCCTGACAGCGGCTTCGTCTAGACCTGCAGCACGTCGCCATCGCGGGCCACCATCTGGTAGAGCACCGGGCTCACGATACGGCCCAGGAATAGCCTCGAAATGAGTCCCGCGACAATGACGATGGCAAAGGGTTTCTGTGAGTCCGATCCGACGCCGGTAGAAAGCGCCGCGGGCAAAAGACCCAGGCAGGCGACCAGCGCCGTCATCATGATTGGCCGGAGGCGGATCAGCGAACCCTCCAGCGTGGCTTGGCGGATGCCCTGCCCTTCGAGACGGAGCTTGTTGATATAGGAAACATCGATGATCGCGGTCTCCGCCGAGACGCCCATGAGCACAAGCAGGCCGAGAACGGAGGAAACGCTGAAGGTGGTGTGCGTGAGCTTGAGCGCGAGGAGCGCCCCGACCGGTTCGGTCATCACTACGCCGATGACCACGGTGAGCGGAAACTTGAAATTGCCGTAAAGCGCGAACAGGATCATGAAGATCAGGAGAACAGCAAGCGGGCCGATCACCGCGAACTGCTGTCGTGCGGCGACGTACTCGCTGTATTCGCCGCCCCAGTCCAGCCGGTAGCCCTGCGGGAGTTTGACGGACGACTGCACGGCCTGCTGCGCCTGGTCCACGGCGCGCGCCAGATCGCGTCCCTCGATGCTGAATTGGACTCCGATGTAGCGCGAATTATTCTCGCGATAGATGAATGACGCGCCATTGCCCTGATGAATGCTGGCCAACTCAGAAACTGGGACCTGCTGCCCGGAAGGAGTGGGCACCAGCAAATTGCCGATGGCGTGCTCGCTCGAGCGGTATTCGGGCTTCATGCGCACTACCAGATCAAACAGCTGCTCGCCCTGGATTACTTGCGTGGCCGCCTGGCCGCCCACAGCGGCCTGGATCACGCCCTCGACATCGGAAACATTGATGCCGTACCGCGCGATTTTTTCGCGATTCACATCGATCTGCACGCTGGGCTGCCCCAGCTCGCGCACCACGGTGAGTTCGGTAAACCCGGGTACTTGTTGCAGCACGCGCTTGATCTCTACCGCTTTTTCTTCGAGTACCTGCAGATCTGGGCCGAAAATTTTCACCGCCAGTGCGCTCTTCAAGCCCGTGAGCGCCTCATCCACGGCGTCTTCGGCCGGCTGCGTAAAGTTGAAAATCACTCCGGGATAGGAATCGACTTTTTTCTGAATGTCCTTGGTCAGATCGGCCTTGTTGTGAATCGGTCCCTGCTTCCACGATGCGTCCTTATAGGGCTTCAGCCCGACGTAAAACTCACAGTTGAAGAACCCGGTAGGGTCGGTGCCGTCGTCCGGACGGGCGAGCTCCGAGCCGACCTCGGTGACCATCGGGTAGGCCATCAGGATCTTTCGGATCTGCGGAGCGAATTTGGCTGCCTCCTCGAAGGAGATGGTGTAGGGCATGGTGGCCCGAACCCACATGGCTCCTTCGTCCAGGTGGGGCATGAACTCGCCGCCGATGAATGGAATCAGAAGAAGCGAAGCGGCGAAAATGAGGGTAGCCAGAACCATCGTAAGATTCGGGCGGTCCAGGCACCAGCGAAGCTCCGTAGCGTACTCGTCCTTTAACCATTCATAGGCGCGGTTCGCCCTTTCCTTCACACCGTGCGTGAACCAGTAGGAGGCGAGCACGGGAACCAAAGTAAGGGTGAAGATCAGCGAGCCGAGCAGCGCCCATGACATTGTTTCCGCCATCGGGTGGAAGAGCTTGCCGGACGGGCCGCTGAGCGCGTAGATGGGAATGTACCCGGCGAGGATGACGGCAATGGAATAAAAGATGGGGCGGTCCACGTCGTGCGCCGCCGCGATGATTACTTCGTGAAGTTTGTACTCCTGCCCGTGGCGCGCTGCCAGCTCGCGATAGATGTTTTCCATCATGACGACCGTGCCATCGATGATGATTCCGAAATCGATGGCCCCGATGGAAAGCAGGTTCGCCGGAATGCCGCGTGCGTGCAGGAAGATGAAAGAAAAGAGCAGGCTCAGCGGAATCGTCAGAGCGACGATGATCGCCGCGCGCACGCTGACCAGGAAGAAGATCAGGACGATCAAGACCAGGCCCATGCCGAGCAGCAGGTTATGCTCCACCGTGTCGATGGTGACCTGCACCAGGTCGCTCCGGTCATAGTAGGGCCGGACTTTCACGTCATGCGGCAGAAGGTCGCGGTTGATCTCCGTGGTCTTCTCTTCCACCCGTTTGAGGACGTTCTGCGTCTGCTCGCCGGTGAGCATGAGGATGACGCCTTCGACCCTGTCGTCATCGTTCTGGAAACCGAATTCTCCCAGGCGAGGAGCGTGGCCGATGGTGACCTCGCCGATGTCGCGGATGCGTACCGGCACGCCGTTGTTGTTGCCCACGACAATATCGCCGATGTCTTCGGTCTTGGTCACCAGTCCAAGTCCGCGTACATAGAAGAATTGCGAACCCTGCGAGTAAAAGCCACCGCCGGCATTGGCGTTGTTGGCCGCCAGGGCATTGAGCACTTGCGGCAAGGGAATGTGGTAGCTGTAAATCTTGGCGGGATCGAGCAGCACCTGGTATTGCATCACCGTGCCGCCGAAGCCCGAATCATCGGCCACTCCCGGCACGGACTTGTAAGCGCGCTCAATCACCCAGTCCTCGTACGTCTTCAGTTCTTGCGGGGTGCGGTCCGGGCTCTCGATCACATAACGATAGACGAGATTTGACGGGCTCGAGAGTGGCGCCAGGCTGCCCGTCACACCGGGAGGTAGGTTGGCAGTTGAGAGCCGTTCAAACACGACTTGCCGGGCGAAATAGTTGTCTGTGCTTTCTTCGAACGTCATGATGACGTCGGACAAGCCATAGAGCGAGATCGAACGCATGAACACCATGTGCGGCACACCGTTCATCTGCAGCTCGATCGGCAGCGTGACCAACCGCTCGATTTCCTCAGCCGCGTGCCCGGGCCACTGCGTGATGACTTCGACCAGTGGGGGTGAGAGATCCGGGTAAGCGTCCACGGGCATCTGCTGGAACGAGAGCGCGCCGGCAATGACCACGAGCAGTGCCAGCATCAGGATCAGGAATCGCTGACGGAGAGCGAATTGAACGATGTGATGAATCATCCCTGGTCCCGTCCCCTCAGTGCTGGAGCGAATTCTGGAATTGCAGGAAAAGGCTGCCGTCGCCGACCACGCGATCATTCACTTGCAACCCGGTGAGGATTTGGGTCTTCCCAGCTTGGCTTTCGCCGAGTGTGACGTCGCGCTTGGCGAACTGTCTTTGTCCGGTCTGCAGATAGACGTAGGGCATGTTTTGTTCGTCGCGCAGCACGGCGGAGTGGGGGACGAACAGCGCTCTGGGAATCACGCCGGCTTGGACCTCCGCGGTCACGTACATTTCCTTCTTCAGGCGCTCGCCCGGGTTGGGGGCTTCAATGCGTGCTTGCAGCGTGCGCGTGTTGGGGTCTAGTGCAGGAGAAATGTATTCGATCTTGCCATGCACAACCTCGGGATACGACTCATTGTCAATCGTCACCGGGTCGCCGACATGTACGTAGGCCACGTCGTTCTGGTAGATGTTGATGAGAATCCACACCGAACTCATGTCCGACAGGGTGAAACACTGCGTGGCGCCGGCCGCCAGCAATTGCCCCGCGGAGCACTGGCGGTCCACTACCTCTCCCGCCACTGGCGAGTACAGCGGGATTTCCGGTGAGGGAGGCTTGGTGACAATCGTTTCCGGGTCTGCGATGCCGAGGACGCGGATAGCGTCGGCACTGGACTCGAAGTCCGCCTGCGCCTGCGTGCGGTTTGATTGGGCCTGCTCGAGGTCGGCTTGGGCAATGGCGCGATGGGCATAGAGGTCTTGCGCGCGGAGGTAGAATTTGTCCGCCAGCTGGAAGGCGTCGCGCGCCTTAATATAAGCTGCGCGCAGCAGAGAGTAGTCCGGGCTGGCGATGTAAAGCAGTGCCTGGCCGGCGCGCACGTGCTCACCCTGCACAACGGCGACGCGGCTGACCGGCCCACCCACTTGCGTGATCACGGGCGTGGTCTTGAAGTCGTTGTACTCGACCGCGCCGGTCATGCGGAGCGTGCGCGGCAGCGGTCCCTGCTCGACGGTCACGACCTGGATGTGAGACATCTGGTCAGCAGGCAGCGAGAACAGTTCGGCTTTGGACTTAGGATTTTCCGTCGTCGAGAACGAGGTCATCTTGCTGGCCTGTTCTCCCGCACCTCCACAACCGGCAAGCACCATCATGATCGCCGATAGGGCGGCCGGTGCAACCCATCGCTGCCCACGACTGTCAGCGAGATTCATGGCAGATTCCTCGTCCCCACCGCTTGCTTCAGTTGCTCCAGAGCGGTCATGTACGAGGCCAGCGCCTGGCGATAAGCCAACTGAACGTAGCGGTAACTGCGTTCAGCGTCGAGAAAATCCAACAGGCTGGCTGCACCGCGTCTATAGGCATATTCGCTGATGTCACGCGAATCCTGCGCCTGCTTGAGGTATCCGGAGGTATACAGTTGCACCACTTCGTCATTGCTCCTCACCGCCTCATAGGCATTGGCAACATCGGAGAGAACCGTGTCGCTGGCTGCTTGTTCCTGCTCCTGCGCCTGCGTCAGAGCGTAACCGGTACGCGCGATTTCTCCCTGGTTGCGGTTAAAAATCGGCAGCTCAAAATTCACAAAGAGTGAAGCAGTGTTCTCGCCGGAAACATGCGTAAAGTCGTACGTGCCATTGACATCCACCTTGGCGTTAGCTTTGGCCAGGAGGATTTGGCTTTGTGCCGCCGTTATCCCCAATTCCGCAGCGCGGAAGTCTGGACGCTCGCGCAGCGCTTTCATCTGCAAGTCTTCCACTTTCGCCTGGAGCGGTTGGTACGCCAGGTCGCCAATCACGTCATAATCGGCCGGCACTGCGTTGTAGCCCAGGAACTCACGCAGGCCTACCAGCGCCTGCACCTTCGCCAGACGGGCAGCGGACACGTCGGTCTGAAACTGCAGAAGCTGCAGCTTGATCTTAAGATAGTCGCCTTCACTGATGGAGCCTGCCTTGAGTTGCGCCTCGCTAATATCGACCGTCTCCTGGAAGCTCTTCAGATCCTGAAGCGCGAACTGAAGCGTTGATTCCGCCAACAAAACGCTGACGAACTGCTGGCCTACGTTGAAAACCAGGGCGCGTTCCGCGTCGGTGACTTGGGCACGAGTGATGGCTGTCTGATCCCGAGCGGCTTGCAGCCGCCGTTGCCGCTTGTGACCACGTTCGAACAGGTATCCGACCCCAATATCGAACTGCTGAGTCTCATTCAGATTTTCGCCGGAAAAATCTTGCGGACTGAAAAATGGGACGAACTGGGTATCAGCCCCGAAAGTCGGATTGGGGCGCAGATTCGCGGTAATCTCCTGAGCCTGATTCTGAAGAATCAGGGTTCGCGTGGCTTTGATCGAGTGGTTGTGCGCCAGCGCCAGATCAATAGCCTGATCAAGACTAATCAGCGTCGTATTCTGCCCACTGCCTGCCCCTACTAGCAGTAAGAAAAACATCGCAGCCGCGGCGAGAATCCGAAGGTGCCTGGAGCGTATCCGGGTTGAGATCAAAGCGCACTGGCCATGTCGCAACGGGTCTCGCGCGGATGTTCGGAACTTAACACGCATTCTGCCAAGCTCCGTGGTCCGTATCGTCCTCCTGTATCTAAGCCAGCGACTCAGGGATCAATGGATGTATTGTAATTCAGACACTTCACGATTTGCGCCATGCTTGTGATCCCCTAGATGTGCCTTCAATGCGAATGCTAAGAAAATGATTCTTGGCCCATGAGTGGGTGTGGGGGGCATAATGCTCACGACGAGGGACTATGCGGTTTCTTTTGGTCGTTTCCGGTTTGCTTGGACTTGCCGCCCTGGGGACAGCTCAGAACGTTGAGATTAAGAAAGTTCCGATTAGGCCGACCCCTGCTGAATCAGGCCAGGCAATGTTCTCTGAGTACCGCGTGGTCTGTCATGGTAAGGATGCAAAAGGTTCCGGCCCTGCGGCGCCGGCGTTGAAGGTGCCGCCAGCTGATCTCACCGCGCTTGCAAAACGAAACGGAGGAAGCTTTCCATTTGCGCGCGTCTCCAACGTCATTCGTCTGGGAGGGAATGTAGCCGCGCATGGTTCCGAAGACATGCCTATGTGGGGTCGAACGTTTTCATCTTTGAGCCAGCATGAAGACGATGTTGTTCAACTGCGCATCGCCAATCTGACCAATTACATCCGATCCTTGCAGGAAAAGTAGAGCTAACCAGGCTGTGCCTCGCCATAACTAGGAACGGGCCTTAACTAAGAACGGGCCTTTGTTTGGCCCTCACGACGCCACCCATAAACGGGGCATGCGGAGCATCAAGTCGTCAAGGGTCCTGTGAAGTCG
>JGI12270J11330_10003723_pt1 | contig 10877 bp, 6 predicted proteins | sample PeaSoiMetSII2010_FD_11330 | JGI IMG/M metagenome (IMG submission 11330)
CGAACTCTTTTCGCGCCGGGAATCCGCCCCCGAAGGCACTTCCCGAGCGCTCGGCTGGGACACGCCCTCGCTTCCCTCGCAATCCGGAAAATACTTCTCGCGCCGTTCCTTCGGACATCTTGGTTACACCGGCACATCCCTGTGGATCGACGCGGAGCGCCAACTTTCGATAACTTTGCTCACCAATCGCACCTGGCCTGACTGCCAGAACGAGACGATCAAACAGGTACGCCCGGCGTTTTGCGACGCGGTGATTGAAGACTTGGGGAAGCGAACTTGAAACGCAAAGCTTCGAATCGTAAAACCAGCAGAATAGAACTCCGCCGCCTCGGGACCGAGAAAACAAACTTCGCCTCCACCGATCTCGATCGTAAATCGGCGCTCGAAATCGCCCGCATCATCAACCGTGAAGATGCCAAGGTCGCTCGTGCCGTAAAGGGAGCTCTGCCGCAAATCGCGCAAGCAATCGATCTGATCGCCGCGGCGCTCGCCCAACGCGGGCGCCTCATCTACGTCGGCACCGGCACCAGCGGACGCATCGCCGCCCTCGACGCCGTCGAATGCCCGCCCACCTTTGACGTCAGCCCGCGCATGGTGCAATTCATCATTGCCGGCGGCTCAAAAGCGCTGGGCGCAGCCGTAGAAGCCGACGAAGACTCTCGCGCGCGAGGCCGCAAAGCCATTGCGAAGAAGAAGCCCACAAGCAAGGATGTCATCGTAGGCATCGCTGCCAGCGGACGCACTCCCTTCACTATCGCCGCCATTGAATATGCGGGCGCGCACGGCGCGAAAACGGTTGCCGTCGTCTGCAACCCGAAATCCCCGCTGGGCAAAGCCGCGCACGTGGCCATCGTGGCGGACGTCGGTGCGGAAGTTGTCGCGGGCTCTACCCGCATGAAAGCCGGCACCGCGCAGAAGATGATCCTGAATATGCTCACAACCGGAGCCATGACCCGTCTCGGCTACGTCTACGGCAATCTGATGGTCAACGTCCACCCGAAGAATGAGAAGTTAGTCGAACGCGGAGTGGGCATCCTGGAAAAAGCCGCTGGACTCGACCACCGAGCAGCACGCAAACTCCTCGCCGCCGCAGAAGGTCGCGTCCCCGTAGCCTTGGTGATGGCCAAGGCTGAGATGAGCCGCGCTCAAGCTGTGGCCGCTCTGAAACGATCCCGGGGCCAAGTACGCCGCGCAATAGCGCTGGCTCCCTAGACGATGCAAACGGCGCTTTCCCCTGTGTAGCTCTGTGCTCCCTGTGGTTGTCTTTTTGTAGCTGTTACAATCTAAACCCGACTTGACATTTCACACCGCCGCCATCCTGCAATCGTAGTTAGAATAAAAGCGGCGTTCGATTTCGAAGCTCTCGATTTCAAATCTATGGACAAGCTCGTAATCCGCGGTGGCAACCCTCTGCTCGGCACCGTCCGAATCAGTGGCGCGAAGAACGCCGCACTCCCTTGCATGGCGGCCGCCTTGCTCACCGACGAACCGGTGATTCTCGAAAACATCCCGCAGGTGCGCGACATCGAGACCACGCGCAAGCTGCTCGCGGCCATGGGCGCCGAAGTGGAACTCGGCTACGGGCGCGCCCATCACCGGACAACGATTTGTGCCCGCACGCTCAACGCTCCCGAAGCGTCGTATGAACTGGTCAAAACCATGCGGTCCTCCACGCTCGTCCTGGGGCCGCTCATTGCCCGCTGTGGCCGCGCCCACGTCTCGCTGCCTGGAGGGTGCGCCATCGGTGCCCGCCCCATCGACCTGCACATCAAAGGGCTGGAGCGCCTCGGCGCGAAGATCACGCAAGAGCACGGCTACGTCGAGGCCGTCGTTGATCCGCTAAAAGGCGACCGCCTCCGCGGCGCCGAAATTGTCTTCGACAAAATTACCGTCACCGGCACAGAAGACCTGCTTATGGCCGCCACGCTTGCTGATGGCGAGACCGTCATGCAGAACTGCGCCCGTGAACCGGAAGTCGCCGACCTCGCCGCGCTGCTCAACGCCATGGGCGCGAAAATCCAAGGCGCCGGCACATCCACGATCCGTGTAAAGGGAGTCGACAAGCTGCACGGCGCCAGGCACCGCATCATCCCCGACCGCATTGAAGCCGGAACCTTCATCATCGCCGGAGCCCTAACCGGCGGAGACCTCAACGTCGCCGCATGCGAGCCCACGCACCTCACCGCCATTCTGCAAAAGCTGGCGGAAACCGGCGTGAAAACTGCGGTGAAAGCCGACTCCGTGCGCGTCATGGGCGATCAGCCGCACCAAGCCGCCGACCTGAACACCGAAGAGTATCCCGGCTTCCCTACCGACATGCAGGCGCAATACATGGCGCTCGCCACGCAGGCCGAAGGCACCTCGATCATCACGGAAAATATTTTCGAGAACCGCTTCATGCACGCGCAGGAACTGGTCCGCATGGGCGCCAACATCAAGATCGAAGGCCGCCGCGCCATCGTCCGCGGTGGAACTCCACTCAGCGCCGCCGCCGTCCTCGCCTCGGACCTGCGCGCCTCCGCCTCGCTCGTGCTCGCCGCCCTAGTTGCGGATGGTGAGACCATCATCGACCGCGTCTATCACTTGGACCGCGGCTACGAGAACATCGAGGAAAAACTGAAAGCCGTAGGCGCCGAAATCCGCCGCGTAGGCAACATCTTCCCCAAACGCGCCGCAGCCCCCGCGCAATCGTGACGGGTAACGATGGTTACCTTGTGCCCCAAGCCCAAAAACATTTACTGGGCATCGGTTCTACCAATCCGTGTACTAGGATGGTACGGCGTTTCACCGTTACTGACGGGAGACGTCTGCGGATGGCACAATTTCTGGCTCGCGTCCGTAAGCCTTCTTGTAATCACTTCTGAGCGCCGTAAGGGTGCTCGCAAGTGAGTCCAGGTAATACCTCCGGACTGGCTCGTCCCGAAGTGGATCGTGCCGTAGCAGGTTTTGTGCGGTGTAACATTCCTTCAGCGCTAAATCCACTTGGGTAGGCGCCAGCAAGATGCATAAGTTGGCGTGGGCTAGCGGGCTCGCCGGCGCTAGCTCGACCGCTCTCTTACCGTGCTCGAGGGCGGCGGAAAGCTGTCCGACGGAAGAGGCGTGCACCGCCAGATTCCTTTCAGCTGTGGCGGCATCCAAGCTGGTGTCGAAATCGCCCTCGTAAACCAGCAAGGCGCTGCCGCCGATGTGGTCTCTGGGCGTGGCGTTCTTAAACGCCGCCGCAATCTCTTGCTCCGCCAGTCGCACGTCTGTGAGTAGAGTACTGCTGACGATAATGGTACCGTGCACGCGAGCCGGTATCTCGCGAGACAAGTAGAGACCGAAGGGTCGGCAGGGCACGTCGTAGAAACCCGGGTCCCACTGCCAGCCCGTGATGAACCAACAGCTTTCGGCGGGATGCTGTTCAAGGTAAGCTTTTGCTTCCGGATACGCTTGTCCCAGATATCGAGCCAAGACTCGTACTTATACGCCCGCGCCGGTCCGCCCCACAAGTCGTTGGCATAGGAGAGATAGTTGGGATAGGCATGCAGTGACGATATCGCGTGCAGCACAAGGAGGCACGGCACCGCATAGCTCACCCAGCGCACACGCCTGGCTAACTCCACGCATCCGTCCGCCACCGCGATCAGCAGAAACGGGAACATAGGCAAAAGATAGCGGACGCTGACGCTAGTACTAGCGTGGATGCACACCGCCAGATAAACCACTGCGGGAACCATCAGGAACAGACGCTCACGGCGGCGCTGCCGGAACGTCATCGCTATGCCGAATGCGGCCACCAAAATCATCGCCAGCATGGCGGCCGTGTTGCGAATCAGAAAATTGAGCGGGGTAGAAAACCACGGTGCATGCAAATAGATTTTGCCGGCAACAAAAGCCACAGAGCTTTGATTCGATATTGCCAATGCCGTGCCGAACCCCTCCAAGTATGCTTGCGGCAACAAGTGGCGATCTTCTAACCCAAGCAGCACACGCTCGATGGCGGAAACCGCAATGGGTCGTGGCTCCTGGAGTTGCGCTCCGGGGTACGCGGCGAAACGCATCCCATAACCCGCCCAAAGAATACCGACCGCGATGACCGAGATCAGCGCAACGGCAAGCAGGTTGCGAAGCATTCGTTGCCATTCTTGCCGGTCGCCCTCTGGTTGAGTCAGCGCATCCGTAATTGCCAGAGCCCCGAGGATGGGCACGACGACCACTCCTGAATCCTTCGCTAAGAGCGTCAGACCTGTAGCCAGAGCGGTCAAGAGAAAGAACAGTGACGTACGATACCGAACCCACAGGTAAAATCCCAATACCGCGAACAGCAGCATGCACGTGACCGGTACGTCGGTCAGGACCAATGAGCCGTAGGCTAGCACGTTGGGTTCGAAGATCAGCAGCAAACTTGCCACGATCGCCGTGGTAAGGCCGAACATCCTCCGCGCCGTAATCCAGACCAACAGACAAAGCCCCACGGCAAAAATAGAAACTGCCATGCGCGCACTGGTCAACGCCGCGGGCCAGTTCTGGCTATACAACCAGGTGAGGCTCGCAAACGCTTGCTGCATGTCGTTCCCCCTGAACGGTGCGCAGTTTACCGCAAAGTTCATGGCCAGCAGCGGAGCCGCTGCGATAACTTTGGCCAACGGCGGATGCTCGGGACTGACCGTGAGATCGCCACATTTCAAGTAGCGGTAACCGGCGTAAAGGTGTGTAGCTTCATCAGCGGTCTGCGAAACCTGGCGAACACTGAACGGCAACTGCACCAGCATGGCAGCGCAAAGCGCCACCGGAATCAGCCACTCCAACCACGCGTATTTCTGGAGCACACTGTTGGCTGGATCGCCCAGCGTTGTTGGGCGCTCGTCACTAACAACACTCTGCTTTTCGTTCAGCGGCGGCAATAGCTCACTCCAATCTTATTTAGGCGAGCGATCTGCTGAGTCGAGCGTGTAGGCCCTGAAGTACATCGCCGGCGCCCGAGCGAAAGATCACTCCCTCCAAAACACGTGGAAGATTCCCATCTGGCTGCTATGCGGAAATTTCCGCATGACTTCCGCGCGTACCTCCGGGGTCATCCTGGCGGAGGGGAAGAGCGGCGCTTCATTAATGACTACCACTTTCAGATCGCCGGATTGCAGGGCCTGCAACACTTCCTCTGCCGGTACGCCCCCATCGTCGCGCGTTACGTTCTTCAGCCCGGAGAGAAAATACAGCTCCGGACATTCATTACCCGCATACATCAATCCGTTTGGCGAGTGCTGCTGCAGAAAATGAATCAAGCCCGCAAAATCCGCGGCATAATTGACCCGTAATCCGCCCGCTCGCTCCAGTTGCAATTCATCCATCCGCCCCACTTTGTGGGTGAATTCATAAACGTAATCCGGAACCAGCATAACCACCCCAAACAGCAGATAAAATCCGGTGATTGCGCCCAATACATACGTGCCCGGTTGCTTCTTGGCGGTCGCCACAATCGCCACCGCGGCCAGCAACGTCAGCGGCAACGAATAGGAGAGATAAATCGACGCGGCCCACGGATACTGCACCAGGGTACACACCGCCGCCAGGGAAACCAGTACCATCATCCGCTGCTGTTGGAGTTTTGTTGGCCCGCTCTGCTTCCCTGCTGTCAGCACCACAGCCGCGCCCAGCAACACCACCAACGGAGTCAGTGTCGCAACTGAATACCACACTCCCAAAATGATCTTACTTGACGTCGCAGCCTTCACGAGCATCACCATCAACCCCAGGCCGACAGCAGTGCTCACGATTTTCCCCTGGAATTCGCGCAAGTACATCGCCGCTGCAATCAATCCCACCAATGCCAGCGCGAAGATGCTTTTCTCGACCGACACGGGAGGAAGCACTCCCAGCACAATCGAGTGTGTGATTGCGCTTGACGTCACACCCGAAAAGAACCGGCCGAGCGCTCCCAAGCGCGCATACGGCAGCAAGAAAATGATCACCGGGCTTATGCACCCACCGAGAAACGGAATCGCCGCCCGAAATATTGTTTTGAATCGCTGCCCTGTTCCCACCCGCACACTCTGCTCTCTCAGCAGGATCAGCCCCACCAGCACCGCGGACGGCAGCAGGAAGTGGTACAACTCCGCCATCCCCAGTCGCGAGTGGAGCACAAGAACCAACGTCGCCAGGAACAACAGCAGCGCGCCCACGCTAAACACACGGTAGGGCCAGCTATTCTGCGAATCCTCAGCTGCCACAATTTCTTCCGAACTTTCCCGCGAGCTCTCGCTCTGTTCCAGAAAGGCAAGAAACAACAACGCCCCGGCAATGTAGTACGCCCCGATCACCTTGATCAGGATCGATACTCCGCCGCATACTCCCGCCACAAAAAGCCATCGTCGCGTCCGCACTTCCAGGTAGCGCAGCAGCGCCGCCGCCCCAAACGTCGCAAAGAACAGGTTGTACCAGGAAGGCATTGCCGCCGGATAATTCGGATAACTCCACCCTACTGCCAGCAGCGTGATCGCTCCCGCGGCAATCGCCGAAGTAAAGCGCAGCGCAATATAATAAACCGCCGGAAGCCAGGCCAGAAAAAACAGAAACACACAGAAGCGCAGCGACATCAAATTTACACCGAATGCCCGAAACGCCAGCGCATGAATAAAGCTCAGACCCCCGGTGTAGATTTCCGCAAAATCGCGATGCGGAAGTTGCCCCTGCATCACCCGCAGCGCGCTTTGGCTTAGAGCCCCGTCGTCGGACGGTGCCCATCCCCGGCCAATGTGAAACCCGGCATAAATTCCTGCCACGGCCAGAACCACAGCCAGTACCGTCAAACGAACCAGCCACCCTTGCGCGGCGATCAACACCGCCACTTCACCTTCGCTAGCGGCCTCCGCCGGTTCGTTGCACTGTTCGTGAACCCTTATTTCTACGCTCAACGGCGGACCGATTCGCAGCCCTGACTTCGCGGGAGTATTCTCCATTTCCTTCTTCACTTCGCCTCCAGCGCCGTCAGCCGCATCTTCGCTTCATTGCTGTTCTGGTTCAGTTGCAACGCCTGCCAATACTCTGCCCGCGCAGCGGACACATTGCCGCTGCCTTCGAACGACACTGCGAGCCAATAGTGGTAGTCCCAAACCTTCGGATCCATGGCCGCCGCCTGCAGCAGGTAAGACTGCGCCTCCGCGTTCCGTCCCTCCTGCAGAAGAGCGCGCCCCAGAAAATGTTTCGGAGCCGCTTGTTCCGGGACTAACTGCACCGCGCGCGACAGCAATTGCTCTGCTTCCCAATACTGACCATCCAACAAGTGAATATTGCCGCAGTTATAGAGCGCCGAATAAAGATTTGGTTCCTTCTCCAGAATCTCCGAACAAAGCGCATAAGCCCGCTCATAGTCGCCCATTTCTCCATATAAGCCGGCGAGTCCCGCCATGCCCACTTCCGATTTGGAGTAATCCAGATTTACCCGGTCGAGCCAAACGCGGCCTTCCTCGAACCGACCGGCGTGGATGTACACTTCCGCGAGCGCCAGCGGCCCATAACCATATTCCGGATGATCCCGCACTACCGACTCTGCCAATTCAATCGCGCGTTCGTGCGCGCCCCGCTGGCTGTACTCTTTCGCAAGCCCCGCCCCGGCATACGGATTTCCAGGATACAGAGCTTCCCCGCGCGTCAGCATGAGTAAATCGCTACCCCAGTACACCTGCTGCGCAATCGATGCGCACACATAACCACCACATAGCACGAGTACCGCGCACCCCTGTATTGCCTGCGCACTCCATCCCTTCATGGACGGCAGTCGCCGCAGCCCGATTGCCGCCAGAATCGCAAATCCGATCGACGGCAAATACATGTAACGATCGCGGACAAAATCGCCATTGCTAAAATTTCGCAAATACAGCGCGGGCGCGAGTCCCACCAGCAGCCACAACCCCGCAAACGCGACGATCGAATTCCCTTCGCGCCGATTCCAATACCACAATCCAATCAACGCCGCCCCCAACACCGCTGCCGGTGCCACCACTTGGGTGAGGATTGCGCCCGTCACATATGGCGTGTAATAGAGTCCCGTAATGCCCGCCGGAACCAGCAACTGCCGCAGATAAATGGACATCACAAGCGGCACGGTCCGGGCCACGTCCATCATTCCGTGATTGGGATTGAACTGCCCAGTTGCATGCAGCAGTGCCTGCGTTCGCAGCAGTGCGTAAGCCAGCGTCACCACCACGTACGGAGCCGCCTCTCGTGCCGCCCCAAGAACTCTCCGCCCCGGCAATGCCCTTGTTTCCGCGGGATGCAGCCACGCGTAGATTCCGACCAGCGCCGAAAACACTATCGCCATTTCCTTCGTCAGTAACGCGCACGCAAGCAGCGCCAGCGAAGTGATCCACCATGCAGTTCTCTTCTTTTGCTCGAAATTGCGCCCGGAATTGCGCTCCGAATTGCGCCCGCTAAGAAACGCCCCAAAAGCCAGCGCGGCTAACATCGTTACCATCGTGTCCGAAGCTGCGGAAATCCATGTGACTGGCTCAATGTGAATCGGATGCAGCGCAAAGATCAGCGCCGCCAGCGCCGCCGTCCAGTATTCCAATCGCAGCCGTCGCGCCAGCCAAAACACTGCTGCCACCGCGCCCACGTGCAATAGGACCGCTCCTAGGTGCCATCCCCACGGCCGCAATCCGAACAATGTGTAATTCAGCATCGACCACGCCACGAACAGCGGCCGGTAATATACCTGTTGTCGCGCCACGTGATACCACAGGTCGCTCCCGAACGCCCGCGGCAGATTGCTCCACGTCCGGATGATCGGACTGTTCACAATCTGCGGCCAGTCATCCCATACAAAATCGAAAGACAGCGAGCCGCTGTAAACCACAAAAGTAACCAGCCCAAGCAAAGGCAGCAGAACGGAAGGCCGTCGCAGATACTTGGCCAGTAATTCCGACGCGCTAGGTTCCGGATGCCCTTGTGTCTGTTCCATGGGGACAGTGTCCACAGTCGATCGCTCCGCTCCAGATCAGCTCATACTAACCCTCCCTCCCACATGGCGCATGTTACTCAGGTTACCTACGTGTCCCACTTATTCCCGCATTTCGCCCTCCTATTTATGCGACGATCATCCCATGGGGTCTGTCACAGGAGCCGCACCCGCCAAGGTACTGTCGCCGGTCTTGTGCGTCGATCTCGACGGCACTTTGATCAGGGGTAACGTCCTTTGGGAGTGCATCCTCGTCCTCCTCAAAACCCGCCCGATCACTGTTCTGCTGCTTCCGTTCTGGTTGCTTTCGGGACGAGCCTCCCTCAAACGCAAGCTCGCCGCGCGGATCCACCTCAACCCCGCCTGTCTTCCCTATCGGCAGCAAGTTCTTGATTTTCTCCAGCGGGAAAAAGCCACTGGGCGCCGCATCGCGCTCACAACCGCTGCCGACCGCGAGCTTGCCGAAACCATTGCCAGTTATCTCGGCCTCTTCGACGAAGTACATGCCAGCGACGGACAACTGAATCTCAAGGGAGCGAACAAAGGTGCGTTTCTAACCGAGCACTTCGCCCAGACCGGCTTCGACTATGTGGGCGACTCTGCCGCCGATGTAGAAGTTTGGCGTAACGCTCGCGCAGCTTACGTGGTGGGCACCGAAGCCCGTGCCCAACAAGCCGCAGCCGTAACTACCCTCAAAGGCACGATCCTCGAACCGCGGGCATCGTTCCGTACGTCGTTCGGCACATCGTTCCGTACATGGATCAACGCCCTCCGCGGCCATCACTGGGCGAAGAACCTTCTGCTCTTTCTGCCCCTTGCACTGTCGCACAACCTCGCGGTCGGGCCCATTGTCCGCACCTTCGTCGGCTTCGCGCTCTACGGCTTTTGTGCCTCCGGACTCTATATTCTCAACGACCTCCTCGATCTCCATTCCGATCGCGAACATCCATGGAAAAAGGAGCGCCCATTTGCCGCAGGCGCAATCTCAATTCCCGAAGGTTTGCTCGCGTCGTTTATCTTGCTCTCGTCGGCACTCGGCCTGGGATTCTTACTCAACGTGCAATTCGGCCTCGCCCTGCTCGGATACGCTGCGCTTACCATGTTGTATTCGCTCTATCTCAAGAAGATTGCTCTGCTTGACGTCTTCATTCTTTCGAGCTTCTACAGCTTCCGCATCCTCGCCGGAGCCCTAATTTCCGCCACGCCACTTTCGCAGTGGTTCCTGGCCTTCTCGATGTTTGTCTTTCTTAGTCTCGCGATGGCGAAACGTTACTCTGAGTTGCTTCACGCCAGCGACTTGGTCAAGACGGGTAACTCGGGTCGTGACTATCGCGCGGGCGACCGCGAATTGCTGCTTTCGCTCGGCGTGGGCAGCAGTTTTTCCGCGGTTGTTATCTTCAGCCTCTACGTTCACAGTCAGGACGTGCGCCTGCTCTACTCCTCGCCGGAGTTTCTCTTTCTGCTTTGCCCGATCGTTCTTTATTGGCTCAGCCGGACCTGGCTGCTGGCGCATCGCGGAGAACTAAAGGAGGACCCGGTCACGCTTGCCATCCGGGACCCCGTCAGTTACGGGGTGGCCGCGGCCGCGGCGGCCGTCATCGCGGTGAGCATGATACACGTGAGTTGGTTAGGGTGACAGCCAAGGGTCTAGTTGGTTTTCGAAGTAAGTCGAATTGCTTTCGGTACATTTAGTATGTCTGGTCAATCAGCTGCAACCTTGCGCAAGGAATCCGCAGCCTCGCCGCCCATCAAGCGAGTTCTCTCGTGGGGTCGTTACCCCAAGATCGCGCACCATCACGTCCACAGGCCAGCGTGGAATGACCAGGTGCCGGAAATTCTCCGAGCTGCCGCGCCTGGCTTCCTGCTTCCTTATGGCCTAGGCCGAAGCTACGGCGACTCTTGTCTCAACTCCGGACGGGAACTGATTGACTGTCGCCGACTC
>JGI12270J11330_10003724_pt1 | contig 10876 bp, 7 predicted proteins | sample PeaSoiMetSII2010_FD_11330 | JGI IMG/M metagenome (IMG submission 11330)
GTGAGTGTCGCCGAAATAGTTTAATAGGAGTCGGAGCTCACCACCTCATTGCCATTGCGTGTCGAGAGCTTTTGGTAGACCCCGAGCTGGGCGTTCGGGCCCGTCGCGGTGAACGTGCCATAGGAATCCTGTTTGAAGCCGGCCGGGGTGATGGTCTGGCCGTTGACGATCAGTTGCCACGACTGGATCGAGTCCTTGAGGAAACGGACCGAGCCGTCGGCAAAGGCGAAGTTGGCGCCGCCAGGATGGTAGCTCGAGGCCGACAACACGATGTCATCGTACTGGATGTAGGGGTTGTTGATGACAGTGGAAACCACCCCAACTTTCGATTGCGGATTGATTGGGTAGAAGGAGGTGAACAGCGTGTCGCCATACTCGCCCGAGAACCACATGTTGTGCCAGTAGAAGTCTGTCGTGTTGCTGGGCAATGCGTGAACGTGCTCGCTGAAAGCGATCGTGTTGGACAGGCCGTCGGTTATGGACGCGATCTTCACAGGCGAGACGCTGCCGGAGTTGGAATAGGAGGTCCCCCAGATGGTGAACGGGTTGACTCCCGGCACCATGCCGATGTACTGGAACATGCCGTTCATCAGACCGAGCTGAGTCTGGTCGGCGCCGGTGCCGTACGGGAAGTATTTCCAGGTGCCCAGGCTGCCCGCATAGCTGCTATAGGCCATGGGCATGCCGTCGAACATCGTCCCGGGAGCTGAAGCCGTGTAGCGAAGGTTGACGATCGAGCCGTCGCTGGGGCACCAGAAGACGCTCAGCCCCGTGCCGCAGACGGTCCAGTTGGCGCTGTAATAGATCGGAATCGAGAAGTTCATCGCGTTGTAGATTGCGCTCTGTTCGATGAATTGCGTCAGCCGGACCAGCTCGCCGGCCGCATCCGAATAGCCGTTGCCGTCGTTATACCATTGCCAACAAAAGCCCATCGGGAACGAGCCGTTGGCGCTTTCGTAGTTGTGCAGTGCCAGAACGATCTGCTTGAGATTGTTCGCGCACTGGAAACGCCGTGCCGCCTCCCGTGCCGATTGCACTGCCGGCAAGAGCAGCGCGATCAACACCGCGATGATTGTAATGACGACCAAGAGCTCGATCAGCGTGAAGCCGCGTCTGGGCGCGAATCGCGCGCGGAAACAACCGACGAAGCGGGAAGCGACCATGACAATCTCCTCGTTGTCCGGAGTCTGTGCGAAGCACAGCGGGAAAGCGAAGAGTCGTCGGCGCGGAGTGTGCGCGTGAGCTGCCGATCACTCAATCGGCTCGCGCGAAAGGCGAAGAGCGAAGTGCAATCAAGGCGACCATGCCCCACTTGCCCTGGCTTCATCATCGCGTCCACACCTCGACCGGGGAGGACTCTTCGCGATACCGACAATGGGCAGGTCTTCTGGCTCCCGGATCAACCTACAAGCCACGCCTTCCCACGGGTTTCAGTGCCCGCAGTGGCCGATGTGGCGTTCGTCCCCGGTTACAGCGGCGGGACCGCAACGGATTTGCACCGTTTTCCCTCTTCTTCGGATCTGGATCTCGTTTCCAGATCGGTACCCATGTCGCACCCAATCGTACCAGGACAAACTCGGTCGTCAAGCCACTCGAAGTTTTCTTTCTCGACCACGCGGCGGAGATCCTTGGGGCCGCCCCCCGAACTCATCTGTTCAGAGCATCGTTTCCGAAGGTGCCACGGGAGGATTGATGCCCGGCCAGCCCAGGTAGAAGAAGAGACCGTCGGCCTGGTTCAGCACGGCCAGGTGCTGGGAGGGGGACGTGACATTGATCGGCACCTTGCAGAAGTTGCCCACGCTTCCCGCGTAACTGGTGTAGGTCAAGATCTGGGTGGACCCATCCCACCCCCAGCCCGGATACTGAACATGAAGTCCCGAGATCGCCCCATCGCTCGGGCACCAGAGGACGCTCAGGCCGGTTGCCCCCATCGTCGAGTTGTCGGCCACCTAGTTCGTTAAACTCGTGTTATAAGCGCTGGCCAGAACTTGCTGCTCCAGGTACGGAAGCAGCCGGACGAAAATGCTGCTCACTCGTGAGCGCTCGGTCACAGCGGCGGGGCCGTTCCGGATTCGCACCGGATTCCCTGTTCGCCGGACTCGGCAGATTACCGTTCCGGTCACCAGCACCACGTGACTTTCCGGATCTTAAGGGCGCGCAACCGGTCGTGTCAAGGATGCAGATCCGGCGTAGCTCATTGGCTTAACCGTTCATCGATTGTGGGTCTCACGGCTCCGTCAGTTCCTTGACCAGCCGGTCGGCGTGATAGACTGACCGCAGGGCCTCGAAGATGCCGCGCGAGTCCACCGACACGGCACGCGCGACCTTATCATCATAACCGAAATCGAGGACAAGCGACTGGATGTTGCCGTCGAAGATCAGGCCGACGACCTCGTTGTCGCGGTTGACTACCGGGCTGCCCGAGTTGCCGCCGATGATGTCGGCCGTGGAGACGAAATTGAGCGGGGTCTCCAGGTTCAGGACTGCCGATTTCCTGGCTTCATGCCACGACGCCGGAAGCTCATAGGGCTCCTTGTTGCCGTGCGCAAGGGCATGCTGGAAGGCCCCGCCGATGGTCGTGAAAGGTGCAATGGATTTGCCGTCCACGAGATAGCCCTTGACCACTCCGAAGGCCAGCCGCAGGGTGAAGGTGGCGTCGGGATAGACCGAATCGCCCTTGTCCTCGAACTGTGCCTTGGCGATCAGTGCGTAGTTCGAGGCTTCCACTCCCTCGACCTTGTCCTCGCGCTCCTTGCGGACGGCGCGGGCATCGGCGTCAACGGCCAGAGCCAGCTTGATCATCAGGTCGTCGCAGTGCTCGATCGCGGCCTTGCCACCCTCGGCCAGTTGCTTTCTCACAGCGATGTCGGCCAGCTTGGTGTTGCGGACAAAATCGCGGGCAGCCTCCTCGGGTGAGCGGCCCCGCAAGACGCGCTCGACCAGGGGATGATCGGGCATGTTCTTCTTCCAGTAGGCCAGCGCATGGGCGAGCTTGGCCTCCTCGTACTCGGGGTAGATGGGCGCCTCGGAAAAAAGCTGGAGCTCGAGTGACTGCAGGCCGGAGTCGCGATACTCTTTGAGCCGATCCGAGTTGGGCTTGGGCTTCTCCTCGGCAAGGCGAACCAGAACGCGCGCGATTCGAAACAAAGTCGAGTCGAAGGCGAAACCGCGTTCGAGGAAGTTAAATGGCTTGACCAGGGGGGGGGGGGGCGATCCGTTCCCAGGCCGCTCCGTAGGCCTCTTTCTTCTTGGGATCACTCGCGATCCGCGCGCGCAGCTCATTCTCCCCTTCAGCCTTGCGGGCCATGAAGGCCTGATCGCGCAGGCCTCCCAGGCCCCCGACCCTCGCCTTGCGACTGTTCTGGATTCCGAAAAGGTCTTCCTTGGAGTGACGAAAGGCCTCGGGCCCGCGCTTGCCGTACTCGAGCAGGAAAGCCTCCTTGGTGTGCAGATAATCAAGGATAGTGGGAACCGCGACGTCCCTCTGGTACTCGAGGCTTGCCAGCGTGTTGAGCCGGTCAGTCCGTCCGGGATGGCCGGCCACGAAGACAAGGTCGCCATCGCTGGTGCCGTTCTTGCTCCACTTCAGATGATGCGGCGGCCGGGCCGGCTTGCCATTCTCGTAGGCGCGAAAGAAGCAAACGTCGAGATCGTAGCGGGGATACTCGAAATTGTCGGGATCGCCGCCGAAGAACGCCGCGTCAAACTCGGGCGCGAAGACCAGACGGACGTCGGTGTATTTCACGTATAAAGATGGTACTGTCCACCTTGATAGAGGGTGACCACATCGCTGCGCAGGCCGGTCTTGTCGGTCGATTCCTTCTCGATCTCGGCCATCGCCTTTCGCCTGGCCTTCTCGGCCGCGGCGTCGTCCAGGCCGGCAGTCACACCCGCGGTGACACGCGCGGTCACGTCCTCGATGCCGGCCAGCACGTTGAGCTCGAGATCGGGGGCCTTGGCCTCCTCGTCACAGGTCTTGGTGAAGAAGCCGTCGCGGTAATAGTCCTTGTCCTTCGTTCCGAGTTTCGAAAGCGTATCGGCGCCGACGTGGTGGTTGGTCATGATCAACCCGTCAGCCGAGACGAACGACCCCGACCCGCCATTGTTGAATCGCACCGCCGCCGACCGCAGATGCTCGGCCCACAAGGGCGGCGGCTCGAAACCATGCCGGGCCTTGAGCGTGCCCAGAGGAAGGTTGTTGAACACCCACATCCCTTCGTCGCCGCAGGCTGTCGCGGTGGCGCTCATGAGAAAGAGACCGGCAAGAAAAAATCCATGTCCATGACGCAAGAACATCAAACTATGCTCCTACTTGCAAGCAGGCCGACGCGCATGCCAGCGCGCCGGCCAGCGATTCTGGAGTTCCCACCACTGCCTGAGGGCGGCTGCACGGATCATGCAAGGGAGGGTTTGCCAATCCGACCATCATCCAGGCGGTACGGTCAGACTGTCAAGTGAGCCGGCGCGGTCGGATCTCGCCATCAAGAGAGCCACGGAGCCAGCGGCGTCAATGCCGCGTGCTGGATCCTTGCTATTGAAGGTATGCCAGGCGCATCCTGCCATAGGCCCTGTTCACCAGGTCAACGTACTCTCGTGTCTCGTCCCGATCGCCTTCCTCGATCGCGTGTTTGAGGAACTCGAGACGGTCGCGAAAGACTCTCGCCTTCATGCGCCGGTACGCGCTGAGATTGCCCTCGCGAAGGAAGACTCCGACCTGGAGCCGGTGTGTCCAATCGTCCCATACCGGGATGAAGTGCTCGGCATGCTTCTTGTTCCCGCTCAAGGCCGCAGCGAGCACTTCGCCTCGAAGGATATACATCTCTTCGAAGACCTCCTTCGGCGCCGGGTAGTATGCGAAGCAGCCGACGACGCTGAATGCCACCAAGCCAGCCAGCGCGACCCCGCCAAGAACCGGGGGGGAGAGGTTCGCATCGAGCCAGCCTCCTTTGTTCTGACCAGAGCTTGCCCCGCTCTCAAGCCAGTCCTCTACACGGAAGAAGCGGTCCAGGGGCTTCAGAAGCAGACCGATCGCTGCCACCGAGGCGAGCACGATCAGGCCAACTTGTTCGAACGGCTTGAGATCTTCCTTGAGCTTGGCAACCACGACCCACGGCAGGTCACTTGATCCGTCCCGAAACGGTTGGCAGTAGATATCAAAGGCGTGGGTGTGACCGGGCGGCTCGATCCCGCGGGGGAACAGCGGGTTCTCCATGGCGTAAGCCAGGCCGAGAACGAAGAAGAGCAGCGCGATCCAGCTCAGGCCGCGAATCAGTCCATGATTGCGAATGATCCAGGCAATCAGCCCAAGATTGATGCCCGCTCCGAGGGTCAGCAGGACGAAGGATGCTCCCACGGAGTTCGCATGTTGGAACATCGAACCGAGCTGCGACATCGCTATCAGAGGTGTAGCGTAAGCTGGAGTGGCGACGGCGACCATGGTGATCGGTGCGTAGGAATTGGAGTGCTCCATCGTCGTCTGCAGGCTGCCGGGTGGCAGCATGGCAGAGAGCAGGAACACGCCGGCCAGGGCTACTGCGATGTAGGCCAAGGAAGGCCCTGCAATCTCGCGTGCCGCGACGATCACGATTGCGGCCATCCGACGTAATCCGTGGGGGACTGGAGGCGGTGCCGGCTCCTCGCGGCCATTGCCGGGAAACAGCCAGTTCCAGATGCCGCCGACAACCGTGACCAGAACCATGGAGCTGAACGCGAATGTCAGGATGACGAGCGGTTCCGAAAGGGTCAGGCCGTAGAGCAGCGAAATCGGATTGAAGAGTGGCGCGGTCATGGCAAAGGCAAAAATTGCCCCAGTCGAGATCCCGGCCCGGCGCATCTCCCGTGCGACTGGAATTGCCCCCAGCGAGCAGATCGGCAGAATCATGCCGATCAGCCACGCCTGCGGCAGCTCGTGCCAGGTGCCACAACCAAAGAGCCTGCGGGTATTCTCCCGTCCCAGCAACCTCTGGAAGATGCCCGCCACGAACAGCCCGACCAGGATTGTGGGCGCACCATGAATCAAGGCCTGCGACACTCGCAGCATGCCGCCCCAGAAGATGACGTATGTCATTGTGTATTCCTCAATTGAGCAATCTTCAATCCTGCGATGCTTTCGCGACGGTAGATCACGAACCCTGTACACTTGATGGACTGGTCGGGCTCGGCCCGGACGATTGCGGGGCAGCCTCTTGACCCAGTTGCTTCGGTTCATCGAACCAGCGTGAGTCCGACGATCCAAGCAGCGATTCAAGAGCAACGATCGACTCGTTGGCCTGTTTTATTGCCGTCCGCACTTCCGGCAGCGAGCCGCCACGGCGGACGGCCTCGTATGCGCTGGCGAGATCGGCGGCCCGAGCGTGAACCTCATTCCAGGGCGATGCGGGCATGTCCGATGCGGCGGCAATTTCGGGTAGCCAGTTGGCAATGTCGAGCGCGACGGAAAGGAGCCGAAGATCGATGGACGGGTTTGGATTGCCGTGTGCCACTGTCTCGCTGATCTGGTTGTTCAACTCTCTGCAGCGACTCACGGCCCGAGGAAATGATCTGGGTTTGTGAGCCGGGATGACGTGCCCGATGTGCTCTTCATCGCGCCTGCCGGCTTCGCCCTGAGATTTCGCTGAATCGCAGCCAGCAACCGGCGGCAGGCACGCGAAGAGGACCACCGCGGCATGCAAGTTGGCTTGCCATCGAGGCTTCTCCGAAATCCATGAATCCAGATTCGATCGGTGATGATAAACCCGATGCGACCGTGTCATCGCCATCAAGAGAACCCTCCTCCCGCGACCGAGGCATGTCGAATCGAAGAGGCCCCAGGCGCGGCTTTCATGGAATAGACCGGAATCGGCACGGATGACATGATTTCGGAGAGAACGTGTTGCTGCGCTTCCGGCTCGATTCCCAGCCGAACTTCGAGAACGGCAGAGGCAACATCTTGCACGTCGTCGGGGATGACGAAGTCCCGGCGGCAAAGGAAGGCTCGCGCCTGGGCCACGCGTTGCCAGATCAGCAGCCCGCGCGGGCTGAGACCGAGTGTCACCCGTCGATGCGACCGTGTTGCATGGGCGAGCGAGACGAGGTATTCCCGAACGGCCGGCCCGACGGCCACTCTGGCAGTCTGCTCCTGAAGAGCGCGGAGCTGTCCAGAAGCGATCGCGGGCTGGTTGGCAAAACTTTCGTCGCTTCCCGAGTTCATGGCCGATTCGAGCATCGCCAGCTCGTGCTCTCGGCCTGGATAGCCAACCCGGAGCTTCATGGCGAAACGATCAAGCTGCGCCTCGGGAAGGGGGTAAGTACCGTGCTGCTCGACCGGATTCTGAGTCGCGATGACAAAGAACGTCTCCGACAGAACGTGGCGGACGTTGTCGATGGTCACCTGGCGCTCCGCCATGGCTTCAAGGAGCGCGCTCTGGGTTCGGGGGGTGGTGCGGTTGATCTCGTCAGCCAGCAGCACATCGGCGAAAACGGGACCGGGCATGAATTCGAAGTCGCGCGTCTGTTGATCAAACACCCGGAACCCGGTGATGTCTCCCGGCAGCAGATCGGGAGTGCACTGAACACGCGCGAATTTGCCGCCCAGAGCTCGCGCCAGCGCCTTCGCCAGGGTCGTTTTACCCAGGCCTGGCAGGTCCTCGACCAGCAGATGTCCCCGCGCGAGGAGGCAGGCCAGGATGTGCTCGTTGACTTCCTCCTTGCCGCGGAGTGCATGGTTCAAAGCGGTTCGCACCGTCTGAATGGCTTCCGGATCGCTTCTTTGCCTCTCGGCTAGCATCGTCATGATTGTTCTCGAGGTTCGACCACCGTTCCCGGCGGCGAGGCAAAAGCGACGCGGAAGCGATCGACCGTCCAGCAGCGCACCGCCTGGTGACACACACGCTCGATTTCTGATTGCTGGTTCGGCGCCCTTGATCCGGGTCCGTCGGGTGCATGGGCAGCCCAGTTGGCCAGGACGATCAGCGTGCGTAACGAAACCTCGGGCTCTCCGGAGCCATCGTGGTCGCCGGGGTGATACCAGCGCATCAATGTCAAGCCCGGGGGACGCGGATGGCCCGCCCACCGAGCACGTCGTTCGACCATCATCAAAGCGCGCATCACACGGCGCCTCGGCTCCCGATCCGGGAAGAGCGCGAACGCCACTAGCCCAAGACCGTCGAGCACGCTCCGCCGCCAGCCGAACAGGCCGGCGAGCAAGGTAATTGCGATCAGCAGGAAATTGCCATGCTGCTTCGCCCAGAGTCCCAGGCGGTTCAGGAGCTTGACGATCAGTTCGGACCAGGAAAAAGCCGGTGGCAATAGCTCGTAGTCTGGTGTCGGCTCGACGGCGATCCAGTGCCCGTTGGGAAGTCGCACCTCGGCCCAGACGTGCACATCTTCGGAAGTCACGGGAGTGTGCCTCGTCCGTGGGTCATACCGATCGGGCGCCGCGTAGAGCCCGGAGACAAGACGGGCTGGATATCCCAAGGAGCGGAGTATGACCACGGCCGCCGACGCAAAGAGGTAGTCCGGACCGCGGCGGGAGCCGAGCAGGAAATCGGCGACAACATCGATCGATCCAGGAGCCGCCGTGGCGAGACGGTCATGAACGGAATGCCGTCTCAGGTTGCTGAGAACCGCCTCGACTTGTGCCCATCCTTGCGGCAAGCCGGCCACCCAGGTGCGTGCCAGCTCGGCCACTCCGGTGTCGATCCGATACTCGGCGCCAAACGAGATAAAGTGGTCCCGCAGGTCATCCGGGCGGGCAAGGAACGGGATCTCCCGTAATCGCTCGGGGTCCACGGTCCGGGACTCGGAGTCGATCACGGTGGCCGAGGGAACCGTGCGGCCGACCATCCGGATGATCCCGTCTTGCGCCCAGCCGAAGAAGTCGAGCCGGTTGACGCTGCCGACGCGCAGTCGAGTCAAATGGGGCGGGACCGGCAGCGGACTGGAATCAAGGGCGCCGACCTTGATCTGGTGTCCGACCACGCTTGAAAGGAATGGAGCCGGCGACCAGGGAAAAAGCATCCAGGCGCTTCCCCCCTCGCTCTCGGCGGGAAACGAACGCCCGCAGCATGGCTCCTCGTGCCATGTCCGGCCGTCGAAGTGACCGTGAGCGGCCAGCGGCAAGTGCAGCGGCGTCGGCCCCTTGACGTACGCAAGTGCTTTGGCTTCCCGGTCTGACGGCCGCAACGTTCGCGCCTTGGGCTTCTTCCGGACAGCGGAGAACTCGCGTCCAGCCTGAAGATTCTCCGCCGGTCGCTCTTTCTGCTCGGCCATGCCCTGCTGTCCCAGCGCGATCATCTTCTCGACCTTCTTGGGTTTGAACGGCTCGCCGTAGGACTCGTTGAAGGCGTCGTAGAGGCTGGGCCGGTCGGTCTCGAGGTAGATCTCGCTTTCGGTGAACCCCACCGACTGGGGTCGCTCGCTGGCGGAAACCTCATTGTCTCCGTCACCGGCGCCCGACCGGGCGTCGGCATCGTTCGCGTCCACCCCGCCCGATGTCGGCATGAATCCGCTGAGCGTTGTGGCTACGCGGGACGGCCCCGCCGCGGCGACCGCTCCGACCAAGACCAGGATCACAAGCACCCAGACCACGCCCGAGAAGGCAAATTGCACGAACGTGGGTCGTGGGCCGGCGGCAAGTCGCAGGCTCTGCCAGTAAGCCAGCACTAACCAAAGGATGCCGGCAACCGTGAATCCCGCGAGCGGCGCGAGTACCGCAAACCCGGCCTCGCCGCCGACTGCCGATGCCGCCGTCAGCAGAAAGAGGCTCGCCAGGGCTGACAGGCGAGCGTAAGCGGGGCGGAAAGCCAGAGCAGCAAGTCCCAGCCCTAGATTTCGGAACCCACAAAGGATTGTGATTTCCAGCATCGCGCACGTGCCGGAGATCGCCAGCCGCGCGGCCTCGACGACGAAGGGCAGGCCAAGGAGCACAATCAGTACGATGACCGTCGCGCGTGGATCTGGTACGAGCACGAGGCCAGCGAACTGGCTCTTCGATGGCTGCTCACGGATTGCGAAAAGCCACGACACCACGATCGTCGGGACAGCGAAGAGTGCCACGGTCGAGATCAACGCGGCCGCTCGTGACCCGCCGGGCTCAACGAGTGCCTGTTGCAGCGCCGCGGTCGCAAGGATCGCCATCGCTGTCGTGGTCCATCGGACGTGCGCCGCTTCGCATCGTTCAAGATCCAACAGCGACCTCCCTTCTGGCATGGCGGAGGCTGGAATCGATCTGATCGGGACCATCGAAGAAGACCCAAGGAACCACGCACAACGAAACGGGATCACTTGCAATCAAGTGGCTTCCAAAAGCCCCCGCCCTGAGTACCACCAGCCGGTCTTCTGGCCTTCGCCAGCCCTGTGTGGCCAGCGATTGAAGCCCGAGGTCCGTGGTCACCACAACCCTGATCCCGCGCGAGGGTCCTTGATGCCGGTGCGAGCTGAGGAAGGACGCGAGGTCTTGCGAATTTCCGGGAGTCAGACGCGCCAGGGCATCGAGAACGGTTCTGGTTCGTGTCTTGATGGAACCACCGAGATCGGGGATGGAACCCTCGCCATGAAGCAGTTCGACCTTTGCGCCCTGACTGATCCATCCCTCGGCGAAGCTGGCCGCCACGCGGATCGCCCATTCGAGCGAGCTGCTCGGACCCCGGCCGGAATGTACCTCCGGGCGCGCGTCGAGAACGATCAAGACCCGGGGCGCGGCGCTGGCCTGCATTTCGCAGACCATGAGCTCTCCGCGCTGCGCCGTCTGGGCCCAGTGGATGCGGCGGAATCGATCGCCGCGACGGTACGGCCTGACCCTAGGCTGATGCGAAGTTGGCCTTGACGTGACATTTTCGGCTTGTCGCAACCAGGGTTTTTTGTTTCGCTTGTCAAACGTTTCGTGGGAGGACTGGGC
>JGI12270J11330_10003727_pt1 | contig 10873 bp, 8 predicted proteins | sample PeaSoiMetSII2010_FD_11330 | JGI IMG/M metagenome (IMG submission 11330)
TCGATCTTGGTGTGCGACACGGCTGCCGAACTCCTTATATAGGGTAGGGGGTATGGTATAGGCCCGGCCGCCGGGATGTCGAGTGCGTCCGATGGCCGCCAATGCACGGCCGGCCGTAGTCAATATTGCAAAATGTAGCCAATGTTATAAACTGTAGTGATAGCTTCATGTGGACGCAACAATGTTCGGGATGGACTGAATAATATTCAGGGATGACAGTCGCGGTCCGAGGGCGGGACCATAGGGAGCATGCCGTTTTCACGGTGGTGTCGTGATCGAAATGGCAGCAATGGTGGCTATGTAGGACGTGAGGCGTCGGAGGTTTGGGGCACCGATGAGGGGACTGCACGTTGTCATAGGGTTCGTGGCGCTGACGGGGAGCGCCGCGGCCGCGGACCTTCCGGTCAAGGCGCCGCCGCCCCCGGCAACGACGGCCTATGATTGGACCGGCGTCTATGTCGGCGGCCATATCGGTTACGCCGCCGGTTCGTCCCGTTGGTCGGCAATGCCGACGGGAGCGGCGGGGGCGGCGCAGAGCGGCTCGCTCGACCTGTTCAACAGCTTCAATGCCTTCAACGGCATGGGCAGCTATTTCGAGGGTTTCCAGGCCGGCTACAATTATATGCTGCCGTCACGCTGGCTGTTCGGCGTCGAGGCCGACGTCTCGTTTCCGAACACCGTCGCCGGGACGTCGACCTTCTCCTCGGCTCCGACCGGCACGGCGAGCTATAGCGAGCAGGTCGAGTTTTCCGGCACGCTGCGCGGCCGCGTCGGCTACGCGCCGAACTTCGGCACCACTCACTGGCTGTTCTACGCCACCGGCGGCTTCGCCTTCAGTTACGACCAATTCACCCGCACCCAGATCGCCGGCTCGCCGGCCGGTGGCACGGCGGTGCCGGGGCAAACGGAGATTCTGTTCATGGTGCCGCGCACCGGCGGTGTCGTCGGCGCCGGCGTCGAGCTTGCGCTGCCGTCGAACTGGTCAGCGCGGCTCGAATATCTGTTCACCGATTACGGCAATCGCAGCGTCATCTTCCCGGCCGGCGCGCAGCGTTTCGGCTCCGACCTCACCGTCGGCGAGTTGCGCGTCGGGCTCAACTACAAGCTCAACGGCGATGCGAACGCCGGCAATGCCGCTATCGCGCCGCCGGTGCCGGAATTCGACAATTTCGCCGTCCACGGCCAGACCACTTATCTCAGTCAATATGTCTTCCCGTTCCGCAATCCCTATTCCGGCCAGAACAGCCTCGCCCCCAACCAGGGCCGCGAGACCTGGGACGCAACCGCATTTGTCGGCATGCGGCTGTGGCAGGGCGCCGAGCTTTGGGTCAATCCGGAAATTGATCAGGGCTTCGGCCTGAGCTCTACGCTCGGCGTCGCCGGGTTTCCGAGCGGCGAGGCCTATAAGGTCGGCGCCGCGGTGCCTTACGCGCGGATCCCGCGCTACTTCGTCCGCCAGACCATCGAGCTCGGCGGCGACACGCAAAAGGTGGACGGCGCGGCCAACCAATTCAGCGGCTCGCAAACGGCCGACCGGCTGGTGCTCACCGTCGGCAAGTTCGCCGTCACCGACATATTCGACAACAACAAATACGCCCACGATCCGCGCAACGATTTCATGAACTGGGCGCTGATCGACACCGGCACCTTCGACTATGCCGCCGATGCCTGGGGTTTTACTTACGGCGCCGCCGCCGAGTGGTACCAGGGCGACTGGACCGTGCGCGGCGGCATATTCGATCTGTCGGCGGTGCCCAACGACGTCGAACTTGATCCGCATTTCGCGCAGTTCCAGTGGGTCGGCGAGATTGAGCGCCGCTATGACTTGTGGGGACAGCCGGGCAAGATCGCGGTCACCGGATTTTTGAGCCGTGGCCGCATGGGCAGCTTCAGCGACGCCATTGCGCTCGCGGCGGCCACCGGCGGCGTGCCCGCAACCTCGGCAGTGCGCCAATACACGAGCCGCGGCGGCGTGAGCTTCAATCTCGAGCAGCAGGTCACTGCGGATCTCGGCGTATTCGCGCGCGCCGGCTTCGCCAACGGCACTATCGAGCCCTACGAATTCACCGACATCGATCGCACCGCGGCGGCGGGTCTTGCGCTTGCCGGAAAATCCTGGGGCCGGCCCGACGACACGGTGGGCTTGGCCGGCGTGATCGACGGCATTTCCGGCGTGCACCAAGCCTATCTGAACGCCGGCGGCTTGGGCATCCTGGTCGGCGACGGCATGCTGCCGCATCCCGGCCTCGAACACATCGTCGAGGCCTATTATCAGCTGCCGGTGTCGTACTTTAAGCTGACGCTCGACTATCAGCTCATCGTCAACCCGGCCTACAACACCGATCGCGGCCCGGCGTCGGTGGTCGCCGCGCGCGCGCACGCGCAGTTCTGATCGCGGAACTTTTGGCAACCGTCCGGCTCTCGACCCATCGTTTTCATCGACACGGCGGCAGCAGAGTGCGAACTTAACGCGCCGGCGTCGGGGGACGTCGCGGCAGGCGTTGGGGCCGTCATGCGGGGGCTGTTCGCTGCCGGAATAATGCTGGCGGGGCTGGGGCAGGGCGCCGCCGCCGCCGACGCCTCGTTGCCGGTGAAGGCTCCGCCGCAGCAATCCCAAGCGAAGCCCTATGACTGGTCGGGCTTCTATGCCGGCGCGCATTTTGGCTATGCCGCGGGCTCCGCACCCTGGTCGGCCACCTCGACCGGCTTTGCGGCGCCGGCGCTGAACGGCTCGCTCGATCTGTTCAACGGCTACGACATGTTCAAGGGCACCGGCAGTTATTTCATCGGGTTCCAGGGCGGCTACAATTATCTTCTGCCGTCGCGGTTCCTGCTCGGCGTCGAAGCCGACATATCCTTTCCCAACACCTTCGGCGGCATGGCGATTTTCTCGTCGCCGGCGACCGGCACGGCGAGCTACGCCGAACAGGTGGAAATGTCCGGAACGTTGCGCGGCCGCATCGGCTACGCTGCCGGCAATTGGTTGTTCTATGCGACCGGCGGCTTTGCCTGGACTTACGATCAATTCACCCGCACTCAAATGAATGGCGTGCCGATCGGCGGCACGGCGATGCCGGGCACGACCGAAAATCTGTTCCTGGTGCCGCGCCTCGGCGGTGCCGTCGGCGTCGGCGTCGAACTCGGGCTGACGCCCAGTTGGGCGGCGCGGCTCGAATATCTCTATACCGACTACGGTTCGCGCGGCGTGATGTTTCCCGGCGGCGCCCAGCAATTCACCTCCAGCCTCGCCGTGCAGTCGGTTCGTGTCGGCCTCGATTATCAGCTCGGCCATACCGGCATCGATCCCGATATTTTCACCAAGGGGCCGTCGGCGCTCGACCTCGATTGGTTTTCCTTCAAGGGCCAGACCACCTTCATCGAGCAATACGCTCCGCCGTTCCGCTCGCCCTATCTCGGCCCGCACAGCCTCGATCCGAACCAGGGCCGGGAGAGCTGGGACGTCATGTATTTCGTCGGCGCAAAATTGTGGCAGGGCGCCGAGCTTTGGGTCGATCCGGAAATCGATCAGGGATTTGGCTTGAGCAATACCGAAGGCATCGCCGGCTTTCCGAGCGGCGCCTCGTTCAAAGTCGGCGCTTCGGTGCCCTATGCGCGGGTGCAGCGCGCGTTCGTGCGCCAGACCATCGATCTCGGCGGCGACAGCCAGAAGGTCGAGGCCGACCAGAATCAGTTCGCCGGCTCCAACACCGCCGACCGCCTCGTCATCACGGTCGGCAAGTATTCGGTCTCCGACGTGTTCGATCAGAACAAATACGCACAGAATCCGCGCAAGGATTTCATGAATTGGGCGCTGATCGACACCGGCACGTTCGATTATGCCGCCGACGCCTGGGGCTATAGCTACGGCGCCGCCGCCGAATGGTACGAGGGCCAATGGACGCTGCGCGCCGGCGTGTTCGATCTGACCACGATGCCGAACGGCGAGGATTTGGACCCGCACTTCAGCCAGTTCCAGTGGCTCGGCGAGATCGAGCGGCGCTACGAGCTGTGGAGCCATCCCGGCAAGATCGCGTTCACCGGCTTTCTCACCCGCGCCCGGCTCGGCACTTATGAGGACGCCATTGCCTTGGCCCAAGTCACCGGCGGGCCGGCCGACATCGCCGCGGTCCGCCAATATCGCAGCCGCACCGGCTTGGGTGTCAATGTCGAGCAGGAAATCACCGCCGATCTCGGCCTGTTTGCCCGCGCCGGTTTCGCCAGCGGCGATATCGAGCCCGAATCTTATACCGATATTGATCGCACTGTGGCCGCCGGCTTGGCCTTGAAGGGAACGCAGTGGCGCCGCCCCGACGACACGTTCGCGGTTGCCGCCATCGTCAACGGCATCACCAAGGAGCACCAGGCGTTCCTCAATGCCGGCGGTCTTGGCATTCTGGTCGGCGACGGCATGCTGCCGCATCCGGGTTTTGAGCAGATCATCGAGACCTATTACCAGCTGCCGGTCTATGCCTGGCACGTGACGTTCGATTATCAGTTCGTCGTCAACCCGGCCTACAACCGCGATCGCGGGCCGGTGTCGGTGCTCGGCGTGCGGGCGCAGACGGAATTCTGATTAAGGCCCAGACTCGATCACGATCGGCGCGGTAAGCGTCAGGCGCTTGTTGGCATCGAGCACGACGTCGACGCTGACTGTCCAGTTGCCAGGCTCGGAAAGCTCGATGCCATCGACTTGCCAGGCGCCATCGCGACCTTGCCGGGCGGGGCGCGTTGTCGGTTGGCTCGCCGCTGCGGGCGCCGTCAGCGTCAAACTCACCTGCCGCGCCTCCAGCGCCGCGAAATCTTCGTCCCAAAGCCGGATTGTCGCGCGCGCGCGTCCGGTGCGCCCGGGCCTGATGGTCACGTCCGCCATGCCTTCCACCAAATGGATATGGACGAAAGCGGCGTCGGCGGGGACGGCCTCAAAGGATGGGTGCTGATGGGCGGCGTGGATCGCGGGCGGCATGGTGCCGAGCGCGGCGACGATTGCGATGACGATGGCGCCGGCCAAAGCCTCGATCGCGGCGTTGCGGCGCAGCCGCCGTAACGCGTCGCGGCTCGCGGTGATGTTGTTGTGCTGCAGAAGCTGCGGCGTCAATCGGACGCGATTGACCGTGGCGATCGCCACCATCGCCAGGAACAGCGCAATCTTGATCAGCAGCAGCCGGCCGTAATCGGTGTGCAGCAGCGCCGGCACGCTGCCGGCGAGATAATAGGTGTTGACGATCCCGGTCACGAAGAGCGTGCCGACGCTGACGATGCCGAGCATGGAAAACCGCGTCGTCGCCGTGCGCGCCATCGCCAGCGAAGCGTCGTCCGCGCCGGCGGCGGCAAGCAGCACGATGAGCGGCAACAGCGCTCCGACCCAGGCCGCAGCGGCGATGAGATGCAGCACGTCGGCGGCCGGATGGATGATGGCCTCGCCGCCCAATCCGCCCGCGGCGTGACCGGACCAGGCCAAGGCGCCGGCAAAAGCCGCGGCCAAAACCGCGGCCGCTCCCTCGAGCCGAGGCGATTTACGGTCGCGCGGCGACAGCAACGCCGGCAAGGTCGTGGCCAGCGCGCAGGCGAGGGCGAAACGGGCGAGCCAGGTGCGTCCGAAAGTCGTTTGCGACAGCACGGTCCACAGCACGCCGTCGCCGAACACTTGTGCTGCCGGCAGGCCGCTCATTGCCGCCGCGGTCAGAATCAGCCACACCGCGCCCGCTATCGCCGCCAGCGCAAGGCCGATCCAGGCGATGACGGCAAGCCGCGCCCGGACCATGATGGCGACGACGCCGTTGCCGGCGGCGGCGCGCCACGCCGGCGCGGCAACCAAGACCGCAAACAAGACGTCGCCCGCCACCAGCATGGTCGCGGCGAAGTGAACGGCGCGCGCGTAGATCAGCGGATCGGCCAAGGAATCGGCCAAGCTAGCGCCCGCCGACGTGGAAAGTGAAGGCTCCTTCGGTCGAGTGGGTGTCGACCGAGAGCGCATGCCAATGGACCTTGTAGCTGCCGGGCCCGAGCGCTTTCAGTCCGACCGTCATGGTGTTGCCACTGACCTGCGCCTTGCCCTGGTCGACGCGGGCGCCGCTGGAGTCGGTGACTTGGGCAGTGCTGAAGGCCGGCTCCAGGTTTTGCGTGAACGTCATCACCACCTCGTGCGGCGCCGTCGCCACGGTGCTGCCGACCAGCGGGCTTGCGTGATCGAGGAAGGCATGGGCTCGCGCCGCGACCGGTGCGAGCGGGATGAGGAGGAGCGAGACGAAGGTGAGAAATTTTCGCATGGCGATACCTCAGAATTTGAGCTGTTGCGGGGCCGCCCCCGTGCCGCCGATGAGCGGCTGGCCGATGGTCTTCGGGAACATGTCGTCGAGATAAAGATGCAATTGGCCGAGCACGCCGACGCCGTGCCCGCTCTGGGCATTGACCGGCACCTGCGCCTCAAGGCCAACCTGGAAATAGCTGCCGACCCAAATCACGCCAGGGTTGATGGTGCCGGTGGTGACGAAGCTGTTGCCGAAGTTGTTTTCGACCGGCGTCGACATCTGGAACTCGACGATCGGGATCAGGTGATTGATGAAATCGGGCAGCTGCAGATCCGCAATCTCCGATTTCAGATACGGCATGCTGTATTGGATCGAGCCGCCCCAGGCCAACACCTGCGGAATGAGCGCCTGCTGCACCAGGTCGAAGGAGCGGCTCGGAATCTGATAACCGATCTGCCCGGTCACCGCGAAGGCGCGCAGCCAGCCGGCGCTGTCGGGCAGGTCGCCGAAACCCTTGCCGAAATAATAGGTCGGCGTCAGCGTCGTATAGGGCGTGGCGATGCCGGAATTGCTGGCGCCGGTGCCGCCCCAATCGACGATCAGCCCGAGCAGCATCGCCAACTCGTGCGAACCGTCCTTGAGCAATTGATACTGCGCCGTGGTTTCGAGATTGCCGAACCCGGCCATGGTCGGGCCGCCGGGGCCGCGGATTTGCGACCACACGTCGCCGATCGAAATGCCGAAATCCTCGGTGATGCGTTTGGAGACTTCCGCCGAGACGTCCCATTCGGTGGCCGGCGGCGTGTCGGCCGTCCGCGACCACGAGACGGTCGGCAGCGACATCTCGTCCGCCACGCAGGGGTCGTCGACGGCCAGCGTCGCGGGAAAAAAGCGCGCGCCGACGAAGCAGTGGGCGAACGCCTCGGTCAAGGGCAGGGTGGCGAATAGCAGCGCCAGCGCCAAGGCGCGCGAGCAATTGTGAATTGCAGACATGGAGGCTCTCCAAAGGCAATAGAGAAACGCTGCGGCCGACGCGGGTCGGGCCGCTGGGCTTCACGCTGCCGGTGGAGGCGCTCGCGAACGATGGTCTTTGGTCTCAAGGCCGCCGACGAGAACGTTGTTCTGCGGCGGCGCGATGGCTTGGCTGGCCGACAACAGCGCACGAACGATTTTCGCCGGCGGTGGCGGCACCGCCGCCACGAGCATCAGGCAACCGATGCAGCAGTTGCCGACGCAGTGGTTGCTATTGGTGTCGCCGGAGGAGGGCACCTCGTCGCCGGCGACAAGCGTATGGCAGATGATGCCGGTCGGTGCGGCGGCCGCATCGGCCGCGGCGCTTGCCGCGCCGAAACTCGCGATCAGGCTCGAAAGCGCAATCGCATAGGCCGCCGCCAGCGCAACAATGCGCCGCCGCAACGGCCGCCTGGCGAAATACTTGCGCACGGTCTAGTCCCCGAGACAACCGCTACGTCATATCACGAAGCTAGCGCGGCTATCACCGTATGAACCCGGACCGGGCCGCTTTATTCCCGTGACTGAGGCATCCGTGCAACGGTGCCGGAGGGCGGGATCAGCGCGGCCCGAGCTTATGGCGGGCCAGCACGGCGCGGACGGCCTCGACCAGTTGCGCCTCGGGCACGGCGCGCTGCGCCTCGGCCTGCTTCTGTAAATGCTCCTCGCGGCCCTTTTCCAGCTTGGCGAGCTCGGCGCCGACGATCAGATCCTTGATGGTGACTTCGCCCTTGGCCTTCTCGTCGGAGCCCCGGATGACGACGCAGGGTGCGTTGCGCTTATCGGCATATTTCATCTGCGGGCCGAATTTGCCCGAGCCGAGATAAAGCTCGGCGCGGATGCCGGCATTGCGCAGCGACGCGACCATCTGCTGGTAATCGGCAATGCGATCCTTGTCGAACACGGTGACGACCACCGGACCGGCCTCGGCCCTGGCCTCGACCTTACCGAGGTGCTGGAGAGCCGCGAGCAATCGCGACACGCCGATGGAAAATCCCGTCGCCGGCACCGGCTCGCCACGGAAACGCGAAACGAGGCCATCATAGCGCCCGCCAGCGCTCACTGAGCCGAAGCGTACCGGCTTTCCGTCGTCGTTGGTGATTGGAAACGTTAGATCAACCTCGAAGACCGGGCCAGTGTAGTATTCGAGACCTCGAACGACCGTTTCATCGATTATTATTCGATCTGTGTATCCCGCTCTTCTGACCAATTCTTGAATCTGGGTTAACTCGATTAAGCCAGCTTCTAAATCTATAGGAAATGCACGTCCGCCTAGCCCCGCCATGATTCTTGAACGGAATTCTCCGATCTCGAACGGCTTACGCGGCGCCGTATCTGCAGTTCGTAATACTTCATGAGGAAATAATTGGTCGGTGCTATAACCCACACCCATTGGCGTTAAGCTGTAGGTGATGAAATTATTAGCTGCGACGGATAGCTCCGCTCCTTTGGTGAAATCACCACTTTCGTCCCGCCGACCTTTTGCTAGCAACTCTTGGACTCCAACAAGCCCAACGCGGTCCTTTTTGTCGACCGCTCGCAGCACCTGCAGAGTTTTCTCAATTGGAGCTCCGGAGGCCTCTCGGACTCCATCGAGACACTTTCGATTCCAAATTTTCACCACATAACTTCCGCGCGGAATACCCAACGCTTCCATCGCATCCGCTGCCATCATGCAAAGCTCGGCATCCGCCGCGGGTGAAGAAGAGCCCACAGTATCGGCATCGAATTGCATGAACTGCCGAAACCGCCCCGGCCCCGGCTTCTCGTTACGAAAAACATTTCCGACGCGATACGAGCGATACGGTTTCGGCAGCGTGTCGAAATTCTCCGCCACGTAGCGGGCCAGCGGCGCCGTCAAATCGTAACGCAGCGACAGCCATTGCTCGTCGTCGTCGAGGAAGGAGAACACGCCTTCGTTCGGCCGGTCCTGGTCGGGCAGGAATTTGCCGAGCGCGTCGGTGTATTCGATGGCCGGCGTCTCCACCGGCTCAAAACCGTAAAGCTCGTAGACCGCGCGGATTTTTTCGATCATCTCGCGGGTGGCCGCGATCTCGGCCGGCCCGCGGTCGGCAAGCCCGCGCGGCAGGCGCGCCTTGAGCTTGTTGGATTTTTCGGACTTGTCGGACATTTTTNAATTGCTCTGGGCGGGTGTTAGCAGCCACGACTCGCGCCCGCAATGCTACTCGATTTCGTCATGGCCGGGCTTGATGTTTAGCCCGGGAACATCCCCGACGGGTGTTCGGGGACATTACCGGCACATCATCATTGCATGGAATCGGCTTTCAGGGAGGCCATCCATGCCGTGGCGCGAGGTGTCGAAAGTGGACGAGCGGCGTGAGTTTGTCCGGCTGGCAATGCAGGAAGGAGCGAACCGGCGCGAGCTGTGCCGACGGTTCGGGATTCATCCTGACACTGGGTACAAGTGGCTTGGTCGGGCCGAGCAAGAGCTTTCCGATCGCTCTCGGCGGCCGCATTCGAGCCCGACACGGACCGCGGCGGTGACGGAGGCGCGCATTGTGGCGTTACGCGATGCTCATCCTGCCTGGGGCGCTCGCAAGATTGCCCATTGTCTCAAGCGCGAGGAGACAGCCTGTCCGGCACATTCGACCGTACACGAGATCCTGCGCCGGCATGGCCGGATCGTTGCGGCACCTGGTGGGCCTGCGGCGCAGCATCGCTTCGAGAAGCCCGCGCCCAATCTGCTTTGGCAAATGGACTTCAAGGGTCACATGCCGTTGGCGAACGGCGGCCGATGCCATCCGCTGACCATCGTCGATGACCATTCGCGCTATGCGGTGGGACTAGAGGCCTGCGCCAACGAGCAAGCCGGCACGGTGCAAAGCCGGTTGGAGCAAACCTTCCGCCGCTACGGGATGCCAGATGCCTTCTTCGTCGACAATGGAACGCCTTGGGGCGATTCATCCGGGCAGCGCTGGACCCGGTTGGGCGTATGGCTTTTGAAGCTCGGCGTCGCCGTACTACACAGCCGGCCCTATCATCCACAAAGCCGTGGCAAGAGCGAGCGCTTCCATCGCACGCTGAAGGCCGAAGTGTTCGCGCTCAGGCGCTTCCGCGATCTTGCCGAGGTCCAGCGCGCCTTTGATCGCTGGCGAACGATCTACAATCTCGACCGGCCGCACCAGGCTCTCGATCAGCAGGTGCCGGCCAGCCGCTATCAGCCGAGCAACCGCGCCATGCCCGAGCATCTGCCACAGGTCGAATACGACGACGGCGAAATCGTTCGCCGCGTTGGTACCACCAAAGCCTATGTCAGCTTCAAAGGGCGCCTCTGGAAAGTCCCGGAAGCCTTCTGTGGCGAAAGCTTGGCCATCAGGCCGTGTACAACCGAAGGCCAATACCGCGTCTTCTTCGGAGCCTACGAAGTTGCAAACATCGACTTGACCCAACACAAAACTGTCGATGATGTATCCGAACAGGTGTCGATCATGTCTCCGGGCTAAACAGCCGGCTCATGGCTTTGGCCGCGGTTTTTGCTTCGGGGTAGCCGTGGTGGCAGCGGCGGCTTTCGGCGCCGGCTCAACAGTGGGCTTCGGTTCCGGCAGCGGCACATCCACCGCGGTCGGATCTTCCATGGTGGTGACGTTGAGACT
>JGI12270J11330_10003734_pt1 | contig 10863 bp, 9 predicted proteins | sample PeaSoiMetSII2010_FD_11330 | JGI IMG/M metagenome (IMG submission 11330)
ATTTCGACTGGGAAAAGCACGCCGAGCGCTTCCCTGCCCTGAACACGCCCGACCCCAGTTATCACGGCGCGGTCTGGACGCAGGCCGTGAAGCCGCTGGGACCCATCGCCTATATCATCAAGGCGCGGGTGACCCTCCTGCGCGACCTCGGCGCGGCCATGAGCCCGTTCAACGCGTTCCTCTTCCTCCAGGGGCTCGAGACCCTGCCCTTGCGCATCCGCGAGCACAGCCGCAACACCCAGGCCGTGGTCGAATACCTGAAGCAGCAACCGCAGGTGACGCGGATCATTCATCCGAGCCTTTGGGACGGCGAACAGCGCCGGCGGGCCGATACCTATCTCAAGGGCGGTTACGGCGGGATGGTCGGCTTCGAGCTCAAGGGCGGGCGCGAGGCCGGACGGAAATTCATCGACTCCCTGGAGCTGTTCTATCACGTCGCCAATATCGGCGACGCGCGGAGCCTGGCGATCCATCCGGCGTCCACCACCCACTCCCAACTCGATGCCAGGGAGCAGCTGGCCACGGGCGTGTCCGAGGACTACGTCCGTCTCGCCGTCGGCCTGGAGCATATCGACGACATCCTGGCCGATCTCGACAAGGGCTTCCGGGCCGCTGCCCAGCTGGAGAAAGCGGCGGAATAACCTCGGCGTCATAGTTGTGGCCAAGGCCCGCCCGGATTGTCCGCCCGGGCGGGCCGATTTATGATCGCGCCATGGTGCGCGTCTGCTTCACGCCTAACCTGCGCCGGTATGTCGCCTGCCCCAGTCTCAACGCTTCCGGCGACACGGTGGGCGAAGTTCTGGCCCAGGTCTTCGCCCAGCAGCCGCGCCTCAAGAGCTATGTCCTGGACGACCAGTCGCGTCTGCGCCGGCACGTCACCGTCTATCTGAACGACCGCAAGGCGGAACTGGCGACGGCGGTCGCCACTGGCGACGAGGTCTATGTGATGCAGGCGCTCTCCGGAGGTTGACCGATCATGACCGAACGGCTGATGGCGGCGACGCGTAAGGGCTTGTTCATCTTGCAGCACCAGGCGGACGGCTGGGAGATCCTCCGCTCGGCCTTTCTCGGCGATCCCGTGTCGCTGGCCATGGCGGACCCTCGGGACGGTCGGTATTACGCCGCGCTCAAGCTCGGCCATTTCGGCGTCAAGCTCCATGCCTCGGAGGATGAAGGGGCGACGTGGCATGAGGTGGCCTGTCCCGCTTTTCCGCCGGCGGAAGGCGACAATGGGCCGAGCGTGCTGGAGATCTGGGCGCTCGAGCCCGGCAAGCGGCCGGGTGAGCTCTGGGCCGGGACGATCGGCGGCGGCCTGTTCCATTCGACGGACGGGGCGGCGAGCTGGCAGCTCGTCGACGGCCTGTGGAACCATCCGCTGCGCAGCAACTGGTTCGGCGGCGGGAACGAGGCGCCCGGGATTCACTCAATTTGCATCGACCCGAACGATCCGGCCCATCTGACCCTCGCGGTTTCCTGCGGCGGCGTATGGCAGAGCCGGGACGCGGGCGCGACCTGGCGGCCGACCTCCGAGGGCATCTATGCCGAGTTCATGGCGCCGGCGCGCCGGAACGATCCCTCGATCCAGGACGTCCATCGCCTGGTGCAATGCCCGGCGCGGCCATCGGCGCTCTGGGCCCAGCACCACAACGGCGTCTTCCAATCCACCGACGCCGGCGAGAGCTGGCAGGAAGTGACGTCGATCAGGCCCTCCAAATTCGGCTTCGGCGTCGCCGTTCATCCCAAGGATCCGGAGCGCGCGTGGTTCGTGCCGGCGGTCAAGGACGAATGCCGGATTCCCGTGGATGGCGCCGTCGTCGTCGCCCGGACGACCGATGGCGGCCGCAGCTTCGAGGTCCAGCGCGAAGGCCTGCCCCAGCGCCACGCCTATGACCTGGTGCTGCGCCACGGCCTCGCCATCGATCGCGCCGGCCGCTGGCTTGCCATCGGGTCCACCAGCGGGCATCTCTGGCTGTCGGACGACCAAGGGACGCGCTGGCAGATGGCGGCGGGGCACCTGCCGCCCATCTATGCCCTCAGCTTTGCCGGGGCGTGAGGCCCGTGCTAGGCTTCGGCCGTCATGCCGCGCGATAGCAAGGAGCACAGAACCGTCCGCCCTGCGGGCCGTCTCGAGGGTATCGGGGAATATCCCCGGGTCAGGTTGAGGCGCAATCGTGCCGCCGATTGGGTGCGGCGCCTGGTGGCCGAAAACAGTCTTGCGGCGGACGACCTGATTTGGCCGGTCTTCGTCCATGAGGGCGCCAAGGCGCGCGATCCGGTATTGGCCATGCCGGGGGTATTTCGCCTTTCGATCGAGGCCTTGGTGGACGCCGCAGGCGAAGCGGCCGAGCTCGGCATTCCGGCGATCGCGTTGTTTCCCGTGGTGCCGTCCGAGCTGAAATCGGAAACGGGCGAGGAAGCCTGCCGGCCGGAGAACCTCTGCAACCGCGCCATCCGTGCGGTGAAGGCGGCCCATCCCAACCTTGGCGTCATATGCGACGTCGCGCTCGACCCCTATACCAGCCACGGCCATGACGGGCTGTTGTCGGATGGCCGGATCCTCAATGACGAAACCGTCGAAGTGCTCTGCCGTCAGGCGCTGGCCGAAGCCGAGGCCGGCGTCGACGTCATCGCCCCTTCCGACATGATGGACGGGCGCATCGGGCGCCTGCGGGACACCTTGGACGCAGCTGGCCATCAGGATCTGCGCATCCTCAGCTACGCCGCCAAATACGCCTCCGCCTTCTATGGTCCGTTCCGCGATGCGCTCGGCTCCAAGTCGGCCTTGGGCAAGAGCGACAAGCGCAGCTATCAGATGGATCCGGCGAACGGCGACGAGGCTCTGCGCGAGGTCGCCCTCGACATCGGCGAGGGCGCGGATATGGTGATGGTGAAGCCCGGCCTGCCCTATCTCGATATTCTGCACCGGGTGAAGGAACGCTTCCGGCTGCCCACCTTCGTCTACCAGGTGAGCGGCGAATACGCGATGCTCAAGGCCGCGGCCGAGCGCGGTTGGCTCGACGGCGAGCAGGCCATGCTGGAAACCCTGCTCGCGTTCAAGCGCGCCGGGGCGGACGGCGTGCTGACCTATGCCGCGGTCGACGTGGCGCGAAGGCTCAAGGCCGGCTGATCCCGATGCGTCCGGCAGCGTTCGCCGCCCTTGTCCTGTTGGCGGCGGCAGCCTCTGTCGTGTTAGGTCATGCCCAAGGCCTTGCCCAGACGCCTGCGACCCCGCTCATCTATGACATCCCCGCCCATATGGGTCAGGACATTGCCCCGATTCCGCAGAGGCATGGTCGCGGAACCTTGATCCTCGAAGGCGGCGGCTACGGCGTGGACGCAGTCACCGAGCAAGTGGTCGCCTATTCCGGCACCGAACCGGTTCTCTGCCTCATCGATACGGCCTCCGGCGGCTCGACCGCGCCGGAATCCCGGTTCGACGGCATCGGTGGCCTCAGGATGCTGGTGCTCGACATCACGCCCGACAACGCTGGCGACCGCGCCGTTCTCGATGCGCTCAAGGGCTGTACGGGCTTCTATTTCGACGGCGGCAATCCGGAGATGCTCTCCGAGGGCCTGCTGCAGGGCACGAACGACAGCCCGGCCCTTGCCGTCATCCGCGAAAAATTCGAGCGTGAAGGCGCGGTCGTGGCGGGCACCAGCGCCGGGGCGATGATCGCGGGGCCGCTCACGCTTTGCGAATGCGGTCCCCACAGCAGCGAGCTGGCGCTCGGCAGCGGCAAGCTCTTCAGGGCACCGGGGTTCCATTTCATCAATGGGCTGTTGATCGATGCCCATTTCTTCGCCCGCGGGCTCATCGGCCGGCATCTCTATGCCTTGGCAGCGACCGGTCACAACGTCGGCGTCGGCATCGACGAGGCCACGGCCGTGATCGTGCCCGGTGACGGCGGACTCTGGACCGTCGAGGGCAGCAGCGCGGTCGCCCTCATATTCCGCGATGCGGCCGGCAGCGAGGGAAGACTGGAGGGGTTTACCTTCAATCTGCTGGCCAGCGGCGACCGGTTCGACCCGGTGAGCCGGAAGATCATCGTCGACGGCACGCAAAAGCCCACCCGAGTCCTGCGCGGCGCGGACGCAACCCCTGTCCATGTGGACGACATCTTCGACCCCGGCAAAGTCAAGGCGCTGGTCGAAAGCTTCATCGGCGCGCCGACGGACCGGGCCGAAGGGGCAAGCAACGAGATCAGGCTCGCCATCGATTTCGCCAAGCGAGCCGACACGACGGCCTACGCCGACGGCGACCGGATCAGCGTGCTCGGGCTCGACCTCGGCGTATCGAGCTTTTGAGACGCGAGGCGCTCAGCCGGAATAGCGGGCGAAGAATTGAGCCATGCAGCGGTCGTGCCAGGGAATGAGACTGCCGGTCCCATGGAAGCCCACATGACCGCCATGCCGGGGGAATAGCGGTACGAGGCGCGGATTGCTCCGCCAGTCGAAGTCCCGATAGGCGGCGAAGGGTATCCAGGGATCGTCCCGGCTGTGGATCACCAGGGTGGGAACCGCGACCTCCGGCAGGAAGGCGAGCGCCATGCAGCGGCGATAGTAGTCGTCGGCGCCGGAGAAGCCCGCGCGCGGCGCCACGAACCTGTCGTCGAACTGGTAGATCGTGGTGATCCTTTCCAGTTCGGCCGGCGCCGGTGCGCCGGTCGGCAGGGCCGAAGCCTCTTCCTTCAGGCGTGCGAGCAGATATCGCTGATAAATGCGGTTCCGTCGTTTCTCGATTGCCAGCCGCGCGGCGGCAAGATCGATGGGCGCGGAAATGCTGACGGCGCCCAGCAGGATGGCGCGCCTGCCCGCCTCGCCCAGGAACTTCAGCAGCATGTTGCCGCCGAGCGAGTAGCCGACGAGGAACAGTCCCTTGCCGGCGAGCCGGCCATCCATGCTGCCCAATGCCTGGCGGAGATCTTCACTGCGCCCGGCGTGATAGACAAAGCGGCAGCGCCCGCGGGTCGGGCCGGCGCCGCGCAGGTTGAGGCGAAGCACCGGATAGCCAAGGCCGAGCAGATGACGGGCGCTCGCCCGAACATAGGAACTCTCCGCGGATCCCGTGAGCCCGTGGATCAAGACCACGAGCGGGCGCTGCGTGGCTGCCTCCGGCCGCTGCAAGATGCCGAGCAGGACGTCCCCGCTTCCGTCCCCCATGGCGAACTCGACGCGCTCGCAGGAAGATGACTCGAGCGCGGGGCCGCCGCCCGTCAGCGTGTTTCGCAGGGTCTGCAGGTCGCGGCCCCACCAGGGCCAACGGCTGCGGAACTTGGGAAAACTCAAGGCCGCGTCAGCCATGAGCGGACGATCTCGATCTGGTCCGGCACCATGAGCGAAGGCGCGTGGCCGATGGCGGGAAACTCCACCAGCTCGGCCTTTGATGCCATGGCTTGCGCGGTCGCGGGCAGCAGAAGATCGGACTCCGCGCCGCGCAGCAAGAGCACGGGGCACCGAACCCGCTCCCAGACCGGTGCCAGATCGATGTCCGCCGCGATGGTGCCGGAAAAAGCCCGGCCGATCTTGGGATCGTAGGCGAGCCCGTAGCGTCCGTCGGGAAGCTTGCGGTGACCGTGCAGCGCAAGCTGGCGCCAGGCATCGTCGTCCAGCTTGCCGAAGGGGGCGTGGACCTGGCGCAGGTAAGCCTCGACACCCGCCAGGTCGGCAAAGGTCGGATCCTTGCCGACATAGCCCGCCAGGCGTTGCAGGGCCTGGCGCGGAATGCGATAGCCGACGTCGTTCAACACCAGACGGCGGATGGGCGAGTTGGGTTGAGCCGCCAGCATCATGCCGATCAGGCCGCCCATGGAAGTACCGACCCAGTCCACCTCGGCGGTCCCGAGCCGGGCGATCAGTGCCGCCATGTCCGCGCAGTATTGGGGGTAGCCGTAGCCGCCCGCGTCGGAGAGCCAGTCGCTGGCGCCGCGGCCGACCATGTCGGGCGCGATCACCAGGGACTCGTTTGCCAGCACCGCGGCCAGGCGGTCGAAATCGCGCCCGTTGCGGGTGAGCCCATGGACGCAGACCACAGGCGGCCGGGCGCCGGCCGCGCCCCAACTGGCGTAGCTCACGCGATGGAAGCCTGCGGGCGACAGGCCAAGGAACCGGCCGTGTTGCATGGACAGTCGCTCGAGGGGCGTGCTACCCAGCCACCGGCACGCCCATGCCTTGAACCGAGCCAACCTGCCCCGTTCCGTATTCTCCATGACTCCTGTCCCATTCGGTTTTTCAGACTTGGCACCCGTGCTGGCAACGCCGCCATGAAGGCGGGCGCCAACCACCGGCTGGGAGTCCTGCTGGTCGCCGGCGCTGCCCTCTGGTGGAGCACCGGCGGGCTCTTCATCCGATCGGTCCACACCGATCCATGGACGATGATCTTCTGGCGCTCCCTTTTCGCCGCGGCGACCATGTTCCTGTTCATTGCGATTCGCAAGAGTGGGGCGAAGGGCAAGAGCGGGCGGCCTATCGCGCAATTCTACGACATCGGCTGGCCCGGCATCGTCATGGCGCTGTGCTTCTGCGGAGCATCGGTCAGCTACGTTCCGGCGGTGATGCTGACCTCCGTCGCCAACACCCTCATCCTCCAGAGCCTCTCGCCCTTCGTCGCCGCGCTCCTCGGGTTCCTCACCATGCGCGAGCATGTCAATTCGCGTACCTGGATCGCGATGGTCGTCTCCTTTCTCGGCGTCTACATCATGGTGGCGCGCTCGATCGCCGGCGGCTCCTATCTGGGCAACCTGCTTGGCTTCGGCATCGCGGTCTTCTTTGCCTCCGCCGTGGTGGTGACCCGCTACCGGCGCCAGGTCCAGATGCTGCCCGCTTCCTGCCTTGCGGCGCTGTTCGGATTCTTGCTCAGCGGATGCGTGCTCGCGTTTGAACACCGGCAGCCTTGGCCTCTGCCGGCAGCGGAGCTGGCCACGCTTGCCGCCTTCGGCGGGTTGCAGATGGCGGGCGGCATGATCCTCTTCACCTACGGCGCCAGGCTGATCCCCGCGGCGGAAGGCGCGCTGCTCTCCATCATCGAATCCATCGGCGCGCCGATCTGGGTGTTCTTTGTCTTCGGGGAGGATCCCGGAATCCGCGCCATCGTCGGCGGCTACATCGTGCTCTCGGCAGTCACGATCTACACGGCGCTCGATCTCGTCCGGCCGGCCGAGTAGCAACGGCCCCGGGAACCATGACAAGGGGACATCGCAAGGGGCTGTTGCTGGTCGCCTCCGGGTCCTTGGCTTGGAGCCTGGCCGGCCTCATCTTCCGCCTCACGTCGGTCGACGTGATCACCATCCTCTGCGGCCGCGCAGCCGCGGCGGCGCTGTTCCTGCTCATCGTCCTGGTCCGGCGCGAGGGCCGCAAGCTGCCGGCATCTTTCATCGCCATGGGTTGGCCAGGGTTGGCCGTCGCCCTCCTCTTCATCGTCGATGGTTCCTGCTACATGGGCGCCCTTCATTTCACGTCGGTCGCCCATCTGGTGGTGATGGTCAGCCTGACGCCCCTGTTCTCGGCGCTGATCGGGCTGGTCGTGCTCAAGGAAGCCGTCCGGCGGGTCGTCTGGATCGCCATCGGCGTGTCCTTCTTCGGGGCGGCGGTGATGGTCTCGGGAAGCTTCGGCAGCGGCGCCCTGACCGGCGATCTCCTGGCCATGGGCGTTCCCGTCGTCTTCGGGGTCGTGATCGTCATCATGCGCCGACATCCCGAGGTCGAGACCCTGCCTACGGTCTTCCTCGCGGCGGCGATCAGCGCGGTTCTGTTCCTGCCCTTCGCGCATTTCGCCGCGGCGTCGCCGCGCGATCTGGTGCTGATGGCGGCACTCGGCATCGACGAGTTCGGCGTCGGGCTGATGCTTTATCTCGCCGGCGCCAAGCTCATCCCCTCCGCCGAGGCCGGGCTGCTGTCCCTGCTGGAGACGGTGGCGGCGCCGCTATGGGTTTGGCTGGCACTGGGCGAGAATCCCGGTCTTCGCAGCCTCGTCGGCGGGGCCCTGGTGCTGGCCGCGCTTGCTGCTGTCGCGGTTTCCGATCTGCCTGGCGAGAGGGCTAGGCCGCCATAGGCTGGTCGTTGGTGACGACGAGGGTTTCGGGATAGAAGCCGTTGAAATGGGTGGCGGTGGCGTTGGAGTAGGCGCCCATGCGGTCGATCTCGATCCAGTCGCCGTCCTCGATGTCCGCCGGCAGATCGAAGGTGCCCGGCAGCACGTCGAGGGAATCGCAAGTCGGACCGTTCAGGATGAAGGGCTGGAGCGGCGCCGAGGAATCGCCCTTGAGGCGCACCATCCGCGCCGGCAGCTTGATCTTGGCCGAGACCATCTCGTCGAAGGAGCCGTAGGTGCCGTCGTTGATGTAGAGCTGGTTGGCCTTGCGCAATTGGACCTGGACGACGATGGAAATGCCATGGGCGACCAGCGCCCGCCCAGGCTCGCACATGAGCATGCAGTCCCGGCGCAGGTGAAGCTTCTTCACGCCGGACTCGATCACGGCCATGTAGTCTTCCAGGGGCGGCGTGTTGGTGCCGACATAGTGGGCCGGAAAGCCCCCACCCACGTCCAGCAGCTGGAGGGGCGTACCGGCCGCCTCCATGGTCCTGCCGACGATCTCCAGGGCCTGGGAATAGGCGCCGGGGACGAGGCACTGGGAGCCGACATGGAAGGCGATGCCGACCTGGCAGCCCTGCTTCCTGGCGGAGCGCAGCAGCTCGGCGCCGACATCGGGAGGCGCGCCGAACTTGGACGAGAGATGGAAGAAGGTGCCCGCCACCGGCGGCGTCTCCAGCCGGACGACGATCTGGATCCCCTCCCCGCCGCCCGTCTCATCGATGACTTTGGCGAGCTCCTTCTCGTGATCGACGACGAAGGTGTCGACGTTGTAAATGCGGGCCGCCGCGTGGATCACGGGCCGAGACTTGACGGGATGCATGAAATAGGCGCCGGCGTCCGGGAAATTCTCTCGCACCAGGGCGATCTCCGGGAGCGAAGCGGTGTCGAAATGCCGGATGCCGGCGTCATAAAGGGCGCGCAGGACGCTCGGGTGGGGATTGCATTTGATGGCGTAAAGGACACGGCCGGGGAAGAGTTCCAGGAACCGCTGCGCCTGCTGGCGGAGCACATGGGGCCGGAGGCAATACACCGGGTAGCTGGGCTTCAGGGCATTGACCATGCCGAGCACGTCGTCGAATTGCTTGTCCAAGGGCATCCTCGCTTTTCGCGCAGCCGGTTGGTCTCGGGGCGCCGGGGCTTCTAACCCGGATTGGCGACCCCTGTCGACCGCCTAGCATCGCCCAAACCCGTGAAATTCCGCTATCATGGTCGGGTGACTCAACGGGGGTCCCCTCGTGGCTCTGCGTAGGCTTTGCGCGCTTCTGCCGTTCCTGTTGGCTGTGCTTCTGGTTGGAGAAGGCGCGGCCGCGCAAAGCCTGTCGGCCGCCGATCTGATCGTCTACCGGGCCGCATTCAAGGCCGTCGATCAGGAACATTGGCTGGAGGCGCGCCGGCTCGCCGGGCTGGCGAAGAACCCGCTGCCGGCCAAGGTCATCCAATGGCTCGACTTGACGCGCCCGGGGCCGGGCCGGTCTTTCGACGAAATCACCCAGTTCATGGCCAGCAGCCCCGATTGGCCCGGGCAGGACAAGCTCCAGGAGATGGCCGAGCACAACATGCCGCCGGACATGTCGGCGGATGCGGTGCTTGCCTGGTTCAAAGGCCGCTCCCCGAGTACCGCCTATGGCGCGGCAGCCCTGGCCCAGGCGCTGATGGCCAAGGGCGAGACCGATGCCGCGAACGACCTGATCCGCCAGGCCTGGCGGGATGATGACTTCGACAACGATGCTGACGAGCTGCAGTTTCTCGCCCAGTTCCAGTCGAAACTCCAACCGGAAGATCACATCGCCCGCCTCGACCGGACGTTGTGGAACCACGATGAGGCGGGCGCCCGGCAGGTGATGCCGCTGGTCGATCCTGGCCATCGGGCGCTGGCCGAAGCGCGGCTGGCGCTCGCCAAGCAGGAGCCGACGGTCGCCGAGCTCGTGGCCGCAGTGCCGCCGGCGCTTCAGCGCGACGCGGGCCTTCTCTATGAGCGCGCGGCGGCCTTGCGTCGCGCAGGGGATTATCCGGGGGCCGCGGCCGTGCTCGACCCCCCGCCCGCGGACATCGCCAGGCCCGAGCTGCTGTGGCCCGAGCTCGAGGACGCGGCCCGGCGCGCGATCACCCGGGGCGACATGTCCGTCGGGTTCCGGCTCGCCTCGGGACATGGCGCCACCCAGGGGTCGGTCTTCGCCGAAGGCGAATGGCTCGCCGGCTGGATCGGCCTGCGCTTCCTCGACGACTACAGGGAAAGCTATGACCGGTTCACCGAGCTCTACGCCGGGGTCACCTCGCCCATCAGCAAGGCCCGCGGCGCCTATTGGGCCGGCAGGGCGTCCGAGGAGATGGGCGATTTGGCCACCGCGCAGAACTGGTATCGGGCGGCCGCCTCCAATTTGACGACCTATTATGGGCAGCTGGCCGCGGCCAGGCTCGGCAGCCGCGACGTGCTCAGGTTCGGGCCCATGCCCCAACCGAGCGCCACCGAACGCGCCGTCTTCGACAGACGCGAACTGGTGCGCGTGGTCCGGCTCCTCGGCCAGCTCGGCCAGAGCGACCGCGCGCGCGTCTTCCTGGAGAAAATGGCCGACGACGCCAAGCGTCCCACTGTGCTGCGCATGATTGCCGACCTCGGCCATGAGCTGAAGCGCGACGACCTCGCGGTGATGGTGGCCAAGACAGCCCGCAGCAAAGGGGTCGACCTGATCGAGTATCTCTATCCCTTGCGCGCCATTCCCGTGGGCACCGGACCGGAAGAGGCCTTGGTCCTAGCCGTCATCCGCCAGGAGAGC
>JGI12270J11330_10003737_pt1 | contig 10858 bp, 10 predicted proteins | sample PeaSoiMetSII2010_FD_11330 | JGI IMG/M metagenome (IMG submission 11330)
AGGCCGGNCGGACCCCTGCGAATCTCACGCCGCCAGGCCAAGCCAGCCAGCGGCCTCCGAACAGGAATAACACGCTGACGCTTGCTGAATAGCTACTCAGGAGTCGTAACAGCGAGGTGCCTCATGCGTTCAACCGCCTGAAGGCGTACTTGTTCGGGGAGAAGGCCGGCTTGGTGCAACCTGGCGAGCACGTTGGGCTCGGTCACGGCATTGACGAATGACGTGAAGTCCACTAGGCGCCCAGGGAAAGCTCGGGTCTACGTCCATGTAGACATGGAGGAACGCGTCACTTGATCTATATGCGAGAAATGCCAGAAAGGCGCGCCGGTTACCACGATGCTCCGCGTAGCTGAGCGTCTCGGAAATTCCTCCGTTGACATTGCTGTATCGCCGCCGACCGGAAAATCGCTGTCGGCCGATCGCTGCCAGCCTCTCGGCCACGGGTCGGTAGAGCGCCGGCGGGACGCGCAATAGGGTGCCTCGATGCTCCTCGGCGTCCTCAGCTTCGCAGTCGACCTTGGTCAGCAGCGCGCTATCGGTGAGACCGGCAAGCAGAACCGTCAGCAGGTGCGACTGTGTTGGCACCCACGAGGCGAAGCCTTCCCAAAGGGTTGGGTGACGGAATGCCCAGCCGGGTGTGGCGAGCGGTGGCCCAGTGACGCGGAGGAAGCTGCCCGTGAGGGCCTCCAGAGCCCTCACGACACCGGCCGGAGTACTGCCGGTCCGGTCGATAATGTCGCGTTGCACCTCGGTCAGGGTGAGCAGATTCTCCAGGCTGCCGTTCGTGCCCGACGCGTAGACGAGCGCGAGGGCGGCCTGCTGGTCAGCGCTGAATTGCCCGTAGACGTCCCTGAGGAACTCTCGCGGATGGGTCATGAATTCGAGGATGCCGGGCCCGGCAGATAGCGTCCGTCCGGTGCATAAGGCCAAGGGCCGCGCGATCCGTTGCGCCGTTCAGGTGCGCCCCGGCACCGCTTCGGGCCGTCGTCGGATTTGGAGGGCCATCAAGTCGGGCGCTGGCGTTGCCGACGCCGTTCCTGGTCGTCGAGCACTGCGGGCTTCGGGCCCTGGGCGGATGGCTGTCTAGGGCTGGGTGGCCAAGAGAGGCTGTGTCTGGCGGGTGACGTACAGTTCGGCGCGGAATCGCTGCGCTCGCAGGTCGTGGGCGGCTGGATGTCGTCGGTGCTGACGACGCTGTCAGGGCTGAACAGGCTGGTCATGGAGTCTTCCCACCATGCCATGTTGCGGCGGTTGCCCCACTTGGACTCGATCGGGGCGCGCAGGTGGGCGTCGGCGTCGGTGGTGGCGTACATGGCAAACAAAGTGGTCATGAACTGGTGGTAGGCGGCGAAGAGCTGGTCGGAGAACAGCACCTTGCTGGCGTACATCGTCTCGTCCAGCTGGCGTTTGATGGCGATGGCCTGCTTGGGCTGGATCTCCTTCCAGCCGCCGACGAAGGTGGCGAAGCACAGTAGCTGGTTCAGGCCGGGGGCGAGCTGGCCGAAGATGTCCAGGCGGCGGGTGACCACCGTCTGGTTGGCCCACTGGACCTGCTCGATTCGCCTGCTGGCCCGGGCGATGAAGATGCCCAGCCCGGCGACGGTCAGCGGAGTGAGCGCGTCCACGGCCAGGGTGGCGATCTGCAAGCTGGTCCACGACGATGCCATCACTCACCACTTCCATCCTGGCCGTCGCCGGCGGCTTCTTTTCCTGCAGCCTTCTGGGCGGCGACGAACTGTTCCACGGTGGCCAGCGGATCGGGGTCAAGGCCGGGCGGGACCAGCCGGGCGTGCAGGGCATCGGCCCGGGCGGCCCATCCCCGGTCGGTGCCCTCAGCGTGGTCGAGGGCGGCGTGGGCGCGCAGCGCGTCGAGTTCGTGCCAGGCCAGGTGGTGGCGGGTGGCCAGCCGCAGCGCGGCGTCGGCCGCGTCCCGGCCCGGGGCGAGGNGATCGGGGCTGCCGGCGGCGGCCTGGGCGGCGCGGGTCCGGGCCCGGGCGGCCAGCGCCGCGGACTGGGCGGGGACCAGGGCGCGGGGGGCGGTGATTGTGATCGCCTCGGCCGCGTGCCGGTCGGCGGCACCGAGATCCCCGGCGGCCCGGGCGTACTCGGCCAGGCCGGCCAGGGTGTCGGCGAGCTCGGTGAGGTAGTCGCCGTCGCGGAAGCACCCGGCCGCTGCAGCCAGGTGTTCACCGGCCGCCGCGGTGTCCCCGGCGTCCAGGGCGAGACGGCCCAGCAGCCGGTCACACTGGGCCACGTGTTCGTTCCAGCCGTTCCTCCGGCAAATCTCCAGGTTGCGGTCGGTCAGTGTCCGGGCCGGGCCGGGCCGCCCGGTGCGGGCCAGCCATTCCGCCCACAATGTCCCCCGCCGTGAGTACAGGTGATCACCGTCCGGATCATCGGCGTACTCGATCTGGTCGGCGGCGGTGAACTGGTCCCCGGCCTCGGCAGCATCGCCGCCGAGACCCGCCAGCCACCCCAGGAACGCATGACAGGTGCGAATCTCCGCCCCGTCGCCGGCGCTGCCGGCGCAGCTGAGAGCCTCGGCCGCCGCGTCCCGGGCCGGGCCGGTCTCCCCCAGATACCCGAGGCACTCGGCCAGGTTCCGCAAGCCGATGGACAGGTTCAGCATGTCGTCGGCGTCACGCGCGTGGCGGACGGCCAGGGGCAGGTACTCCCGGGCCGTAGCCAGGTCACCCGCGTTCGTCGCGAACAGGCCGACACTCGCCAGGTAGACGCCCAGACGGCGTGGGGTGAGGCTGGCGGCGCAGGCGTCGCGGCGGGCGGGCGTGGCCACGAACGCGGTGGCGGCGCGCTGCCCGAGCCGGGGCGCCGGCAAGTGCTTCCACACGTCACTGCCGGTGCGGCCCAGGTACATGCCGTCGGCGGGTTTCCACTGGCCGGCGTCCAGCAGCAGCTCGATGGCCTCGACCACCCGCAGCGCGTCCGCCCGGCTGCTCGCCTCGCCGGCCGGCATCCCGGTCAGCGCCGTCTCGGCGGCGGTCTCGGCGGCGGCCATGACCAGCGGCCGGAACGTGTCCCGGGCCAGGGGATGCGCGGAGATGGTCCCGTCCGGGTGCCAGGAGGCCAGCCCGCTCAGCCGGTCCCGTATCGCGGTCTCCACCGTGGCCGGCGTCCACTCGGCCAGCCGCCCGGCGAACGCGTCGTGCCCGGCGACAATCAGGATCGCCTCGGCGGGGACGGGCCGGGGGAACAGCGACACCGCGGCCAGCAGGTACCGGTCCGGCTCGGCCAGCCGGTCCGCGTAGAACCCCAGCACCCGGCCCACCCGGGCGCTGGTGCGGGCCGCCGCGGCCAGCTCGCCGCGCAGCGCATCCAGGTCGGCGGCGGGCGGCCGGTCCGCGAGCAGCCCGGCCAGCACGCCAGTGGCCAGGGCGTGGCCGTCCACCGCCTGGACCAGGGCCCGCCGCTCGCTGTCGGGGAGCCAGTCGCCGCCGGTCGCGGCCAGCAGCGCCGAGCCCTCGGCCGGGGTGAACGGCGGCACCTCCAGCATCCGGGCACTGTCGCCGTCGAAGGTCTCCAGGTCAGCGAACGGGAACCGGGACGTCAGCAGCACGAGGCCGCCGTGCTCCTGCTGGCAGGCACCGGCCAGTATTTCGCGCAGCGTGCCGTCCAGCAGCCGCCCGAACCCGCCTCCCGCCGGGCCCTCCTGCACCACCTCCAGGCCGTCCAGCACCAGCAGCAACGGCACCGCCCGCACCAGCGCCAGCACCGTCCCGGCCAGCCGGCCGACGCCGGTCACGTGGACTCCGAGGTCCCGCCGGGCCCATTCCAGCAGCGCGGCGGCCCAGTGCTCGGCGGACGGGTCGGCGTAGAAACTCCAGCTGAACACCCCCCGGATGCCGGGCCGCCGGGACGCACCGCCCGCCTCCTGCACCCACCGGGTGACCAGCGCGGTCTTCCCCGCCCCGCCCCACGCCGTCACCCCGACCAGGGCGACCTGCGGGTCGGCGGCCCACCGGTCCAGCCGGGCCAGCTCCTCGGCCCGCCCGGTGAAATGCGCCACCCGCTCCGCCGCCGGCACCCACATCTCCGGGACGCCGGGCCCGCCCACGCCAGCTGGGTGACCGGGCGCGGTCACCGCCGGGCCGGTGCGGGCGGGCATATCAGCGGCAGGCGCAAACCGGTCATCGGTCAGACCCGACAGCAGCAGCGCCAGCGCGGAATGGTCACCTCCGGGCGCGGGGTACAACACCAGCTGCGCCCCATACTCGATTTCGGCCCGCTGGGCCAGGATCTGCGGATCGTTGCCCTCGCCCGCCGGATCCCAGGCCATGACCGCGACATGACGCGGAGCCCCGCCCGGGTCCACCCGGGTACCCGTCTTGTCGGCGATCTCCCGCAAGATCGCGGTGATCCGCTGGTCAGCGAAGCTGAACCCGATCCACGCCAGGTGCCCGTCCACCAGCCGGGCCAGCACCTGCGGCAGCTTGCCCGCATACGCCCGCCGGTACTCCGTGGTCGCCAGCACGATGCTGTCGGGCCGGTTGTGGTGCCCGTGGGCAAACAGCACCGGCAGCTCGGTCTCGCCGAACACGTCCCCGGTCCGCCACCGGTCCAGCCCCAGCTCATCCTCCCAGGTCGTGAACCCGGTCGCCGACGCGTCCGGCCGGACCCGCATCCGGGCGTCCACGATCCCCGGGTCATAGTTCGTGGTCACCACCGCCTTGAACGCGCACCGGCACACCAGCTCCTGCACCGCCGTCCAGGACCGCCCCGACTCCGGGTCGGTCCGCACCCGCAGCACCTCCCGCAGCACCTCCTGGTACACACCCGGGCTCAGGCTGCGGCGCACAATCTCCACGACCGACTCCGGGCTGGACGACGCCAGCGCCCGGCAGGTCGCGGCCTGCGGCCCGGTCAGCCGGCCCGCTGCCGCGTCCACCAGCTCCCCGATCAGCCCGTCCCACAGCGGGTACAGCGGCGCCGACACCCCGGCCCCCAGGAACGCCACCGCCACACCCGAGGCCAGGTACCCCCGCAGCACCGCCAGAGCGGCCTCATTCACCCGCGCCAGTTGCTCCTGCTCAGGCTCCGGCAACCTGCCCAGGTAATCAGCCGGGAAATCCTCGGTCATGACCCAGATCCTTCCAGCTATCCAGCCAGGACGCAGCCGTCATCGGACGCCGGGCACGCCCCGATGCCCAGCACTAGGTCAGCCCGCGCCCTACCGGCCCGCGCGGACTGTCAGCACTCCGTCCGGGGCGCCCAATTCAGCGCCGTTTACCGCTGACGACAGCGGCACCCAACCGCTTTCGCTCTCCGGTCTGGCACCTGTGGCCTGTTTGCCTCTGTCGGCTCAGAGTCAGTGGTCGCTCGCTCCAGTCGGCCAGAGCTGGTGTCTAGATTCCAGCCCTCGGGAACCGGCGTACCTTCGGGCCACTTAGCGTCAGTGAGGTCCGAATCACCGAGGTCCGTAACAATTAGGTCCGCGCCGGAAAGGTCTGCGCCGGTCAGGATCGTCTCACCGAAGTGCGCGCCGTCGAGGCTCGCGAGGGCGAGGTTCGCGCGGGTGAGGTCCGTGGAGAAAAGGCTCGCCCCGAAGAGGTTCGCGACGCTGAGGTCCGCAGCGGTGAGGTCCGCACCGCTGAAATCCGTACCGACGAGGTACGCGCCGCTGAGGTGCGCGCCACGGAGGTCCGCGCCGTCGAGGTTCGCGACGGCAAGGTTCGCGCGGGTGAGGTCCGCGCCATCAAGGCTTGCCTGCTCAAGCTTGGCGCCGAAGAGATGAGCCCCGCCGAGGTGCGCATCGAAGAGGGACGCGCCGTATAGTTCCGCGTACTGGAGGTCGATCCGGTATCGATCGTTCGCGGGATCCCGGCGTCCGATGACCGTAAGGGCTGCTTGGACGTCGGGTCTTGTTGCGCGCTTCGGCGTAGGTTCATCGTCGGAGGGAACTGGCCATTGCTCGCGTGAGTGTTCGCGGATGTGCACCGACAGGACCTCCATCACCGTTGGCTGGTCCCCCGGGGAGTCGCGGGCGACACGCTCCAGTGCGTAAATGCCGCCGATGCGCACGTCGAGCTTCTTGGATCCGAGTTGCTCGATGGCCTTGGTGTACCGGTCCGTCACCTGCCCTTGCTCTGTGATTTCGTTGGTGCGCCGGTACAAGGTGAGGTTGTTTCGGTACAGGGTGACGTTCCATGCCGTGAAAACCAGTGCCCCAGCGGCCAACAAGCCGGCGCTGAGTGTAAGCAACTGGCCGCGCGCGGTGTCCCGGGCCGTCTGAACAGCGGTCCCTTGGCTGAGCCGACGTCATGGTGCGCGAGCCAGTCTGGCGCCGGCACCAACAACACCCACACGATCGCCGCCGCCAGCACGACAGCTGCGAGCACGCCTACCACCCATCGGATGCCCTGCGGCCAGGCCGCCCAGCGCTTCAGCACGTGCAAGACGTTAGGGGAACCAGTCTGGCTGCGTGGACCTTTCGGCGACAACTCGGCGCCTGTGTTTCAACACCCGTGCCCGGCCGTAGTTTCGCCGAGAGGCCGCCACCTGAACACCGCCCGGCCGGGGCGTTTCCGGCCCGATCTTCAGCTTTCCTGGGTTCACCGAATATGGGCCTACCCGCGGTCCTCGCACCGCGGGCACGTGAACAGTGCCAGGTCCCTCGCGATGGTGCCGACCGCGCGCCGGACGCCGTAGCTCTCGGCCATCACCCGCTGCGCCTCGCGGACGCTCAGCCGGTCGCGGTGCACAAGGTTGTGGGCCAGCCAGCGGGCCCGGTCGCGTTCCCTGGGCGTCAGCGGGCCGTCCTCCTGGCGCTATGGAGCCGTCCGCGGCGGCGCCGGCTGTGCCATTCACGTGCCAGATGCGCGTGTTTCCCCAGGTAAGAGCGTGGCAACCGGATACCTGATGCGGTTGGGAGGCGCTCCGAGCAGAGCCGGCCAGAGGTCTGCTCGCGGCTGATTGACCTCGCCGAGCGCGGGGAATGCCTGCCGTGTGGCAGCCAGCAAAGAGGATGACCTGTGCTTGATCACCAACCTGCCTCGCTACCGGTGCGACCACTGCATCGGCACCGACGCCCGTGCCCTTGCCCGTGCACAGGTCGGCCGGACCATCACGACGACCGCCCGGTACGCGGGGCACTGCGACTACTGCGACGGCCCGATCAGCCCCGGCGAACGGGTCCGCCGCGACCTCGATGGCGTCAGCTGGGTCCACGCCGACCACGACCTAAACGCCTGACGCCTGCTGCCCGAGCTCAGCTGACTAACGTTCTCCGGCGCCAGCTCCGGGCGTCACTAGGCATCCGGCGGACACCGCACTAGTGGATGCCCGCAGCCACACCGATCAAGCCCAGCAGATAAATCGCGGTCGGAACAAGAACAACCAGCAACACGAACCAAACAACCCATTTGTTTACGCCTGGCGAGTGGCGGTGAAAATAAAAGGACACGGCCGTGCCCAGGATGTTTATCCCTGTCAAGATGATCAGCTGACTAAGCGAATTGTACTTTTTCAGATACCGGGTCATCGCGATCGCCCCGCCGATGACACACGCACCGGCGACGATCGAGGCGAGGCCGCCTACGAAAGTGATGATCAGGACGCGCTGCTCGTCGCGGCTCAGTGGCCAAAGGGGGCGCTCTACTACCTCCGGCGCGGACGCCTCCGTGATCGGGGCCGGCGGTTGCTCGTTGTCTTCCATGACCGTACTTTTGCCCCTGTAGCCAGCACACTGCACCATGTCAGCCGACCGGCTCCGAAGACTGGTCGAGGTCATTTGCTTTGCTAGGTTTTTTTCCCGTTTTCTGCCTTTGCCTCGAGGCCGACTCCATCGGAACCTGCGCCTGGTCACTCGTCGACGATCTCGGCTTCCACGACATCGCTGTCTTCTTGGAGGGCGGGGATGGCGGCGAGCATGGCGTCACGGTGGTCGCGTTCACGGTCGAGGACGGCGCGGAGTTGCTGTTCGGGGCTGAGGCTGTGGTAGCCGGGAGGCAGGGGCGGCGGGGCGATGGACGGGACCTGCAGGGCGAGCTGCTGGTGAACGCCGACAGCGCGAAGGTAATCCTCGCTGAGGACCGGGACCACGGGAGGAACGTCCGCCGAAGTGAGCCGCCTGTAGCTCTCGCCGACCTGGCGGCGTTCCCTGACGGCGGCGATGACCGCGCTCATGTCCCTGACGATGAGGCCCGTGTCGGGGTCGGTGACTGTCTTGCCGATCGCGGTTGTCTTGGCCGGCGGGCTGGCGATGATCCCGGCGAGCACCGAGTCCATCTGCCCGAGATCCGCGCTCGCGTTCGGCGGCGCGGATCTCGGTGACGGCGAGGTCTGGTTTCTGCTTGATGGCGGCGCGCCATGCTTTGAGTGCCCCGGAGCCGTTGGCGTACCCGGTTTGCTCGGCGATCTGGTCCCACGTGTGGCCTTCGGCGCGGAGCCTGACGACCTGGGCGCGCTTGTCCTGGATCGCGGGCAGGTCTTTCGGTATGCGTCCCACAAACCTCCGGGTGTTTCCCGCTCTTGGCTTTCCTCCAAGGTAGGACATTCCCGGGGCCGGACCGATTAGGACAGTGCCAACACCGCCAACACCGCCAACTACGCCGGGGAGACGGACTTGGCGGACTTGGCGGACTTGGCGTGTGCCTCAGCGATGTCGCCTGCGTGCTCGGGAAGCGAGATCCACCAGTCGGGACCGCTCTTGCCGGCTGCGATCGTGAGTTCCGCCCGTGCCCGTTCGAGGGTGCGCTTGGTGATTCCGTACGCCTCGCGCGCTTCCTCCTCGACGTCCCTGGTCCGGCGCGGACCGCCGGCGAGCGCTCGCCTGAGGTAGTCCTCAGCGCGGGTCTTGGCGTCCCGCTCCTCGTCGTCGCCCTGGGCGCTGAGGAGGTCCCGGACGCTGCGGTCGGTCTCGCCGTCGAGGACGAACCGGCCGACATTGGCGGCGCCTAATAAGACTTAACGGGTCCGCCATCCGGCAGACTCGGTCGAAGGTGGCCGCCGGCAGGTGAGCACTGATTGCGCCCGGGCTTCGAGCCCTGACCAAAGACTGTGCCCCTGCCGGCTGCCGGGAGAGCTGATCGCTGCTGGGATGTCGTGCCCGCCTTGTGGCGTGAGCACTGTGTTATTAGGTTGCTGATTGTTCTCCCGCTGGCTGCTGACGGAATTCGACGTCGTTGACGGGAGTGCCGGTGCGGCTGTTCGCGGGTGATGACTGGGCCGAGGATCATCACGACATCGAGGTGATGGACGAGGCCGGCAAGGTGCTGGCGAAGCGGCGGCTGCCCGAGGGCGCGGCCGGGATGACCCAGCTGCATGCGCTGATCGGCCGGTTCCTGCCGGAGGACGCCGATGACGCGGAGGTGGTGACCGGGATCGAGACCGACGAGCTGCTGCCCGGCATGTTCGAGCCGGTGCGCGAGCACCTGGCGCGCGAGCTCGGCGGGGCAGACCAGTGAGCCTGCCCGAGCCTAAGCAGCTGCCTGACGGCCGGTGGGTCGCCAGGTACGCCGCGCCCGCCGGGCCGGACGGGAAGCGGCGGCAGCCGCGGGTCTACGGCCGCACCAAGAAGGAGTGCACCGAGGCCCTCGTCGCCGCGCTCGGCCAGGTCCACGCGGGCACGCACGTCGACGACCGCAGGACCAGGTTCGGGGATCACCTTGACCGGCGGCTGCGGTGGTGGGAGTCCGAGGGCGACATCATGCCCTCGACGCTGGCCAGCTACCGCGAGGCGGCCGAGCTGTACCTGCGCCCCGCACTGGGGCACCTGCGGCTGACGGACCTGCGCGACCATCACTTCCGGGACCTCGCCGCGGCGATGCGGAAGATCAACCGGCCCGAGGCCGACGCGGACCGCTCCGACCTGCTGCGGCGCCTGCTCGCCGCCCGGGCCGTCCGGGACGGCCAGCGGTACTCGAGCAGGCCGCTGACGGACGCGCGCATCAAGCGGGTGCTGGCGGTCGCCTCGTCGTCGCTGTCGGACCTCGTGCCGCACGTGCTCGCGGTCAACCCGGCCGCCGCGGTGAAGCTGGGCAAGGGCCGCAAGACCAAGCCCCTGCTCTGGACCGCGGCCCGCGTCGAGCGGTGGGGCGAGACGGGCCAGGTTCCGGGCCGGGTCATGGTGTGGAGCCGGGATCACTGCGGCGCGTTCCTCGACGCTATCTAGGGCGAGCGGCTTTACTCGCTGTTCCACGTGACCGCTTACTACGGGCTGCGCCGCTCCGAGCTGGCCGGCCTGTGCTGGGCGGACGTCGACCTCGCCACCCGCCGGGTTCACGTCCGGCAGGCGCAGGTCGACGACGAGCTCGACGACACCAAGAGCGAGGACAGCGAGCGGATCATCACCATCGACCAGGGCACCGCCGACGTCCTGCGGGCGTGGCGCAAGGCCCAGGTCGCCGAGCGGCTCGCGTGGGGCGCGGAGTGGACCGACTCGGGCCGCGTGTTCACCCGCGAGGACGGCACGCCGCTGCGCCCGGAGTGGGTCAGCGAGCGGTTCGGGACGCTGTACGGCCGGGCCGGGCTGCCGCCGATCCGCTTTCATGACCTGAGGCACGGCGCAGCGACGATGCTGCTGGCCGCCGGAGTCCCGCCCAAGGTGATCTCGGAGATGCTCGGGCACGCCACGGTCGCGTTCACGATGGACGTTTACGCCGAGGTCGCCGAGGAACTGACCGAGGCCGCGGCCGTCGCCATCGCGGCGTTCATCCCGCGACGTGCCAAGACTGTGCCAAACGGGGGCCTTAATGATCACTGACACGAAGACAGGCACCTCGCCTGTTCAGCGAAGTGCCTGGTCGCCTGCCTGTGGGTTACCGACAGAACTCTGGCGGCCTGCGGTTACGGGGGTTCCGCGGAGGGCTGTTCCCGGGTTAAGCGGGCTGATCTCCCGGCGTTT
>JGI12270J11330_10003743_pt1 | contig 10851 bp, 10 predicted proteins | sample PeaSoiMetSII2010_FD_11330 | JGI IMG/M metagenome (IMG submission 11330)
GCCGCCGTGGGCGGCCGGGCAGGCGGCACCGCCGCCCGACAGTGACCCCGCGGCGCAGGAGGCAGCCCAGTACCAGGTGGAATTTACTGGCTCGTTCTCCACCCTCGACTTCATCGAGGCCGGGCGGCCGTCGATCGACCAGGCCGCGGGCGGCAGCGCCACCTGGACCAGCGGCGTGGACTTCGCCGCGGTCCTGGCCCGCTCACCGTACCGGCGGGAGGTGACGGTGCTGTACCGCGCGGCCGGGCTCAGCCTGGGCACGGACCTGAACACGCTGACCCGCCACGCCGACATCACGGCCGACCCGGGCGCGGTCCGGTCGCTGGCGGAAACCTCGGTCCCGACCGGGCACCTGGCCGTCCCGGAACTGGACCTGCACACCATCTCCGACCAGCTCGTCCCCGTCCAGCAGGAGAGCTACTACGCCGGGCAGGTCGCCGCGGCTGGCGACGGCTACCTGCTCCGCCAGGCCTACGTCGCCAGCGTCGGGCACTGCAACTTCAGCCCCGCGGAACTCGTCGCGGGTGTCCTGGCGATCAGCCACCGGGCCAGTACCGGCCGCTGGGACTCGGTAGCCGAGCTGGGCAGCCTCGAGCAGGTCGCCGCCGGCCTCGGTCTGGGCCCGGCCCGGTTCACCAGCTACCGGCCCGGCCCCCTTACCGGTGCCGCCGGCATCCTGCGGGGACCACGTCCGTAGCCCTCGCGGCGCCCGCACAGCCGATCGGAGCCGGGGCGATAACCTCGGCATATGCTGACGATCACGCCGCGCGGGCATGACGTCCCGCAGTGAGGACGGCGCGGCCGCCGACGCGATCGCGGGGACGTCGGCCGGCCTGGCCGCAGGCGTGCGCTCCGAGCCGATGCTGCTGTACCTGGTCAAGCAGGTCGAACTGGCCATCCGGTCACACCTGGACGACCTGCTCCGGCCGGCCGGGCTGACCGCACTGCAGTACACCGCGCTGACCGTGCTGGAACGCCACCCCGACCTGTCCTCGGCCCAGCTCGCCCGGAATTCGTTCGTCACCGCCCAGTCCATGGCCGACATGATCACGACCCTGGAAGGACGCGGCCTGATCGAACGGCACCGTGACGGGACAGACCGCCGCCGCCTGGTCGTCGCGCTGACCGCCGACGGCCGGGAACTGCTCGACCGCTACCGGGACCAGGTCAACACGCTGGAAGAACAGATGGTCGCCGACCTTACCAGGGCGCAGGTCTCCAGTCTGCGCCGCAACCTGCACGCCTGCCACGCCAACCTGGCCCGGCGCCCGCGCAGCTGAGCGGGGAGCCGGGGGGGAATGCTCTAGCCCTCCTCGTTAGGTACCTAGATCATCGGACGCGTCACGGTGAACCGCCGGGTCAGCGGCCTGGGCCGTGGAAGACCAGCGCGCAGTGGAAGCTGGCGGCGTCGTTGATGGTGCCGGACCCGTTGTAGACGGCACCGTCGGGGTGGGCGCACAGCGGGCGGGTTTCGGTGACCGCGCGGCTGGAGTTCGTCTCGCTGGCCAGCAGCGTGCTGGGCGCGGTCCCGTGCTCGACCCAGGTGGTGCGGGCGGTGAGCTCACCGGCCGGCGAGGCGACCGGGCCGGTGCTGTCGCCGCAGTGGCCGTTGCCAGGTAGGCGGGCTTGCCGTTGGACCAGGCCGATTCCAGCCGCCGCCCGCAGGTCCCGCAGGCGAGCAGCCCGGCCAGCAGGTACCGCCGCGTGGCCGGCCCCGCCGGGCCGCGCGGCGCGGTGGCGTCCTGGGCGGCGATGAAGTCGGCCTCGCTGACCAGCGCCGGATGCGCGGGATGACGGGAGATGACCCAGCCCTCGGGCAGGTTCCACCGCTGCACCTGCCGGTGCCCGAGCCCGGTGTTGGCCGGGTCGACCAGGTCGAAGTCGGTGCGCTGCCGGTTCCACACCTGCCGCCCGGTGTAGCGCGGGTTGGCCAGGATCGCCGCCACCGTGCGCAGCGTCCACACCGCACCAGTACGGTGCGGGTTGCGTTTCGGATCGGCGGCGGATGGGCACGGGATGCCGGCGTCGTTCAAGGCTCGGGTGATCCGCGCGGCGCTGTGCCCGGCCAGTCGCTGGGCGAACATCCAGCGGACGACCGGAACGGTCGCCGGGTCCGGTTCCAGCCGGTGCGCCCGCCGCCCCCAGGACGCATGGACCTTGTTCGGGTGCGGCCCGGCGTCGGCCAGCCGGTACCCGTACGGCGGCCGGCCGCCCAGGTAGCGGCCCTGCTCGCGCGCCTGGGTCGCCATCGCGGTCCGGACCCGGATCCGGGTCCGCGCGATCTCCCGTCTGGACTGCAGCCCCAGCGCCAGCATCGTCTCCTCGTGATCGTCGGCGTGCCAGTCGACTTGGCCGCCGACTTCCGGGGTCCATAGCTGGATGCCGTAGTGCTCGAACAGCGGCGCCATCGAGGCGTACTGGCCGCCGTAGAAGGCGCGCTCGTACTCGCCGATCACGACCGCGTCCCACCCGCGGTCCGGGTCAGCCAGCGCAGCGGCCAAGGCCGCGGCCTGCGGGCGGCGCGCCCAGGCCAGCGTCCGGCTGTAGCCGGTGTCGAAGAACTCGGCCACGATGCGCCCGTGCCCGGCCACCAGCGCGGCGGCCTGGTCCCGCTGCCGCGCCCGCGATGTCACCGGATCCTGCCAGTCCTCGGTCGAGACCCGCCCGTAAAACGCGAAACGCAGGCCGCCGCGGCCATGGCCGGCTGCCCGGCGGCGCCCGGTGCGCCCGGCCCATGCCTCAAGCGTGTCCCCGCCCTTGCAGCTGGGCATTTCCCGTCCCAGATGACCGCGAGCCGTCAATTCAGCAACCACCGCTGCAGGCTGCCGCGGCAGAGCCCGGGCGCACAAAGGCCCAATGTCACTCCCGACCCGGCAAAGGACCCAGCCACGCCCGGACAGCCCGCAGGTCATCAGCCGGTGCCGGACCGCAAGGCCCGGCAGCCGAGGACCCGCTTGATCCAGCACTCCAGGCCAAGCGTACCGGGACGGGCCCCACCGGCAGCGGCCGGTCAATGCCTGCTGAGATTGGCCCACCCTGAACTGACCCAAACGAAGGAACATGAGCTCGCGCCGCGATGAACAATGCCCTAGCTGGTCACGCAACGTGACAAACGAATGCATTGTCATTGGCTCAAGCAATTACAGAACGATGCTCCTATGTCTTGTCAATGCCTCTTTCGATTGGCTTGGCTGGTCGGTTTCGGGGCTGGGAAGGGATCGATTTCACCGGCTTGCGCCGCTTCCTCGCGCCGCCGCAGTACCGCGTTCTCATGCCGGAGCACCAGCAGCCCGGCATCCTTCGCCGGGTCACCGCGGAACGCCAGGACGGCCAGGCTGAGCACCCGGCACGTGAACACGTAGACGATCTTGAGCAGCACCCGGCAAGCTAACCATCACCACGTCAAGCCTGCCGGCGGAAGCACACGTCAGCGAGCCAAGCGAGTATTCGATCGGCGGATATGTCCGGTACGCTCGGCAAGCATGGTGGGGAGAAGACAGAGCCCGGCAGCGGTTGACGTGTCGGTGCCGAATGTGGCGCGCATGTACGACTACTGGCTCGGCGGCAAGGACAACTTCGCTGCAGACCGGGAAGCGGCCGAGCGGTCGGTGGAGCTTGTCCCGCAACTGCCCTGGCTCGCCCGGGAGAACCGCGGATTCCTCGGGCGCGTCGTGCGGTTCTGCGCGGACGCCGGGATCACCCAGTTCCTCGACATCGGCTCGGGGCTGCCCACCAACCAGAACGTCCACCAGGTCGCCGAGCAGGTCATCGCGGATCCCCGCGTGGTGTACGTGGACAACGACCCGGTGGTGGTCAGCCACGCCCAGGCGCTGCTGGCCACCCCGCATACCACGGCCGTTCAGGGGGACCTGACCCGGCCCGATGAGATCCTGGACAATCCTGAGATCCGCCGTCTGATCGACCTGAGCAAGCCGGTCGCCCTCTTGCTCGTGGCCATCTTGCATTACATTTCCGACGATTTCGACACCTACGGCTGTGTGGCCAGGTTGCGGGAAGCGATGGCCCCCGGCAGCTACGTGGTGATCACTCATTCCGAGGTGTCACCCGCCCATGTTGCCGCCGGTAACGTGCCCTTGTCGGATACCGCGCGCGAGTTCAGGGAGGTCCTGGAAGAGACACCCTTGGGCCCGGTCCGCAACCGTGAGGAGATCGCCGCGTATTTCGGTGACCTGACACTGGCGGAACCAGGACTGGTCGATGTCTGGGACTGGCGTCCGGACAGCGAGGTGGTGGTCAACCCCAGCGACTTCCTGACCGTCCTCGCCGGAGTGGCCAGAAAAGGCTAACCGGCGCTCTGTGTCGACGAAGGTGATTACTGGCGTACTAACCACCGCCGGACCAGGCCGGCGTGCCACCGCAGCAAGGTCCGCGGGGAGATGATCAGGCGCAGCTGGCGGAGCTGGGCGCTGGGCAGCAGCCGGGCCAGCGCGGCCAGGACCGCCCGGTCAGCCCACGACAGCCCCGGCACCCCGGCATTGCGCTGGAGCACGGCGACCTTGTGCTCGCCGAAAATCTCATCCGTGCAGGTTAAGCGGCGTGCCGGTACTCGTGGAGGATGCCGCCGAGGCGGTCGCGTCTGTCTATGTGGAGGCGGGTGGCGGCGTCTGGCTCGGGGATCGGTGGGGGCAATGGGCGTAGTGGCCGGGCGTTCGCGATTCCCTGATGCGGCCGGTGGGAGTTACAGAACTGCCCGGACTCGCGCAATGCGTGGAGCAGGTGGACCTGGTTCCAGATCAGGGTGCGGCCGGGCAGCTCGCGGCGGCAGGTCTGCACCCAGCGCTCCATGACCGCGTTCATTCTCGGCATCTGGACCCCGCTGAGTACAGTTTCGATGCCCGCGTCAGCGAGGATGGTGTCGAACAGGCCGGGGAACTTGCCGTCACGGTCCCGGATCAAGAACCGCGCCCGGCTCCCGGCATCCTCAAGATCCATGACGAGGTTCCTCGCGGCCTGGGCAACCCAGGAGGCAGCGGGATGAGGGGTCGCGCCCAGGATCCGGATCCGCCGGCTCGCGTGCTCGATCACCGCCAGCACATACAGGCGGCCCCCAGTCAAGGTAACGGTCTCGAAGAAGTCGCAGGCAAGCAGCGCCCCGGCCTGGGAGCGGAGGAAACTGGCCCAGGTGGCGGAGGCACGCTCGGGCGCCGGGCCGATCCCGGCGTCGCGAAGGATCTCCCACACCGTGGAGGCGGCAGTCTTGATCCCGAGGACGAGCAGTTCGCCGTGGATGCGCCGGTAGCCCCGGCACGGATTCTCTGCTGCCAGGCGCAGCACCAGCAGACGGATCGAGCGGACGGTGCGCGGCCGGCCCGGGCGACCGGGGCGCGACCTTGCCGCGTGCCGGCGCGCCAGCAGATCCCGGTGCCAGCGCAGCACCGTCTCGGGCCGGATCAGCAGCCGGAACCGGCCCAGCACGTCGCGTGGGAGCCGGTGCAGCAGGGCGGCCAGGAACGCCCGGTCGCCAGGGCAGAACCGCGGCCGGGTCGTACCCAGCTGCCGCTCCAGCACCGCGACCTGATGACGCAGCGCCAGGATTTCCACGTCCTTGTCCCGGTCGCTCATCGGAAGCAGCCGCAGTAACGCGAACACGTTGGTCACAGCCAGGCAGGCGAGTCGAAGCAGCGCAGCCGATCATCATGCCGCAGCGAGCGGACCTCTGGAGAGCAACCAGCTCATACGGCATCCGCCGAAACCGAATAGCTACTCCCACCTGGCGGATGAGGTTTTCGGCATGGGCAAGGCGCCGGTATCCGGCACCGGATACCGATCTGGGTGGTGGCGGCCTGATGCTCAGCCGGCGACCCCGGCCGCGACGGACTCCCTCGAGTGGTGCTCGTGCAGGGCCTTCTCGTCTTCATGAGTCGCGGGCTTGAGGTCGAAGACCACTTTCTTGATGGTGCCGGTGAAGGCGTACGGGGCCTTGTCCTCGTAGTTGAGGTCGACGACGCCGCCGTTGTCCCGGCCGATATCCATGCCAGCGTAGGTCGTGTACAGCATCGAGACGGTCCTGGGCATCGTGCCCTCGCCGATCTGCTCGTCGTCCGCCCACAGCGTCACCTTGCCGCCCGAGCCGGGTCTGGGCTCGTCGGCCTCGAACAGCATTTTCACGGTGACATCGCCGCCCGGGACCGGCACATCGGAGGTCTGCTTGTAGGTATCCACCCCCAGGAACTGGTAGGTGTGGTTGAGGCGGCCCTCGTGGTCGACCCACAAGCTGAAACCGCCGATGAAGTCGGCGAAGGCGACCAGGACACCCTCGGCCCCACCGTCGGGCACGGTCAGCTCCGCCTCGATCGCATACGACCGCCCCATGATGCGGGGGATCATCGTCGTCTGGATGTTCTGGACGTCGGGGGCGAACGTGTGGCGGCTGATGGTGGGCATCGGCGGCACGATGCCGAGCCACACCGAGAAGCCGCCGAGCAGCGGCAGCACGCGGTTGCGTTCGGCCTCCTTCCACCACAGCTCCTGCAGTTCCTTGAGCTTGTCGGGATGATCCGCGGCGATGTCCTTGGCTTGTGAGAAGTCATCGGGCAGGTAGTACAGCTCCCAGGGGTCCTTGTCCGGGTCGTATACGCCGGGGGCGAACCGCTTCATGGTCTCCGGCTTGAAGTCCCAGGGCGCCTTGTCCAGCTTGGCGCAGGCCCACCAGCCGCCGGAGTAGATGGCCCGGCTGCCGAGCATCTCGAAGTACTGCACCGTGTGCCGCTCGGCGGCGTCCGCGCCGGCGAAGGTGTAGGCGAAGCTGGTGCCGTCCATCGGCTCCTGGCCGATCCCGTCGACCAGCTTCGGCTCGGGGATGCCGACCAGCTCGAGCACGGTCGGGGCGATGTCGATGCAGTGCGTGAACTGCGAGCGCAGTGCACCGTCCGGCTCGATCCGCCCCGGCCAGGCGACGACCATCGGGTCACGCGTGCCGCCCAGGTGGCTGGCCATCTGCTTGCCCCACTGGAACGGCGTGTTGGCGGCGTGGGCCCACGCGGCGGCGAAGTGCGGGGCGGTGTGGAAGCCGCCCCACTCCTCGATGCCGCCCCACCTCTCGATCAGCTTCAGCTGCTCGTCGGCTTCGAGCACCAGGCCGTTGAAGAAGGTCGTCTCGTTGAACGAGCCGGTGAGGGTGCCCTCCATGCTGGCGCCGTTATCGCCCCAGATGTAGAAGATCAGCGTGTTGTCCAGGTCGCCCATCTCCTCGATGGCATCAAGCAGACGCCCGACGTTCCAGTCGGCGTTCTCCTGGTATCCGGCGTAGACCTCCATCTGCCGCGCGTAGAGCTTCTTCTGCGCGTCGCTGAGCGAATCCCAGGCAGGGAACAGGTCGGGCCGCCTGGACAGCTCGGTGTCCTGGGGGACGATGCCGAGCGTCTTCTGACGCGCGAGCGTCTCCTCCCGGTAGGCATCCCAGCCCTGATCGAACTTGCCCTTGTACCTGTCGGCCCACTCCTTGGCGACGTGGTGCGGCGCGTGAGCGCAGCCGGTGGAGTAGTACAACATCCAGGGCTTCTGCGCGTCGGTCGCGCGGACCGCGTGCAGCCACTCAACGGCCTTGTCGGTGATGTCGTCGGGGAAGTAGTAGAGCTTGCCGTCCTTGCCCTCCGGCACCCCGATCGTCGTGTTGTCCTGGGTGATGATCGGGTCGTACTGGCCGGCGGCGCCGGTCAGGAAGCCCCACCAGCGGTCAAAGCCCCACGACAGCGGCCAGTGGTCGAACGGGCCCGCCTGCCCCATCTGGCTGCCCGGCGTGAGGTGCCACTTGCCGAACCCGCCGGTGACATACCCGTTCTCCTTCAGGATGCGCGGCAGGGCGGTGCAGCTCCGCGGCCGCTCGCCGGTGTACCCGGGGAACGGGCCGGGCAGTTCCGCGATCGTCCCCATGCCCACGCGATGGTGATTGCGCCCGGTGAGCAGGGCCGCCCGGGTCGGGGAGCAGACCGCGGTCACGTGGAAGGCGTTGTAGGTCAGCCCGGTCTTCTGGACCCGGGTGAGGTTGGGGGTCCTGATCGCGCCGCCGAACGTGTCGGTGGCGCCGAAGCCGGCGTCGTCGATCAGCACGATCAGCACGTTCGGCGCGTCATCGGGTGCCTTCGGCCCCGGGATTATCGTCCAGTCCGGCACCGAGTCGCCCAGCGTGCGCCCCGTGGTGCCGCCGAAGCCGCGGTCGGGGATCGGCAGCACGGTGCGGTCCGGGCTGAACTTGCCCATCGCCTGCGCCAGCGCGGACTTCAGCTCACTCAGGCCCTTCTTTTCCATCGGCACCACCGACTTGGCCGGCGAGCCCGGCAGCGCCTGCTCCACTACCAGCCGGTCATCGTCTTCGAACACGCCGATCACCGCCGCCGACCCCGCCGGCAGCGCCTGGCCGATCTTGTCGTCGATACCGCCGGTCAGCCGGTGCTCGGCGAACTTGCCCACCGCCGCCCCGGCCGCCGCACCCACCACCACCGAGGCCAGCAGCGGCGGCGCGAACAGCCCCACCACCACCCCCACCCCGGTGCCCCACCCGGCGCCCCGCCGGCCCAGGTGATCCCCGGTGTCGGCCAGCGTGACCTTCCCATCGGCGTCCTTCGACACCAAGATCACGCCATACTCGGTCTTGACCCGCTTGCCCTTGATCAGGTCACGCACCGCCCCGAAATCATGGTGGGCGGCCCCCAGATCCCGGTAGGCTGCCACCACAACATCCATCGTGTCCTTGCTCACGGCAGATCCCTTCCCCGGCTCTGAACACGCCGTCGGCCCGCCGGCCGAAGCCCAGGCCAGACGGGTACCTAACAGTCCGGCCGCCCGCATCACAGCGATGCGGCGCCCATAAGCCGTGCACCACGCTCTACTCTGCTCCTTGGCGGGCAGCGCGCATCACCCGACGGGATGAGACAACCGGCTAAATCAGCGGCGCCTACCCATCCCGGAGCGACCCAGATCGAACCGGCTGACCGGGGGACCAAGGTTTCGCCCACGGGCTCACCAAGCTCCGCCAGATTCGCGATGCCGCAGCGGTGCCGGTTGCGGGAGGGGTCGTGCGCTGACGGGCTCGGGATGCCGTCGCGCGTCAGGCCTTCGGCGATGGCGTAGAAGCCGTGCCCGGCGATGAACTCACCGAAGATCCGCCGCACTACGGGGGCCGCTTCGGGGTCGAGGTCGAGCTTGTGCATCCACTTGCCGTCAGCGGCCTTGGCCGGGTTCGGGTGCGGTCCCGCATCGGCGAGCAGGTACCCGTACGGCGGACGTCCGCCGAGGAACCGGCCCTCATCCTTGGCCTGCGCGGCCATGGCCGCGCGGACGCGGATCTTGATACGGTTCCGCTCGCCCTTGCTCATCCCGCCGAACACGGACATGACCAGGTCGTGGGCCTCGTTGGCCGGGTCGATGGGGCCCCCGACCTCGGGCACCCACAGCGGAACGCCGTAGTGCTCGAAGATCGGGAACGTCAGCCCGTACTGGTTGCCGTAGAACGCCCGGTGCGGCTCGCCGACCACCACGGCGTCAAAGCCGCGAGCGGAGTTCTTGAGTTCGGCGAGCAGCGCGGTCGCCCGCGGACGGCGCTGCCACGGAATCGAGCGGGACCTATCGACGTCGAAGAACTCGGCGACAATCGTCCCGTCGCGTGGCTCGATGAGCGCGCGGGAACGGGTGAGCTGCCAGCCCCGCGACGACTCGGGGTCTTGCTGATCCTCAGTGGATACCCGGCCGTAGAACGCGAACCTGATCATTCGGCGGCTCCCTCGGCTGCCTTAAGGAGAATCCGGAGCAGCGCCTGTGCCGCGCCGGGGGTGAGGCGGGGCGGTTCGTCGGGCAGGACCACGCGGACGGCGTTCTTGTCGGGTGACGTTCGTTGCGCCGCGCGGCCCGGGCCTGACGCCGCGCGATACGTCGTCCAGCTGGGGCCGACTTTGCGGCGAAGCGCGCGCTGGCGACGGGCTGGCCCTGAGCGCCTGGTTTGGTTGGCTTCGGCTTTCTGGCAACAGGGCCGAAGATCGCTGACAAGTCAGGCGACGCACGATGAGTAGACTCGGAGATGAACAGCCCTCGTGATGGTGAGGAGTTCACGTGACCGCACACGCCGAAGACATGGTTCTTGTCGCGCGGGCTGAGCTGGACGCGCTCCGGGCTGAGAACCGCCGCCTGCGGCGTGAGGCTGGGGATCGTGAGGCGCTGAAGCGCATCCGGTCAGACTCTGGGGAAGGCCGTACTTTCACTCGCGAGGAACTGACGGAGGCGTGGGGAATCAGTGAGTGACCGGGTCCTTCGCTTCCCGGACAGAACCTGGGACGAGCTTGAAGGACTGCCGCAGCCACTCCGGAACGCCGCCCATAAGGTGATCTTCCACCTGCTCGAGGAACCAATCCCAGCTCTTGCCGACCCGTTTCCTGAAGCAGACCCGCTGCCAGGTGCCTACCGTCTCCATCTTCCATTGGACAGCTTGACCATCTGGTACACAGTCACGGAGAGCCCGGATGGGCAGGTCGTCATCGTCGTGCAATACGTTAAGGCCGACACGTAAACATTGGCCGCAGAGGGACCCGGGATCGCCTCGCTCTCGGACATCGCCATCACGGCCCGACATGCGAATGTGCCGTGGACAGGATTTTGAAGATCAATTTCGTCGATACGAATTACGGCCGCTGCCCTAAGCCTTACATTCAGACGGGGATTCTCAACTGGGCCGCCCTGGCGCATACGCGGCTCTGGGCAGAATGAGAATGTCAGTGGCGGCGGGCATGCTTGTCACATGAGTAGGAGCCAGAGCACCCACGTAGACATCAATCCGGCCTCGGGGCCGTGGTTCTTGACCGAGGCGCCCCCGGTCCACGCCGGCTCCCAAGCCCGCCTACG
>JGI12270J11330_10003749_pt1 | contig 10846 bp, 15 predicted proteins | sample PeaSoiMetSII2010_FD_11330 | JGI IMG/M metagenome (IMG submission 11330)
CCCGGCGGCCGCAACGACCGGCGGGAGGGCAGGCAAGGCTGTCTTGAGACGCCCGCGATCATAGCGACGACCGGCTAGCGATTCGTGGTGGCAAATTCAGGCGGGAACTGTCACTCAAATGACGCGAAGCGTTGCATCGATGCGACGTCTTCATCTTCGCGCGCGCTTTGAGGACTCTGCGGGCCGCGGCTATCATGTCGCTTTAAACCTGGGAGTTCCTCTGTCATGACCGATCGCCGGCCCGCCGCACCCTCGTCCATCAGCCGCGAAGCCCGCGACTTCATCGACCGCGCGCCGGCGCCTGGCCGCCTCGACGTCTCGCCGGCGAGCATCCGCGAAAGGCGCAAGCAGAGCTACGCGACCTATGCGCCTGCCGGCGAAGCGTTGCGGCGCTCGCTCGGCGTTCAGCTTCGGGACGAGGAGATCGCCGGCCTGCGCGTCCAATGCGTCCTGCCGCTGAGGCCGCGCGACGATCAGTCCGTGCTCTATTTCTTCGGCGGCGGCTTTGTCGAGGGCAGCCCGGCGGAGGATCTCGCCATCACCGCCCGGCTCGCGGCCATCCTCGGGCGCAGGGTCTATGTGCCCTACTATCGCCTCGCGCCAGAGCATCCAGCACCGGCCGCGGTGGACGACGGCTATGCGGTCTATCAGGCGCTCTCACAGAGAGCGGAGGCGCGTTCCCTTGCCGTCGCGGGCGAGTCTGCCGGCGGCGGGCTGGCGCTCGCCATGCTGCTGAGGGCGAGTGCCGCCGGCCTCGCCATGCCCAAGGCGGTCGCGCTGATGTCGCCCTGGGCCGATCTCAGCAGGACCGGCGACACCCTGACCACGCTCGCCGCCGCCGATCCGGCATTGGACTATGCGTTGAACCTGGAGCCCGCGGCCCGCGCCTATGCCGGCGGCCATGATCTCCGCTCGGCGACGGTGTCTCCGCTCTATGCGGATTTCCCAGCCGGTTTCCCGCCGACGCTCATCGGCACCGGCACGCGCGACCTCTTCCTCAGCGACTGCGCCCGGCTATCGACCAAGATGCGCCAGGCGGGCATCGCGGCGGAGCTCAGGGTCTGGGAAGGGATGTGGCATGTCTTCGAGTTCTATCCGGAGATTCCGGAGGGCGAGCAATCGCTGAAGGAAATCGCGGGATTCCTCGACAGGTATCTCAGCCTCGGCGGATAGCGTGCGAACACGCCACTTGGCGGTCGAGCGCAAAATTCCGAATGCAGACGCCGCGCTTTGCGCGATCCCGCAAAAATGCCCTAGCGGTAAACCAGGGTTCATTTGCCTTGAGGCCGGCACGGCGTCACAGTGCGATCGGCCGAGAGGCATGCGACGTGTTCGGTCCGGTCGGGAGCGACGTCTGCATGCGATCAAGAGTGCGCGCGAGCACGAGGCAGCGGGCGCGCTCCGGCGGCCGAACCGCATACGGCAGGCTAGTATCGGATCGCAGAAATTCGTGACTAGCGCTCTGTCGCGAATTTCTGCGTGAATCCGATACTAGAACTCAAAACGATGTGCCGACTTTCTTTGAAAGTCGGCACTAGGAGGACCGACGATGGGCACCGATCGCGATGCGCACGGCTATGCGCCGGCACGTTTGAGAGAGGAAGCGCACAGGCTGCAGGAAGAGACGAAACGGGAGACCGACCCCGGCGTCAAACAGGAGCTGGCCCAGCGGGCGAGCCTGCTCGAGCACACCGCCGAGATGCTGGATTCGGCGGAGCCCGAGCGTGAGCCGCCGGAGGAGCGGGAGCCCTTAGACGATCTCTAGGCCCCCTTCCCCGCCGGCATCGGACCTGATAATCCGCTGGCGACGGGGATGGGTGGCCGAGCGGTTGAAGGCACCGGTCTTGAAAACCGGCAGGGGCGCAAGCTCCTCGTGGGTTCGAATCCCACCCCATCCGCCAGATAATAAAAATTACCCAATATAAAACAGGTACTTACTGAAAACGACTTTGGTTACTCCCCTCCCTATACCCCCGCGCCACGTTTGGTTGCTGGCGAACGTGTGCGGATGCTGCCTGCGCGCCGGCGGCCGGGCGTCGACCCGCCCCGCTCGGGATGATCGCCCTCTCCTGGTATCGCGCAACGCTCGCGACTTGGGCCTGCTGACGCCGCGCTGGTTCGGCGCCGTAGGATCGGGCTGCAGCTCGTCATCATCGCGTCGGCACCGCTGATCGGGGGCCACTACTCGGACGACGTTCTGGCCGGTTTGGCTGTCGCTGGCCTGGCAGTCGCCGCAGCCGAGGGCTCGGCTGGATGTTCCGCCAATGCCGAGCAACTGGTGGTCACCGTGATCGCGGATTAAACCGCCGGCAGATCGCGCAGCAGGTGGAAATCGGCAAAACCTTCGTTTGCCAGCATCCCGATCAGGATCATGTCGGAATTGTTCTTCGGCAAGCCTGATATCCGAGAATATGACGGGTCTTGTTTGTTGGGGGTGTAGCGGACCGACACCTCATGACCGTGCTGCCGCGCTATGGCGGAGATGCGGCCACTTTGTAACACGGCCACGCCGGATTTGGGACTCAGCTTCTTGGATGTCGACTTGTTCCTGTATATCTCGACGATAGTGCGCAACCGCTCAATCTTGCTGCCTGGGCAGTGCTCGAGCCAGTTGGCCGATAGGTAGCCCTCATCGTTTTCCCTAAGCATCATCGACCTGGGATATAGGCCCACCACAGTATCGCCTTCCCACTCGATTACCTGATAACCGCAACGTCTAACGACGTGATGGTCCTCCGCGACCAGGGAATATTTTTTCGCCATTTGACGAGGAGTTAGTCCAGGAGCTTCGACTCAGTCAGGCCTTCGATCATACTCCTCAATCTCGCCACATGACCTCGCCAAGCGGAGGTTTCCGGGCCACGAACGGACTCGTACCTCAATAATGCAACGCATTGATCATCGGGCAGGAACTCCACATGCGCCGACCGGCCTTCCGACCTCCAGCCGGCAAGCAGGGCGCCAGAAGGACCGACGCCCAGGTTGGGTATCCGGCCCGGCCGAGCATAAATCGCAAATCGCAGATACGTCCTGAACGCCCCAACATCGATTTTGGAGGATTCATCCTCCCAATGCTCGATATCGAGCAAGCGATCAATCGCCTCGAAGAGACTGGTGCGCTCGGCCCGCCCAAGGTGCATCGCCACTTGCCCAGTCAACAGTTTCAGTTCACTCCGATTCTGAAACAGAGCAGCTTCCAACCCCTGACCGGTTGTTGGTACGTATGCTTGCGAATGGATGGCCGGTGCGCCTGCGGTGACGCGGTCCCGCCTGATGTGACGAGCACCCCACGTCGTGGGCAGGCTAGAACCGAACTGCTTGATAGAAGTCGAGGTCGACCATCGCGGGTCTATCGCGGTTGCGTCGCTGGAGATGCCAAAAGCCTGGTCTTGGAGCGCACTACTCACGGTCAAAAATCTCCCGAGCACGAGCCGTAATGAATGCCTCGAATAGATAGTTCTTTTGAAGGCGTATCTCTTCCAGTAGCTGCACCAAATCCGCGTCCTTCTGCGGGAGGTTTTGGTCCCTGTAGAGGTCGATGTCAAGAAGAAGGGATGTATGATCAATGAGAGGTGAGGTTACCGGACCCGTCCTTACCACTGCATGACCCGCTATAGCCGGCACTGGCATTGACAACTGGAGAGAATAAGCATCAACAGCCGCGGCCTCAGCGGGCAAATCCGGAGCGGCCAGGATATAGTCTTTCGCGTTAGTCGCATGGCCTGCCTGCGTCGGAATATCAATTCGGTTTATGTACCGCGCAGCAATTCTAGTAACCGTTCTGTACCCGCTCACCTTTTTCAATGCGAGGAGATTTTCATTCGCCTTCTCGGAGAATTCTCGCCATCCGCAGTACGGGGCTCGTCGAGCAGTTGCGATTCGATCCTTTCGGAGCACAACTATGTTGATCGAATCGGATGCCGTCATTCTATATCCGGCCAACTCCTGTTTTGCCACGGTCGCAGCGTCCTGTCCCGCCGCGACAGGTGTGACCTCCAGAGATACGTCGAACATTTGCTCTGTCGTCGGATAGGAGCCATCAACGTTCCGGACGAACTTCTTTAGGGCATCCTCACTCAGAGTCTGCTCGAAACGGTGTTCGATTACAGCCTCTACAATGGGTGGCCTACGATAACCGCCTGGGGGCATATTCGAGCCTGTTAGGGCGATGCTGCCCCTCTCTCTATACCAGATTCCGGCCAGCATAATCTTGTCTTCGGCCGGTGACCAGCAAAGGGACGACGACAATTCATTCCGTGCGAGCCGTGAGAAATCCCCGCCATGCTGATCGATCAAGAGTTTGGCGGCGCGGAAGATGTCGGGATCGGCGGTCACAGCCGAGTGGGTGTCGCCTCCAACCCCTCGCGCACTCCCGCAAGGCAGCCTTGCGTGATGAGGAAGATCTGGGGTCGGAGTGGATTTTTTGCCACGTGAATATTTTTTGGCCCAGGCTCCAGGAATAGAGAGTCCGGGGGGCCGAGCCGAGAGACAGCCTCTCCTGCCCCGTCCGAATGTGCTTTGATGATCGTGAAGACGACGCCCAAGGGAGAACAGCAATGATCCGCAATCTCCAGCATCTTGCCCTGACGGTTCCCGATGTCGAGGCCGGACGCCGGTTCTACGAAGCCTTTGGACTGCAGGCTGGAGACCGCGGTGACCGTCTGGCGCTTCGCTGCGCAGGGCGCGATCAGGACCAGATTCTGCTAAACGAAGGACGAGAGCGGCGCGTCCATCATCTCAGCTTCGGCACTACGGCGAGCGAGTCGCCTGACGCGAAGACAAGGCTTGAAGCCGGCGGTTCCGGCGCGCCTGCGCGGAACGGTGCTATTCGAATATCTCAATGCTATTGCGGAAGTCGTCAACGCTGACTCGATAGACCCGATCACCTAAGCTCGAGCGCCGAGGGGTAACAAGCCTTGGGAGGATCAGTCAATGTACAGCAGACCTACCCTTGTTGCGCTCGCGGTCACTGGTGGCGTTCTGCTCGCCGTCATGGGCGAATATGCATTTCCGTCATGTGCGTATGCGCAAATGCCGATTGGTGCGCTGCCGCATAAAGCAAAGTCCGAGTTGCTGCTGACGGCGAGCCCGTCATCGCCGGCGCCGGCCCCCACCGTTTCCTTGAGTGTTGCTCAGGCTCTTGCGGTCTTGAAGCAGAGGGTGGATGCCGATGAGGCCGATATCGCGACGCTGAAGACTAAATTGGTTGGCGATGACAAGAGCATCAAAACGCTGCTGTCTCAGGTTTCTGCCCTTCAGTCGCAGGTCTCCACTCTTCAAGGGGGCGCGCAGGGGCAGCAGGCCTCGTTGCAAAAACTGCAAACGCAGTTCGCAAATCATTACCACACCTTCACGCTAACCACGCCGGGACACATGCCCAGCGCGCTCATAACCTTTCATTGCCCGGGAATCGGCCAGCCTTGCACGGCAGAAGGCAGCGTCCCCAGCGCCAACAATGACTATGGCATGATCATCTACCCATCCACATCAACGCCCATTCCGGGGTCGACCTCTACCGTGAGCACGTCTGGCCCAAAAACCAACTAGCCGCCAGGGAGAGAGTCCGGCGTCAATCACCGACTCCGACGCTCTCCGTGCCGCCAGGCTGCCAATAGAGCAACACGGAGACAAGGCGACTTGCGCTGCAGCTCGACAGGCAGCGGATCGCATCGCCTGTGGCGACAATGAGGGCGTCGCCATGTGGCAGGCAATTCTTGCCGCCATTGTCTAGCGGGCTCACAAGCTGCTAGTGGTCCAATTCCGATAGAGGCATCTTCTTCCGTCGGCAACGGCTGGGCGGGGCTGGTGATGTGTCGGGGCAGGCTTTCGGCTAGACTTGCTGCATGGGCACCTGGGGAACCGCGCTCTTCTCCGATGACACGGCGAGCGACGTGCGGGAGGATTTTCGCGGTGCCATCGCCGACGGCCTGACCCCCGCGGCAGCAACTGACAAGATCCTTGCCCAATATTCTCCTGACCCGGCTGATCCTCCCTATGCCGCGACCGTGTGGCTCGCTCTTGCCGTCACGCAATGGAAGCTCGGCCGGCTGGAAGAGCGCGTGCGTGACGCGGCCATCGCTGCGATCGACGGCGGGGGCGCCCTCGCCGCCTGGCTGGGCACGAAATCCGAGGCACGCCGGCGCCGGATCCTCGCCGATACCCGCGCGCAGCTCCTGTCACCCCCGCCCCCGCCACGGCAGGTGCGGCGCGATCTTCCTTGCACCTGCGACTGGCAACCGGGCGATCTGGTAGCCTACCGCACCGTTGGCGGCAACCAGATCATCCTCCAGATTCAGATGCTGCACACCGACAAGGGCGGCACCTACCCGTCGTTGGAGGTGCTGGACTGGCAGGGCCCAGACTTGCCGGCCGCCGAGGTGATCGACGCTCTCCCCTTCGCACGGGCCACGCCGGCCTATATATCCGGGCTGCACAAGTCTTTCGCTGCAATTCCCGATCTCTCGGTGCAGCTGAGCCGCATCATGCTCCTGGGGCTGAAGGCGCACACCCAGAAGGGCCGGTTCCGGGCGCTCGCCCACCGACGCCAGCCGCCGGGCCGCCGCTGGCCCGCCTCGGGCAATGCCGTGCTCTTGAAGGAATTCGACGACTATTTAAGCCGCGTGCTCGGATTTCGCTGATCGCTAGGGGCAGGCGGTGAATTCCCGGCCGAGCTGTCCTATATCGGGTGGTGGTTCCGATGCCCCTGCGGCGAGCGGTGGTGGCCAAGCAATTCGAAACCGTTGCCGGGGCTTTAGTGCATCGACAGGCCGCTGGCTCTCCTAAAGAGCAGGGAGTCAATCGCGGCGCGGGTCACCAGCCATTGTACGGCCGATGCCAAGTGCCACCGCTATCGCCGTAGTCACCATGGTAATCGGAGCCACCATTGTAGCCGTAGCCATTGTTGTAGCCGCCGTAGCCGCCGGAATACCCATAGCTGCGGCCTTCATGGCCCCCGTAAACGACACAGCCGGCTAGGGCGCCGACTAGGATCAAGGAACTGAGGATGTTTGGCAGGGCGCGCATGTGGTGAATCTCCCGATCTCGGTGAGGCGACAATTATTGTGTCGCGCTAGGACATGCTGATTAAATTGTGTGACCGACCTTTAGTTACAATGAAATAAATCACCCGAGATCCAAATAAATGGTTCAAAATTGCACACTGCAATTCACCACATTATTCTTATGCTGTTCGCAGAGGGGAACCACAATGGACGAAGCCGCCCAAGGCATCGCTAAGGCTGCCCTCACCCCGCAATCCGTTGTGCTACATGCGCTCGTTCATAAGGGCGTTTTGACCCGCGAGGATGCTCTGGGCATCGTTCACCGAAGCCAGGATGCGGCGGCGAATGTCCCCAGTGCTGAGGCCGCCGGCAAGGCGGTGGTGGTCACCCAGAATTGTCTTGCGGGTGCACGCGAGGGGCTGGCTGCGATGGCCATCCCCCAGCGATGAAATCACTCCGCCTCAGCGGCGGTGTAAATCCCCCGCAGCCGCCGCAGGATTTGGCGGAGCGCCTTTTCGCTGTCCCCCAACCCCGATGTGCCCACATTCATCCAATAACACGCTCCCCAGTTGGCACCCTCGCCGTCAACGTCATGTCGGTTGACTCTAATGCTTTGAACGGCCGCAGTGCATTTGCGAGCGCGGAACTCCGCCAGGATCAATTCCTGTATTTCCGGAATCGATTTTGACTCCTTAGCCATTGGCGCCAGCTTGACTGAGCAGGGAGCAACAGTGCGCGTCTCGACCAACAGATGCAATGCTGCGTAGTTCACCGCGAAGCAGGGCCCGCCAATGGCCTCTGAGCCCGACATCTTCCGCGCCGCGAAGCTGCTGCTAGACCAGCACGGCGAGGATGCAATGCTGCGGCACTCGCGAGCGGGCCGTTCAGCTCCTACACGCTGGCGACATGATCGGGGCAGCCACTTGACGCCGGATCCTGAAAGCAATTGAGGTGAGGGGGCGAGCCGATTAACTGACTACGGACAGCTTGTTGCTCAAATCCGGCGACTACAATCCCTGCCAGGTCGGCCTTACCATTTGCAAGTGGAAGGAGCCGGACTCGTTCGGGACGTCCTCTTTGATCTCACTGACGAGCTCTCCATTCTCCGCCAGAGCCGTGCGGTGACGTTCAGCCTCTTCACGAGTAGAAGCCCAGACCCAATGCAGCGGTGCGGTTGCTTCGGGTTTACGGGCGGCGAATATATGCAACATCCTGTCGCCTCCTGTTCTTTCTCTCGAAGTCTCATCGCCATGATCCGCGCGGCTCAAGGCGAACCCTCAGCGGGAAGGGTTGCGGGGCCGGTCTCCCGGCTGATCGAAACCGGGCCGGGAAGCCGTATGTGGCCATAGCCCGGGGAGGGCCAGATGGGCCGGTTGGCGGCTTCCCGATAGCCGAGTGACGGGTGCGAGGGGGCGCACCGCCGCGCGGTTGCCCTGCGCTTGTCTCTGCCTTTCTCCTTGGAAGCGCAAGTGACGGTTTGTCCACAATCAAAGATGGGCGGCCGGTCGCCGTCGACATCTGGCTGGGCTCGAGCGTGCCGGTCTTGATGCCGATCAGGATTGATACGGGGAAAAGGAGTCAAGGCTCCGAGAATAGAGAGTCCGAAGGGGCCGAGCCGGCAGACAGACTCTCCTGCGCCGGCCGATTGTGCTTTGATAGTCGCGAAGTCGACGACGCCCGAGGGAGAACAGCAATGATCCGCAATCTTCAGCACCTTGCCTTGACGGTTCCCGATGTCGAGGCGGGGCGGCGGTTCTACGAAGCCTTTGGACTGCAGGCTGAAGACCGCGGCGATCGTCTGGCGCTTCGCTGTGCCGGGCGCGATCAGGACCAGATTCTGCTAAACGAAGGACGGAAGCGGCGCGTCCATCATCTCAGCTTCGGCACTACGGCGCGCGGGTTGCCCGACGCCAAGACAAGGCTTGAAGCCGGCGGCATCCGCCTCCTCGATCCGCAAGGCCAAGGCGCGCCCGGCGGCCTGTGGTTTCACGACCCCGACGGCACGCTGGTCAATCTGCAGATTGCCGAGGCGGCACCGCCCAAGGCTGAGCCGGGAGAAAGGATGAACAGCCCCGGCGATTTCCGTCGGCTTGGCGCGCGCGGTGCACCGGCGCGGGGCACGCCCACCCGGCCGAGGCGTCTCGGCCATGTGCTGCTATTCACGCCCGATGTGAAGCGGGCGGCTGCCTTTTACACCGGGACGCTGGGCATGCGGCTCTCCGACACGGCTGGTGGAGATATGCTCGCCTTCCTGCGCAGCGCGGGCGACAGCGACCATCATGTCCTGGCCTTCGCCCATTCCGACCGCAGCGGTTTCCATCACGCTAGTTTCGAGGTCGGCAGCTTGGATGAGATCGTGCTGGGCGCCGGGCACATGGTGGAGGCCGGCTACAGCAGCGCCTGGGGGCTCGGCCGCCACGTCATCGGCTCCAACTTCTTCCACTACCTGCGCGATCCGTGGAACGGATTGGCGGAGTACTTCTGGGATATCGATTTCGTTCCCGACGCAGCGAATTGGGAAGCGAGGGATTGGGCGCCGGCGGATGGATTCTTCCTCTGGTCGACGGGTGGCCCGCCGCCGGCGGATTTCGTGCGGAATTTCGAAGAGGATTGAGGATCTGCGCGGAATCGTTGGCGATCGTGAATCTCATTGCGCTCAACCCCCTGGTTGATCTGGCGGACGCTAAGGACCATATGAAGCAAAGGTCCCATGAAGAATGTCATGCGAACTGGCTTGCTGATTGCTTTCGTTGCGGCGCTTTCCGTTGGGTTGGCGCCGGCCGGACAGGCCGGCGGCGGCAACGATGGCCCCAATGTCCTGAAGCCCTACTATTATCAGCCGCCGGGCGGTCCCCTGAATGCCGTCGACCAGCAGCAGCTGATGGTCTATCGCCATCAGCTCGAGCAGCAGCAGCAATCCCTCCAATTGCAGCAATACAGAGGGACCAGCGGCCCTAACTTGTCCCAACCGGCTTTCGCCCAGCCGGTAAACCCGGCCACGACGAGCAGCGAGCTCTCGCAGACACGCAACGAGCTGGATCGGGTCAACGGTCTGCTCAATCCCGTGCCTGGCAATGGATCATTCACACCGGGCCCGATGAACGAGACCGCACCGATGCCGATCGTGCCCATGGGCATGGGGACTCAGTTCGTCATCACGCCCCACTGACCGTCCTCAACACAAACGCGCTCTGGCCTCTATTGACCTCGCTGCGACCCGGCGTAAAGTTAATTCCGGGAGCGAATCGGGACTGGCGGTTCCGGTTCGTTGGAGGGGAAGAAGGCCTGTGGGCGATTTCTGGACCAACATGCTGTGGTGGCTGACGCGGCTTTTCGAAAGGCTGGGCGAGCAGCCTTGGTTCGGCCAGCTGCAGGGTGCCCTCTCCAACGCCACCCGATGGCTCATGGGCAGCGGCACTCCCGTCGTCGGCGGCCTGATGGTGCTGCTGGCGGGCGTCATCGTGGCTCGTGCGTTGCGCGANGACCGCCAGAGGAGACATCCGCCTCGCAGCGACTGGGTCGCCGACAGGCTGGGCCAGGACAGCGCCGGCCGCTGGCGGCCGACCATGGCGCTCTACCGTCCNCGCCGCGAGGACATCTTGGCGGAAGCCGCCCGTCCGCTGCGCCTCAAGCAGGNCAAGCGGGCGTAGCGCTCCGGCGCTCATTCCTGCCCGCCTTNTTGCTCCATCTCCAGCTGTCCGCAAGCGTCGGTTCCGGCTAAGACTCCCGGAACGANTCNCGGGGGNCACCAGGCGGCGATGCAGACGGCTCGGCGAAAGCTGGACCCGGCTGAGTATTTCTTCTGGCTGGCGGATCGCGTCTCCTGCCGGAACTTCGCCATGTTT
>JGI12270J11330_10003751_pt1 | contig 10845 bp, 8 predicted proteins | sample PeaSoiMetSII2010_FD_11330 | JGI IMG/M metagenome (IMG submission 11330)
TTCTCAAGGGGAAATCGCTTACTCCCTTCCTGAGCGAGTCGGTTTGCAGCGCCTTGAAACCCGCCGCCTTTGGGGCGTGCATCGGCGTGTTGGGCAGCTATGCAGGGTACCGGCAGACATCCATCACCAGAACGTTGGCGTACGGTGTGCTGGGCGGTGCCATCGGCCTGGGCGCAGGCGTCGCTTGGGAGAGCCGCGGTTTAACTGCGAGTGTCGCTGATAGTGCTTTGAAGAACATTGGCAGGGTGCGCGATGAGCACTGGCTCATCAAGCATCCCATCGATTACGCGTAGAAAAGGACGTTTCAGCGCGATCAGACTACCGTTCTCACAGTCGTGCGAGTTGGGAACATAAGAGTAAGCGTGCTCCTCACAGGCATGGGACGCCAACAGATAGTTACAGGGGGCAGCGATGATCACGTGCGAAGAAGTACAGGAGCGGGTTCAGATTCCACTTGCCGCAGAAAGCCTCAGTGAAGAACGGATTGCCTACCTGGAGAGACTAGTCAGTCAAGCCAGAACCGCCGCCGCCGTCTTTACCCAATTCACCCAAGAGGACGTCGATCGCATCGTCAAGGCGATGGTCCTGGCTGGCCTGGACCAAGCTCAACATCTCGCCCGCCTGGCGGTTGAGGAAACCAAGCTCGGAGTGATGGAAGACAAGGTCCTCAAGAACATGGTGGCCACGGAGTTCGTCTACAACTACATCAAGGACAAACGTACGGTTGGCGTCATTCGCGAGTTTCCAGAGCGCAACCTTGTGGAAATCGCTGATCCGATCGGGGTCATCTTCTCGATCACGCCGATTACGAACCCCACTTCGACTGTGCTCTTCAAATGCATCATGGCGATCAAGACGCGCAACGCGGTCATTTTCAGTCCCCATCCAAATGCCTGGCGTTGTTGCTCCGAGGCCGTAAAGATCATGTATGAGACCGCGCTGAAACATGGCGCGCCGGAAGGGGTTTTTGCCTGCCTGGAATTGCACACCCTGCAGGACAACGCCTACCTGATGCATCACAAAGACGTGGGCCTGATTGATGCCACCGGCGGGCCGGGCGCAGTCAAAGCCGCCTATAGCTCGGGCAAACCAGCCCTGGGTGTAGGACCGGGAAACACGCCGGTCTATTTGGAAAAAACGGCGGACCTGAGTACGGCCGTGGTGGACATCATCGTCTCCAAGACCTTCGATAACGGAACCATCTGTGCCTCCGAGCAAACGGTGGTGATCGACGATGAGATTTATGACCTCGTGCTGAAGAAATTTGCGGAGTTGGGCACGCACATCTGCAATGAGAAAGAGACGGGATTGCTGGAGCGCACGGTATCGATCCTAAGACGGGGTTCATGCAGCCCACGGCGATCGGGCAGAAGGCTACCGATATCGCCCGCCTTATAGGTCTTTCCGTGAAGCCGGGTACCAAGCTCCTGATTGCGCCGATTCAAGGCGTAGGCCCCGAACATCCCCTGTCGGTGGAGAAGCTGTTCCCGGTGCTTGCAGTCTATCGCGCGAAATCCGTCGATGAGGCGCTCAAGGTGTGCATCGACGTGAACCATGCCGGTGGACTGGGACATACGGCGGTCATTTTCTCGCGCAACGATGAGGTCATCCGCAAGTTTGGCGAGGTGATGAACGCGGGGCGGATCATTGTGAACTCGCCCGGCTCCATCGGGGCGCTGGGCGCCGTTTACAACGATCTGGTGCCGACCTTCTCCTTCGGATGTGGCACCGGCGGCGGCAACAACACCACCGATAACGTAAATATCTATCACTACCTCAATATCAAGCGTCTGGCTCGGAGGACACAAGCTCATATGTGGTTCCGAGTTCCCAATCAGATTTATTTCAACATGAACGCGGTGGAGAATCTGCGGCAGTTCCCATCGCAGTCCACCATCATTATTACTAATCCGGCTCTGGAGAAGTTCGGCCACGTGGACATTGTCCGGCGCTACCTGCCGGAGGGAACCCACGTCCACGTCTCAGTCATCCCCGACGCGGAACCCGAGGTCAAGGTGGTCATGCAGGGAGTGGAGGCGCTCAATTTTTACAAAGCGGACCAGATCATCGCCCTGGGCGGCGGGTCGGTAATCGATGCGGCCAAGATCATGAAACTCAAGTACGAATCGCCCGAGGCCGATCTGGAAGAGCTGGCTGCGCCCTTTCTGGATTTGCGCAAGCGCGTGATCCAGTACCCGACCGAGAAAATCAATCGCGCGCGGCTGATTGCCATTTCCACCACCAGCGGAACCGGGAGCGAGGTCACTCCCTTTGCCGTCCTCACCGACAAAGAACGCGCACGCAAGGTGACACTCGCCGACTACTCGCTCACTCCGGATGTGGCCATCGTCGATCCGCAATTTGTCATGTCCATGCCGAAGGGCCTCACCGCCGATACCGGCATCGACTGCCTGACCCATGCGCTGGAAGCTGCCGTTTCCGGTTACGCTTCGGCCTATACCGACTCCAACGCCATGCAGGCGATCCGGTTGGCGTTCAAGTACCTGCCCATCGCTTATGAGCATCCCGGCGATGAAGAGGCGCGCTGCATGATGCACAATGCCGCGTGCATTGCGGCGATGTCGTTTGCCAACGCGTCGGTGGGCGTAAATCACGCGCTGGCTCATGCTTTCGGAGCGCACTTCCACGTGGCGCACGGCCGGGCCAATGCGCTCATGTTGCCGCACGTCATTGCGTATAACGCGGCCGTGCCCACCAAGTTCTTGCCGTCGCCGTACCAGAAGGGGTATGTCGCACACAAGAAATACGCGACCGTAGCGGATTTGCTGGGTCTGGGCGGCCACACGATTGAGGAAAAGGTGAAGAACCTGGTGGCGGCAACAGAGCAGTTACTCGACCAATTGGGGATTCCGCGTTCCATCGCCGACCTGGGAATCTCGAAGGAAGAATTTGAGCAGGCCATGCCGGAATTGACCAAGCTTGCCTTTGACGATCCGTCCTGGCGGTCGAACCCTCGTATGCCACTGATGACCGAATTGGCCGAGCTGTTTTGGAAGGCGTATCAGGGGCGAGGCCCGGCGAAGGTGGCCAGTGCGTCTCAGCAACAAACCGCGTAGCGGATGGTGGTGGTTAGGCAATGATGGCCGTGTGGCTCAAGATCGATGAAGAGCGCGTTGTCCAGGCGTTGCAAGAGGCCGGGGAAAAACTGGACAGTGTCGAGGGCGAAGTGGTTTTGGATTTCTCTTCCGTGCGCCGGGTCGATCCGAGTGCAGTCCGAGCGATGGAGGGGTTCGCCGACACCGCAGACGATAAAGCGGTCAAGGTTGCGTTGCGCGGCGTCAACGTTGATGTCTACAAGGTGCTCAAACTGGTGAAGCTAGCGTCGCGATTTTCTTTCGTGAGCTGAGGCGCGCGATGGTTCGACAACTAAAAGTCCGGCAACTGAAGTTCGGCAGGTGAATAGGAGATCGGCCATGCAAAGCAATGGGCAGGGTGACCGCCTTTCCTGGGGGGACACGGTTTTCCTCCATCTCGAACGCGAGGGCATGCCCCTCAATGTGGCCTGTGTCTGCGTGTTTGACGGCGAGATCCCTTTCGAAGCTTGCGTCGAGTTTGTCGAGTCGAAGCTGCCGCGTATTCCGCGCTACCTCAAGCGTGTGGTGCCTCCGCCACTGAATATTGGCCTTCCCAGCTGGGAATACGACCCAACCTTCGACATCCGCAATCACGTTCGCGAGGTGACACTCAAGCACGGTTCCGACGCAGAGTTGAAGACGCTTGCGGGGAAGATTTTCAGCACGGTGATGAACCGGCAGCACCCGCTCTGGGATCTGACCTTTGTGCATGGGCTGAAAGGTGATCGCAGCGGGCTCATCTTCCGCCTGCACCACTGCCTCGCCGATGGCATCGCCGGGGTTGGGATCATGAATGTGATCATGGATACGAGTCCCGTGGCGCCTCGTCCTCGACGAAAGCTTCGGCTGCGAGTCCCACCGCCGCGTGACGTCTTGACTTCGATAACGACCGGCTGCGTCGATTCGTATGCTGACTTCGTCAAAGAAATTCTCGCCGCCCTGGCAGACGTATCAAGCATGGCGGAGCGCTTCGCCGCGAACGGCGGAAAACTGGCCACCGACGAGTTCGCCGGTTTACTCCCGGAACTCAGCGCAGCCACGGAGCGGCTGCGCTTCAACGTTTTCTACCGAGGACCGCAGAAATTCGCCTGCGCCGAAGTTCCGCTGGCAGAAGTCAAAGCCATCAAGAGCGCCTGCGGGACCAGCGTGAATGACGTCATTCTCGCGCTGGTGACGGCGACCATCCGGCGCTACCTCGAACTGCATGGCGACCGTGTCAAGGGGCGACTGCTCCGCATAATGGTTCCGGTCAATCTGCGCGGCAGCGACAGTGCGCGCGATTTGGGGAACCGCATCTCCCTGGTCCCAGTCACCATTCCGCTGGATATCCGCAACCCAAGGAAACTGCTGGCTGCCGTCCATGAGAGAACGGAGTTTCTCAAACGCTCGCATGCCGCTGAATTGGTGAGTCTGGCCGGTGGTTTGATCGGCATGTTCCCGACTTCAGCGCAGGCGCTGGGCGGCCACATCCTGAGCCGGTTGCCGTTCACGCCTTTTAACATGGTCTGCACCAACGTGCCGGGACCGCAATATCCGCTCTACCTGCTCGGCCACAAGATCCTGCACTGCTATCCCTATGTCCCGGTCGGCGGCGAGATGGCGCTCAACTGCGCCATCTTGACCTACAACGGCACGGCATATTTCGGGTTCAGCGGAGATGTGCACGCAGCGCCGGATCTGCGGCGTTTGGAAACGTTTCTGCAATCGAGTTTCACGGAACTGCGAGAAGCGGCCGGGGGCAGACCCCCACATAAGGAAGAGAAAAAGAAAGAGAAGAAGAAAGAGAAGAGGGTGCGCGCGAAGGCGAAGGTTGCATCAACACCGGTACCCGCGCCGGCGCCCGCGCCCGCATCAGTTCACGCGCCCGCGCCGGCGTCAGTTCAAGCGCCAGCGCCCGCACAAGTTCAAGCACCAGCGCCCGCGTCAGTTCAAGCGTCGATTCCACTTCGGCCTGTCGCTTCGGTCGAATCAGCAATAGCACCAGGGCCCCCAGATATGGAGGAACAGAGCTTGACGCGATTGATCGCCTAGTGATCGCCAGGCAGGAGAGTAGTGAACGTGGAAGGCATCCAGTCAGCTGCGCAGCAAATGACATCTTGGTTGGCCACAGGCCGAGTCCTCTTCTTACTCATTCATCTTCTGGGTGTCGCGTGTTTTTTCTACATTGTGGCCATGCGCCTGGTACCGCTCATCCGGGGCCAGCGCGATTTTCGTTTTGACCAACCATTCGTCCGACTGGGGAGAGTTCTAAAGTTTTGGCTGGGTCAGTGGAAGCACCCGCGCTACCGGACCGCAGGGACCATTCATATCTTCATTTTTGCGGGCTTCATCGTCCTGGCCATGCGCGCCTTCTCGGTGCTGATTGTCGGCGTCTCCCAGAATTTCGTCATGCCCGGCCTTTCGGGAAGAGCCGGTCCCATCTACGACATAATCACGGATTACGCCGCCACCATTGTTTTCCTTTGCATGGTGATCGCTGTGATTCGCCGCCTGGTTTTCAAACCTGCACGGTACGCGGTGCCGGCGAGGTACGGCAAAGCCCACACGGCCGACGCCATCTTCCTTCTGTCGCTGATCGCAATCCTGATGGTGGCCGACAGCCTCTTTGCCGCCGCTAAGGCCGCCGCCCAATCGCAGCCAGGCCAGTCGGTTGAAGTGCTGGCCGCATTTTCGCTCCCGTGGATGTTGCAGAAGGCTCTCGTCTCGACTGCCTTGCCCACTCTCGGCATGCTGTACTTTGGCGCTTATCTGGTCCATGAACTGACCTTTTACTTCTTGCTCTGCTATCGGCCCTTTGGAATCCAGTTCCACGTGGAAACTTCCCTCTTCAATATTTACTTCGCAAAGTTGGACCGCGAGATTCTAAAGCCGGTGCGATGGGGCGTCAGCGATGAGCATCTGGATCAGGTGAAATCCTTCGGAGTGAAGACGTTCGAAGACTTCACCTGGAAGCACATGCTCGATTTCTATTCCTGCGCGGACTGCGGCCGGTGTTCCGACAATTGTCCGGCCAATGCGGTGGGAAGGCCGTTGTCGCCACGATTCATCACCATCAAGGCGAGAGATTACAACTTCCAGCACTATCCGGTTCTTGGGCGCGTGAACAATGGCACGGCATTGGTTGGCAGCATTTATTCCGAGGATGAAATCTGGTCGTGCACGACCTGCGGCGCTTGTGAAGCAGAGTGCCCGTTGCTGGTCGAGTACATCGATAAGATCGTCGATTTGCGGCGGGGCATGGTCGATGACGGGAATGTGCCCCAGTCCCTGCAGAAGCCGCTGAAGGCGCTGGAAAGCCGCGGCAATCCATACGGCAAGATGGAGAAGAAGAAAGCCGACTGGGCCAACGCCAAGGAGTTTCAGCAAATCTGCCCGGTCAAGACCCTCGGCAAGAACAACGGCGCCGACGCCTTGTATTTTGTCGACAGCATCACCTCCTACGATGACCGGATGCAGGCGATCGGGCGGGCCACGGCGAAGATCCTCAACCACGTCGGAGAGAATTTCGGAATCCTGGGCGCGGCGGAAAAAGATAGCGGCCATGAAGTCCGGCGGTTCGGAGAAGAGACGCTGTTCATGGCCTTGCGGGACCACAACGTCGATGCCATCAAAGCGTCCGGAGTCCGGCGGATCGTCACGGCTGACCCGCACGCCTACAACGCGCTGAAACACGACTACAAGGATGTGCCGCCGGTGGAGCACATCAGCCAGGTGATCGCCAGAGAAGTGAAAGCCGGCAAGATCAAGTTCAATCCGGTAGAGAACGAAAACAGTGTGTACGCCTACCACGATCCCTGCTATCTGGGGCGGCACAACCAGATTTACGACGATCCGCGAGATGTGCTGGATGCGATTCCCGGCTTGAAGAGGGTCGAAATGACGCGGTCTCGCGACCGCTCGTTCTGCTGCGGCGGCGGCGGACTGATGCTGTTCTACGAGCCGAAAGAAGATGAGCGAATGGGCGTAAAGAGAGTCAAGATGGCCGCTGAAGCCGGAGCCAATGTGATGGTGACGGCCTGTCCGTTCTGCATGGTGAATATCGAAGATGCGATCAAAGTAGCGGGTCTGGAAGGAAAGATGACCGCCATCGATCTGGCGGAACTGGTTGACCAACAGATCGCGCGCGAGAGTCAGTAAGCGGTGTGAAAGGTTCTGGAGGTGAATGTGGAGATCCTGGTTTGCGCACGAAGAGTGCCTGACACGTCGGAAAACGAGATTCAGCTCAACAGCGCGGGAGACGACATCGAACGGGACGAGTTGGTCTATTCCATAAATGAAGCGGACAACTATGCGGTCGAAGAGGCACTGCAGATCGTCGCCCGAGTCGGCGGAAACGTCACCGTCGCCACGGTGGGTGGCGAAGATGACGAGGAGATTCTGCGCCGCGAGATGGCCATGGGTGCGAACCATGGCGTGATGATCTCAGACGAGGCTTTCAGTGGATCGGACGGCCGGGGCATCGCCACCATCCTGAAAGCCTTCGTGCAGAAGGGGCATTACGACCTGATTTTGACGGGGATCCAGGCAGAGGACGGGGGCGCTCAGGTCGGCGGAATGTTGGCGGCGCTGCTCGACTATCCGTTTGCTTCTCTGGTCAATTCCATTGAGGTGCTCGAAGGCAAGAAGCTGAAGGTCAGCCGGGAAATCGCAGGCGGCAACAAGGAAATGAATGAGATTGATTTGCCCTGTGTGCTCTCGATTCAGACCGGCATCAATGAACCACGTTATGTCGGCATGAAAGGCATCCGGCAAGTGGCCTCTGTCCCCATCCCGACTTTCAGCGCATCGGACCTGGGACTTGGCGCAAACGCTGTAGGAGAAGCGGCGGCGAAAGTGAAACGGGTGGACTACTTCGTCCCCGCGCTGGGCAAGGGAGCCGAAATTCTGCGCGGCACCCGGGAAGAGAACATCAACAAAGTTCTGGAGTTAGTGGCAGCCAAAGGAGGGTTGAAATAATGGCTCGCATCTTCGCTTACATCGTGCACAAAGCAGGCGTGCCCGACGATTCCGCGTTCGAGTTGGCGGCCGCTGCGCGAAAGCTCGATGGCGCTGCTTCGCCGACAGCCATTCTCACCGGCTGGGGTGCGGACCTCGATGCCGCGTGCAAGACCCTCGGTGCTTCCTACCCTGAGATTTGGAAAATCGCCAACGAAGCTCTCGCTTACCCCAATGCTGAACTAGTTCGGAAAGCCCTGGTCAAGGTGCTGCCGAGCGGCAGCATTGTGTTGGTTCCCCATGAGCATTTCGGAATCGATCTGGCGCCAGGTCTTTCCATCAAGACGAATTCAGCTTTCGTCTCCGACGTGTTGGACATCGCCGGAGTTGAAGGCGCCGACCTCAAAGTAGTCCGCCAGGAATTTGGGGGACAGGTAAGCGCCCACGTTCGTTGTGACATTTCATCGGGCGCGGTGGTCACTATACGTCCGGGCGCGTTCAAGGCGGGGGAGGCTGCCTCGGGAGGCGGCCTCGTCGTTGACAAATCCAACGAAGTCGGCGCTCTGGCAGCGGGCCGTCGCTATCTGGAAACGGTCGTCGCCGAGGCGGGTGATGTCGATATCACCAAGTACAACGTTCTGGTTTCTATCGGCCGTGGCATTCAGGAAAAAGACAATGTGGCCATCGCGCAGGAACTGGCTGACGCCATGGGTGCGGCGGTGAGCTGCTCGAGACCTGTGGTCGACGCCAAGTGGATGGAGAAGTCGCGTCAGGTGGGCTCATCCGGAAAAACCGTCAAGCCCAAGGTCTATCTGGCATGCGGCATCAGTGGCTCTTTCCAGCATCTGGCTGGCCTCAAAGGTAGCCCGTTCCTGATCGCCATTAACAAGAATCCGAAGGCTCCGATCTTCCAGGTGGCAGATGTTGGAATTGTCGACGACATCCTGGAGTTCTTGCCGGAATTGACCAACAAAGTTCGTGAAATGCGAAGCGTCGCATAGCAAAGTGAGGCACCGCCAATGATCGCAAATAAAACGCTGAAGTTAAGTGTGAAGTCGCTTAAGGACTTCGCCAAGAAACGCCTGCCGGACGAGGTCCTCCGGGATCTCGATGAGCGCGACGAATGCCCGCTCGATATTGTCCACCATATGTGCAGTCCGGACAAGCTGGGCATTCAGCTCCTGTTCGTCCCCGAAGAGTTCGGGGGCATGGGCGGCGGCGCCTTCGATGTTTATTGCGTCTGTGAAGAGATGGCGCGCATCGATCTGGGCGTCGCTACAGCCGTGCTAGCCACGTTTCTGGGCAGCGATCCGATCACGGTCGGCGCCACTCCGGAGCAGAAGAAGATCTGGCTGACGCGTATCGCGGAAGAAGGAATCTTGTTTGCTTACGGCGCCACGGAGCCGGAAGCGGGCAGCGATCTAGGCGCCCTGAAGACGACGGCGGACCCGGTCAGCAAGGACGGCCGCGTCGTCGGCTACAAAATCAGCGGCAACAAGCAATGGATCAGCAACGGTGGAATCGCNGATGCCTACNCGGTTTTGGCCAATACGCCCAGCGGTCCGAGTTGGTTCATCGTGGAAAAGGGTGCGAAGGGTTTCACCCACGACGAGCCCGAAGACAAGCACGGCATCCGCCTCAGCAACACGGCAGCTCTGGCGTTCGACAACGTCTATGTCGATGCCGACCGGCTCGTTGGTGGCGTGGAAGGCCAGGGGTTGAATCAAGCGCAGGCCGTGTTCGGTTATACGCGCCTGATGGTGGCCGCGTTTGGCCTGGGCGCAGGATGGTCTGCGCTCGACCGGGCCATTCCTTATTCCACGAAGCGTATTCAAGCCGGGGCACCGCTCTCGGAAAAGCAGGGATACACCCACAAGCTGATCGTGCCCAACGTGGTGCGACTGGAAGCAGCCCGCTCCTACATCGAAGAAACCGCGGAGCGCATCGACGGCGGGGTCGAAGGCAGCCTGAACACCGAGGGCGCCATCGCCAAGTACATGGCAACCGAAGCCGGCAATGCAGCCGCCGAGGCCAGCATCCAGGCGCTCGGGGGCTACGGTTACACGCATGAATACATGGTGGAAAAAATCAGCCGCGACGTTCGCATCACCACGATCTACGAAGGCACCTCCGAGATTATGGAGATGACCATCAGCCGCGACCGCTGGCAGCTTCATCTCAAAACGCGCGGGCAGCACTATCACGAGCAAGCACGAGAATTCGAAGCGTTGCACGCTCGCCATGCGAACGTGGGGGCCGGAATAGCGGCACTGGCTTTGCACGCCTTGGCCGAGGTTATGGAAAAAGCGCGGGTGGCGCGCCTGACCCGCTTTCAACATATTCTCCTGCGCCTGGGCGAGTTGATCGCTTACGCCGAGTGTGCGGGGAGTTTGTCCCGCCGCGCCGCCCTTTCGGCCGAAGGCAAGCTCCACGAAAAAGCGAACCGGCGCTTCGATGCGACGGCGCTCGCGGCGATCAGCCGAATCTTTGCCCGCGATGCCGCGCTCAAGGTGGTTGAAGAGGGTTTGCGCTGGGTCGTCGGAGCCGGGGGCATAAGCGACGCCGAGTTGGCCGGGTTTGAAACGAGTTTGGGATTGCCCGCCATTCACCGCGCACAGTCCGGCCTCATTTCGGACCTGGATTACGTAGCAGACGTACTGTACGGCCGCGCGGCCAAGCGCACGGAACTGGCCGCATAGCGTCTAAGGATCGACCTTTGCAGGAGTCTTGTCATGGAAAACACTTCTTATCGTGCCATAGCAATTGTGGGAGTTGGAGCCGTTTTACCCGATGCTCCGAATGTACCGGCATTCTG
>JGI12270J11330_10003757_pt1 | contig 10836 bp, 5 predicted proteins | sample PeaSoiMetSII2010_FD_11330 | JGI IMG/M metagenome (IMG submission 11330)
GCCTGAATCACCACCGGACCGCCAAGCCTCTCGGCTCCCGTCGTGATATCGAGAGCATGCAATCTCTGCACATAGGTGGTTGTGTTACCGGAAACTTCCTTGGTTGCTGCCACCACATACAAAATGCCGTTCGTCGGATCAATTACCGGAGTTCCCGTGATGCCGATTTCATCGGGAATGTCCACAACTTCACCCGTATCAACCGCCGGTACCGTCGTCACACCTGCGGGCGGATTGATAAAGCTAACCTGCCAAAGCGGCGCGTTGCTCAACCCGTCTGCGTCGAAGGCATAGACGCTATCGTGCTCCGTTGCGACATAAACGACGTTGTGGAACCCTTGTCCGGCCATATTCACATCGGCCACATACAGTGGCGACGCGAATGTCCAGCCATCAAGCGTGTAGCTGAAGAGCTTTCCAAAATTCGTAGCGTTAACATTGGCAGGCGTTAGCACCGTTTCGTTCAGGTTTTGGCCGGTCCGAAGATTATCATTGTGGAAGGTGAACATGCCGGGATAGCCGGTTACATAGACGATTGCGCTGGCCGATTCGGACAGATCCGAGTTGGTTATCGTGACGGTATGAGTGCCGGCACTACCCGGCGGAGAATACAAACCTGTACTGGTGACGGTTCCAGACGAAGCCGAGCCGCCAACCACGCCATCCACCAACCAAGTAACATTGCCGAAATTGGCCGTGAATTGCTGTGTCCGCGTGAAGGTCAATGCTGCCACGCGTGGGCTGATGGAGAAACCCGTAAAAGCCGCTACCACACTTGAGTACGGTCCCAGGTCTCCTAAAGCGTCCGTGGCACGCACCCGGTAATTGTAATTTGTGTTCGGTACAAGACCGCTGTCCTCATAATTGGTACGGCTGGTCGCACCGATCTGCGCAAAATTCGTACCGTACGCTCCTTGGCTGCGCTCCACAAAATATCCCGCGACGCCCAAGTCCGCAGTCGAGGCCGTCCAACTCAAGTTGAGCTGATTGGTACTGATCAAGGTGGCAGTCAAATTGCCTGGAGCGGTCGGGATGTCGCCTACCGGCGTGTTCATGTCCGCTTGGATTTGCGAGGCCGTCAACGTCACGTTGTAAACCCGCACCTCGTCAATCAGCCCAGAAAAGAACTGGCCGTAGACGTTGTCCCCGCCGATCTGCAGGGGGCTGGCTGAGTTGGTCATCACTCCCGTTTCGGCCAGAGTGTTCACCTGCACACCATTCACATACAATCGGTTTGTTTTGCCGTCATAGGTGGCCGACAAGTATGACCAGGTGTTGGAACTTAACGGAACCAGACCTGGGACAAAGTTGTCAGCACCGCTCGTTAGCGTTAATCCTCCCGCCGGAACTGAAGCTGTGCCCGTGTTTTGCTGGGATACGGCTTCGAGGTAATAAACGTCATTATACTTATAAATCACGTCCTGCCACAGATTGTCTAAGAGGGTCGGGTAAACCCACGCTTCCAAGGTCATGGTGGTGGTCAGGTTCAAGGAACTCGAATTGTTGATGTTTATTATCGAATTTGACCCATTGAATGACAGTCCAGTCCCGTATTTTCCAGTCGTCCAAGTCGCCCCGCTGATCGTCCCGTTGTTCCCGTTTCCTGACGCATCGTGAACTGTCGTTCCCGAGCCCTCATCAAAGGAGTAGGCGGCCACCAGACCGGGGAACGTTATCGGCGTATTCGTTGCGATTGCAAAAAACTCCTGCCCCAGCGACGGGTTGATCGGATTATAGTTGGTAAACAGGCCGTTGGCGGAAAACACATTGGTCGAAAGCCGATTCCACAACATAACCGGCGACAGCGCCAGATTCGTTGAAGCCATCAAATAATAGGGCGCACCCGCCACGCCCCCGGAACCACTGACGACCAAATTCGTTCCGGAAATTGTCACGGCCGAAAACGCCAAACCAGCAGGTCGCGCAGGAGTTATTCCTGACAGCCAGATGAGCATTGACAGAAAAAACGTTGCGACCCAAAAAGGCAGTGGTTGTCGGGACCTGCTGGAAAATAGTTTATACAAAGTACGGAGAGAATAATTTTGATTGTTACACATTCTTGCCAAAACCTTCCCTGATTTTAACTGAGCTAAATATCATAATTATTTGAAATTGTCAAGTGGTCTTCGTTGGCAGTCATCGGCACTGTGCGGCAATTCCGTGGTCACTCTCACGGCAACAAGCCATACACCGTCAACTCGCTCTCGGAAGCGACAAACACCTTACCATTGATCACCAAAGGCACGGTGAACCTTACTGCGAAATCGAGAGTGTCGCGTGAACCGGCTTGGTTGCTGTCATAAAAAACATTTGTCAGGTTGTTGGGATCGTATGCACGGAGCGTTCCCGGGGCGTCTGTGCCATTTCCACTATCGTCGGAACCAATCCTTTGCACGGCCCAGAGGATGCCATTGCTGGTGGCGTTGGCGGAAATGGCGAGCGGTGCACCCGGGTACCCATAAAGCTCGGAAGACTGAGATGTGGGGCTGGTAGATACCAGCCCGTTGGTCAATTGAAATGCTTTAATGTAATCTGGGTTGCCGCTGAAATAGATTTGCCCGTTAAAATAAACCGGGCTGATCTTGTAGCCGAGGGAGCCACCCGGCGTCGCACTCGGGAAAGCATTCGCCAGCTCCTGCACGATGTTGGTGTCGCCGCTTGAACTGTAGTGGCCCATGTGGTCGCGGTTCACCAGGTAGATCGTACCCGATTTGCCTACAGTGACCAATAGGTGTGGACGAGGACCAATCTGGTCCGGCAGCAGCAATACGCCACTGGATCCAAAGTCGAAATCATTCGTTTCTAAAGAATATTCGTTATGTGGTGTAAAATAATCCAGCACGCTGCCGCCCGGGGTGATTTGCAGAACACTGTCGCCATAATCTTTACCGCCAGTGTTCGCGTCAAAAGTTCCATTGCCTGTCGAAAAGAAAAGATTTCCGTTCGTGTCAGCAGCAATTCCCCCGCCGGACATCCAGACGCCACCACCAGGAATGTTGTTGTTGGGAGTGGTGCAAAAGACAGACACTTGCTGGAGATTGGTGGCATTATAGCCCAGCACAAAGCCGTTCCAATTGAAATTATCTCCAAATGAGGCGAACCCGATGTAAACCACATTCGAATTCAGCAGCAGAGCTGGCCGCTGGTTCTCAATTTTCGAGTCAAAGGTGATAGTACCGTCCTGTGATCCCACCGCCGTGCCGGGCACCGTTGCCTGGATCACTGCCGGACCGCCAAACATTTCCGCACCGGTCCGGATATCCAGTGCGTGCAGCCGGAGCACATAGCTGGTGTTGTTGCCACTAACCTCTTTCGTCGCAGCCACCACATACAAAATGGCATTCGTGGGATCAATCACCGGCGTCCCGGTCATGCCAACCTCATTGGGAAAGGATAACGTGCCGAGAACATCTGCGCTCGGAACCGTTGTGACACCTGCGGCGGGATCGATGAAGCTGTCATGCCAGACCGGATTGTTCGTCAATCCGTCCGCGTCAAACGCATACACACTGTCATGCTCCGTCGCCACAAACACCAGATTGTGATACCCGTTTCCCGGAACATTGACCCCCGCCACATACAGCGGCGACGCAAACGATATCCCGTCGATCGGGTACGTAAACAGTTTTCCAAACGTCGCCATATTCACATTGATCGGATTTAATATCTTTTCGTCCAGATTCTGGCCGGTCCGCAGGTTGTCATTGTGTTGGGTGAATACACCAGGATCAGCACTATAAACCGTCGCACTGGCTGTTAGCGTCTGATTGGAGGCCGTTGCGCTTACCGTGTGGGTCGCGTTGTTGTTGGGCGCAGAATACAGGCCCGACCCAGTGATTGTGCCCGCGCTCGTTGACCCGCCGACCACGCCGTCCACCGACCAGCTCACCGTGATATTGGCATAGTTGACCGCGAATTGCTGCGTCTGGTTATAGCTCAACACCACCACCGGCGGCGTGATCTCGAGCGCCGTGGATGCCTGCGCCACTTTCGAATAAGGACCAACATCCCCAACACCATCCACCGCCCGGACCCGATAGCTGAAGTTCGTCCCCCCCGACAAACTGCCATCGTTGTAGCTCGTCCCTTTCGTCCAGCCGATCTGCACAAAATTTGTGGTGCCCGCATCTTCGCGTTCCACCAGATACGCCCCGATTCCCAACAACGAGCTGGACGCATTCCACGTCAGATTGATCTGGCCCGTGCTGATTGTCGCGGTGGTGAGATTCCCCGGTGCGCTCGGAATGTTGCCTACCGGCGTGTTCATGTCCGTCTGAATCTGCGCCGCCGTCAACGCCACATCGTAAAGACGCACTTCGTCAATCATCCCTACGAAACATTGGCTCGGCGCATTCCCCGGGTCACCCCCGATGTACAACGGGTCGGTGGTCACTTGCAGCGGAACCGTCTTGTTGGTGACGGCCACCTGCACCGCATTCACATAAAGTCGCACGTTGGTCTGGTCATAGGTCGCCGACAGATAAGACCAGGTGTTGACCGGCAATGCGGCCGGCGCCGAAAGGTGGTCGGAGGGCTCCCAACTGTGACTTCCAATCGCCGGCGTGCTGCTGCCACTGCCATCCTCCGAGTCGAGAAAGTAATCGTCCCCGCCGTTGTTGCCCTTGTATATCACGTCCACCCACGATCCCTTGTGCGTCGTCGGATAAACCCACGCCTCCAGCGTCATGCGGTTGCTCAATTCCAAGCCCGGCGTGTTGGCAATCGTAAGGTACCCCGCGCTGCTCCCATTAAACGAGCAGGCCGACGCACCATAACGGGCGAAGTTCGTCCATGTCACGCCACCGCCCAGAGTGCCAGTGTTGCCATTGCCCGACAAATCAGCCGTGGTCGTTCCCGTCCCTTCATCGAATGCGTAGGCGGCCACCAGACCAGTCATTGTCACCGGCAGATTCGTCGTGATTACAAAAAACTCCTGCGGCAGCGACGGACTGATCGGATTGGTGCTGCTAAATTGCCCGTTGGCCGAAAACACATTGGTCGCAACCCGATTCCACAAGGCCACCGGCAACTGTGTCAGATTCGTCGCTGCCATCAGATAATAGGCCGTACCCGCCACGCCCCCGGACCCACCAACAACCAAATTCGTTCCGGAAATTGTCACGGTCGAAAACGCCAGACCCGTTGCTCCAACCTCGGTTAATCCAGCGAGCCAAAATGAGGTGGACAATAAAATTGTGGCGAGCCAGGACGACCCCACGCGTCGGGATATATTGGAATATGGTGTGCGCACAGTTGAGTAACGATAATGCAAGTGTTGTACCAACTAATTTCAAAGTTTTTGGGATTTGTCAAGCGGATTTCATTGGCGGCGCATCCGTTTCCGCAGCTTGGAATCCTCGTGCGGTTCCGATTCCACAATAAACGCACCAGAATGTTTGGTCGGGTCGAATCTCACGACTGCTGCTTATGCCGAAGACATTAGTTTAGAGTGCCGTCTCTCTGACTGGTAATCAGCTTAGGGATTCATCAACCGATAAAACTGCTGGCCGACAATCGGTGAAATCACAACCCGATATTCGTCGCCGACAACCAATATCGGATTCGTCGTATTGACCCAGTTCGTGGTCATAAGATTTGAATTTTGTTGCAGGACATAGCCGGGCCATGCCACGACTGTGGCATGTGCGGCCGCCTGAAAGATCTGCAACGAGGGCGTGTCGGCAACAGATTCCAAACGAAAAAACTCCTGGCCGGCCAAGGGCGAAATGACGACCTGGTATTCGTCGCTCACAACTGCAATCGCATTTGTTGCATTGACCCAGCTTGTTGTCGTGAGATTTGGGCTTTGTTGCAGGACATAGCCCGGCCAGGCTACGACAGCAGTGTTTGTTGGAGTAACGGAAATGCTCAACGTCGGTGGTTTTTTAATGACCTCCAATACGAGCATCCAATCGGGATTACCGGCGCTGTTGTTACCCGGTGACGTGAAGTTTTGCGTGCCGGCATTTGAGAATGGCGAGCCGGCAACGGTCGTAAAGGTATTTGCACTGGGGTCGAACCACCGGGCGGTGATGGTATTCTGCAAGTTGGTCATGGCGACAGTAATCGTCCCGCCTTGAGGCAGATAGGCCATGCCGAGCGAACCGTCGGGCGTCAGGGCCGACGTTACGTAGTTGTTGCCGGTAAAGAGGCCGTTCGTGACGAAGCTGCCGTAACCGCGCGTCACGAAGGCCTGGGTCTGATCCGGCACCAGTTTGGTCCACGCTCGTGAACCGAACAGGTTCGCCATGTAACCGAGCTGAACGACACCGGGCGAATCGAGATAGTTCTGCCACCCGGATGCGAATTGCCAGGTATAGTGATTGCCGTAAAGTTGCCCGGTCGCACCGGAAAGCATCGTCCAGTATTCCTGCATACGCAGATTGCGCGTCGAACCGCCGTCAGTGCCGCTGTTCGTCTCGTATTCGTAGCCGGCTTCGATCATGAAGGTCGGGATGGCGCTCGACTGGTTGTAGGCGTGCAGGACTTCGGCGTAGGTCGGAGCATAGGTGTAGGCGGCGTTGAGGCCGATGATGGGCGCCCAGTTTGGGTCGTCCAATGAGCTGCTCGAAAGATAGTTCAATTGCACCGTCTGAAGATGATTCGTGTCCTGGTCCTTGATGCCCAACGCCACCGCCGTTACGACGGCATCGTTAGCCGGGTTGCTCCAGTTCTGAAAATCATTTCCGCTGCACCAGATAATGTTCGGGAAATTTTTGTAGCGATTGCCGAGATACTGGCCATAGGACCGGCAGTTGTTCGTGCCGTTGGCCAGCATGGTGTTCAACCAGCCTCCCGTCTCGATGGGATCAAGCATGACCTCGATTCGGTTTGTCGCCGCCAGGTTGATGATCTGATCCACGTATGCGAAATATGCCTCGTTGGGTGTTGTCAAATCGTATGAACTCGTGGTGGCAATTGTGTTTGTAAACGGTAATGTCCCGTTTAGCAGGCTGCCGTTAGTCGGGCCTCTTGTGTAAGTGGCACATAATAAATCCACCCAAACACTGTTGAAGCCGTTGGTGGCGCGGTCGGTGAAATAAAAGGCAGCGTTGGTCGCCGACAGGTTCACAATCAGGCTCTGCGGCGAATCACCCACCATTAAAAAAGGAACGTTGTTTTGATCCACCAAGTAACGACCACTGCCACTGATCTTGACCGGATAAAGCGGACTGGCCAAAACGGAAAGCACAAAAAACACCAAACCAGCCACTCCCCAAGCGAGCCCAAGCCGCCCCCGGCCAGGCGGAAACCATTTGAGCGGAGTATTCATCTCACTTTGTGAGTTCCCCATCATTCGTTTATTCCATGTTAGAGGTAGGCTCCACTGCCAAGTCCTTCAGTTGATGTTGGCCGGTGGGTTGTAGATGAAGGGCCGATTTGGGTGAGCCTCACGCAACGCGTCCGAAAGCTGTTCCACCTCCGACATAGTGATGTTCCGGATTTTTCGATAAATATACACGTTTACTACACCAAGCTTGTTCACTTTGACTCCACCGTCGAGTTCGTCAGTGACCCCAGCGTCAAGCTCGAATTGGTACGGCAGCTTTTCGAACGCGGCGGCAATGCCAGTCCTCCCCAGAAACTCCAGTTCCGGCACCACAACGATCTGTTGCTCCGCAGGATTAAGCGCTGTCTGAACTGGACTGGCAACAATCACATACTTGGCCTGCAAAAGTTCGACGGGAAAGCCGTCACGTTTGTCAATCTCACGGGCGTAATCAACAAAACCAGGGGTCGTGAAATTTTGATCCAATGACCGGTTGAGGGCCAATAAGGCGGAGGAATTGATGGTCGCACTGGACCCGAGCACGTACACCCGGCCGTATCCATGCGAGAGCATAATTGCATCCATTGTTTTGCCGAGTCTCAGCCACTCGGCAAGGTCGCCGCGGGTTTGCGGGGCTCCATCCACCACACCGATCAAAGGCCGGATTGCGGCGGGCACGGCCTCTGAAAAGGGCGTGAAGGACAGGGTCGTTGTAAGAATGCCGACCGGAATCAGGCATACCGCAAGGCGCCAGCGAAATCTCTGGAGTCCGACGGCAACCAAAAACGTGGCCCAGGGCAGCATCAGCGCGAGCAGCAAGTAACGATGTTGTGGGCCAAAATCCTGCGTGCGTCCAAAATGGGCAACGGCCCCGACAAATTGAACGACTTGAAAGACAACCAACTTGCGAAGGTGCGGAATCGAAAAACCATAAGCAAGGCCTCCCAAAGACAGCAGGCTGAAGTCAATGCCGGGTGATGAAAAATTGTTTGCGAGAAACTGCCAGAAAGTTTTTGACAACCGGTAGGCCGCATAGCGGTCGGCGAAATTGTTTAAAAAAAGTTCACGGGAGAAATGGGGTGAAACCACAAACATCAGGATGGCAAACACGATTGCGCCGCCACCCAGCACGACTGCGCGACGGAAGATCAACTGCCAGCGCGATCCGCTCCGCCATAGCTCGAACGCATCCCAGAGACATAGCACCCCGGCCGCAATCCAGAACCACAAAATCCAATACAAGTACCAGCGTCGAAAGTACACCAGACCGACAAGCATTAGCGCAATCACCAGCCAGGTGAGCGCGTCATCCGCCTTTGAGCGTTGCTTCTGATGCCAACGCACGAACAACGCCATGACCAGAAAGCAAAAGACCAAGCCACCGCCATCGGGAAAACCGCGAAGCAGTGGAATCCACAATGCCGGCGTGAATAGCACCATCAAGGCGCCAGCGAACCATACAGCAGGCCGGATTGCATTGATATCCAGACTGAATTCGTTGTTTTGCAAGACGGATACGAGCCAGATCAACAGCAGTAGCGCCGGAACGAGGTAAAAATTGCCGTTGGCCATGATGTAAGCGGTTCGCGAGAACGTGAACAGGTGCAGCTTCTCGCCCAAGGCGATTACAACGGCCGCAGGCACCACAGGTTCGGCAGTGTATTCATCGTGGCGGATCGATCCCAGCACATCACGTACGAACTTCACATGACTGGTCGTCATACAATAATGCTCGAACTGGCCGCACGTGGCCCAATAACCGTCATAATCCCAGGAATAGACCGTGTGTTCATGGCGAACATAACCAAACCACGCAACGTTCAGCAGTAGAACGCAGGCGATGACCCATCCAATCCTTTGGCAGACAGCGCGATTCATCATAATGCCCTCAGGCGCCTGTCCCACGATCCGGCCAATTCTTGCGCTGTCGGACGATGAAGCGAGGACGTCCCTGCACTTGGCGATAGATACGCGCGGTATAGGAGCCGATGAACCCGATGCAAAGCAGAGTGACGGACTGTCCGACCAACGTGCCGCCCAACAACGACGTCCAGCCGCTGATCGCCCTCCCGGACAGTTTGGTCCACAACGCCCATATACCAATGATCACACTCAACGCCAGGCCAATGAGTCCCACGTGGGTGGCGATCTGCAGTGGGGAGGAACTAAAACTTAGTATGGCATTGCTCGCGAATCTCACCATTTTACTGAAAGGATACTTGGTCGTCCCATGCCGGCGCGGTTCCCTCACATACGGAAACGCCTTCTGTTGAAAGCCAACCCAGGCAACCAGTCCACGAAGGAAGGGCTCCTGATCATGGCACAACAACAACGCATCGCGCACCTCGCGGGTTATAACCCGGAAATCTCCCGTATCTCGCGGAATTTCAACGCCAGTCGACAAGTTCAGAATCCGATAAAATAACCAAGCTGTTAGACGCTTAAGGTGCGTCTCGCCCAAACGCACGGTTCGCTGGCCATAAACCACATCCCAGCCGCGTTCGATCAGCGCCACCATTTCCGGGATCAACTCCGGAGGGTCCTGAAGGTCGGCGTCGATAATGGCAATCAGCTCACCGGTGCATTCGGTAAGGCCTGCGGTCACAGCTGCTGAATGCCCGAAGTTCCGAGCGAAATGGATAACCTTGATGTCAATTGCAGTGGAGGTGTTTGCCTGCAAATGGTCAAGCATGACCGGGGTTTCATCCAGGCTGCCGTCGTTTACGTAAATGATTTCCAATCTGGACGACAGATTGGGCACCGCCGCAAGCTTGAGCAGGCGTTCATGGGTGTAAGAGAGAGTTTTCTCCTCGTTGTACACCGGCACGATGACACTTAATGTTTTCATAGGACAATAGTTCGCAGAACGGGAAAGAATGGCGTTTAGAGTTTGCTGAACCACCAAGTGACGACGAAAAACAGTATTTTTCCAACGGCGCTGATTGCGAATTTTGCTCTATCTAATCCGAAGAAATACTTTATCCATTCCGGGAGCATTTCCGATGACGCACCAACTGGCGATCATATCCAGAAGTCATTTTGCCATTCAAAGCCGGTGTAAATAAACTTCATGGCCGCATCGGACCTCCCACGGGCCGTGAGGACGTGTTCAAATATTATCACACCAAAAGAAAGACTCGTCTATTTGACGGGTACGAATCAGGTATTCGAGCTGTTTCAGCCGGGTAAAGGTCCGGTGCTGGAAAACCTCCGGCGCCATGTCAATTTTCTTGAACAATGCATAAAGTTGTTGCGCGCCCAGCCGCGCGTCCCACGCGCACTGGAAACCGGGCAAATGTTTTCGGATCTTTTCAAACGAAACCCGGTAACTGCGATTGTCCTGGCCCGGCGCGCCGAGCGACAATTGGCAGCCGGGGAAAGTCTCCGCCACGATCGCGGCAATCTCTTTCACCCGGTAATTATGCTTGGTGTCACCGACATTAAAGATTTCGTTATGCACGGCTTCACGCGGTGCTTCCAACACCGCGATGATGGCGCGACAAATGTCCAAACCATGGACCAAAGGACGCCAAGGGGTGCCATCACTCGTCATTCGGATTTCCTTT
>JGI12270J11330_10003759_pt1 | contig 10831 bp, 8 predicted proteins | sample PeaSoiMetSII2010_FD_11330 | JGI IMG/M metagenome (IMG submission 11330)
ACGGGAATCCCGGCAGGGAGCCCGGTGAGCGTGGCCACAAGGCACTCGCCGTGGGACTCGCCCGCGGTCTCGAATCGAAGCATGCGAAAAACTAATGCTAGCGGATTCGCAGGGGATTTGCTCGGAAACGGTGAGTTAGGTGGCGGCGGAGCGGGATTGATCGGGGCATTGACGATCGATTTTGGCGAGGAGCGCGGTCATGCTGTTAATATGGCGCCGCATTCCGAGATCGCGGAAGATGTCCAGGGCTTGGGTGACTAGGCGGCGCGCTTCCGAACACTCGCTTCGCTCGATGGCGATGTCCGCCTGCGACCAATAGCAAACTGCCAGGTGGTGGCAGTTGCCGAGGTCCTCGCAGATGTCTTCCTGTTTCTCGAGGAGGGCCATGGCTTCGTCGAGTCTTCCCCTGGCTTGCAGGATTAAGGACTGGTTGCCATAGCAGGCCTGCAAGCCGTTACGGTTGCCCAGATCCTCGCAGATGTCTTCCTGTTTCTTGAGGAGGGCCATGGCTTCGTCGAGGCGCCCCCAGGTCTTCAGGATCAAGGACTGGTTGGCGTAGGAGCATTGCAAGCTGTCGCGGTCGCCGAGGTCCTCGCAGATGTCTTCCTGTTTCTCGAGGAGCGCCATGGCTTTGTCGAGGCGTCCCCAGTCCTGCAGGATCAAGGCCTGGTTGCCATAGCAGGTTTGCAGACCGCCGCGGTTGCCGAGATCCTCGCAGATTGCTTCCTGTTTCCTGTGGAGTGCCATGGCTTCGTCTAGGCGTCCCCAGTACTTTAGGATCACGGCCTGCTGGCCGTAGCAGGCTTGCAGAACATTGCGATCACCGGTCTGCTCCGCGACACGCGCTACCTGGTCCGTAAACTCGTAGGCTTCCGGCAGTCGGCCGCGTCGGTCGGCGAGAAGCCATCCCTGGCCCTCTAGATCCAAAGCCAAACCCCAGTGCCCTGTCTGCGCTCGAGTGGATAGCGCCCACTGAAACGCCTGCTGGAGATCGGCGAAGTCGGCTTCGCATTCACGCCAGTCTTTCTCCCAGTTTTCAAAGCGGCGATTCATAGCCGTAGCGTGGCGCATGGCCACAGCCTCCTCGGCTCCAGCGGCCTGCCGGATGAGCGGGTGGAGCGCATAACGTCGGCTTGTGCGATCGAGCTCCTTCGCGAGCGAGCGCGAAACCAGTTCCTGAAGCGCATCCAGAGCCTCAGCAAGCTCGGCGACTTCGGCAGCCAGTCCGAGGCGAAAACCTTCCGGAGCACAGACGGCCATCGCGCTAATCAGCTTTCGAGGATCGGGGGCGAGGGCGGCCAACGCTTCTGTGAGCAGGAGACCGACGTTGTTCGCGCCGTACTCCATCTTCTCGAGCGGCGGCAGCTTCTCGGCGAGGCTCTCGATGGTGTAATGCACGTCGCCACGGATCAGGCCCGCTGCGACGGCGATTCCGATGGGGAGATAGCCGAGCTGCTTGAAAAGCTGCTTCGCCCTTACGCCGTTTCGATCGGTTTCGCCCAGTGCTTCCTGGAAGACATCGAAACATTCCTCTTCGGTGAAAAGCTCCGGCGAGATGTCTTTGTGAAATGCGAGAAACTTCAGATACCGGTGCCGCGTGGTGATCAGCACAGAAGCGTAGCCGCCGGGGGCGACACGCCCCGGCTCTTCATCATCCACGTTGTCCAGGATCAACAAATATCGCTTCTGCCCACAGTACAGCTTCAGTTCTTTGACCACCGTGTCGAGATCACCATCAAGCTTGAGGCCGAGCTTCGCGGTCAGATCGCCGGCGATTTCGGCCAGGCTCTGGCGTTGGCATGAGATCCAGTACACGGCGTCGAACTCGCTGCGATACCGGTGAGCGAATTCGAGCGCCAGCGTGGTCTTTCCCATCCCCGGACCACCGTAGATGGGCACGACGGTGCCGGGCTGAGAAAGCCGCTCCTTTAACTGCAGCAATTCGCGCTCGCGGCCCACGAAGAACGGGCGCTCGGGTAAGAACGCGGGCGCGAGTGGCTTGGTCTGGAGTCCCAGAACCCAGGTTTTGATCTGGCGGAAAGCGTCGGGCTCGTTAGCGCGGGCGTCGAAATACTTCTTGTTCTTCAGCAGTTTCGGAATCTTGCAATCGCGATGGAGAACCGTCGCCAGCTCTATGACGCCGCTGTTGGTTTGATCCCAGTACACCGCGGTCCACTCCTCGCGCACCCACCGTGATTTCACCGAATCAGGCGAGAGGATGAGCAGCTTGACGTCGGCTTCGAGGCCCTCCTCGATGGCCGTGACGATGTTCTCGCCCGGCCCGATGGCGCGCTCATCGAGCCACGCCCTGATCTCGCCGCCCTGCTCCAGAAAATCCGCGAGCCGGCGGACGAACGGTTTATCCACACTGGAGTGTGAAAGGAATACCGTTCTCATGAAGTGTCGCCCCAGCATACCCGTCCTCGTGTCCGCATTTCAACGGAACTCCGCCCGCAATTCTGCGTATGATTTAATGAACACCGAAAGGAGACGTTTGCCATGGTCAAATTCCTGTTGTTCTGCATTCTTTTCGTCATGTGCTGGCCGCTGGCGCTGGTGGCTCTCGTGCTCTACCCGATTGTGTGGCTGTTTCTCCTGCCGTTTCGCCTGGTGGGAGTTGCCGTCGGCGGGGCGCTGGCGCTCGTGACCGCCATCATCTTTCTTCCGGCCAGAGTTTTGCGCGCCATCTGACCGGCTGTAGTAGCATCACAGAGTGCGATCGGGAATTCTTTGCGCCCTATTTCTGGGGCGAGTCTTTGCTGCTGACCTTCCTCCTAACCTGCATTCCCAAGGCGTGCCCTCCATCCCATCCGCCCTGACGGACGAGCTGGAACACTACAACAATATTCGCGCGGCGGCGCTGCTCGATTGGCATCCCGTGAAGCGCGAGATGCTCATCTCGACGCGATTCGGCGACGTGCCGCAGATTCACCGCGTAGCCATGCCCGGCGGCGCACGCACGCAATTGACATTCTTTCCCGATCGCACCGGCGGCGCGCGCTACCGTCCCGGCGCGGGCGATGCGTTTGTGTTCTCAAAGGATATCGGGGGCGGGGAGTTCTTCCAGCTTTATCGCTATGACACGCGCTCGCAAGCTGTCACCTTGCTGACCGACGGACATTCACGCAACACCGCCGAGTTGTGGTCGGATGACGGCAAGTCGCTGGCCTTTGCATCGACGCTGCGTAACGGGCGCGACACCGACATTTACGTGATGGACCCGGACAACGCGAAGAGCGCGCACCTCGTGCTCCAAGTGGAGGGCGGCGGCTGGTCTCCGGCGGCATGGTCGGCGGATGGACGGAACCTGGTGGTGGAAGACCGCCGCTCGGTGCATGACAGTTCGCTGTATCTGGTGGATATTGCAGCGGGCGCGAAGCAACTGCTGACGCCGGAGAGCGGCTCCTACAGTCACGCGCGGTTTGCCAAGGATGGCAAGGGCCTTTACCTGACCACGGATCGCGGCAGTGAATTCGAGCGCATCGCCTATCTCTCGCTCGCCACCCACGAGCTGATGTTTCTGCGGCCCGGGCAGAAATGGGATGCCGACGCGCTGGAGCTTTCGGCGGATGGCTGGCGCCTGGCGTACGTCCTTAATGAAGACGGATTTTCGACCTTGCACGTTTTGGACACCGCCACGCACCAGGACGTTCCGCTGCCGACGACGCCACGCGGAGTGATTGGAGGACTGCGCTGGCACGCCAACGCGCGCGATCTCGGGTTTACGCTCAGCTCGGCGCACAGCCCGTCGGACGTTTACTCGATCGACGTCGAAAAAGGCACTCTCCAACGCTGGACAGAGAGCGAGACCAGCGGCCTGAACGCAGAGGAGTTCAGTGAGCCGGAGCTGATCCGCTGGAAATCGTTCGACGCGCGCACCATCTCTGGATTCCTCTATATGCCGCCGAAAAGGTTCGCGGGGCCACGGCCGGTGATCGTGAACATTCACGGCGGGCCGGAGGGACAATCGCTGCCTAGCTTTCTCGGACGCACCAACTACTACATGAACGAACTTGGCGTGGCCATGATTTATCCCAACGTGCGCGGGTCCGCGGGCTACGGCAAGACATTCCTTGCTCTGGATAACGGGCTGAAGCGCGAAGATGCGGTGAAGGACATCGGCGCGCTGCTCGATTGGATCGGTACTGATTCACGCCTGGATGCCAAACGCATTCTGGTGACCGGCGGGAGCTACGGCGGCTACATGACCCTGGCGTCCGCGTTCCATTTCAATGACCGGCTGTGCTGCACGGTGGACGTCGTTGGCATTTCGAATTTCGTGAGCTTCTTCGAGCGCACATCGCCTTATCGGCGCGATCTGCGGCGCGTGGAGTATGGTGATGAGCGCGATCCCAAGATCCGCGAGTTCTTCGAAAAAATTGCGCCCATCAACCACGCAAGCGAGATCACCAAGCCCATGTTCATCGTCGCTGGTCGAAATGATCCGCGCGTGCCGGCGCAGGAAGGCGAGCAGATGGCCTCGGCCATCCGAAAAAACGGCGCGCCCGTCTGGTACCTGATCGCCGACGACGAGGGCCACGGCTTCGCCAAGAAGAAGAACCAGGATTTTCAGTTTGCGGCGACGGTGATGTTTGTGAAAGAGTTTCTGCTGAAGTAGCGACTATTCCGCACGCGCGGAATGCTCGCGAAGCCACGCTTCCAACTCTGCAAAGCGGAATTCCCCACATTCATACAAGCCAATCAGGAAGCGATGTGCGGAGAGATCATCGAAATTCAAGCGGTAGCCATTGACTCGCAGAAATGCCGCTGTCACTGTGACTGACACACGTTTGTTGCCGTCGATGAACGGATGGTTTTGCGACAGGCTCTCCCAGAGCGCCGCCGCCTCTTGGATCAGGTCGTCGTAGTAACCGCTCTGCGGGCGTGCCAATGCCGACTCAAGTGCGCCCCGGTCACGGAGTCCGGAAGAGCCGCCAAACCTCTCGATCAGGCGCGCATGAGTTGCAAGCACTTCTTCAATGTTTGGGTAGTATGTCACTGAGCCAGTCGGCGCAGTAATTCAGGGTGCTGATCGATGAATTCATCGACCGCGGCGAGGAAGGGTCCCTTGTGCGGGGTTCGGCTCTTCAAGTATTCGATGAACTGCACAACGGCAGCTTGCTCCTCGACTGAGAGGTTTTCGACGATGGCTGCGAGGTTCTGGGACGGCATACAAGCCTCGCTTTGATTATACCGTTCAGATCCCTGCGCCGCCCGTAAACGGTTTCGGCAGGCGCGGGATGTAAGCGCGGTCTTCGAGCGTGCGGCAGATGGCGTCGGCGGCCTCATCAGGGCCGGTGGGAAGTTCACCCGTGTTCACCGCCAGGAAACGGTCGCCGCCGACCGCGTGCTTGACGGCGTCCCGCATGCCATTGTCCTCCTCAGGCACGGCGCAGATCGAAATCAGCCCGGCGTCCGTGGATGCCTTGGCGGCGTCCACCATTCCTTCACCCGACAGCACATGCACCAGGCAGCCGCGGTCAAACAGTTTCCGCTCGAGCGCGTAAGCCAGCTCCTCATCGCCGGCGAGCCACAGCGCCACGGGCCTGTGTCCCGCGCGAATGTACCGCTCAGCGGGAGTCACTCGGCCGGTGCTCAACTCCAGCGCGGCCAGGTCCTCGGTGGGATGCCTTTCGCCCGCCGCCGCTCCCGTGATCATCCCCGCGGCCATCGTTTCGTTGGTTAGCGGATCAATCAGGATGAACGCTCCGGTCGCGCGGTTCTTCTCATACGCATCAAAAAACAGTGGACGCTTGGCCTCCACCGTCACCGAGCCAATCTCGTTAAACCCGAGCCCGTCCACCAGCTCATGTTCCAGGGTGTTGATGTTCACGCGATGCCGCACGGCGGTCACAGTTGCTGCAGCCTGCTGCGTCGTGTGCTTGATGAGATAGGGCCGGCCCGTTTCGAGCGGCTTTTGATTCATCCACACCAGCATGGCTTCGAAGCGCCGCGCGGCGTGCGGCGGATGCTGCGGCGGCACCAGCATGTCACCGCGGCTGACATCCACCTCGTCTTCCAGGCAAACCGTGACCGACATCGGCGGAAACGCTTGGGACAAGTCGCCATCGTATGTTGAGATGGATTTCACGCGCGAAGTTCGCCCTGAGGGCAGCGCCATCACGGAATCGCCCGGCCGAATCGTGCCGGAGGCCACCTGGCCCGCGAAGCCGCGGAAGTCCAGATTTGGCCGGATTACGTATTGCACGGGAAAGCGCATGTAGTCGAACGCGCGCTCGCGAGCCACTTCGACCGTTTCGAGATATTCGAGAAGCGCGGGTCCCGTGTACCAGCGCGTTCTCTGGCTCCGTGTGACAACGTTATCGCCTCCAAGCGCGCTGATGGGGATGAATTTCAGTTCGCTGATCGGAAGCCGCGCCGCGAAGGTCCGAAAATCCGCGCGCACTTGGTTGTAGACTTCCTGGCTGAAATCCATCAGGTCCATTTTGTTTATCGTCACCACGATGTGCCGGATACCGAGCAGCGTCGCTATGTACAAATGGCGGCGCGATTGCGGCAGCACGCCGTTGCGCGCATCCACCAGGATGATGGCGAGGTCGGCGGTGGAGGCGCCTGTCGCCATGTTCCGCGTGTACTGCTCGTGGCCAGGCGTGTCGGCGATGATGAACTTGCGCTTGGGGGTGGAAAAGTAGCGATAAGCAACGTCGATGGTGATGCCCTGCTCACGCTCCGATCGCAGCCCGTCCGTCAGTAATGCGAAATCAAGCGGCCCTGCGGTTTGATTGGTGGAGGCTTTCCGAACCGATGCGATCTGGTCTTCGTAAGCGCCCTTGGAATCGTAGAGCAGGCGCCCGATCAGCGTTGATTTGCCGTCGTCCACGCTGCCGGCGGTCGAAAGCCGCAGCAGATCTTTCTCTTCGTTCTGCTTGAGAAAAGATTCGATTCCCGCCGACGGCCGGTCGAACGTCGTGGCCATCAAAAATAGCCTTCGCGCTTCTTGATTTCCATCGACCCTTCCTGATCGTGGTCGATCACGCGATTCTCACGCTCCGAGCGGCGCACCAGCATCATCTCTTCGATGATTTTCGGCACCGTGTCGGCCTCGGAGCGAATGGCTCCCGTGCACGGACTGCAACCCAGAGACCTCATGCGGCACATCACCATTTCAGGTTTTTCGCCCGGCAGCAGCGGGATATCCTGCTCCACCGGAATGAGCGTCTCGCCGCGCACCACCATCGTCCGCAGTTTGGCAAAGTACATGGGGACGATCGGAATGTTCTCCAGGTGGATGTACTGCCAGACGTCCAGCTCCGTCCAGTTGGAGAGCGGAAACACGCGGATGGACTCGCCCTTGTCTACGCGGCTGTTGAAAAGATTCCACAATTCCGGGCGCTGGTTNTTNGGGTCCCACTGCCCAAAACTGTCGCGAAACGAGTAGACTCGCTCNTTCGCGCGCGATTTCTCTTCGTCCCGCCGCGCCCCACCGAANGCCGCATCATACATGCCTTCAGCCANNGCATCCAGTAATGAGCGCGTCTTCAACAGCCCGCAGCANTTTTGCGTTCCNAGCCGGAACGGGTTCGCGCCATCGTCGATGGCTTTCTGGTTGATGTGGACGATCAGCCGAGCCCCGATTTCACTTGTNAATNTATCCCGGAACNCGATCATTTCGCGGAACTTATACGTCGTATCGATGTGCAGCANCGGGAACGGAATCTTGCCCGGATGAAACGCTTTCTGAGCCAGCCGGACCATCACCGANGAGTCCTTCCCGATGGAGTANAGCATCACCGGGCGCTGAAACTCCGCGACAACCTCGCGCATGATGAAAATGCTCTCTGCCTCGAGCGCGCGGAGATGTGTTAAGGTCGGCTTATCCACAGGTGTAAGACTATCATAGCGAACTATTATGACTAAGTCTATCGAGATCATGGTGATAGCAGGGTGTCTCGTTAACTCCCTGGCAGCACAGGAGATTTCCCCAGAGCACATTCGCGCTCACGTGAAGTTTCTGGCGAGCGATCTGCTCGAAGGGCGTGGGCCGGGAACGCGCGGCGGCGACTTGGCGACAGAGTACATCGCGACGCAGTTTGCGCTGGCCGGGCTGAAACCGGCGGGAGACAGCGGAACGTACTTTCAAGCGGTCCCGCTGATTGGGGTCTGGACCCAACCGTCCGCGCAGCTCTCGGCGGTGAAGGACGGTCAGACCGTCGATTTCAAATGGGAGCAGGAATTTGTCGGCGTGAATGAACGGCTGACGGCCGACGATTCACTCGAAGGAGATGCCATTTTCGTTGGGCACGGAATCGTGGCGCCGGAATTTCAGTGGGACGATTTCAAGGGCGTGGACGTGCGTGGCAAAGTGCTCGTGCTGTTCACGAATGAGCCCACTTCGAATGACCCCAAATTTTTCGGCGGCCGCGCGCTCACCTATTACGGCCGGTGGTCTTACAAATACGAAGAGGCCACGCGGCGCGGCGCGCTCGGCGTGATCATCATTCATACGACGCCGACCGCCGGCTACGGCTGGGACGTGGTGCGGAATTCCTGGAGCCGCGAGCAGCCGTACGTGAAGCTGGCGCCGGGTGAACACGCGCTGTCGCTAGCCTGCTGGGTGACGAGCGAGGTCGGCGAGAAACTCGTGGGATTGGCGGGCCATCACGTGGACGAGTTACTGAAAGCAACGGAGTCGCGCGACTTCCGGCCCATCCCCCTGGGCATTCGCATTCGCGCCAATCTTCCGGCGAAAGTGCGCGACATCCAGACGCGCAACGTCCTGGGACTGGTGGAGGGCAGCGATCCAAAACTGAAATCGGAGGTCGTCATCTACAGCGCGCACTGGGATCACCTGGGGATCGGCACCCCAGTGAATGGCGATTCCATCTACAACGGCGCGGTGGACAACGCGACAGGCTGCGGTATCGTGATGGAAATGGCGCGCGCGTGGGAGGCACAGGCGAAGAAGCCCAAACGGTCGGCGCTTTTCGTGACCGTTACTGCGGAAGAGGGCGGGTTGCGCGGCTCAGAATATTACGCCGCGCATCCGGAGATTCCTGCGGGCAAGACGGCGCTGGCGATCAATTACGATGCGCTTTTCCCGTTAGGCCGCACGCGTGATGTGGTGGTGAATGGTGCGGAACGGACGACGGCGTGGCAAGTGGTTCAGGCTGTCGCCAAGCGCATGGGGCTTACCATCAACCCCGATCCGCGGCCGGAGCAGGGGGCTTACTATCGTTCGGATCACTTCGCGTTCGCGCACGTGGGCATTCCGGCGTTTTCGGTGGAGGAGGGCGACGATTTTATTGGCAAGCCCAAAGGTTTTGGCGAAAAGGCGTTCGATGAGTACAACGAGAAGCACTACCATCAGCCTTCCGACGAGTTTCAAGAAAGCTGGGATTTCTCCGGGCTCGCGGAGATGGCGCGCTTCGGATTTCTGATCGGGACCGAGGTGGCGAACCAGGAGCGCCTGCCGAGCTGGCATGCGGGCGATGAGTTTCTGGCGGCGCGCAAAAAGAGCGGTGTGAAGTAGTCAGGTCCGCCGTTTGCTCGCAGCTCGAATGCTGCGAACAAATCCGTAGAGCACGACGCAAACAAGGCCGATGGCCCAGACGGGGAGTAGCCAGCCGCGCAACGCGGCGCCCGCCTCAAAAGGCAGGCTTACGACGGCCGCGAAAATTCCGGCGACGAACCACCCCAGCAGAATCGCCAGCAGAGGAAGCCGCTGCCAGAGCCGGCGTGCAGCCTGCTTGATCACGCGCTTGACGGGCGCAAACGCCCCAAAGCCCCATCGACGGGGCGGGAGTTTTCCCTCGGCGATTCGCTGCGCGAGCTCGGCGGCGAAGGCTGCTTGAACGTATCCGGTATAAGTTCCTAGTTGGAACAACGCCTGAGCGGATTGCAGGTAGGCGCGAGCCAGCAGCAACGGGCGCGCCATCGCCGATGCACCTGCCGATTGCAGCACGGCGCGCGCTTCCGACAAGGAAGCTTCCGCATGGATGCGCTCGCCTAGCATGAGGCGCGTGACCAGGTCGCGCACCTGCCCCCTGATCGCCTCGAAGGCGGGATCCTCAAGTGCGGCGGCGGCCTGCGCGGGATGGGCGAGAATTGCCTGCTCCAGGTGCTGCAACGCGGCAGGCCGATCTCCGGCCGAGATGGCAGTTTGCGCGAGTTGATACTCGTTGGCAGCGGCGGCGCGCGCCGGTTCCGTATCCCAGGATTGCAGCAGTTCGAGGTCAAGCGCGGCCGAGACGGCTCGCGGTAGCTCATTGCCGGTGGGCAAGGGCGCCGGCGCGGCTTGTGGCGGCGGGGCGGGAGACCGGCCCGGCTGCGGCGGCGGAAGCGGCGGGCGCGGGGCATCCGGTGCGTCCTTATCCACAGATGGATGGGTTTGGCTAGGCGCGGTCTCGGTTGGGAGAACATTCGTCGATTTTGGCGCAGGATCTGGGCCCGTCTGGACGACTGCCGGCAGATTAGTCACGATCGGTCGTTGGGAGACGGCCGGAGCATCGCCGGTTACTACCCCAGTTGGCAAGACGCCGCGCGGCGGCTGATATGTTCCGGCTNCNGCNGNNTGATCGGCGCCACCCGTCGGGTTGATCCGGCTAGCCAGGTCTTGCACTTGTTCGTGCATTGCATGGAACGCGGGATCTTGCAGNGCTACGGATGCGTATGCGGGGCTTTGCTGAACCGCCTCTCCCAGATGTTGCATGCTGGTCACAGGTTCAGAAGCCAGCGCCGCNGTGCGCGCCAGTTGATAATCGGCCGCGCCTGCGGGCGCCATGTTCGGATCGGCGTGGTTCAGCAGATCCAGTTCCAGTGCGGCGTGAACGCTCTGGACGGAGACCGTATCCCCCGGCGTGGCGGACGGCTG
>JGI12270J11330_10003771_pt1 | contig 10819 bp, 3 predicted proteins | sample PeaSoiMetSII2010_FD_11330 | JGI IMG/M metagenome (IMG submission 11330)
TGACGATTACACGTTCCGGTCGTAACCACGCACTTTCAACACCACCCCGAAATACCTTGCCCCACGCCCCGAACCCACCCCTTCACCGCAAGCTCCTCACTCTCGCCGGCAGCAAAAAAGGGCACGGGATTCGCTCCCGCGCCCTTCATCGACTTTATCCCGTGTTCCCTTTTCTTCGTCAGGCTCTCTATGTTGTACCGGGAGGTACCAGCCGCGGCGAGGTCAGGCTGCTGACCACTGCCTGGAAAATCTGCGCCAGCGACTTATAGTTCCCGTTCACGCCATTCACCGGCTGGCATCCCTGCGAAACGTCGGAATAGAACGTGTTTGGATTCGAAGCCATCGCCGCAATCGCGTTGCACGGTGTGCGTGGGTTCGAACCACCGGGCCAGGTCACCGCGCCGTTTGTCAACCCGGTTAAGGAGTAGGTTTTGTCCGAGTTGCACCCTGACGTCTCCGACCCGAAACCGATGGTATAGACCAGCGTTCCCGCCGCTGTAGCCTGCTGCGCCGCCCACACAGCCTGTCCGCACATTCCCACCGCCGACGGAAACGCAGCGCAGTTGTAGCCGTAGCACTTGCCATTGTATGTGCCCGCGGGGTTCGAGGTGCTCGTTCCCGTCCCGTTCAGGCAAGTGCTGGGCGAGGTTTTGCAAGACGTGTTGCTCGCGTTGTTGTCTGCCACGAGTTGCCCTGATCCAGCGTCCGCCGTCGCATCGCCGTCGCTCAGGATGATCATGACGTTCTTTGATAGCGGGTTAACATTCTGCTGCTGATTCTGAAGCTCCTCCTGTGCCATGTTAATGACCTGCGCGTAATAGGTTCCCTGCCCGCCCGGCGCCGAAAGGCCGTTGCACCCGGAATTGCTGTAGCCTACCGCCATCGCCAAAGCCGATGAAGCAACCAGGCTCGTATTCGATCCGCTGCCGTTCGACTTATAACCGTCGTTGAACGGAATGATCTCGTACGCGCCTGGATAGGGGTTCGACGAACTTACCGAACCACTTTCCATGTCGAGATTCTGGGTGCTCCCCGGCGTCACGTTGATAAAGTTGTACGGCACGCTCTTCACCGAGCCGCCTCCGCCCCCGGACGAGCAGTAGTCCTGCTTATAGTTGTTCGCGCTATATGCCGTACTCACCGCTGGAAACACAAACAGCGCCACGTCGTCGACGTAGGCTGTGCTTGAGGTGCAGCTTGTACCGGATGCGCATGGATCCATATTCTCCAGCATGATCATGAATCCCGAGACCGCGCACGCAATCTGCGAGCTCGAGCAACCCGCTTCACCCTTGACGGTGCTTGCCATCGATGCTGTGGTGTCCATGATGATGGCGAGGTTGTAAGGGATATTCTGCCCACCCCGCGTCGCCGCGGTCGAAGTGGCCGCGATGTGCATCTTCGGCATGCCCACCAGGCCCCCAAACCACAACGGAACATCCGCCGTCTGCGTCACCGTGATGGCGTTGTACCCGGAGCCGCCGCCCGGCGGAGAGATGCACGCAACATTGTATGGGGTACCACTCAGCGTAGCTGAACAGAAGAGGTGTGTCGTCGTTATTGCAGCGTTGTGCAGGAAGGTGCTGGTGTTGTACCCGCCCGTTACGGAACTGTATAGCTGCACCGAGCTGTCCACTTCTGCCGTATAGGCCGCGCTTGAAGTCGTATCCAGCAGAGCCGCCGACATGGTTTGCGCGCCCGCAAGCGTCGCCGCGTTCGTTGACGATACGAGCAGCCGGTATGCGTAGTAAACGTGGCCTGATTCAAGACCGGTCGCGCACAGCGCCATCACCGCGGCAAGGGTCACTGCCACCATCACGATCGTTTGGCCCTGAGCATCCTTCAAGAACTTGCGCAACGACGAATTTCGAGACTCTTTCATGGGACAGACCTCTCTTTTCGCTCAGCTCGCGCCTCCAACGGCGCCTGACTGTCGGCGTGTTCGTCATCCGCACCGGAAGCGCCGGTCCGTACAGCGATACCTCGCCATGACGATTTCTTCAGCCCACCTTCGCATCCTTAACTCCAGGAAACGAGCTTCTGGTTGCCTGCTCAAAATTTGAAGTTACGCCTCAGGGGAAGCAAGCGCACCGAGCACGAGGATTTCTTTTCCTGAACCACCTGGGTTGATCTCACCGTCGTTTGCTTTCCGTGCGGTGGCTTTCCCAGGGACAAAGGGATATCTATGTATGATCTTAGATCAATTACGGTCTATCCATTGCACTTTTGTGCCAGAAAAAGGTGACTGGAAAATCACTGCAACTGATGTGACCTTTGGTGACGATTACACGTTCCGGTCGTAACCACGCACTTTCAACACCACCCCGAAATACCTTGCCCCACGCCCCGAACCCACCCCTTCACCGCAAGCTCCTCACTCTCGCCGGCAGCAAAAAAGGGCACGGGATTCGCTCCCGCGCCCTTCATCGACTTTATCCCGTGTTCCCTTTTCTTCGTCAGGCTCTCTATGTTGTACCGGGAGGTACCAGCCGCGGCGAGGTCAGGCTGCTGACCACTGCCTGGAAAATCTGCGCCAGCGACTTATAGTTCCCGTTCACGCCATTCACCGGCTGGCATCCCTGCGAAACGTCGGAATAGAACGTGTTTGGATTCGAAGCCATCGCCGCAATCGCGTTGCACGGTGTGCGTGGGTTCGAACCACCGGGCCAGGTCACCGCGCCGTTTGTCAACCCGGTTAAGGAGTAGGTTTTGTCCGAGTTGCACCCTGACGTCTCCGACCCGAAACCGATGGTATAGACCAGCGTTCCCGCCGCTGTAGCCTGCTGCGCCGCCCACACAGCCTGTCCGCACATTCCCACCGCCGACGGAAACGCAGCGCAGTTGTAGCCGTAGCACTTGCCATTGTATGTGCCCGCGGGGTTCGAGGTGCTCGTTCCCGTCCCGTTCAGGCAAGTGCTGGGCGAGGTTTTGCAAGACGTGTTGCTCGCGTTGTTGTCTGCCACGAGTTGCCCTGATCCAGCGTCCGCCGTCGCATCGCCGTCGCTCAGGATGATCATGACGTTCTTTGATAGCGGGTTAACATTCTGCTGCTGATTCTGAAGCTCCTCCTGTGCCATGTTAATGACCTGCGCGTAATAGGTTCCCTGCCCGCCCGGCGCCGAAAGGCCGTTGCACCCGGAATTGCTGTAGCCTACCGCCATCGCCAAAGCCGATGAAGCAACCAGGCTCGTATTCGATCCGCTGCCGTTCGACTTATAACCGTCGTTGAACGGAATGATCTCGTACGCGCCTGGATAGGGGTTCGACGAACTTACCGAACCACTTTCCATGTCGAGATTCTGGGTGCTCCCCGGCGTCACGTTGATAAAGTTGTACGGCACGCTCTTCACCGAGCCGCCTCCGCCCCCGGACGAGCAGTAGTCCTGCTTATAGTTGTTCGCGCTATATGCCGTACTCACCGCTGGAAACACAAACAGCGCCACGTCGTCGACGTAGGCTGTGCTTGAGGTGCAGCTTGTACCGGATGCGCATGGATCCATATTCTCCAGCATGATCATGAATCCCGAGACCGCGCACGCAATCTGCGAGCTCGAGCAACCCGCTTCACCCTTGACGGTGCTTGCCATCGATGCTGTGGTGTCCATGATGATGGCGAGGTTGTAAGGGATATTCTGCCCACCCCGCGTCGCCGCGGTCGAAGTGGCCGCGATGTGCATCTTCGGCATGCCCACCAGGCCCCCAAACCACAACGGAACATCCGCCGTCTGCGTCACCGTGATGGCGTTGTACCCGGAGCCGCCGCCCGGCGGAGAGATGCACGCAACATTGTATGGGGTACCACTCAGCGTAGCTGAACAGAAGAGGTGTGTCGTCGTTATTGCAGCGTTGTGCAGGAAGGTGCTGGTGTTGTACCCGCCCGTTACGGAACTGTATAGCTGCACCGAGCTGTCCACTTCTGCCGTATAGGCCGCGCTTGAAGTCGTATCCAGCAGAGCCGCCGACATGGTTTGCGCGCCCGCAAGCGTCGCCGCGTTCGTTGACGATACGAGCAGCCGGTATGCGTAGTAAACGTGGCCTGATTCAAGACCGGTCGCGCACAGCGCCATCACCGCGGCAAGGGTCACTGCCACCATCACGATCGTTTGGCCCTGAGCATCCTTCAAGAACTTGCGCAACGACGAATTTCGAGACTCTTTCATGGGACAGACCTCTCTTTTCGCTCAGCTCGCGCCTCCAACGGCGCCTGACTGTCGGCGTGTTCGTCATCCGCACCGGAAGCGCCGGTCCGTACAGCGATACCTCGCCATGACGATTTCTTCAGCCCACCTTCGCATCCTTAACTCCAGGAAACGAGCTTCTGGTTGCCTGCTCAAAATTTGAAGTTACGCCTCAGGGGAAGCAAGCGCACCGAGCACGAGGATTTCTTTTCCTGAACCACCTGGGTTGATCTCACCGTCGTTTGCTTTCCGTGCGGTGGCTTTCCCAGGGACAAAGGGATATCTATGTATGATCTTAGATCAATTACGGTCTATCCATTGCACTTTTGTGCCAGAAAAAGGTGACTGGAAAATCACTGCAACTGATGTGACCTTTGGTGACGATTACACGTTCCGGTCGTAACCACGCACTTTCAACACCACCCCGAAATACCTTGCCCCACGCCCCGAACCCACCCCTTCACCGCAAGCTCCTCACTCTCGCCGGCAGCAAAAAAGGGCACGGGATTCGCTCCCGCGCCCTTCATCGACTTTATCCCGTGTTCCCTTTTCTTCGTCAGGCTCTCTATGTTGTACCGGGAGGTACCAGCCGCGGCGAGGTCAGGCTGCTGACCACTGCCTGGAAAATCTGCGCCAGCGACTTATAGTTCCCGTTCACGCCATTCACCGGCTGGCATCCCTGCGAAACGTCGGAATAGAACGTGTTTGGATTCGAAGCCATCGCCGCAATCGCGTTGCACGGTGTGCGTGGGTTCGAACCACCGGGCCAGGTCACCGCGCCGTTTGTCAACCCGGTTAAGGAGTAGGTTTTGTCCGAGTTGCACCCTGACGTCTCCGACCCGAAACCGATGGTATAGACCAGCGTTCCCGCCGCTGTAGCCTGCTGCGCCGCCCACACAGCCTGTCCGCACATTCCCACCGCCGACGGAAACGCAGCGCAGTTGTAGCCGTAGCACTTGCCATTGTATGTGCCCGCGGGGTTCGAGGTGCTCGTTCCCGTCCCGTTCAGGCAAGTGCTGGGCGAGGTTTTGCAAGACGTGTTGCTCGCGTTGTTGTCTGCCACGAGTTGCCCTGATCCAGCGTCCGCCGTCGCATCGCCGTCGCTCAGGATGATCATGACGTTCTTTGATAGCGGGTTAACATTCTGCTGCTGATTCTGAAGCTCCTCCTGTGCCATGTTAATGACCTGCGCGTAATAGGTTCCCTGCCCGCCCGGCGCCGAAAGGCCGTTGCACCCGGAATTGCTGTAGCCTACCGCCATCGCCAAAGCCGATGAAGCAACCAGGCTCGTATTCGATCCGCTGCCGTTCGACTTATAACCGTCGTTGAACGGAATGATCTCGTACGCGCCTGGATAGGGGTTCGACGAACTTACCGAACCACTTTCCATGTCGAGATTCTGGGTGCTCCCCGGCGTCACGTTGATAAAGTTGTACGGCACGCTCTTCACCGAGCCGCCTCCGCCCCCGGACGAGCAGTAGTCCTGCTTATAGTTGTTCGCGCTATATGCCGTACTCACCGCTGGAAACACAAACAGCGCCACGTCGTCGACGTAGGCTGTGCTTGAGGTGCAGCTTGTACCGGATGCGCATGGATCCATATTCTCCAGCATGATCATGAATCCCGAGACCGCGCACGCAATCTGCGAGCTCGAGCAACCCGCTTCACCCTTGACGGTGCTTGCCATCGATGCTGTGGTGTCCATGATGATGGCGAGGTTGTAAGGGATATTCTGCCCACCCCGCGTCGCCGCGGTCGAAGTGGCCGCGATGTGCATCTTCGGCATGCCCACCAGGCCCCCAAACCACAACGGAACATCCGCCGTCTGCGTCACCGTGATGGCGTTGTACCCGGAGCCGCCGCCCGGCGGAGAGATGCACGCAACATTGTATGGGGTACCACTCAGCGTAGCTGAACAGAAGAGGTGTGTCGTCGTTATTGCAGCGTTGTGCAGGAAGGTGCTGGTGTTGTACCCGCCCGTTACGGAACTGTATAGCTGCACCGAGCTGTCCACTTCTGCCGTATAGGCCGCGCTTGAAGTCGTATCCAGCAGAGCCGCCGACATGGTTTGCGCGCCCGCAAGCGTCGCCGCGTTCGTTGACGATACGAGCAGCCGGTATGCGTAGTAAACGTGGCCTGATTCAAGACCGGTCGCGCACAGCGCCATCACCGCGGCAAGGGTCACTGCCACCATCACGATCGTTTGGCCCTGAGCATCCTTCAAGAACTTGCGCAACGACGAATTTCGAGACTCTTTCATGGGACAGACCTCTCTTTTCGCTCAGCTCGCGCCTCCAACGGCGCCTGACTGTCGGCGTGTTCGTCATCCGCACCGGAAGCGCCGGTCCGTACAGCGATACCTCGCCATGACGATTTCTTCAGCCCACCTTCGCATCCTTAACTCCAGGAAACGAGCTTCTGGTTGCCTGCTCAAAATTTGAAGTTACGCCTCAGGGGAAGCAAGCGCACCGAGCACGAGGATTTCTTTTCCTGAACCACCTGGGTTGATCTCACCGTCGTTTGCTTTCCGTGCGGTGGCTTTCCCAGGGACAAAGGGATATCTATGTATGATCTTAGATCAATTACGGTCTATCCATTGCACTTTTGTGCCAGAAAAAGGTGACTGGAAAATCACTGCAACTGATGTGACCTTTGGTGACGATTACACGTTCCGGTCGTAACCACGCACTTTCAACACCACCCCGAAATACCTTGCCCCACGCCCCGAACCCACCCCTTCACCGCAAGCTCCTCACTCTCGCCGGCAGCAAAAAAGGGCACGGGATTCGCTCCCGCGCCCTTCATCGACTTTATCCCGTGTTCCCTTTTCTTCGTCAGGCTCTCTATGTTGTACCGGGAGGTACCAGCCGCGGCGAGGTCAGGCTGCTGACCACTGCCTGGAAAATCTGCGCCAGCGACTTATAGTTCCCGTTCACGCCATTCACCGGCTGGCATCCCTGCGAAACGTCGGAATAGAACGTGTTTGGATTCGAAGCCATCGCCGCAATCGCGTTGCACGGTGTGCGTGGGTTCGAACCACCGGGCCAGGTCACCGCGCCGTTTGTCAACCCGGTTAAGGAGTAGGTTTTGTCCGAGTTGCACCCTGACGTCTCCGACCCGAAACCGATGGTATAGACCAGCGTTCCCGCCGCTGTAGCCTGCTGCGCCGCCCACACAGCCTGTCCGCACATTCCCACCGCCGACGGAAACGCAGCGCAGTTGTAGCCGTAGCACTTGCCATTGTATGTGCCCGCGGGGTTCGAGGTGCTCGTTCCCGTCCCGTTCAGGCAAGTGCTGGGCGAGGTTTTGCAAGACGTGTTGCTCGCGTTGTTGTCTGCCACGAGTTGCCCTGATCCAGCGTCCGCCGTCGCATCGCCGTCGCTCAGGATGATCATGACGTTCTTTGATAGCGGGTTAACATTCTGCTGCTGATTCTGAAGCTCCTCCTGTGCCATGTTAATGACCTGCGCGTAATAGGTTCCCTGCCCGCCCGGCGCCGAAAGGCCGTTGCACCCGGAATTGCTGTAGCCTACCGCCATCGCCAAAGCCGATGAAGCAACCAGGCTCGTATTCGATCCGCTGCCGTTCGACTTATAACCGTCGTTGAACGGAATGATCTCGTACGCGCCTGGATAGGGGTTCGACGAACTTACCGAACCACTTTCCATGTCGAGATTCTGGGTGCTCCCCGGCGTCACGTTGATAAAGTTGTACGGCACGCTCTTCACCGAGCCGCCTCCGCCCCCGGACGAGCAGTAGTCCTGCTTATAGTTGTTCGCGCTATATGCCGTACTCACCGCTGGAAACACAAACAGCGCCACGTCGTCGACGTAGGCTGTGCTTGAGGTGCAGCTTGTACCGGATGCGCATGGATCCATATTCTCCAGCATGATCATGAATCCCGAGACCGCGCACGCAATCTGCGAGCTCGAGCAACCCGCTTCACCCTTGACGGTGCTTGCCATCGATGCTGTGGTGTCCATGATGATGGCGAGGTTGTAAGGGATATTCTGCCCACCCCGCGTCGCCGCGGTCGAAGTGGCCGCGATGTGCATCTTCGGCATGCCCACCAGGCCCCCAAACCACAACGGAACATCCGCCGTCTGCGTCACCGTGATGGCGTTGTACCCCGTGGCGCCGCCCGGAGGAGAGATGCACGCAACATTGTATGGGGAACCACTCAGCGTGGCTGAACAGAAGAGGTTGGTCGTCGTCAACGTAGCATTGTGCAGGAAGGTGCTCGTGTTGTACCCGCCCGTGACCGAGCTGTATTGCTGCACCGNGCTGTCCACCGCCGCCGTATAGGCCTGGCTTGAAGTCGTATCCAGCAGAGCCGCCGACATGGTTTGCGCGCCCGCAAGCGTCGCCGCGTTCGTTGACGATACAAGAAGCCGGTACGCGTAGTAAATGTGGCCTGATTCCACGCCCATCGCGCACAACGACATCACCGCGGCAAGGGTGATTGCCACCATAATCATCGTTTGTCCCAGGGTGTCCCGCAGGAACCTGCGTATAAAGAAAGTACTTAAGCGATTCATTGGCCGCTTGCTCCTTTCCGGCCGAATTCTCCTCTTAGTATGAGATCAACCCTTCCGTCGCGGATAGATTACTCTTAGGGTCTGAATGTCAGAATTGGTAACCATGAGCACGCATCACGATTCATTGGCCGCTTGCTCATTTCCGGCCAGGCTCTCATCTTAGTAAGACATCGTCCCTTCTGTTGCTGTCAGAGGGCTTTTGGGGCTTAATCCCACAATCGGTATCCATGAGTACGCGTAACTGACCGTCAGCGTAACTGGATAGTTTTCCGTTTGGTCGGCCACGCCACCTGTGCAGCTGAAGCCGCTCCCGGTCGTGGGGCCGAATTTGTTGGCTGTTCCGGTACTGTCTGTAATCCACATCGTGTACGTAAATTTTGATGCCGTCCAGTTCGGCAGCGTTCCCGTGATCGACGTGACCGCCGCCTTGCACGGGTCAGTCGTGATCCCCCGCAGCTCCGAAACAGACTGTATCGCTGACGAAGTTGCGTTCGACAGTTGCTGCATGCTGTAAAGCGCCAGCGAAAACGAGGCCGCACCCGTCAGGACCGTGAAAAACACCACCCCCGTTATTGCAAACTCAAGCAGCGATGTGCCTTCATCGCTGCCCATCCGCGCGGCACGCTGCGCAGCACGAGCAAACAACATCCGCAATCTACCCGGGTTGCAATTCGGGATCATCTTCCCCCCTCCTGGCGCACTCGCTTCCATTCCCACCCTTGAGTCCTTATCGAGCGGTCTGTCAACAAAACCTCCAATTGCTTCGACTCGCACATCTCCGGCCTCACTCGCCCATCGCCGTCGCTGAAGATGTCAGTTGGCTCGTGGGAGTTTTGGAGAAATATAATGGCATCCACTTGTAGTTGTAACTGACTGTCACTGTCTGGGGTTCGTTCGTCGCTTCCGCCGTTGATGCCGCCTGTCCCGCTCCGGCCGCCTTGCAGGTCAAGCTTCCTGTCGTCGGACCGTATGTCGCGGTCGTGCCGGCGGCGTTGGTTATCACGACCGTATATGTAAGCTTCGAGCTGTCGAGGTTCGGCACTGCCGCGGTCACCTGCGCGACCACCTGGGCGCAGGGATCGGTGATCGTGCCTGCCGTTGCTCCAAGCACCTGCGCCGCGCCTGAAACCGCGTTGCCTAGCTCCTGCATCTCATAAAACGCCATCGAGAATGACGCAGCACCCATCATCACCGTCAGCAACAAAGGCAATGTCACCGCACACTCGAGCAGCGCGTTGCCCTCCTCGCCCTCGAAACCAACGGCGCGCATCAGAGTGCACAGACAAAAATGAGCCCGCCTGCGCAGGCCCCAACTGATCGTCATCGCTCTACCTCCCGGCTGGTCGACTCCGGACTTCCGCTTCGTCCATGTCGTCGTCCCATGCATCTTCCAGGCGCTCCCGAGCGCCGGTCATTGGCCCTGGTTCAACTGCGCAAGAAAGCGCTCAATATCCCTCTTGCTGGCCGCATCAAGAATGGTGACCTTCCCCCTGTCCGGATCCTTTTCGTCATTGGCCAGTACAAACTGCAGCCCGACACCATCGGGTCCCCAGCGAACAGCTCGCGAATGGACCGCGATCGAGCGCTCCGCCATCTCGTCGCCGCAGTTCGTCCTCTGCAACGTCATCAGAACCAGCGTTCCCGGGTACCAGCGCTCCTCAGTCACCACATAAAGTCCCGAAGTGCTGATGTCGCGAACTGCCTTTGCGTCCGGCGCCGATCCGTTCCAGTAGTATGCTGCCAGCCCCGGCTCCTTGATCCGCGGAGCCTTTCGCGGATCCGGCGACCACCACCGCCCCAGCCAGCTGCGCAACTGCTTGATCTTGTCCGAGCTCGGATTCGTCAGATTCATCACGTGCATCTGCCTGGATTCGCGGTTTTCCTGCCCCGGGCGCGTCTCCAGTTCCAGAAGTCCGGGGCCGCCGCTCCACAATGGCTTCTCGCGCAATACTGCCGCGCCCGCGATAAGCGGTGATTCCGCGCTCTCATCGTGCGAGCTTGTCAACTCCTGCAGTTGGCGCTCCATCTCTTCCGCAACACACAGCACAAGCCGATCGCCAAGCTGCGTCTGCGATGTATAAATCGAGTGCGCCGGCAGGGCCA